>Ga0153959_1000496_pt1 | contig 15628 bp, 19 predicted proteins | sample TSFL043MetaG_FD_104685 | JGI IMG/M metagenome (GOLD analysis project Ga0153959, IMG submission 104685) | Attine ant fungus gardens microbial communities from Florida, USA - TSFL043 MetaG | ecosystem: Host-associated > Fungi > Mycelium > Unclassified | place: USA: Florida, Wekiwa Springs...
CCCGGTGGACGATGCGATGGAAGCCCGCCTTGAACGCGTTCTCGATCACCTTCAGTGACCGCTGGCCGGGCGCTGAGACCTACTGACAACCACGGCCGGAAACACCGTTCGCGTTACAGTCCCCCGGCCGCCGCTGCCCGCCGTCGACGAGCTGATCGCCCTGGCGCAGCAGGCCGTCGCCGACGACGTCACCGTCGAGGAGTGAGCGAGGTGGCCAGCCCGCGCCCGTTCAAGGTCCGCTTCCACCACGACGGCGCCCGAGGTGTCGAGCACGCCCGATGGGCAGCACGGCATCCCCTCCAGGAAGGACACCATCGTGACCACCTAAGAGATAGCCCGTGAGTTCTGGGGTTCCTCGTCGGGAACGCGAGGGTCTGATCCGCCCAGGACCAGGGCGTTTCCACTCCTTCGGGTGATCATCTGTCGTTCTGACTCAACTTCAGCTTCTGTGAACTGATCTCGAACAGGTCGAGGATGTGCGAACAGGACTGAAGGCGGGGCTGCGGGTTGAGTCTGGCGGTGGTACGGGATCTCCGCGAGCGGCGGTCGCCAGCGAGTCCGGAGGAGTTGGCGCAGTTCGAGACCGACGTGCTGGCCGGGTTCGTGCTCGCCCGCGCCTCGGCCGGGCTGGCCGATGGCACGATCAGCTCCGACGTCGGCCACCTCGAACAGGTGACGATTTGCCTCTGTCCGATGGCCAAGTGCGAGTGCACCACGAGCTGCCCAACCCGTTCAACGTCGCCGACCTGCGCGACCTCGGCGGCCTGGACGCCCCAGTCCAGCGCTACCTGCAGGCGCAACCGGAATGGCCGATCCTGCTGGGCGAGTCGCTGACTGCGATCAGTCAGCGACTCGACGCCGGGCATTCGGTCGTCACCGCGGCGGTTATGTGCTCTGGCGGGCACGACAGAAACGTTGCGGCGACCGAACTTCTAGTCCAGGAACTCAAGACCTGGGCGAAGACGGATGCTTTCGGCAGGCATCTCCACTTGTACCGTCGGCATCCGTGGGTGCCCGAGCATGGCCGCAGCAGTCGCTGACAGAGGGGCCTTGGTATCACGCGACAAGAACGGTGGATTGTGGGCAACCTCCGGCGGAGCACTCGACAAGGGCGAGGACCACATCACGCATTTGGGTGGCATCGGTGCTGGTCGCCGGGGTGAAGGTGACGGTCGTCATAGGCTGTCAGACGGGTGCCAGGATGTTCCGTGCCGGCCCGGCCAGCTGCCACGGGCGGCCCATGTCAGGGCAAAGGAAAAAGGGAGGTATTAGCCGTTTCCGGCGGGTACCTCCCTCAAGCTCGTACGCAGTGTAGCACGGCTAGGTTGTGCACGTGGACCCTGCGGACCGAGCCTATACGCAGCACGTGCTTGCGCGGCTGACCGACTACTGCATGACCGAGGGACTTCCCTGGACCCGCCGGCTCTGGGACGTCGGATCGACTCTGGCGCTCGAAGAACTCTGGGAAGCCGGCGTGTGGCAAACCCAAAAGGTGCTTTCACCTGCGGCGGTGTCCTGGCAGCGTGCGGAACTGCGCCGCTTGGTCGGGCCTGACCTTGGACTCGGCGACCAGGAGCTTCGTCGAGAGGTCAACCAGCTCCTCACCACCGGAGACCTGACTGATCCAAGTCCTAGCCACCGCCGGTTGAGACACCTGATCGACCACGCACGGTCGGGCTATCTGCAACGCTGGGCCCGCGCTCTACGTGACGGCAAGACAGTAAAACCGGAACGGCTCGCCCGCACGCTCGCGTCACACCTCCTCGACCTGGGATACACCGCGCCCTACCTCGCCACTCACTGGGTTACAGAGCTCCGCAGGGCGGCACCGAACGCCGTTGACATCGTCGAAAGCGCCGCCACCCTGGCCGACGCCCCAGAAACAACGTTCGAGGTCGTCCTCGCGTTCGACACCATCCCCCACGCCTCCGTGGCAGCCCAAACGGACGGATGGATCACCAATGCCGAGATCAGCCGCTGGCTGGGCACCAGCGGGTTCTCCAGCAGCGGCATCCGAACTGGCGGCGGCTTTCGCTACCACATCACTGCCCGCGACCCCTTCGGCGCCGCCAACATGGTCCGGCAGATGTTCGAACGCATGGTCGCCCGGTCTCAGTTCATCCGCAAGGACCGCGGCGGCCTCACCGCACTGCCACATCTCTGGGTCGCCGGCCACCCTGATCCTTTACCTGTCACCGGCCCAGCTCGCAGCGCCGACATCCTCAGCCTGACCAAGACCGGACGTCTCTACGACGTCAATCTCGGCCGAACCCCGATCGACGATGCCCTCGAACTCGCAGCACCGGTCAACCAGGCTGGCGGCGCCCCGGGGCCAGCGGTCGCAGGTGCATGGGCGGCTGTCGAGTCGTTGCTCTCCCACCCAGGAGATCCCGTCGACGACAACGAACGCGGCGGCAAAGCCGTGGCAGCTGACAGACTTGCGGCCATCGTCGCGTGCTCGTGGCCACGAGCGGAACTGACGACCCTGATCCATCGCCACAAAGCAAACGACGAGCTCGCGCGCCTGCGAGACGAGTGCACGACCAACTACAGCCGCGCCCGGCTGCTGGCGGAGCAGATCGCCACCTCAGGACCAGGATGCCTGGACTTCCGTGGGCGCCCGACCCGGCACAGCGACGCCGCGGCCGCCGAGCGGATGAAGGACATGCTTGACGAGCCTCGCCGCGTGCTCCGCGAGGTAAAACAGGCTGTCCAGATTGCCCTGCGGCGGCTTTACCGGGCCCGAAACGTGGTGCTTCACGGAGGTTCTACCTCGAGCATTGCCCTGGAATCGACGCTGCGAACCGCAGCTCCACTTGTGGGCGCCGGCCTGGATCGAATCGCCCAGCACTACTTCGACGCGGCGATGAGTCCGCTCGACCTGGCAGCTCGGGCAGAACTCGCAATCGACATCGTCGATGGCGAAACCGCACTCTCTGTCGTCGACCTTCTCCAAAAACCAGGTGCCTAGTCCGGCTACATCCACGGTCTTGCCCGGATACACGGCATCGGCTGAGACGACATCGCCGAGACCGTCACCACCGTGGTCAGACGCGACCTCACGCTCGGCACCCTTTCCTCTTCTGGGCAACGATCAATGCCCGCACCGAGCCCACGCCCGGCGTGTCGGGCCGGAAACACCATTACTGGGACAGTCCCTGCACGAGATCACTGCCACCGGCGGGGACATCCGGCGGCTGTGCGACCTGTTCGGTCTGTCGATCAGCGGCGCCGAACGCTACACCGCCGTCCTCGACCACCCCGATGCCCACCAAGTCGTGAGCCATAGCCAGGCCAGCCGTACCGACACTGTATGACCAGTCGAAAATCAGTTGCAGCGGCAGAGTTTCACCGGTGTGATCACACGCATGATCTCGATTTGGACTGGAACCAAAGTCCGCCTGCGCGGCGTTGAGCCCGAAGACTGGCAAGATTTCCTGCGTTTCGACGAAAACTCCATGGACATGCGCAATGCGGACATGGTCTATCCACCTCGCTCGGCAGCTGGCTACCGTGCATGGGCAGGCAACCAGGCCACCAAGCTGGCAGCAGGTGACGAGTTTTTCCTTGCGATCGAGGCGTGCGCTGATCAGACCCTCGTCGGCACACTGTCCACGAACAACGTTGATCAGCGCGCGGGCCGCTTCAGCTACGGCGTCAGCATCGGGCATGACCACCAACGGCATGGCTACGCCACTGACGCTATTATCCTGCTGCTGACCTACATGTTCGGTGAACGCCGCTTCCACAAGTGCGAAGTCAGTATCTACGCCTTCAACGAAGCCTCGATCGCATTGCATAAGAAGATCGGCTTCCAAATCGAGGGACAATTGCGCGATCACGAATACTTCGCAGGACAGCATCACGACGTGATGATCATGGGATTGACCATCGACGAGTTCACCGTGCGTCATCCCCTTGGCAAGCTCCGGGAGCACGCACAGCCGACAGAGCTTCCGACCGAACCCATCGGTTCCTGAACCAGAGTATGCAGTTAGCCTCATCCGTTACCACCCCTACGTGAGTTCCGGCCGCCGCCCCCTTCAGAATTCGCGAACTCACGGTCTTCTGGGTCTTCTCCCGCGCCCACTCCACCTCAGCCGTCGTCGGCGTGAACGCCTCCGCCAGCTCCCGCGCAGGCACCACCCTCTTGAACCGCGGATACGCGGTCCGATCGATCGCCGCCACACCAACCCCAGAACAAGCACCGACGTAACGCAGCGCACCCTAGCCAGCACCCGACGTCACCCACCCACGGGGCTCTCTAACGATCTCTACCCAAGCCTTCGCCCTGAGGTAGACAGGCCGCTCCGGGAACTATCGAGAGATGCTCACCTGCGGATATAGAGACCCATTGCCCCTTTCTCCCGTATTCCGGTGGCCCCCCTCCTCGGTCAGCTGCCCGTCCCCGCTCTCACGAGCCACCCCAGCTGCCTGAGCAGCCTGCACATAACGGCGGACCGTCTTCCGATCCAACCCGGCCAACCGGGTCACCTCACGCAGCGAATGGCCCGCCAGCCACAGCCGCAGCACCTCTTTGATCTCGATCACCGAAACCTCCCGATATGCCATCTGACCAGCACAAACGGCAGACGACCGGAGGTCGGGACGCCACACGGACACGTCCGGGTGGTCCCATCAGTGGCAAAACCCTGATCAAGGTGGTCCCATGCTCGTGGCAAACAAGCACTCACGTGGTCCCATGCCCGTGGCAGACGACATCGTCGAAGCGGAAGTTCTGCCGCCGATCGACCGGTTTCTCTTTCTTCTCGAGCAGTGGCTCCCTAGCTGGCTGGCCTCGATCGAAGACCCGCAGCACCGTAGGCTGATCGAGCGCTTCGCGACCTGGCACGTCCTACGACAGCTGCGGAACGCCTCCACGAAACAGCTGCCAGTACCGAGTCTCGATCTCCAGCCGTCGCTTCCTACCACGCCTCGCCATCAGCACGCCCACTTCTACCAGGGGAGTGTTGCGACAAGTACTCGAACCCAAGAGACCCTCAGGGGGTCAAAATTCGCGAACCGTTGACAAGCCTCGACGCGCGCACCGCCACGATCCGCCAACTGCTGCTTGAAGCCCCCGCCGCAGTCATCGCCGGCATGCTCGGCTACCACGTAGGCACCGCCGAAACTCTCGCCATCCAAGCCGGTTCCACTTGGACCCGCTACGCCGCGGGCGACCACCAACGACCACCACAACCACAGGGAGCGCGACGACCGCCGATGACCACGCGCGGCAGGCGGTGAAATCCACGTGCGGATGCCGAAGAGAACGGGTGTACTTCCGCCATTTTCGAATACCGCCAGCGTCACGCCGACGAGTGGCTCGCACACTTCGCCCGTCAGGGCCACCGCGCCCCACGTCCCCTCGCCGCCGGCGTCGAGGGTGCCGTCTACCGACTCGATGAGGGTCTGGTCGCCAAGGTGTGGAGCGGCCGGCCCCCGGCCGATCTCGATCTGACCCGCCGGGTCTACGCGGACATCGCCCGCCATCCGCTGCCCTTCGCCACGCCGGAGATCCTCGACACCGAGATCCACGAGGGCGTTCTCATCACCTACGAGCGCGAGCTCAGCGGGTCGCCCTTCCGCTCCGAAGCCGTGATGAGCTCCTCCGAACGCGACCTGCCCGCCACCGAGACCGCCGCACTCCTCACGGTTTTGCGCGCCCTAGCGACCGTCCCGGGCACGGAGTCCATGCGACGCCTCACTGTCCAGGGCGACAGCCGCCCCCTCTGGCAGGGCCACACCCGCTTCCCCAACGCGCTCGCCGCCCTCGTCCGGCGCGCCGCCCATCGTCACGGCGACGTGCTCGTCGACCACCTTCCGCACCTTTCCGCCGTGGTGGAACAGGTCGTCGTCTCCCTCACGGCCCTGCCCGACTCCCCCATTACCGCCATTCACGGTGACCTCGTCCCGCCCAACATCCACGTCGACGAAACCGGCAGTCCTACCGCCGTCCTCGACTTCGGCTTCTTCACCACCGCCGGTGATCCCGCGTTCGAGGCTGCCGTCACCGCCGCAGTCTGGGACATGTACGGACCGCACGCCGAACACCACGCCAGCACCCTTACCGGCCTGTTCGCCAGGGAACTCGGTCATCCGGTCGAGACCCTCGAGCTCTACCAGGCTGTCTACGCCCTCACCACCTACGACCTGTTCTCCTCAGACGGCAGCGACGGCCACTTCGACTGGTGCGTCGCCCTTCTCCGGAGAAACCGGGCGGCATGTGCGCGGTAGCGGCTCGTCTGGGCGTCCCCAGACTGGCGTACTAGCCAGCAGAATCCAGCTCCCACGCCAACTTCCGCATCGACGAAACACGCGCCGATCAAATACGCGTCGTTACCAGTACCAGGTTCCGTTGTGACGTATCGTCGCGGCCGGGGCCGCGGTTAGGGGCGGAACCCCCGTCATCATCCGAGAGGACACCCCATGAGCAGCATGTTCTACGTCACCGGCCAGCACGTCGACGCCGCCCGCTAACGATGGTTTTCGGTGCGGATGCCGGCGACGTCGACCAGGGGGCCGACACGCCGACGGATCGCCACCCGAAACTCACCACCGAAACCCCGGCGCACCGAAACTACCGCTAGACCGTTTTCGGTTGCTCCGGTAGAATGGACTCGAACCCAGGAGAGGGGGCCGCACCGTGGCTACGAAGTTCGACATCGAGGAGCGCTGGCCCGAGCTGTTCGTGCAGCTCGACGAGACCCAGCGCCGCGCCGTGGTGCAGTCGCTCGCCAGCGCGTGGCACGAGGGGTGGACCCCGAACCGCGAGGACGTGGAGAACCTGACCGACGAGGCCCGCGGCGCGATCGACGCCGCGGAGTACCGTCGCCGCGCTCACGCCGCCGCCCGGCGACGGACGGTCGCCGTCGCGCGCTGATGGCGTTTGACACTTGGGAGTCGTACTTCTACCCGCCGCCTGACGAGGGCACCCTGCGCAACCTGTTCGACGAGCGCGACCCGGTGGTGCTCACCAGGTTGGAGTACGTCGAGACCGCACGCCGGCAACGCGAGCTGCTGGCCGGCCAGGTCGCCATCGCCAGGACGTACGACGCCGACCACGTGCGGGCGATCCACCGTCACCTGTTCCAGGACGTCTACGCCTGGGCGGGGGAGTACCGCAGCGTGAACATCTCCAAGGGCGCCGGCCGCGGTTTCGGGGACGTCAAGACGGGCGAGGTCGACCAGCTCCTCGACGACGTGCGCAAGCGCGTCGCCGGCACCGGATCCGGTCCCGCCGTCCGCGACCGGGAGTCCGGTCGCGGAGCGGGCCGCGGTCGTGTTCGCCTACCTGAACCACATCCGTTCCGCGAGGGCAACGGCCGCACCGGGAAGGTGTTCATGGAGCACGTCGCGGAGCGATCGCGCTTCACTCTCGACTTCGGCCAGGTGACCCCCGACGTGTGGAACCAGGCATCCCAGCTCAGCCGGCCCGACATGTTCTCCTACGCGCCCGAGCCCGCGTCGCTCGTGCCCGTGTTCCGTGCGATCGCTCAGCCACGCACGAGCAGCCCGGCGACGCCGCCGGCGCCGAGCGCGGGCCGCTCGGCCGCTCGCGCGTCCTATCCGCAGGCCGCGACCCAGGCGACTACCCAGCCGCCGCAGACGGGACCGCAGGGCGGCCCCCAGGCGCGGCACAGCGGGCCGTACATGCCGGGCCGCGGCAGCGGGACCGGACCGGGGAAGTGAGGCCGTCATGAGCAACCTGGTGGGCTACGCGCGAGTGTCGAAGCGCGAGCAGAACCCCGAGGCGCAGGAGGCCGAGCTGCGCGCCGCCGGCGCCTCGCGCGTGTTCGTCGACCACGGCGAGTCCAGCCGGGTCAAGGACCGGCCGCAGTGGCTCGCGTGCCTGGACTATCTGCGCCCCGGTGACACGCTCATGGTGCGCCGCCTCGACCGCATCGCCGGCAGCGAGACGATGGCGATTCAGACCATCAACGAGCTGCACGAGCGCGGGGTGAACATCAAGAGTCTGACCGAGCCCGATATCGACACCACGACGCCGATGGGGCGTGCACTGTTCGGCATCGTGGCCGTGTTCGCGCAGCTCCGCGTCGACACGATCCGGGACAACACCCGGCGCGGCCTGGCGCACGCTCGCGCTCAGGGGCGGGTTGGTGGCCGGCCGTCGGTGATGACGCCCGAGCGCACCGAGGCCGCGGTGCGGATGCGCGCTGACGGACAGAGCGTCGCGCACATCGCGAAGGTGCTCGGAGTCGGGGCGTCGTCGGTGTCCCGAGCCCTTGCTGGAATCCATCGTCACGCAGGCGAGCTCGACGAGCCGGGCGCAGGTAGCCGGGTCGGACACGACGAGCGTCAACTCGGCGTCTTGGCACGTGGTGCAGCCGTCGAAGGCTGCCCCGATGAACCGGCCGAGAAGAGCGTCGTCGACAGGCCGGCCGAGCGGGTCGGCGTATCCGTCCGGAACGGGGAACTCATGGTCGTGCGCGTTCATGGCCACGAGTGTGCACCAGGTCACTGACCGTTGGCACAGCCCGGTCATGAGTCCGACGCCGAGGCGCTTACGGTACTGCCGTGACCGTCCGCCTCTTCTACGTCGATGACTCCGGAGCCTCCGAGACCCGGACTATTGTCTTCGGTTGGGTCGAACTCGACGTCACCGCCTGGCGGCCGGTGCTTCGGAGTTGGCTCGACTGGCGTTCCGAGCTGCAACGCACCATCGGAATCCCCACCGACTACGAGCTTCACGGGACGAAGTTCGTGGGCGGCCGCGGACACCCGACCGGAACGGAATGGGACGCGCACAAGGCCGAACGGCTTCCCGTCATCGCCGATGCCCTGCGCACCGTCGGGAGGATGCCCGGACTCGCCGTCGGCGCCGTCTACGCCTGCGCGGACGACCGCCGCGGTTACCGCGATCTCAAAGCCCGTGCGTACGTCGAGCTCGTGCAGGCGCTCGACGAGCGACTCACTGCCGCCGGCGACTTCGGAATGATCGTGATGGACGGGGACGGCACCGACCCGACGTACCGGGCAGCACACCGCGAGCTCAAGCTCGCCAGCCGCAGCCTGATCGAAGACCCGTTCTTTCACGCCTCGAACCACAGCCAATGGGTACAGATGGCTGATCTCGTCGCGTACGCCGCGTACATGCACCTTGCGCAGCTCCCGAGCAAGGAACCCACCTGGCAGTGGTACCGCGATCACCTCGGAACCGCAGTGACCGGCGCAACCCCGTTGGAGCTCAAGGCGTCCCGGAAAAAAGCTAGACCGGCATCCCCAAGAGCATGGGGGCCGGTCCGCAAGACGAACTATACCCCCTTAGACGGGGTAAACACCAAGTGGGACAGGACGCGATCCGCGTCACCACCCGGTGTGTTCGGTGCCGTCCTGGTCGAGCAGCCGCATTCCCACGTCACCGTGCCGCCGGCACCAGGTCAGTTCGAGCTCGACCGGCGCCACCTCGAACGGCGTCACCGGAACATCGAACGCAAGCCCGTGCTGAGGTCCGCGGTACACGCTCACCGTGTCCGCTGTGCCGCAGGTCGAGCACGCGAGGCCCTGCTCGACGACGCGGCCGAGGAACCTTCCCCGCGTCCCTGCTCGCTGTTCAGCTCGAACGTGCCGAGGTTCGGGTACTGCTCGGGGGTCACGGGTTCAGCAGCCATGCGCGAAACGGTAGCAGCGCGCCGAGCAGGACGGACCCACTGTCATTTATCTGCCCCGACTAAGAACGCTTACCCCGGTCTGACCAGCGGGAACCTTCGTCCAGTGCCTCGAATCCAGTCTTGGCACTTAAGTGCCAAGACGAAGCCAGCGGATATATGAGCTAACACCATCGGTGTGTCGCGCCGGATGTTGATCGTGAACCAGATAGGTTCGGGCCATGCCGCCGAAGAAGCTGCGAGACGACCAGAACACGGGCGCTTTCACTGTGCGCACTGCGCTCGACCACCGCGACGTCTTCGACGTCGTGCGGGCCCAGTTTGGTCTCAGCCGCAGCGATTTCGTCGCCCTGGTCATGGCCAAGGCGTGCGGTCTGAAGACTCCCGTCGGCACGCCGGCGGTGCCCATCGACCTTGAGCAGCTCCCCCGGTTGGCGACCGCCGCCGTGCAGATGCTCAACGACCAGGAGGTGTTGCGAAAGTCCGCGTGAGGTTCATCGAGCTCCGATAACTGAACAGCGCACTTAGGCAAGACCGCTCAGAACGCATAAGCCACCCCGGGAAAGGTGGGTAGTTGCGGGAGATCGGAAGGCCCGTGGTCGGGAAACCACGTGGCCGGACATCGTGAGCGGGAGACGAGCGGGAACTCGTCAAAGCCGCAGTGCCCCCTATCCAGGAGACGTGCCGTGCCAGGCGCCTTCCAGGGTAGCGCACGCCCTCAGCAAGTCCAAGTACTACCCGCAGCGACACGCGCCACGGTTTCGACCGTTGGTGCCGTATTGCCTGCTCAGCTCGTCGACGGTGCGCTCGTCGACGAGCTCGACGTCGCACTCTTCCGGGCGCCGTTCGTCCTGCTCACGCCCGAGAACACCTCGTGCGGAACAACGAACAGCCTCGCGGAAGCTCGCGCCGCGCTGTCCGCACGCGCCGAGGTGGCCACGATCGCCGGCCAGCTCGCGACCGGGCTCGCCGGAATCGACGTCGACCCCGCGGACCGCGGCGCCGAGCCCGAAGCCGGCACCGCGTGCGCGGACGACCTCATTCGCTGGACCGACGACCGCGGCCTACCCCGCGTCGTCCGCCAGTCCGGCCGCCCTGGTGGCCACCACATCATCGTGCCCGTGCGATCCGACGAGCTACTCGACGAACTGCGCACGATCACCGCACGACTCGCCGACCACCACGGCGTATCCGCCACCGTCCGCGCCGCCGGCACACTCCGCCTACTGTCCGCCCCGCACCGGTACGGACACCCGGCCCCCGTCGTCGAGGCCATCCTCACCGCCGCCGACGTCGCGAAGCTACCGCCCGCGCTCGCGGGCCACGTCCCCATCCCGACCCGCGGTCGCCATCTCCGCTCCGCAGGCGGCCACGGCCGCCGCTCCGAAACCGAGTTCGGCACCGCGTGCGCCGCCGTCCGCCAGGGCTACACCGCCGCCCAGGCATGGGCCGTCGCGTCCCAGCCCGGCACGAAGGCCCGCGAGAGCGGGCAACTGTGGTGGAAGGCGTACGTCTGGCTGCCCGCCGTCACCTACGTGGCCGCCGACCGCCAGCTCGGCGAAGACGACGCCTGGAGCCTCGCCGAGGCCGCCTGCCCCAACCGAGCCCGCAACCTCACCCGCGCCGGATGGCGCCGCCTCTACTGGACCAAGGCCACCGGCCAAGCCGGCACCGGCCGACCCCGACGCCTCTTACATCGCGCGCGCGTCCCTGACCGACGAGCAGCGCGCCGAGATCCGAACCCTGCGCGTCGCGTTCCACGCCACCGCCCACGCCTACGCCGACGAGACCCGCATTCGACTCGAGGTGCTCGGCTGCGGTCACGATGCCGCCGTACGCCAGGTGTGACGGCGGCAGCCGACCGTAAACCTGATCTTCCCGCGCCAAGCTGCTGCCCGGCACCGGCATCGGCGGAACCTGGACAGTGCGCTGAAACCACGCCTCGATCGTGGGGAACATCTTCTCGATGCGGGCCAGCCACGCCCGCTCCTCGTCCTCGGTCGGCATGCGGGTCTCCCTCCGCTCGATTCCCATCGTCGTCGCTTCAACCTTCGTCCTTGCCGACGACACTCCGCCTCATGGGTCTCTAAAACGATCCTTTTGTCGACCCTTGTTGCCTCAGGCGGACCGCGCTGGCTACCATGAGTCTGAAAAGCTGTCCGGAAAACAATGGACAGAAACTCCGGGAAACGCCCTTTGTCGGACTCATGTGGAGGTACGCGCGATGACGATCGCGACGACGCCGAGTGGTCAGCCGATCGTCTGCGACGGATGCGCGGCGCCGGTCGAGGTGGTGACCGCCGCGATGCGGCATCCGGTGCCGCGCGAGATCGCGCGCGCGGTGTACGGCAAGGACAACCGCGACGGAGACCTGGTCTGCATCGTGTGCGAGCCGCTGCCCGGCGGCACCCAGCCGTGCCTGGATCTGGCGCTGCTCGCCGACGAGCTCTACGAGCGGGTCCGCTGCCGGGTGCCGGGATGCGACGGAACCCAGTACGGAACCCAGTGCCGCCTGCCCGGCTCCGGGAAGGCGAGGCGAGCGTGACCCGCTACGGCTACGCGCGGGTGTCCACCCGCGAGCAGAACCCGGAAAGTCAGTTCGACATCCTGACCCGGGCCGGTGTCGAGCCGGGGAACGTCGTGATCGAGAAGATCTCGGGCAAGCTCGCCTCTCGTCCCAAACTCGACGAGCTGCTGGAGAAACTTCAGCCGGGCGATCAGGTGAGCGTGACCAGGCTGCGCCGCATCGGCCGCAATCACCAGCATCTGCTGGACCTGGCCAAGTGGTTCGAGGATCACGAGGTCGACTTCGAGGTTCTGGAACAGGGCATCGACACCTCCACCCCGATCGGGCGGATGTTCTTCCGGTTCATGGCCGCGATGGCCGAGTTCGACCGGGAAGCCATCGTCGAAGGCACCCTGGAAGGACTCGCCGCGGCGCGGGCTCGTGGCCGGGTCGGCGGCCGCCCGCCGGCCTTGACCCAGCGGCAGATCGATCAGGCACAGCTGATGTACGACTCCGGCGAGCACACCGTCGACGAGATCGCCGAGACCTTCCGCGTGGCCCGTTCCACCATGTACAAGCAGCTCGCCGCCCAGCACACCGGCCACGACTGCGTCCTGGTCGTCTACCGCAACACCCGCACCCGCAAGGTCGACGCCTACGACAACCGCCGGTTCGGCGAAACCGGCGCCAGCGAAGAGGTCCAGCTCGACGCCGACCGGAAATGGTGGCCCATCGCCGCCAACCGCGAATCCCGCGTGAAAGCGATCGTCTACGTCGTCGACGGCGTCGTCACCCGCGTCCGCGGCGTCCTGCCCGGCAAGAAATGGAAACGCGACGACCGCGGCTACGCCGACGTCCCCCTCACCTCCCCGCCGCTGACCGAACTCGAGATCGCCCAGCAGCTGCCCACCCTCGGGCTGGCGCTCAATGACCCGCGCCCGCACGTCAAGGGCAAGATCCGCGAATACCTCCCACTGTGAGCGAGGGCCGCACCGTGAACGCCGCGACACCAACGCCGGCCCAGCGGACCTGGGACGAGCTCAACGCCCGGCAGCGGCTGTACCTGTCGACGATCTTCGAGTTCGACCAGGCCGCCGAGAGCGACATCAAACGCAGGTCGGCGAAACGGATGGCTGTCCCGCCGGCGGCGGAGTGGCGGCAGGTCACCTACGACATCGACCTGCCCAAGGAGGCCGCCGGATACAGCTCCGTGCAACTCGCCGTGCGCCGCCGCGGCGAACACGACACCGGATCCGGCTCCACCCTCGCCGCGCTGCGCCGCCGCAAACTGGTCACCGTCACCTACGACCAGGTCTATGTCGTACCGGTCGGGATGGTCGACCGGATCCGGGTCCGGCTCACCGCCGCCGGGCGCGCCGCCGCCCGCCACGGCGCTGGGCACACCGCCCCAGCCGCGCCACCCGCGGGGCTGATGACGCGCTGGTCGCTGCAGGCGCTGGCCCGGCTGTACACGGCCGGGGAACAAGGGCTGTGCAACGAATCCACCCCGGACCGAGCCGACGCGGCGCCGTCGTGGAACACGCTGCTACGCCTGCAGCAGCGTCGCGACGGATCCCTCATCGACACCTTCGCCGCGGACTGGCCCGACCAGCACAAACGGATGCTGCGCCAGCACCGCGTCCGGGCCTCCGCGCTCGGCCGCCGGCACTTCGAGATCCACCGCGCCTGCTACCTCGAACTCTTCCCCGACCTCGACCTCCCTTCCGCCGCCGCCCCCGTCGAAGGCGCGCACACCGGGCTGGCCGACCACCGGCGGCCGCGTCCCAAGGACCTGGTGCGCGACACCGACCTGCGGCTCCTGCTGGCCCTGGCCGAACTCGAGGAGACCGGCCGCTGCTACCTGCGCGAGGTCGCCACCGAGGAGTTCCGACGCTGGGGCGACGAGGTCCCCGCCTGGGTCGAAGAGATCCCGAACGGGTTGCTGCGCTGGCAGGTCAAGGACCTCACCCGCACCGAGAAGACCATCGACCGCCTCACCGGTCATCCCGGCGGGCCGCTGGCCGAGCAGGTCGAGGTGTACGCCAGCGCCCGCAACTGGCAGGCCGGGACCACCACCGGACTGATCGTGCTCACCGATCTCGGCAGGAAACACCTCGCCGCCCATCTCGCCGACTACCACCGCACCTACCCCGAAACCGCCACCACCGCAGGAGAGTGACCTCGTGACCACCCCGCCCCGCTTCGTGCCCCTCACCCGCAACGTCGTGGAACGGGTCGACCGGCGCTACCTCACGTCGCTGTCCACCGCACCGGTTCTCGACGCAGCCGGTGAACTGCTGCACGCCTGGTGCGCCACCGCGATCGAACGCGGCGCCGACATGTCCGGCGACTACCCCGGTGACGACTGGGCCCAACGGCTCGCCGTCGTCGCCCTGGAAATGACCACCCGCAGCGTCCGCGAACCCCGCCCCACCACACCAGAGGAAGCGACCGCGCTCCTGGACACCGTCGTGGCCCGTCTCGGCGAGCGCGGCATCGCCACGAGCCGGGACGTGCTCTACGTGCCACTACCCCGCACCGACACCACCCCAGCCTGGGGCGCGTTCAAGCCACGCCCGCTCGCGATCACCATCGACATCGACCGCGGCTGGGAACTGGTCATCGACCAGCCCACCGCCTCCCCGGTCCTCGAAATCGTCGGCCGCTGCGACGAAACCGGGATCGACGCCATGGTCGACCTCGCCACCACAGTCAACACCGGTGCCTTCGGCAACATCTTCCGCCGCTGACCGCCTCGACCGTGAGGGTGAGGGAGCCCGATGCCCAGTTACGTGCCGGACGGCAGCGCCTGGATACCCGGCCAGCACTGGGCCGAGCGAAAACAAGCTGGTCGCGCCGCTGAGCGGCGCACCACCGAGACCGCGCGCCGGATCCTCGCCGGGCAGCGCCGCGCCCTGTCGGTCCGACGGCCGTGGGCCAACCTGATCTTCGCGGGCAAAACCGTGGAAAACCGCACCTGGGAACCACCAGCCGGAACGCTGGGTACCGAATTCGTCGTGCACGCCGGGCAGACGTGGGCGCCCGCCGGAGCCGCGCTCGCCGACGAACTCGGCATCACCGGCTTCGACAATCCCCGCCACTGTCCGGGCGGCTACCTCGGCACCGTACGCCTGGTCGACGTCCACCCCTCCGCCGACTGCTGCACACCGTGGGGCCACCAGGACCCCGGCACATACCACTGGGTCCTCGCAGACCCGACCCTCTTCGACAAGCCGATCCCCGGCCGCGGACGGCTCGGCCTGTACTGGCTGCCCACCAACTGGCGAACCATCGACTGACCTGCGGATCTTGGCTTAGCGCCAACCGCTGTACCGCTGCTACTCACCCCCGGAGTTCTACTCCGAGGTGGGGCGGTCCCTGCTCGCGGAACCCCGGACCCGCGAAGACGGCCTAAGGCAGCTGCTCAAGGCTGAGCACCTGGCCCCGCAGCGGGTCCGGGCGGACATGTTCGTCCGGGAAGCCGTAGCGGACC
>Ga0153959_1000498_pt1 | contig 15541 bp, 13 predicted proteins | sample TSFL043MetaG_FD_104685 | JGI IMG/M metagenome (GOLD analysis project Ga0153959, IMG submission 104685) | Attine ant fungus gardens microbial communities from Florida, USA - TSFL043 MetaG | ecosystem: Host-associated > Fungi > Mycelium > Unclassified | place: USA: Florida, Wekiwa Springs...
ATTCTGGCAAGGAGCTGACTCCCGAATCTGAGGGCCTCCTTCGCACTCCATCTCCACCGATGGACTTGCACCCCGTCAACAAGGAAAGTGACGACAAACTTCAAGGTGCTGCCAAAAGGCTCAGATGCGCTCGTTACTCGGTACCTTGAGTACTTGGTCGCGAGATCTCGCGAGACTCTTGATGGCTACCTGCTTCGATGTTGGTCTTCTGAGGTCGCATAAATCAAGTACTGTACAGTATAGCACTATGCTGTATATCACTGCTCTTCTGCTTGCTTGCCGTGATAAATGGGCTTTCCGTAAATTCTACTTGCTCATGCTTGAGCCCTTTCATAAAAATTTTTAGGTGCCTGTTGTCAGAGGCTGACCGCCGTGATGGGGGAGTTGACCGCAGGACAGTCTCTGGGCACGAGACGAGAAAAAGAGCCACTTCCCGAGGACCGTTCCGTTTGCTCAGGCGAAGAGAACCGATGGGGGCCCGCTTGACACCAGGAAAGAAGGGTGACACGCTGCACAATATTTGGGGTCGGAATCACCCACAAGGCGCCTAACATCGCGTTCATTGTGCTCCCCAACTCCTTCTTGCTTCAAAATCTGTTGGACACTGAACTCATGGCACTTCCGAGTCAATATAAATGTATAGTGCCAGACTCAGGCGCTCATTGGTGGTGGCATCTATTGCATGGAAGGCAAAGCAGGCCCGCTAGACGCACCAGGCACAGGGACAGTGCCGCACGAGGAAGGAGTGACTCTGTACAGGACTACCGATAAGGTTTTACCAAGCTTAGCGATCACCAGGATGTGCAAGCAAGAGGTGCAGAAGCTAGTAACACAGAGATCGATGGAGTGCGGAAGTACGCAGAGTGCAAAAACAGAAGTGAAAGCAGCAGCTGAAGTCCGCTCTGAAAGATTGATGCGGCTTGTACAGGAAGAGGATACGGGGAAGGGAAGGGACACAGTGCAGTCTTGTGCTTTAGCTTTCCATTCTTTTCTTCATTCTTGTCGTCCTTGGACCCTTCAATAACTTTGCTCATTAACCACTCCACCTATTCACGCACACTGCCGAAAGTATTACAGCAGCTGTGGTCCCTCAAACTTGTTCAATATTCAAACGTTGCATCTTCTGCTAAAACGCCGACGAAGAGCGTCGCTCAACAAGTGTGTCGCTTATCTCGCCATCCTCTGATCATCTCTGCCCACTTCATCTATTGCAGACTTCTGAGTATTGGTCATCAGACTTTGAGCTGGTATGCCTCCTAACTAGGCTTGTACCGCTCGTCATCTCCCCTCGCAACAGCCGGTCATTCCGTTCTTTGTAATTGTTGCACGTTGATAGAATTTATGTGATAAGCTAAGGCGCAACTCAGGTCAGGAGACATTGACACACTATGACAGTGTTTGGCGTGGAATATGGGCCGCCCGTTCTTTGTTGAGCTGCTGGTGGATAAACTGCTTTTGACAAGAGGCTTTGCCCAAGTTGAGGTGCTTGATGCATCGGGTGCTATGGTTGCTCGTGTAAGGCTACAGCTCAAGGATCGGCGGCCTTTCTAGTTGTGTTGACCGAGTCATTGTGCGCGGCATCATTGTGGTCACCACTACTCGGTGAGTGCGAGAGGTCTCGGGGCGCCACCTTTCTCTTTTCTCTTCTTTCGGCAGGACCGCCTTTCTCTATCTTCGGCGGCCATTTCCCTCGCTAAATCCGGGTCGTCAGTGTAGGCTAAGCGCCGGTTGAACTCGGTTGGTACAGGGCCAAATTCGAGTGGACGAGGCAAAAGGAGTTCTAGTTCTTGAGCAGTTCTAGGCCGAGTATGGCGCTTGGACTTGCCCTTATACGGAAAAAGGGCACACAGAAGAGGGCCAAGCTGATGCGGCTTGTAGACCGCACAGTTGCGCTTGTCCTCCAGGGCTTCAACCAGCTTTTCAAGCTCAGCGCGAGCCATTGGGCTTTTAATCGTGTCGAGCAACTTGACGTAGTGTGGATTGCGGTGCGGTGGATGGGGCTTCTTACCTCGTGGTGCATCCAGCTTTGAGGCCGAAGCAGCACCTGCTGCCGTCGTCGCCGTCGGTGCCTTGGTCAGGCGACGACTTTTTCGTTCACGCAAGCTGCCTTCGTCCTCCCCTTCTTCTCTTTCTTCTTCTACATCATGTCGATCGTCTCGGTATCGGTCGCCGGAGCGCTTGCTGCTACCATCATCCTCTTGACCGCTTGGGTCTTCTCGCACCTCTCTGTCTGACTCGTGACGCTTGTCCTCCTGAGTGCCATACTGAAAGTCTGACTTGGCGCTATTGTCGGCGCTGTTGCTGGTGAAAGTATAGCTGTCGTCATGCTGCAAGACCGAGGCCTCATGCAAAGTTTCAATTTGGTCCTTGTTGACCGGTTCGCGCATCATCGCTTTGATGCTGAAGCCGTCCGACGACGTTGCGAGGCAGAGTGTGAGCAAACACGGATGAGCTATGAGCGCAACGCGGACGACGGTCCGAGGTGGGGCCGACGTAAAGACAGGGAAAGAAACACAAGACGGGGAAGCGGATGAAGCCGGACAAGAAGAAAGGAGACAGTCAAGGAAAAGGAAGAGAGAGAAGAGGCAAAACGTCAGCAGATGCGTAGGAGGCACAGAAGAGCATCGAACCAGGCCAGGAAAGAGGGGGAGAGGTTTGAAACAAAAACTCACGTGTGTGGACAAGGAGTTAAAAATCTGATTCGCGCAATGAGCAGCCAACCGTACTGCTTGCCAGCGGGGAAACTAAGGACAGGAGAGAACTGATTAAATAAGTAGCCAGAGAGGCAAAGAAAATGGGCACATATATACACGAGGGCCCTCCCAAGGAGGGCGGTAAGAACGACTCTGAGGAAAACAAGTCGAGCTCGAGAAAACCGCGGCAGCAACCCTAGGACCTCGATATGAGCTCGAGACGGATAATGCCATCTTGGCGGTAGTGGGCGCTTGCGGCCGGGCATGGTCGGTCCTCCAGATGTGACAACCCGCGGTGGAACAATAGGTGTCTCCCACGACCGAACCATTGTGTCCACCATTAAGTAAATTCCAGTTTTAATTCCTGTGTTGCCGTTGATTCCACTAATTACAGTATTTCGCCCTCTTTTTGTGTGACATTTTCCGGCAATTTTCCCTTTTCGCCATCCTCCGCGTTATTGTATCTGGATCAAGACCAAGGCTGACTGTCTGATGGCGGGGAACTTAGAAATGGTGTATCAAAGTCAAGTGGAGAAAGACATCAAAAATTCTTGGCAAGCATGCCCCGGCCTGTCTCGAAGCGAGACACGTGCTTTGACACGTGAAGCGTGCCGAGGGCTGAGCATCCGATTTCCGACTCAAGCTTTCCGACTAGGCGGTACGCAATTTGCGCCATGAGTTGGATGAGCCAGTCGGCCGAATGAAAGAGAGGGAGATGGTGGGTGACGTCGGGTATCTGCTACTAAGTGGTATCCAGCCTTGAACGTACCGTTAGCCTCTCACTCACTACCACCATCACCACCAGCAGCCTCGATTTCGTTTCCATCTTCTTGCTCTCAACCCGCTATTTCTCCAAGCTGCGCGGAAAGCGCCATCGGGCAAGACACCATTTGCAACTCAAGGTTGCTTTGATCAGAGTCGTGAATGGCGCTTTGCATGTCAAAAATGCGGGAGGCTGCGCAACATTGTCCGCAACTTCATGTCGCTGCGCGCTTAGGAGCGCTTTGTCCAAGGTGGGTCCCTCTTCTCGTCCCATCTGCCTGCCTGCTTGCAAGTCAAACGCTAACAATCACAACTTGTGCCCTTTGTTCCTCCCGTTTCCCACTCACGTCCATGTGGGTTTTCCCCCTCTCTTCGTCTCTGCGTACTATCCCTCCTTGTTCATTCTCTTCCACCTGGCCCGGACTACTTGTTCGTTCCAATCTCTCTTCTGATCTACCTTCTCCTCACGCTGCTGACATCCTTGCGTCCTGCGCCGCGTCTTACCATGTGGCAGCCACCACGCGGCACATGTAGTGCTCGCGACTACCTCCTATCAAGATCCAATACAGTGGTCACCGACGCGATGGCACAAGCCTTGAGGGAGTCTGAGCTGACGCGCAGCATTGCCGCCACTCACGGGTTGTCGATCACGGATACCGCCCAACACAATTCCTACGAATTTGCATCGAGCCTCATGCCCAAGTCGGTCTCCACCTGGCACTCCTGCGAGGACGAGTTTCAGCGTGTCTTCGACGACTTTGATGCTATTCTACAACCTCCAGCGCTTCCAAATCCAAATTCCTTCCCTCCGCTCATCGAATTCAAAACCGAGGCTGATTTGGAAGGCTGGTTGCGGACTACATACGTCAGCGACGTTCACATCATGCTGGAGCAAGCTTTACACAACCTCAAGATGCAAGCGCCCCACACTGCCGCCGCGGTCAACCCTTTAAACCATGCACGCGTCGAGCATGACGCTCCGAATACCAGACTTGCCCAGCAGCTTTGTTCCATCCGTATCTTCAGCATCATGATGCAACGAAATGATACGCCTGCGGTCACCTTCGCTGGCAATGCGACCAGAGTTGCCAGCATCTTGCGCGACAACCGCGAACTTCGGCAGAGCCTTGGAGTGATGCCGCCTCGAACGAAAGCGCTATTGAAAGCCAGGTCCAAGCAATCCCGCACCGATATTGAGCTCATCTACAGATCAAACAATTCCAGAGAACGAGAGGATAAAACCTGCCTTATCATTGAGTGCCAAAACCCATCCAGCTTCACCGAGGAGGTCGTCAGGGAGGTCATCGAGCATTGGAACGACCTTATCTCAATAGACTCACCGGGCGCCCGGGACGCCATCGCATCGTTTCCCCAGCATGATATTCCCCTACGACTCCTCCTCGCCGGTCAAATCAAGTTCCCGCAAGAGGTGAAATACGTCTTTTCTTGCCTTGTCCAGCTTTATCACTGCATGGTGGTGAGATGCCAGAAGTACGGTTTGCTCACCTCGGGCGTCACGTCCGTGATGATGCAGGTGGATTGGGAGCATCCAAACGAACCCGGTCAACACGTCAAGATCAGGCAAGTGACTGAAGATGGCGCTGCCTTCCCAGCTTGGGGCGACCGGAACGCAAGACCTATTCTTCCATATGTCATATTCTGCCTCACTCTGCTGCAGATAGAGCAGGGTCCAGTCAATGATGAGCTTCTGGAGAGAGTCGTCGATGATTGCCTCGAAGCTGTGACGGAGGTCCGAACGCACATAACCACCACAGACACCGTAGATGGTCAAGATGCTGCCACCGCCGCCGATGAGCCGCAGGATGCCGACTACGAGCACCCAGACGGGTCGGCAGGCGACACATACCGGTCTCTCGACGATGATGCGCATTACGACGCTTCGCATCTTCCTCTCCACGGTAATCAAGGCGCCCGAATTCCAAGCCATGAACTTCCTGCGTCTCTATCTTGCGACGCCACCATCGAAACCCAAGCACAGGCTGTGTGTCTTCAAAGCCTGCTTGAGAAGGTTCATCGCGACAAGGACAAGGAGGCGCTAGTGGCTTTCTTCGCCCCTGTGGAGCCCAAGTTGTGCAGAATTGCTCCCCCGGCCGACCTTATCTATGTTGCTTCTAGGATTGCTCGCAAATTTGACTCTGGCAAGGGCGTGGATAGTAGCGAAATCGATCTCATGCATCCTCGCGGCCTTATCCATGGGCCAGTGCCACCTGAGTTGAACCGCAGGTTGGCCGAGGCAGATCGAATAGCCTTCACAAGCAACAATCTTGCTCACGGCGAGGATGGTCGTCGCGAGTCGGACCCGAAGCATCGCCTCAATGGAGTCGGCTCCCTGCCCGCTTTGGTCAGGCCGATGTCGACACAGTCGACACTTACGTTCACCAAAAACGGCCATGGTGCTGTGACTGCTGATCAGTCCAGCGTAATGAATCTTCTCGATCCAAATCTCAGCACTGCGAGACGCGCTCAGCGTTCAAACGGATCTCAGGCACCCTCTACCAGCTCTGAGTTGCAGGCGTCGGTGTCGGGCCTGACCTGAACTTCTACTTCTTCTCAAGATTCCGGAGTCGAGCAATGTGAATGGTCCCACTGTCACACATCACACTGAGAGAATGCAGCCGCACCTGAAACGGGGAGGTAACGAGCGTTGAGCAGTGCAACACGCGAGGAGTTGGGCCACATTCAAGTCAAAATCCAAGATCCTCTGCTAATACGGTGTACCGAATCTGAGCATGCGAGGTAGGGTTGACAGAGCAAAGCCTTGCAACTCGCAACTCACTTGGCAACGTGTGGCATCCATATTGTGAGTCACATTCCCCTGGCTGGCTGGCTGGCTGGCTGGCTGGCTGGTTGGCATGTAAGTTACGAGATCAAGGCAGGCTTCATGGTGCTTGGATAAGTCATTCTAGAACAACCTAAATGAAGGCGCCGAAAGCCACAAGAGAGACGAAGACTCGGAGAGCTCGAGGGTCAGAGAGCCAGATCGAGTCACTTAGCTATGCAGCCAAGAAGAGCCCGAAAAAATAAGAATAAAAATAAAAACAACAAAAATGAGAAAAAAAGAGCAAGCGCCGACGAGCTGCCACAGTAGATTTCAGTACTGTATTACAAGATTATTACACAAGAGCCAAGGCGTAAGTAAGATCCGAAGCCCGATCAAAATGCTGTCGCCGGGTGCCTGATAAGGCGTTCGCAGCTCTCGTGTTCACCACCCTTTTCATGCGTAATTTACATTCACCCCACAGTGCCTCGGCACGGACCAATTTGTATTCGCTCGGTACAGTGACTTCATGCGTGTGACGTCCAATCCAAAAAGAAAAGTCAATTTCGGGCTGAGTTCAGAAAATTTGCTGAGTCGAGTCGAGTGGATTCGGGTGAATCAGACTGTCCGATTGCCTTTCTTTGGTCTCGTGTCTCTGGTCTTCTCTCTCCTCTCTCGCCTGTCACCCTGTCACGCCCCTCGTCGCTGTCTCACACTCTCTCAAACTCTACCCCTTCTCCTCCTTCCCTAGATTGCCGGAGTCTCAAACGTGACATCCGCTCTCACTTTTCGCCTCTTTTGCCTCCACACTGTAGATATGGCGGCCAAGGTGCAGCCTAGCCGTGAGCAAGTGGTCCAGCACATTGAATGGCTTATTTCGAGATCTGAGTCACTTGAATCGCATCGAGCTTTACTGGAAAGCCTCGCTACTGATCAACATTGCCGAGCTACACTGTCTCGACTTGACCATCAACTCAAATCTTACGGAGCGGAAGATCACGCTAAGCTGCTGTCAGTGTCCATGCTATCGATGCTGAATGAACCTGACGTTGCAAACCGGGCTTCTCCCATCGGGCCAACCTCGGTTGCAGCCGTCTGCTCCACCTCCAGCTCCTCTGCCTCCCTTTCGTCGACCTCGATTTCGATCTCGAACACTTTGAAGCCGTCGAACCCTTCCGACTTCTCTTCGAGTCGGCTCGTAAGCCATGCTGCCACGTTGTCCGGCTCTTCGAACCAAGCCTCGTCGTCTTCGTCGAAGTCCACCACTTCTTCGCCACTCGACCTCGACGAGGCCAAGGAGCTCGTCCAGCATGCAACCAGTGCTTTTCCGCAACAATTGGAAGAACTCATGTTACTGTTTGAACTCTACCGAAGTGCACCGACTGGGAGTCAACTGTTGCGCAAAACCATCAGTGGCTTCGCAAAGGATCTCGATGCAATGAGAGAGGCCCCAGGCTTCTACGAGACCTTTTCCAATTTTACAGATCAACAAATGCCCTTCTCCGCACAACAGTCCATCGATTATTTCCTACCCAAGCTCCTTTCAATCACTCTTGATCCGTCACTTGCAACCTGGGACAGTCGAACCATATTCTGTGCTTGGCTCTCAAGCCTCACCCTGCCCTCGATAGTTCGCAATTTTCACGACGACAATGACACTTTGCAAGTCAGCTACCACTTCTCCCAACAATTTGCCCGTCCCTTTGTCGGCAATGCCCAACTCCGCTTCCTCAGGTTTGTTCTCGGCGTTCAGGCCTACTTTCATGGAGACACGACGCGCGAACTCTACTTCAACGGCACTCCCATCGTACAGTCCAGCGGCACAGGCAAGACACGCATGGTCCTCGAGCTAGCCAACTACGCTCCAATACTGTACATCTGCTTGCGCTCCAAAGATAGCACCTCGCTTCACGGCTTCCCCCAATCTGACACCCGCGCCGTCGACTACTTTTCCGAGCACCTAGCAAATTACAAGCCCGACGACAAGGGCAAGCCGACCCAAGAGCTCAAATACTGCATCGACCTTCAGGTCGCTGCTTTCGTGGGGGCGTGGTTTCAAGTGCTTGCGGATCAACTCTCTCAATTGTCCACCGCGCAGGCAAAGCACCAACACCTTGTCAGTCATCTCCGCTATGCAGCAACACCTTCATCTTCACCTCGAGGCAGTCACCCGCATCAGGCAGCTAGCACCGAAGCCGATCAAGCAAGCAACGTGGCCACCCAACGAATTCGTAATCAATTCTTCAACGATGTCTGCGACGCTGCCAAAGAGATTCTTGAAACAGCTCCTCAACCGGGCGGCAAAGGCGCCCAGAACAAAAACATCTTTGATCATTGCCTCAATTTACGCATCGAACCGCTCGCTCGCCAACTCGCGGAAGTCAGAGAACATCTTTGTGATCAGTTGACCGAAGACGACCGAAGCTTTCTCCAGGACACCTCCCATGTGGACGACCAGATTTACGAACGTGCGGTGGTCACAACCGAAGATCTCGACCCCCGTCGGCTTCCAATCTTTGTTGCTTTCGACGAATGCGTTCATCTGATAGCCAAATACCAGAACCAGGTGGACGGCAGCGATCATCAGCTCAACAGCCTCCGTCGTGCCTGGAACCACATCCAAACGTTCGAGACACAGAATTCGCAAGGCATGCCACGCTTCTGGCTCATCCTCATGAGCACCAATAGCGCCGCATCCGTCCTGATCGAAAAGTCAGATGCAAGAGGCTCGGATAGAGCCATAGGAAAGTGCTGTTCACCCACTTGGGTCAACATGGGCTTCGATCTCATGCGTCGCGATGCCGATCCGCTTTTCAACGCTCGCGCTGCTGGAAGTCTTGAGCATCTCCGAACCTACGGTCGTCCCTTGTGGGCCGCCCTCCGGCCCAACAGCTTCTTCGCCGACGCTCAGCTCAAATTGCTCAACAGTCCCGACTCGTACCAAAAACGATGCGATGACCTGGAAGGTATGCCAGGCCAGCAGCCAAGCCGCCGAGAGCTTCATTACGCCATTCTCGCCTCCAGGGTCGCCCTCTCCTTCTGCCCCGCCCTCAAAGGAGGGCCCAACTATGAGGCCGTCCAACAGGACAAGCTTGCAACAGGTTCGGTGGACAGGCACATGAGGATCCTCAAAAGCATCGAAGACGGCTACCGCTTGAACGTCACTTCTCCTTCCGAACCTTCATTGGCCATCGTCGCTGCTGCCGTCATGATGCCTCTCCACGAGATCGAAAAAGTCGACATCACCAAGCTGAAAATCCAGGAACGCTACGCCACCATACTCACAAGGTTCAAAGAAGATTGTCTCCCCGTGCTTGCCCACCAGTCCGCCCTTAAGGGAAGCGTCGGCGAGCTTGTAGCCCGGATCTTGTTTATGGTGGCTTGGGACGCAGCCAAGCTGGAGGTCTTGACAAGCCCTCAACCCGCCTTGACTCGAGCCAGCGACAACGCAACTTCTTCACTAACATCATCATCATCATTTCCAACCAAGCCGGTCTTGATGCTGCCGCCTTCTACTCCTGCTCCCGTCAATCAACGCTTCCGTCCCCTGCACAGTCCACTCCGACTACAAGACCTGCTCGGTCAAGTATGCAAATTGGGCGTCGAGGATGAGGGTTTGGTGGATGCAAGGCTGCAATGGGTGCGCTCTCAACTCGTGCAGAAAGTCAACCCATCCGACGACTTCCCCGCAGACAAAGACGTTGACCTTTGGGCCAACTATACTCATTTTGACGAACCCGTGAGCTCGGTCGACACTCTTTCGTGCGACTTTCTGTGGTACTGCTGGAAGCGGGGCGCGGCCATCCAGACGGTTCACAACCAAAGTGGCATCGACGGAATCATTCCTCTTTTCGTGGGTGATTTGGATCGCGCGTTTGTCTCTAGAGATGCGGCTCAGACTCAGGACGCCGATTCGGAAGCGGCTCGCCACATGACGTACATCGCTTGGCAAGCCAAGCATCGTGGCAAGCCATTCTCTGAGGCGGCAGTCGAGAAATCTGGGCTCGAGCCTTTTCGCGGGCCCAGGCTCGAGCCCCCGGCCCGCTCATCTGCGATCACGGAAAAGGGCGTGCTCACGGTCTACTTGGATCTGGGCTCTGAATCGACGGTGAGGGCTAGCAAGGCGGATTGCAAGATGACGATCGTGCACAGATGGAAGCCGAAGGAAGAGAAAGCAAAAGTAGAGCAAGAAGTGGGAAAAGGAGGCGGCCCAGCAGAGAGGGGGGGGTCGGGACGGAAGCGGTTACTAACAAATGTCGATGCGACAGCTGAAGAGCGAGCCTCGCCTGTTCCGCACAAGATGCGCAGATCAGCAGGCAGCTCCGAGGCCAAAGGAAAGGCGAGCAGTGATGATTGCGCGGTCAATGACGAGGACGACCAACGAGGAGCCGGTCTGGAGCACGCTCAAGGCGGCGGGTCGGTACAAGCTCTGGCTGCGGCGGCCCCGGCGTTCGAGCCGACTCCGTGCCAGGAAGGTTTCCTCCTGATTTATGTTCGGGGCGTTCAAAGTGAAGACGCCTTCCCTGGTCTGACGCAGCTGAACATTCGGTCGATTGTGTCGAGCATTGTGGCCGAGTACGAACCTGGCAAGGCCAAAAAGCCGTTTTTCGAGCAAGACAATCAGCTGACTATGCCGCTCGACATTTGCCCCCCTTCCTCTATCGGTCCCGTTGTGTGAAGTGGCAAAGCGGCGTTGCCCGTGCCGTCTCGTCGCCAATAGGCCGTGATCGCGATTGCTTTGACCGCTTTGACGAACGAGGCTTGATGGGCTTTTTCCACCACAACGCTGGCTTGGACATTCGCATTTCTTTTGGTTTTGATGTGCATTTCCTGTTTATGACCTCATTGTTGCAACATGGTGTGGGGTATTCGTTGAGGCCGCGTGACTAGAACTGTGCGGTGCATTGTTGGTCTAAACTATTGCCCTCGCGAGAGGAACGCGAAGGAAGAACCTGGCTTCCGCTTGCCGCCAGCCACTGTTTCGCCTAGTCCGAGTTGTCTTCGAGCCCATTCCGGTGTCCTTGACACATCTAGTAGCGATTGCGGTGGTGCGCTTGCTCAGCCTGCGACATTTCGAATCACCGGTCAAGTTGCACAGCGCTGTCTATACGTCCGCCCGCTGTTGGTATAGTGTATCGGTCTTCCAAGCACACTCTCGGTCTTCGAGGGAGCGCTGTCGGTTATACCTTCACATACCGCTGGGCACTTTTTGTGTATGTTTGCGTGAGAGCAAGCGTGTGCACCGCACAAGTGGACGACGATGCTGGGACACGGCTGGTGTGTGTCGATCAACACAGAAGACATTGCAGGCAGTAGTTGACGGTCAATGATCGGCATCAAGCGCTGCAATCACGATCATTACCGCTCATGCACTTTCAGCAGCTGTGTGCCCACGTTGTCGACCAGAGTTTGGGTTGAACGACTTTGGTCAAGAGCTCCGCTGAAACGCCACTGATTGCTAGGTAAGAAGGCGATTCGCCGACATGCCGAATGGCTGCGATAACAGAATCCGCCAGAAGTAGTGCATCTTCGTCGTGGATGAAGGTCTGAGGTGCATGCCAGCTATGCAGTGCATTTGTTTGTCAAAAGTGACTAGGATATCTTTCTGAGTCTTGAGTCGCGAAGTCACCCATTCTATCGGCTCGGGAGAATGGGTCCTGCTCCAACAGCTGTATCTCTGGAGGAACTGGCGGATGAAAGCGGATTCAGCCTCGAGCAATGGGAGACGTGCAATCAAATGCGGGACATCTTCCTTTGCAGAAGAGGCAATGGCAGCGGTCGGAGTCTTACCATAGTGTCGAGCGTACTGGTCCTATTTGCATCCAAGGTGCTCTCCGTTGATGCCACTATGTCTTGCATCTCACGAGGGCATCGTCGCGAGCCTGAGCTTGGTTATGTCCCGTCGGACAATCGGTGACCCTACGAAGCTCGTCGTGGAGCTGGCCGATCTGTCGACTCAGCTCAAAGTCTCTCGAAAGAGACGGGGGCAGTTGATGTGGTGTCAGACTGCTCAGTCTTCGCATAGACCACTTGATAACGTTGGCTGTCTCAATGCTTGCTCCCTTCTCCCCGCTCCCTTCATCGTCTACTTGAACTGCATCGGACCCCAACCGTCGCTGCCTTCCTCTTATCCTATCCTACAGGCTCACCAGGCAATGATCGCTCAAGATGGGTCTATTTATCTACATGGCCGCCAACTGCTTCGTCCCCCTCGGCAAACGTCACAGGGTCTTGGCGCTGTACCGGATTTAGCATCTCCCCTTCTTCTATCATCTGAATCGCTTCAGCGGGAACGAAGAACAGGGCTATGTTCCTGGGGATGATTCTGTTTGGGTCTCGGCTCTCTACAAGGTCCCACATCAAGAGAAAGAGGTCGGGTCAATGTTTCTCACGCTCTCCGCTCTCCGCCACAGTCGGTCGTTGTCACACCCTGATGAGCATAATGCCATTGACATTTTGCTTAGGCTTGAGTTTGACGCTATGGAGCCAGATGTCACAGGGCAGGTGGAGTAGGAGGAAGCTCAGAAAGAAGCGCAGGAGGATGCACAGAAGGATGCGCCGATGCCAATGGAAGCGCCAGGCGAAGAAGAAGCTTATAGAGACAGAGAGGGGCCTCCTCGGCGTCTAACGTCGCTCTGGCTTCGCTGAGCTTAGCGGCGCTAGCCTCGACCGGTGGTTTTGGGCAATGGCGATGACAACAACGATGACGATTCAAAGCTGAGCGAGGCTTCTCAAAGCACACTGCTGACCTCTGTCCCTGTAGCGGACCATCTGACAGTCCCGCTACATCCGGCCAAAGTTCAGTGTCCTTCGTTTGCATTTGTTGTACCAGCACCTGAGAAGGTCACTCTTTCTGAAGGTATCATCAAAGGCAGGTGACGAAGGCTCACTGGTTGCTGTGATCGTCCTCATCCCAGCTTTTCAGTGCCCATCAAAGGAGTCTTTGCTCACCTCTCAGAACTGAAGCACCATCATGTTTGCAACAAAAACAAATCCAGGACTAACATCTGTGGGAACGTCGCTTCCTCAAACATCAAGCTGGGCACCTGCCTGGGCCAGCTCCAAGAGAAGTTTATGCTGACTGACCACAAGCATCAACCCCTCAAGGTTTATTTATCACCGATGCCCGGACCAAACTTTCCATTCGATACTCCTGTTGAAGGAGTCTTCCAAGGTTACCCAACGATCATCTACAATGTCACCATACCTCCGTGTCGATGGCAGTTATCGCAATCTCGAAACTTCGGGCTGCCTGATCGGACGCAGCCCTCTACTATTGATATCTGTTGTTACAACGGACCGTAATGTGAACGATGATGGTGTCGAATCGCGTCCGTACACCTGCATCACCTGTCTCCCACGATCATTCCGTTCCAGCGATCCTAAGCCAGCTCAGTACACTCACAGATGTCATATCTCGGGTCGCGTGGCCGAATCATCGGTTTTCATTAGTACTGGCTTCTGGATCTACATCTCTTTGGCCTAGCATCATGTTTATGTTAGAATGGAATGGAAAGAAAGACGCTCCCCAGTGGGCCTGCGTCAGGTTATTGCCAATGTCTCTCCAAGCTAAGCATCCGTTTGAGCTGTACGAACGTCGACGCAATCTTGAAAGGTTGCCTGAAGATTCGTGTTAAGGCCAGAATCCGGAAGACACTCAGCTTTCGGCCCACCATCTCCGTCGTGGGCCGCTGCAAGACGCGAGCTGGCAGGGGGAGAGGTGATATTGTCGTCAAAACACGACCATCGTGATCAGCGCTAGCAAGCCTGAAAATGCGAGAACATTCCGCTTCAAGGCTTGCTGCGCGGCACTCTGTGCAAGTTCGCTCGAAGTACGCAGCGCAGAACCCTTGCCCGGAGGTTGGCTTCATCTGGGTGGGAGCCAGAGCAAGAGGGCTCTGGGATGGAAGCGAGTGGTGGGAGAGATGCAAGCGATGTCGAGGATGTCGATGTGGCCAGTGAGAGCCGATCGCGCACACCAAGCCCACCCTGCTCGAGACTGAAGACGATGCAGACAGCTTCCAGACAAGGCGTGATTTCTGTGGACCGGACGGCATTCGCGCCTGATAAATCATCCTTGGCTCGTGGGGCAAGAAAGAGCTCCTTATCATACCTTCTCCGTCTTGCTGAGATCAGGCAAGCGTGCATCATCAGCAGTGAAGGCCTGCCCGTTGTCCACGGGGATCGAGGAAAAAGACACGTTGTAAATGCGCTGAGCGCACACATCTTGGGCTCTTGGTGGCGGAGCAGAGTATCCGAGTTGGACCATGGGTTGATTCGTCTTGCCCTGATGCATGAGCAAGAGTGAAACAAAGCTTATTCGACCTGCTCAGAGCCCTCCTCCGCTATGAGGCACGATCGGACACCAGGAAGGTCAAGTCGCCGCTATCCCTGTCCGCGAAACATCATGATGTGCGCTACGAGCATCATGCAAGGTCACGAAGACCTTCAAAGGCCCGCAGTGGATGCTTGCAGTCATGAGACATCTTCTGCCCGTCATCCCTTTGCGCAACGGGACCAACCAATAAGAGCGCGTATGGCGCGATCGTCGAACTGGTCAAATCTTGATTTGCAGCTGCGCAAAGGTGAAGACTTAATCTTGACGATTGCAGAGCACAGCTGAGGGCGATTGTTACGGCTGGAGGTCCTCTGCTCGTTCAACGAATCGATGATACCAGGCAGGATTTGCTCGACTGAGGTGGGCTTGAGAAATCGCCAACCGGCGCCTCACATTTGATCTTGTCTGCCGAGGTCACGTCGTCTACCCTAGTCTCCCGATTTGCCATTGCGCGATGCGACTGCTTCACCACCTACTTCGACTGATCGTCTTTGGCTACGCCCCTGAAAAGATAGTAGCTCAAGAACAGGAATAACTTCCAATCGACAACATGGTACCTCTATTCCCGCAGAGCCTCATCCTGCGCGTCATCATAGGAAGTCCAGTTCGACGCACTCCATCGCACGCCACTGTGGTGCTCTGTGGCTTAAGCTGCGGCATACCCTGGTTTGCGGCGCTGTGGATGAGGTTGGCACGACGACGTAGATGGTTGCCGGAGCTGTTTTGTGAGAGTGGCTGCAAGAAGGGACCGACACGTGCAGCGACAAGAGATGAGAGCGGCATGGTACCTTGAAGGGAGGCCTGCGCCAACTGCTGGATGAAGGATGCGAAGGAGTGTAAGGGAGGGGCTTGGTGGCCGCCAAAGAAGATTATTATTTGCGCCTGCCCCGCCCACTTCTGCGTGAAACTGCTTCAATGATAGGCGAAAATGAAGCGAGCTGAGCCAAGGCGATGCGGGAGAGCAAGCTG
>Ga0153959_1000499_pt1 | contig 15479 bp, 21 predicted proteins | sample TSFL043MetaG_FD_104685 | JGI IMG/M metagenome (GOLD analysis project Ga0153959, IMG submission 104685) | Attine ant fungus gardens microbial communities from Florida, USA - TSFL043 MetaG | ecosystem: Host-associated > Fungi > Mycelium > Unclassified | place: USA: Florida, Wekiwa Springs...
ACAGCAAAACCTTTATTGTTTGATAGAGAGAGAGAGGAGGTGATAGGCTTCATCAATGCCTGTCATCTATATATCAGTATAAAAATAAAAGGGAGTGGAGAGGAAGAGAAGATATTGTGGGTGTTAATATATGTGCAGGGAGAAGTAACAGAAGTGTAGAAGGAAAACATGTTGGAGGAAAGGAGATAGGGAATATCACTGTTCGAAATAGTGGAAGAGCTCTTTACAAAGATAAAGGAGGAATTCAGAGAGTTTGATGAAGAGTTGAGAAAGGTGAATGAGTTAAGGCTGTTAGAGCAAGGAGGACGGATGTGCAATGAGTATGTCCAGGTTTTCAAGAAGGTGTCTAGAGAGAGTGAAGGAAGACCTCTTATAGAGGAATTCAAAAGGGAATTGAATGGGAACATAAGGAGGAGACTGGTAGAGGTAGAATTGCCCCCAACCATGATTAAAAAATAGTGGAAGAGGTTGGTAAGGTTAGACAGGAATCTGAGACAGAATAAGGTAGAAGAAAAGGTGTTGGAGAGAAAAGGAGTGGCGTAGGTGGCCAGGCCACCAGAAGTGCAGCTGTTCAGAGGGGCTAAGCCTTTCTGGAGCAATAGACATCAAAAGGATTTTTGTGGAGCACCAAGGGGAAGATTTGATGGAGATTTGAGGAGGAGAGAAGGAGAGGGACAAGGGGCCCAAGACCCCAATGCAATGGATGTGAACAGAGAAGAAAGATGGAAAGGAGATTGGAGGTGTTTCAACTGTGGAATGTTCAGACATATGGCCCGACACTATAGAAATCCAAGGGAGGTAAAAGAAGGGACACAGAAGGCATCAAAAGATCAGGGAGACCAGTAAGCCCTCAGCTGGCCTTCCACAATAAATACAGTGTACTATACAGACAGAATAAAATGGACTCTGACCACTACACTGAGAGGGAAGTGAGACAGACACTTAAACCATTGAGAGAAGTCTGGCTCAGTGTCAGACTAGAGAGTGTAGATACCCATAAAAGGGTATCAGTAAGAGCACTGTTAGACAACAGAGTAATAGGCTTGTTCATGAGCAAGAAACTGGTAGAAAAACAGGACTTCAAACTAGAAAAATTGGTAAAGCCAATAAAAGTGAGAAACATGGATGGAAGCGACAATAAGGGAGGGTCAATAATCCATAAAGTGGAAGTTAACATGTATTACAAGGAACATGTAGAACATGTGAGGATAGATGTATGCAAACTGGGGAAAATGGAAGTAATCCTATGAATGCCGTGGCTCGTAGCACATAACCCAGAGATAAACTAGGAGACAGGGAAAGTGAGGATGACCAGGTGTCCACCCCTATATGGGCAAACATCTGAGAAGAAAGTAATGAAAAGGAGACAGCCTACAAAGAAAGATGAAAGTGACCTAAGATAGACTATGGAAGAAAGGAAAAGAAGGGAAGAAATTGCAGATAATCATAGAAAGGTGAAAGAACTAGTGCCCCAATGTTTCCACAAATGAAAAAAAGTGTTTGGGAAAGTAAAATCCAAGTAGATGATAACTAGAAAACCCTGGGACCATATTATTGATCTAAAAGAGGACTTTGTACCAAGGAAGGGATGAATCTACCCCCTATCCAGAACTGAAAAGGAGAAAGTATAGATGTTCGTGGAAAGTCAATTAAAAAATGGATACATTAGACCTTTGAAATCTTCACAGACCTCACTAGTACTATTCATATCAAAAAAGGATGGGAAGAGGAGGATAGTGCAGGACTACTGATACGTAAATAAAGGAACGATCAAAAACAGCTACTCCCTATCTCTAATATCAGAACTGATAGATAGTATAGGAACCAAGAGGGTATTCACAAAGATGGATCTGCAATAGGACTATAACAACGTCTGAATCAAGGAAGGAGACAAATAGAAGGCAGTGTTCACAATGCATTTGGGATTGTTCGAGCCAACAGTAATATACTTTGGGCTCATGAACTTACCAGCCACCTTTCAAGCCATGATGAATGACCTTTTTAGGGATATGATTAATAAAGAGGATGTGGTTACCTTCATTGACAATATATTAGTGGCAATAGAAATGGAGAAGGAACACGATGAAATAGTGGAGGAAGTACTAAGATGATTAGAGGAAAATGACCTCTATATAAAACCAGAAAAGTGTATATGGAAGGTTAGGGAGATAGGGTTTCTAGGAGTAATAATAGGACCAGATGGCTTCTAAATGAAGAAGGAAAAAGTAAAAGGAGTCACAAACTGGCCAATGCCCCAGTGTGTTAAGAATATACAGAAGTTTTTAGGACTAACTAACTATTACTGGCAATTTGTTAAGGACTTTGCCAAAATTGCCAAACCACTACATCAGTTGGTCAGAAAAGATGAGAAGTGGAAGTGGGGAAAAGAGCAGGAAGAAGTGTTTACCAAGTTAAAAGAAATTTTCATGACAGAACTGACAAACAATAATCACTCAGATGTTGTGACAATGCGTAGACAGCTCTATTTACCTGACAAACAATAATTACTGGTGCGTACCATGAGTATACTACTTGGGAATGTTGAATAGAACATACCTCAGACATTGTGGCAATGCATAAACAGCTGAAATAGAATGTAGGAGGAATTCTGATATATATATATATTCCCCTCCATATCTCAGGTAATTGGTTAGGTACTTTGGGTACTTTAGAATGCTCAATGGAATGGAAGTAAGAATGATGACATCAAGAATAGTAGTGGAGATGTAGAATGAACATGTCAGTTCATATCAATAAGAACCAGTGCTGGTGGCATCAGATCTAGACAAGGAAATGAGAGTCAAGGCAGACGCATCAGACTATGCAATAAGAGGGGTGTTATTAGTAAAGGGAGAAAACAAAAGGTGGAGGCCGGTGGCCTTCATCTCCAAATTGTTAAATGATACAGAAAGAAACTACAAGATTTATGATAAAAAGATATTGGCAGTAATTAAATGTTTGGAGGCATAAAGGCACTTCTTGAAAGGGGCAAGGACCAAGTTCAAGATCTGAACAAATCACAAGAACTTGGAATATTTCATAATGAACCAGAAGCTAAATAGACAACAAGCAAGATAGGTATTGTTTCTATTAAGATTTGACTTTACATTAAAGCATGTCCCAGGAACCAAAATGGGAAAGGCAGATAGACTTAGTAGGAGACCAGATTGGAGGAAGGAAGTAGAAAAGGACAACAAAGACAAAACACTGGTAAAGGTGGAATGATTAAGAAAGGAAAGAGTAGAGGAAGTACTGATCAAAGGGGTAGACCTACTGGAAAAAGTAAGGAAGCCGAAGGCAAAAGATGATGAGGTTATCAAGGCAGTAGAGGAGATGAAGTGGGCAAGGGTTAAGATGCTAAGAGACAAGGAGTGAAAGAAGGAAGATGGACTTATACTAAAAGAAGAAAAGGTATACATACTGAAGGATGAGGAACTAAGGGCAGAAATAATCCAGTTACACCACAATACACTAGTAGGAGGACATGGGGGACAGTGGAAAACAGTGGAACTGGTCACACAAAACTTCTGGTGGCTAGGAGTAATGAAGGAGATGAAAAGATACATAGAGGGATGTGACTTGTGCCAACAAAACAAGAACAGGACAGTAATGCCTGCAGGGAAACTAATGCCAAATGAAGCCCCTAAAAAGCCTTGGACACACATAACAGCAGACTTTATTACCAAGCTACCACTAGCCCAAGGATATAATGTAATATTGGTGGTGTGTGACCAGTTAACAAAAATAGCACACTTCATACCAACAATGAAAAAAATGTTAGCAGAAGGACTCGCAAGACTGTTCCAGGATCATATATGAAAATTACATGGATTGCCAGAAAGTATTATCTTAGACAAAAGGGCTCAGTTTGCAGCAAACCTAATAAAGGAACTGAACCAGATATTGGAAATTGAGACAAAATTATTCATAGCCTTTCACCCACAAATGGATGGATAGACTGAACGAGTCAACCAGGAATTAGAACAATACCTGAGAATGTTCATCAATCACCAACAAGAGCAGTGGTCAGAATGGCTGGGTACAATAGAATTCGCCTATAACAACAAGGTGAATATCTCAACAAAAGTATCACCTTTTAGAGCAAATAACGAAAGAGACCCGAGGATGGGATTCGAGATGAGAAAAAAGGGAAAGATGGAAGGAGTGAAAGAATTTGTAGAGAGGATGAAGAAGATACAGAAAAAAGCCCAAGCAGCACTGAAGAAAGCACAGAAAGAGATAAAAAGACAAGCAGATAAAAGAAAGGGAGAAACAGAGGAATATTGAGAAGGGAACTTAGTATTGCTGAGTACCAAGGACTTAAAATGGCAGATGAAAGGAAGGCAAATGGAAAAGTTGATAGAGAGATTCATGGAACCCTATAGAGTAAAAAGGGTCATATCAACCAATGCAGTGAAATTAGAGTTACCAAAGACAGTCAAAATCTACCCTATAGTAAACATGAGCAGGATCAGAAGATATAGGGAACAAGTCCTAGGACAGAAAAAACAACCGGCCCTTCTAGTAATAATAGAAAGAGAGGAGGAATACAAAGTAGAAAAGATAATAAACAAGAGAAAGTGATATGGTAAATAGAAATATCTAGTGAGATAGAAGGGATATACAGCTGAAGAAGACTCATGGAAGAGGGAGGCAAACCTGAAAAATGCAAAGGAAGCAGTAAAAGAGTACAAGAAGGAATACAGTAGAGAAGGTAGAAAAATGGAAGAAGAATGTGAAAAAATGCCAGAAAAGTTCATGGCAAAATTACTATATAGATAGGATGATGGAAAGTTCAACCGAAAATATTTGAAGAAGTTGAAAAGGAATTGGAGAAGATAGAAAGGAGTGAAGTTCTTCTAAAGGAAGAACCTTAAAAAGAGTGGTAATGTCATAAATCTGCCTAGACCTAAAATTATACAATTAGAGAAATGGGAAGAATGGGACCTATTTTTGGATGGATTAGACAAAGGTTTCTAAAAATAGAATGAGAGATTAGATAAAATAAGGATCACATGACCTGGTCACATAACAGGTCATATGATGGAACATTCTGAAAGGATCGCAGGAAGTTACTTAAGCATACACATAAACAAATAGAAATTGTATATAAGTAGGTAGAGCAATCCATAGAGAGACTCCATTGAGTTTTCTTTGTTCTCTCATAACATTGAGTGTGATAAAACGGTTGTCTCAACTAACTTGTTATTACACATGTCTTTCAAAATTTCATTCATTATGCCTTAGAATGTAGCAGGTGAATTTGTCATTTCAAAAAACATCACCACTGGCTCATACGACCCCACGTGAGTAGTAAAGGTCATCTTTCACTCATTCCCTTTCTTTATTCTTACATTGTTATAACCCCATCAGAGATCCATTTTAATAAATACTCTCTTATTACCTATAGAATCTACTAAATCTGTAATAAGCGGTAACAGATAGTTGTTTTTGATCGTCTGCTTATTGAGTCTTCTATAGTCTATAACCATACACTTTCCTCCATCCTTCTTGCCTACAAAGAATACTGGTGAAGTTTGGGATGACTTAAAAGGTTTAATGTACCCCTTCTTTAAATACTTGTCAATGAACTTCTGTACCTCCTTCTTTTTATTTCTGGAAAGAGGATAAACTCTCACTTTGCTTGCTTTGAAGTCATCTCTGAGATTGATTGCATGATCTCATACCTTTCTAACCAGCATTCTTTTGGATTCTACCTTTCCAAATACTTTCAACCACTTATGGAACCTCTTAGGTACCATTTTCCCCACTTTTCTATGGTCTGCTTCCATCTTTTCCTCTCTTCCCCAATCCTCTTTCTTATCCACTGCCCATCTAATGATTTTCTTCTCATCTTTTCTTATCTCTTTCTTCCTCTTTATTTTCCTTGTTTTTCCACATAATGGTAGACATCTTGTCATTCTAACTTCTCCCTTTTCCCAATCTATTTCTGGATTATGGGCCACCAACCATGGCATACCCAAGATGACATCTGTCTTCCCTAACTTGCATACATCCATTCAAACTCTCTCTACATATTCCTTGTAGAATATGTTCACTTCTACCTTATGAGTAATTGCATCTCCACTGTTACCAGTGCCATCTACATTTCTCACTTGTATTGGCTGATTCAACTTGATCAATCTATATCCTTCCTTTTGAGCTAAACTCCTGCTCATAAACATCCCTGTTGCTCTACTGTCAAGCAATGCCTTCACTGTTCTTTCTTCATGTGTATCTATCCTCTTGATACCCATACTTATCTATACTTCTCTTAGAGGCTTAAATGTTTGCCTCACTTCTCTCACTTCTCCTTTCTACACTGCCTTCTGATTGACAGTTCCTGCCACTCTCATCAGATCAGTGATTCTAGCCCTCCCCTTCTGGGCCCTAGGTACTGATCATTCCAACTTTCCACCCCAATTCCACCACAGTACTTTTTTTCCTGTTCTATAAGGTGGACAGAAAGTTTCTCCCTTCTCAGTTCTCTCTACCTTCCCTCCCACTACTGTGTCTTTGCCTCCACACATACTACACTTCACTCTTTCTACTCTTCCACTTGCTGCTTCCTCTTCCCTCCAGTTCCATGCTTCTTTGCAACATTCACACCATATGTTGCACAACTGCTCTTTGTTCAGGAAACCTTATCCTTGGTTCTCCTGGGTTTTCGTCCCCTTGTTATTATATCACTGGCACTCCACAAAGGTTACCACCTCCCATTTCATTGTCCACCCTTTCATGCTCATTTTTGCTCCCCTTAAAGAAAGCCCCTTTACCCCACTATGTTCCTTCACTTTTCTCCACATGTTTTGCAATGGTGCCACTTTCTCTTTTCTCTTTCTTTCTCTACTTCTTGGACACTCCCATTTCTTGTGCTCTTTTTCCCCACATTTGAAGCATTGTGGCCTTTCCTCTACGACCTCCTGCTTTCTTACCTCCCTCACTCCATACTGTATCATGTGGCTCTCCAACACTTCAAATTTATTGCCCACTACTGTCTTCTTCTTCTGCTCTTCTCCACTTTTATACTTCTGGGCGAGATGCCCAAACCTCCTACATTGCCTGCACACTCTCTCCTCTCTTCCTTCTAACTCTGTCCTTAGTTTGGCCAGGGCTCGCCTTTGGTTGAGTATGTTGCTTGTGAGATTGTTGTATTATTCCAGAGACATAGCATTATGTTCTGGATAGTGTTTGTTGTTTTGTAAAAAAAAAAATGTATTTCTTGAGGGTGTGTCATCTTCTTCTTAGGGCTCAAAGTACATCTGCTAGGGCACACAGGTCTTCTCCCAGCCAGGTGCCTACTGCCCTACTAACTACTGCCCTAATAATACTTTGGCTATCACTCCAAGGAGGAGATCCCTACTCTAATCACCTTCTTAAGGATGCAGCAATATTCCTCTGCATAGACTGATCATAATGGACCAGTAGCACAAAGTATATAGAATGAAGAAGTGTACAAGTAGACTACAGAGCACCACTTAGTTGCAAGGTCAGGTCTCAGACATAATACTTGAGCTTGGTACTGTGCTTCCACCATTAGTCCCTGACTGACTAACAAGTCCCCTTAAGCTTGGGGCCCAGCTATGTCATAGTGGTCGTCAATTGCAATGATCAACATACTGAGGAGTATATCCCTTATACTACAATTACTAGTTCGAGTTTAGCCTGTCTGATATAATCACATAGACCCGTGGGCCCCTAGTTCCGGACAGCTACATACAAATATTCAGAAGTATGAATATGGTTTACAGTAGAACATGACATGAAGGTGGGTATAACTATACGTGCCGTCGTTGTCGTCTTTGTGAACCATGACATATCGAAACTGACTGTTACATAAAACAATATCAAAATAATCCTCGGTCTTGTACAACCCCATACAACGTCTCCAAAAAATGGTTCGTTGGATTTGATTCATTCTTTTTGCAAAACTGGTGTGTCGACAGCACTACACAAAAACTAGATTAGACTCAGAATGGATTAAGAATGGATCAAGGATATACGGCAATTCATCCTCGCTTTCAGTATGGTCTTTGACACGCCAGAAAATCATCGGAAGTGCGAACAGAAGTCCAACGACGAGCAGAACCCAGGTAGACAGGAAGATGTTCATGAACCTGATACCCTTCAGCTCAATCTCAAAGGATCAGAGAAAGTGGACTAACGGGAGTTTTACGGCATCCGCACGCCACATTCCTGCAGCTCCAGCCGATTGAAGAGACTTGTCTGGGCATAATTAGCTCAAGTGGCTCAAGAATATGCACAGCTCGACTCACAAAAACCGCTATAGTATGCAAGCTTTGCGGGGTCATTCGACATGGCACCCATGATCCAGTATGAGGTGGTCTGCCAAACTGCATCGAGAATACCACACAAGATGTAGAGAAACACCCGCCCAACATACTGCCGTTCGTATATATCTATCCTATGTGGATCTTGTGACAATGTTTCACGAGTGAATCGCCTGCGGTAAGGTCAGCTACCAAATTGGTTGGTTCTCAGAAAAAAGCACCGACCTTTGATAGAAATATGCCCAGATGTGGACAATCCAGACCAAAATGAACAAGATAGTCCAGCCAGTGAATGCACGCACCCTCCTGCGGACGCGCTTCATATCGAGGATGTATCCGATGGATAAGGACCCCACAATCTGGGAAATCCAGTAAAGGAAACTATTCAGAGAACGGGCCCGAATGTTGAAGATAGCACCGTTGAAATCATTAAATTCTGAAATGGGTGTGAGATCCATGATACATATGTGATGAACATACGCACGCCAAGTGTAGAACCAATTAGATGCTAAAAACATGGGGAAAAGCATTATAATCAGAGGATCTGTCTTGAGAGCGACTACAAGTCCAATAAACTCGGTCTTCCAAGATGGATGACGAGGTGGGGAGATTTTGGTTCCATCCGTTCGAATCATGTTTGAGGGGTTGACCATAATCAAGGGAATAAAAACTCCAATAATTGTCAAGACCAGGAATCCAATCTGCTACGATGTCAGCTCAGCTTGTAAATCAAGAGAAAGTTCACTACATAGGTTCCATTACCGACTTATGGGGTGGTATCAGAAATCAGAAAATGCCTTCTCTGCCTTCTGAAGATGTTAATCTCACCTGAATTGGCCTATAGATGGTTACTACAAGGGACACATAATACACCAACATAAGTAAAACATACCGTAGAGTTGAAATTAGTGCCTACAGCCACAGAGGCCCCAACAACTGCACCCAAATTGAAGATTGACCAGAAAATACTGATGAAGCGACCTTTCTGGTTCTCTGTTGGGTAGGCCAACATGAGAGAACCTTGGGCAGTCCAGAGCAAGCCGGCGCAGATTCCAAGGATAGCTCCCGCAGCGATCACGAAACCACCAGCATTGGGGTGGATATTCATAGCACTAACGGACATCAACGACGATACCAAGTAGGAAAGAAGTCGTGATACATACAGATAAGAACCAATATACAAAGCATAACCAGTGCTTCCGAGCAAAAGAGTCAGTCGAGAACCAAGGACGTTATTGATAGATCTAGCGAAAAAAAAAACCGAATGATTTGGCTTGACTGACAATGACGAGACCTGGAACTTGCCCAGCAAAAAATGCGAAGAATGCGAATGTAGCATAGAGAGCGGCGTTCGCATTAGCACTGGTAGTCGAGTCAACTTGTCCACCTGCACCCAGGCCGTTTAGGGCATTGAAGAGACCTAGCGTGACGGTTGATAATTTTCATCAATCATCTTGAGAATGTCATGACCGTACCCGGGCACATGAAACAAACAAAACCAAGTAATGTCACCTTTTGAAACTGTAAATGCTTGAAGGGAAAACGAATGGGAGACTACGTGCCTGGGTGATTGGGTTTGCATACAGTCCTCTCAGACCATTGGGGCGCTCATACAGTCGAGACTGTCTGTCGCTAGTATCAGAACCATCGCCTTTTTCCTTGTCAATCATGTTGATTATAGTAGGCGGATGAATGTGGCCGGGGTCAGGGGTAGGGCTTGGCACAAGCGCGTAGGCTTCTATTTAAGTGAATCCAGAGGCTATATCCATTTGGTGACAGGACCTGGTTTGAGACCACGCGACATGGGTCACAAGTAGTTTGGAATGGAGACGCCGTGAATTGACTGGTACTTTTAGCTTCATTCCATGTGATATGTTGAGAGTACGGGCGGTCGAAATAATGCAACGTATTTTCCTGGAAATAGCCAAAATTGTTGCTCTTCGTACTGTGAACAATAAGAGACTTCATCTCGGGATCTCTCCGACATGATAACCTGGTTCATGTCTTCAATGTCTTCCTTCATCGCTCAGACACGGTATTTGGGATATGCCTCGTTCTTTACCTATATCAGGCATTGTCTTTTTGGAAAACAACTCTTGATCATACTTATTATAGGCTTGTCGGATGAGCTCCGGCTGAACTTACTGGCCCATCGACAGACATCAACAGTGCTGACGCGAGGTGACGCCGCCTATCCAGGAAAGTCATTCTGAAGATGAACCATCCAAAGTCTTGCTATTATTCTACATGCAAGCCTTTAGATCCTACTCCGCTGGTACAAGAAATCACAAGAACTATCATCAAGGGGAGATAAGGATGTTTTCCTCATATTGATTGTTTCGAGATGCAGCTCTGCACCGTCAAGCTCAGCTCCTCCCCCACCAGGCACCCAAAAGGCTGCTGATTCCACTACGGATTGGAGCCTGGGATTCAGCAACTGCCGGTAGCACCTCCTCAACATTCACCTTCGATACGTGCTGTTTCTTAGGCTCTTTACCGCTCTCCGCCTTGATAGCGGCAGTTTGAGAGACAGAGGTCTTTGCAGAAACCTGTGCTTGGACTGCAGAAGCAGCAGCAGCCTGCGCATCAACACAGGGCATCTCTTTCCCAGCCCTCTTCAATAACTGGTCCATATTGAGCGGCACATAATTCAGCGCGATATTGAAAAATGTGGGCTTCTCATGATCTCTTGGATCCCGGGTGACTGAGCCGCCATTATACGAGAACCAATCCAGTTTGTACTGAAGGGAAGTATGCATGAGTTGATCTTCGAGGGATCTGATAGAAGAGGGAGGGAGAGGGAAGAAAAAGTCAGCTGAACATGCTGGGTTGTCCTGTGAAGGTGCAGAAGAGAGAAGAGAGAGCATGGTAGAAGTTTCACGAAGATGGATTGAGGCATGTTGAAGAAGTATTAGCGCTTCAGCATATTTTTTGAGGGGAGTGTAGCAGTAGGCAAGAAAAAGACACCTGTATTAGACAGTGATCAGGATATATCAGGCTCGGGAAAGTAATATCGGGAACCTGCGAGCTCTAGTAAAGGTCAGTCTGGCTTCGACAGCCGAAGCCAGGTCTGGACTTTCATCAACAATACTGAGAGTGCGCATATGATCCAAACTTTGAACGACAGTTTCAAGAAGTTTCACAACGGCAGGATACAGGCGATCGTCGACTTGTTCTACTTTTGCTGCGTGTTTGGGTATGTCTTTGAAATTGTTTTGAGGTGCAAGAAGTACTGATATGAGGAGCAGATCACGCTGGATACGGTGAGAGAGGAGCTGATAAACAATATAGGCATGTACGAAATGGATGTCACGACCTCCACATAGTCCAACAGAAGAAGATACACCGCTCAGCTAACAGTATATGAGCATACAATGGCGACTGGAGGAAGGACATTGACTCACTTGCTGTGCCTCTACCAACTTCCTAGAGACGTCCTCTGCATCACTCAAAGCAGACAGGATAGCATCATAAACTGCTACTCCCTTCTTCGATTGTTTCCCTCGAATGATTTTTTGACCAACAGAATCACTTGCGTTCTGATTGAGTTTGTCTTCAGCCTCTTGTACCTTTAGGAGGACATCAACAAGCTCGGGATTCCTGATAGGAACTGGCTGGTCCTCCCAGAGCAATTCTCGAAGTTTCTGCCGCTGACCGTCCTTTGTGTAGGCACATTCCTCCAATTCAAGCTTGTGTACGATAGCATCGCAATCTTCCACGATCAAACTACGAAACTTGGGAGCCAGTTCAGCGACGATACCATCAACATCGTATGCCTTGGATCGGCCAAGTTCATGTGCACAGTAACGGATTTCAGGACCTATCTCATCTGAAAATAGGATGGCGAGAGCTTGATCCCTGCTAGTTTTGGCAGAAGTAGCCAGATCATCCAATAGAGAGCGGGCAACACTGAGTTGGAGGACAGCATCCTCAAATTCTTCTCTGTAGCGAAGGAATCGACCGTTGATGATAACAGTATAGATGACCGCTTGAAGGAGAGAACCTGAAGATATGCGAGAGTCTTCGTAAAGCAATCGGCAGTGGGATAAAAGCTTGGTGGACCAATGTACGGCACGACGGAAGCGACCAGTGGCGGAGTGACGAAGAGTCTTCGCATTTCCTTTGTTGACCGGCAACAATGACTGATTTAGCAGATCTTGAGAGTGCGACCAAGCACGTTCGGTCTCGAAGAGAAGCAATTCAAGACTATTATTTGTTTAGTAGATAAATCAAATCGAACAGATGTATGGCTCATGCTCACTGTCCCTCCTTTATGATTTCTGAGGTGATAGGTGGCAGTTTCTTAAATTCCCGTGTCTTTCCATGTGTCATTTCAAGAGTGGAACGAAGTCGGTGGGTGCGATTGGTACAGTGTTTTCTGCGCAAGGATGAGCTCAACACATTGAGACAATCGTAGAGATGTGTACCTGTATCTTGCATAGTCATTGTAGCGCAAGCCATACGCCTTCCGCTGCTGGTTCACGATCTGCAGGGCTTATGAGAGTAAGAGTAAGGATAGGATGTTAGAAAATGAAATTACCGAAGAACTGGACAGCGGCCATGATGGTGAGAAGAAAGCCAGATTTGATTTCTGCCCACCATGTCTTCTGCCTTGCCCTCTTCAGGGTACCAATCCACTCCCAGGTAGACTTTTTCCTGAATGTCATTTACTCTTTTGTCCTGATTTTCTTCCAGGTGGCAAGGGCAGTGTAGATCAGACATTGTTAACCTATTAGCTGCTCACAAATTTATCAGGAAAAAAATTACATCCTGCTCTCTAGCCATAAAACAGTGTTGCCCATCATGGATTCCCCATTCACCATTTACAAATGTTAGGAGCTAACACTTGACATACTCAATCTACCAAACCCATGCACAAAGCTTATGGTCAGAAATTCAGCAAAGACACTGTCACAATTTTTGAACCCTGTGCTATGAGTCCAAGTATGTATTTACCAGGTCGAAGCTAAGGAAATGATATGGCTACAGGATGGGTTATATACCTAGAACTACAGGAGTCATGACATCTTCCCCCTCTTTTTTTTTTTTTTTTTTAATCATCAATTTATTACACAGAGCATGTAGGCAGGCCGTGACAGACACACTGTATCTACTTAGATACCCTAACAGAAAGAAAAAGGAGAAATTCAAACACATTTGGGTGATATGATGGTACCTTTACAGATATCTAAGCCTTTTATCAACTGTTGTCAAAACAGAATGACGTTGGGTTTCCAACAATGAATTCTACAAAGCTAGAGATGCATATGTCCCTTGGGTGGAGTGATGAATCATATCGCTTGCATTGCATGAATATGTGCTCTCATGTTTCAATATCCACTTCACCACATGGGCAGTAGATCATTGTGTTGGGAAAGAACTATCAATAGGGAGTGCCGCATCAGTCATGACAACCTGAAAGGTTGCCCGATCACTATATCATTTCTCTTTCCATTTACTCTTATGCCTATTTAGATACCTCTTGCCTGTAGAGGTACTCATTTTCTATATCTTAAAATCCCTTTACTATATAAGACCACCTCATTCGTCCACCTTGTAGTGACATCTGAGGTAGATACAACTAAATCTTGGTCCTGCCAACTCATACTTATTTATATGTAGTTTACATTAACTTACTATAGGTAAATGAATAGAATTTGTTCACCTTGCAGTGACATCTGAGTTGACATTGACTTACTATAGGTTATGGGCCCCGTGCTCTAAGATTTTTAACCAATAAACATCCAGACCACATACATTACCAACTTAACATGTCTTCTACTGGAGGAAGCTCACCACCTATCTTCCCAGACAATGAGAAATTTGATGGGACAAACTGGATAACCTGGAGAGAGAACATCACTATTGCTATGCAAATAAGAGGAGCCTATAGTTACCTGATTGGCATAATCAAATGACCTGTCCCCATCACCACAGCTTTCACCACATCTACTGTTACTAACACCAAATTCACTTTACCTCAAACTGTGACGTCTACCCCTGCAGCAACTATATCAGCCCCAAATGAAATCAAAACTAAATAGCAATCACTTACCCCATCGGAAGAAGAATGAGACTCTCATGATAATTGGATTAGAGGACTTCTGTTATATAATATGAAGAACCCCATAGGCCTTGGAATAAAGACTAGGAGAACCATAGCAGATGCATGGACATCTTATGTCGAAAGATATGAGGTAGCCACCAAAATGGCTAGGTTAGCTGCTGAACAGGATCTGAAAAACTCCAAGTACTCTGATGGTGAAAAATTTCCTATCTTTATCACTATCATGAGAAACAAATAGGCTAAAGCCAACTCACTGGGATCATCAATTGACAACAACGACTTCAAATCTATCTTATTAACTTCACTACCCTCTTTATGGACACCTATTATTACTGTTTGCCTCAAAGATGGTACTTCAACTGAAACCATCTCTCTACTCAAAACATAGTTGCTCCACTTCAGTCAGAATAAATTCTCCAACCCAGTCACTGCACTTCAAGTCTCTAAACCTCCTCAAAGAGATCGAGATCAACTCCTGTATGTAAACCCCAACTGCAACCACCAAGGCCATACAATCAAAATATGCTATTGACTAGGTGGTAGGAAGGAGGGGCAATTCCCTTCTGGATTTGGAAAATGTGGTGGTACCAGAGGAACTGCATTAAATACTCGTAGGGAAGATTTTCATCCACAAGCATCATCTGCAAATATAGCGACTGCCCCTATTAATGATGAAGAACCAGTCTTTGCATGTGTAACCTTCATTAGCCATAATCATGAGGTACTGACCTCCCTACCCCCTCACACCACTCATCTTTCTAATGACACTTCAATCTCCAGTGATAATAATACAATGGATCGTGCACATGGATTGTCAGAAGTGTATATAGGGAAGAGGTGAACTGGGAAGATATTATCATCTAGCATACAGATACAGACTATCCATTAGATAGACTCACCTTAATTGACTCGGATGTCAGTGACCACTGTTTTGCAGATAAGTCTTTCTTCACAACATATAAGGCACTGGAACAACCATCAGTTGGATTATTGGCCAACAAAGGAGCAATATTTTCTATTATAGGAAAGGGGAACATTGAAATAATAACTGATATAAAGGGTATGAGGAGAAAAGTGAAATTTGAAAACACATTACATATCCTAGAGATAAGATCCAACCT
>Ga0153959_1000500_pt1 | contig 15477 bp, 22 predicted proteins | sample TSFL043MetaG_FD_104685 | JGI IMG/M metagenome (GOLD analysis project Ga0153959, IMG submission 104685) | Attine ant fungus gardens microbial communities from Florida, USA - TSFL043 MetaG | ecosystem: Host-associated > Fungi > Mycelium > Unclassified | place: USA: Florida, Wekiwa Springs...
TGAACTTAAGATTGTTACACTATTAGCAATTTGTTTTTTTGGATGTTTTGTAAGAATATTCTTAGTTTTTTTATATTCATAGATGAGATAGGGAGTTCAGTGAGAAACAGATGGAGTTGACTCTGATTTCTCAGAGCTCTTGGGATTTCTTATTATGCCATTCACGGTTGAAGCAGTTTTTCCAGAAAGGGCATGTGGTGTCATTAGCTTGATAAAAATTTCGCTCCTTTCTACAAAAATAAAAGACCAAAGATTTCTCCGACTTATAAGAAAGTATCTCAAATACTCTTTTTTAAGAAAAATAATTAGTTTGGGAAACGTAGTAAAGATCGGTAAATTGCTATCTTTCGATGATATAAGGGAAGAACCCCCCTTTGACAGTTCATATCAAGAAAAATCACGGACGAATACCAATTCATAAACTCTCTTTCCCTTCCCCTTCTTGGCATGGCAATTACCCCGGACCCTTATCTTGGTCCAGCACTAAAACCTTTTTGGAGGAGAATGGGGAATATTCATTCTTCAAAAAAGAAAATGGCCCATCACCAACTCCTTAATTTTTTAAACCTTATTGATATGGATACGGAGGCCAGGGTAACTAGGTTATCATTATCTCCGGTCCTTTATTCCCTCCCGTCCTATCGGGAAAACACAAATCCGTATTAGCTTTTCGAACTCATCTATCCAAGTATTATCCATTTGTACAAATAGAAACCTTGATAATACAACATAAAAAGCGGCATCTACTAGTCTATTCTATCTGTCTTGACCATATAATCGTGGTAACCTCGTCATCATCGTCATCACACTTTTGTAACAGCTTTTTCATCATGCGATCTTTCATTCTGTGCTGCACTAGCACCATCTGAATGCGAAGATTGATCCTTCCTATGCCCAGGAACACCAACACCCCTGAATACCAGAAGCGAGAGGAGTGCTGCAAATACAGCAAATGCACAACACGTCCATTGGGCTGCTCTATAACCGCGTATGACATCCTCTCCTTCACGCAGACTCGACGTTACGCGATCAAAGACAACGGTCGATATCGTGACCCCTGCAGATGTCCCGAGCTGAATAGATTGAAGCGTAAGTCACATGTATAAGCGACCGAGCAAGAAAGCACCCACCTGGACCATCGTCTGAAACAAGGCCGCAGCCAGACTTTGTTCATGAGGTAATGATATCTTAGCATTGTATAAAGTTCCTGCCGTGAACACAAAATCGACTCCAAAGACGGAGAGAACTGTCGCGGGAAAACCAAATGCCCAGTACGTGGCTCTGGGATTGATGAGGGCAAAGAGAATACACGCGCCTGCGGTGCCCAGAGTTCCCATTGCTAGATAAAATCAGGACCTGAAGATGAATAACATTCAATAAAGGCGCACTTATAATCACAATCATAGGGATACGAGCTGCCATAAATCCAACGAAAGAGTTACATATGATGCCAACGACGAACATGGGTAAAAGTCGGACAACGACATCCAATGGTCTGAGATTCGTGTAGTCCTGGTAGTAGAGCTACGTGGAATGCTCAGATTAGCCACAGATAGAATTATGGATCTCTCACCTGTACCCAGAAGGTCCAGCCAATGAATGCAGACCACGCTAGGAAGGCAATAGCCAACACTGCAGAAAAGCGACCCTTTGCTCTGGCCCAGAGCGATAGTTTCATAATAGGTGGTGGCAATTTGTCGCACCATCTATCAGCAAGCTTATCCACTCGTCGTTGTCTGGGGCTATCTGATTCATTCGCGAGAGATGATGCACGGTTGGCTAGTCTCCGATTCTGGGCCTTTTCCAAGAACCACTGCCAATAGATAAAAACACCGACAAAGAACACACCAACCACGAGAAGCGCAATGATATCTGTCATAGTCATATTCATTTAAGCGAAGAGCTCCGAGGGATCGAACGTACAGCCTGTTGACCATCCTCTTGGTGCCCCTTCTCCCTCTCCCAGTACAAATAAAATGAAGACGAGTCCAGCAGTGATTATGAAAGCGCCGAGCCAATCGACTTTCTTCTCATCTACCGGATTTGGAATATCTTTATCGATGGCGAAAGCGCCTCCAATGAAGCAGATGACATTGATGCCAGCAAATAAGTACAAGGTTGATCGCCAGGTTGCCCTTGATTCAAGTCACGATCAAACGAGAAACCAAGACAAGAACGGAAAACGTACGCTGTCCTCTCCGTTAACACACCTCCCATGATGTTTCCGAATACTGCCCCAACAGGTGCTCCTGCAGCAAAAGTGGCGAAAGCGAGAGATCTAGCCTTTGATGGAGGAAATGCATGTGCAAGAATGCCCACCTGAACCAGGTCAATCAGATTGATGCACATGTATCAGCAGAATGGGAATGGTATACCGATGCTGGAATAGTGGCAGCGGCGCCGATTCCTTGAATGCCTCGAAGGATGATAAGCGTGAGGATATCTAAAAGATGAGATACAATTTTGACCGACCACAGGGAGAGGAAGACATACTATTTGCGAATCCACAACCGAGTGTAAAGGCTGCAAGGATCACCGTTCCAGCTAGGTAGGCCTTCTTCCGACCATACAGATCTGCTAGCCGTCCGCAAACCAACAGCAGACATCCCTAGTCCCGGCAGATGGTCAGCAGCCAATAATACTTTCAACGAAGACGCTGGCTTACGGAGCTGAGTGAGTACGCAGACACTATCCATTGGAGCAGCAAAGGGTCGGCACTGAACTGATTTCCAATGGTTGGAAGTGCAATAGAGACGGTAGTGCTGTTGCCTATCTGAAAACAAGTCAGGCAGGTCTTCACCGGCAGACAGGAAGCGAACATTGATGATCATGCTGAGGGTTGCGACCAGGACAATGATGAGGGTGCTGGCTCGACTGCGATGGACGACATGGTAGCCATCCTGCCCTGGGGTCGACGCCACGGTCGTCGAACTCTGGCTCCGAGTGGTCATGAGCGTCGTGGAAGAAAACGCAACTACAAATAAGCCGCGTAGAAAGCTGCGATCAGCCGGTGCTGACAGATCACTCGGAATGCTGCTCTATCATGAGAATTAATTAAGCAACGAGTGGGGTGGCATCCAAACCGATGACAAATGAGTATGTGTTAAACAATAATTAGATGCGTAACATATATATTCAACTTTTGTGGCGCAGCGCAAACCGTTTCATGACTTTGTGCTCGCCCCATCTATACATCTCTTTTACTCCTTGATCTTGGCCAGAATCTCCGAGTCTTTGAACAGGAAGTAATCCTGATGTGCCATCGTCAGTGAGCATCCACAGACACAAAGATAAACAACAATTCACCTCTTCACCGACCTTGATTTGGTTACCACCCCACCCAGGAAGAAGAACTCGATCACCGGCTTGAACGCTTGTAGGAATGAGCTTGCCGTCCTTGTCGGGAGCGCCGGGGCCAACGGCAATCACAGTAGCCTCAGGGAGGGGGTTGTTAGTAGCAGAACTCGGAAGGAAAATTCCGGCCGCAGTTTTCTATCACAAACTATGATGAGTATCACAGGTGTATACAAAATAGCAGAACACGAACTGTCTCGGGCTTGAAGCGCTGGACCAATACACGGTCGAGGAGAGGTAAAAGGGACTTGATAGACTTGAAAGTCGCTTGAGTGGCCTGTCAAGCATGAGAGAAACACTGACTAGACTTTATAAAGTACACACCATGAAGAGCAAAGCGGGTAGTAGTGGTGGTCGAGGCGAAAGAAGGGTCGTTTAGACGTGGAAGCTTCCCGATTTTTGATTTGTGGGGTCACGTGTTATCGACGCGTCGAACTTGTGATTAAGTAATTTTGCTAGACTGATAACTAATATGAAGTAATATTGACCTAGTGAGTGATATGTTCTCTGGGAAATCATCCAAGTGAGTTATGAGAATGCTCATCAGTCAACTATGGCTTATTGAATCAATTCATCCTCCTCTTTGTAAAGGATACGAGCACTAACTTACACTGTTTCTGTGTCAACCTCACGTACCATGCGGATCCCTTGACAGACTCCTACCTCATCACGAGATAATTGCTGCCAAGAAAACTACGGGCATAACTAGAATGCTTGATAGCTTGCAGCTCCCACAGCAAGAGAGCAGAGATATTGGCTCCTCTCGAGATCTAACCGAGAAATCAAGCATTGTGATTTGAGCTCAAAAAATGCAAATGGCATTGCAAACCCTGAGTTATACAAAGGACGGAAGACAGAAACCCCAGTCAGCCAGTATAAGAACAAAGGTGGAAGGATAATCAAGAAATCTATGCAAACGTCATTAGGGATGCTCAGAACGAGATAAGACTCAGATGAGGGAAGACATCAAGACTGAGAAGAGAAGGGAGATGCGAGGCAGTAATAGATAAAATATACCATACGAAAAAAAAATAGCATGGCACACTCGAAAACTACACCCATCCTCGAAAGACAAGCTCACCACCATCCGCCAGAAATTTTGGACCAACACCACCATACCTTGAGCGCTTTCCAAGCGCTCTCAAAAACACAACGCAAATGCCAAATAGCGCAACGTAAGTCGACAGCTTGAGTCCAAGTTTAGCTGTTCTCCGGATGAGAGTCATTGAACTTTGGGTTTTCGACGTCGACGTTGATGTCGAGGATGACGATGAGACAGGGGAAGAACCACTCAAACATATAGAAAGACCCAACATCCCCGAAACACGAGAAGCGCTTAGCCTGCGTTTCACCCAACAAATATATCCCTTCTCCTCTTGTTCTTTTCCTTTGATCGCCTCTTCCTCTTTTGTTTTCCGTTTACCCTCATTCTCCTTCTCGGATATCCATTGTTCTATACTCTTCAACCTCCTCTGCATCTCCCCCATCATATCTCTTGTCTCAGCCATACTCTTCTCCAGATCCTTCTCCTTCCTTTCCAACTCATCCAATCTAGCTGCACCGGAAGTCCAATCTGGGTCATCCATGAATCTCATGGGCTCAGGTTTCGAATCGGCTTTATCCGGCTCCTTCGGAGAAAGCGGTGGTACCACTGGTATATATGGTGAAGCCTGTTCCAGTTTTTGAATACCATGACTTGACCGGAGCTCAGAGGACGAGGGAGGAAGAGTGTCCCCGATACTCTTATTCATCACATCTCCATCGACCGCATTGACGTTAACCAAATCCCAAGCCTCCACATCTCTCAACGGTGTCCTCTTCTTGTTGGTTTTCTTCAGGACACCACCCGATCCTCGGCCCAAACTAGCAGGGGACTCAGCTTTATCTAGCAGAGCTTCAATGCTTTTTTCCATTGCTCCAACCTCCCCTCCCTCTTCCTCATGCGAGGTGTTAACTCTAGGCGGTGGTATACTCTCTACGAGGGTAATAACTGCACTCTTCGGTTCACGTAAACTTCCATTCTGCGAATGAATAAGACTTTCTGTCCCGCCACCCCCACCAATCTCCGTATCTGACTGTCTCAGATCTGCCTCATCAGTACCCGTATCGGACCCCAGTATAGGGCTCGAATTATGCGCAGGCACAGGCATAGAGAATGTGACAACTTCCTTCTCCAACAACGCCTCAATACCCATTTCCTCTTCTCCCTCCAGCTCTTTCACACCTTGACCTTCAACAAAAGGAAGCGTACTTGAATCAAGCATGTCCTCAAACGATGATGGTGATGACGACGAGGGAACAACGACATGACGATGATTTTCTCCCCAAGCTTCAACACCAGATAAGCGATGCGAATGAATCTGTGAGGATACTGAGATGACTCGTGTTCGAGGGTGATGATGATGACTTTTGATATCAGGGACATCAAGACGGTCACTTGCAGTGCCCGTGTTTTTTTCAGCACCTGCGGTGACTTCACCACCCATCTCATCTCCAACAATTGACAGGCTACCCTTCACGCTCGGAGCAACAGACTTATCATTACTCGTACTCGCCACCCTTGACCTCGGTCGACTTCCTGGTAACGACAGGTTGTCCTTCTCTTTCTTTGAACTTGAAGGTACACGTGAATGCGAACGAGAAATCTGCTGGGTCGAAAATACGCGAGAACGTGGTCTCGGTTCCAGCAGCTCTTCAAGCTTCTGCTCTAGGATCTTCGTAGGCGACTGACGTCCTTCATGACGTGGTTGAGGCGCCAGGATTTGTATAGGCATAGAACCGGAATGGGATAGTTGATGGTGATGTCTTTCCCCTTGCGATTGAGGATGGGATGAAATCTGGTGAGGTGAATGGGAGGATACTAGGTCGGATTGCTGCAGATGGGTAGGCTGTGATTGAGGCTGAAGCTCCTGGCGATGGAGATCATGTTGGACATCAACACTGAGTACCTGTGCAGTGGGAGAGCGACTCGAGTCTGGAACATGGGGTGGCACCTGCACGTGGGGGACCGCGATAGTCGATTCTGCCGGTGTATGAGGCATCTGCATCTGATCAGCAAGTCCCGGTACATCTAGGATTATACCGTCACCGCTATCGACACTAATACCAACACGCATGGGATCAGTTAGTGGAATCGACATAACGGGAAAAGCGAGTGGCTGATAGAATTGGCTTGCATGTGGAGGTAATGGTAATGGTCGAACGCCTTCCCCCAAAGTATTCATATACAAAGCATCAAAAGACTGCGGTTGTTCGGCTGATGTAAACGCAATTCCTGGCTCGATTTGTCGAGTTTGATCAATATGATCGCTAAAATCATTAGGCAAAGATAGGGTTGTAGTCCCCTGAGGTGAAACAACAGGGAGAAGAAATGAGAAATCCTGGGAGGAAGAATAAGGTCCGAATGCAGGTAAACCACTGCCCTGTGGTATATGTTGCTCTCGTGGAGAGGGTGTGCTGTGTTCAGGAGATGAGATGGCTGAGGGAGGTGGGAACGGTAACAATCTGGGCTCCTTCTGGTGATCAGAATCAGCGTTGATGATAACAGGTGATGAAAGTGTTTCAATTGTTGTTGTGGTCATTAGCATGTCACTCTCGGGATTCAGAACAACGGAATCAACAGTCAGCGCGTTGATGTATGACGTGGGCCGGGACGGGCCGTTGCGTTCAAACGATGCAACCATGCCTTGGACCCGTCCCGAGCCTGAAAAACTTTCAGGCCGTCCGCGATGCACCCCTGTAAGGAGAGTTTGAGACAATGTATTACCAGAGTGCCATAATGCATGCCTGTATTTGAACCCACAGAAGACCGAGAAGAGCTCGTCGAAAAGCTCTCATAGTTATCATCTTCCTGTTCACCGTCCTGACCCCATATCTGTCCGCGGAGAGAGTTCTGTCGTAATTTATGAGCGGTATTCAGTAGCACGCTGCACAAAGGTTGGTTTATTTCGTGCCTGGACACGCCGCCAGAAATCAATCAATAATCAAACAGTTTATAAGAGAGCGCTTACTTGTGAAGGTCACTTTCCGTGAGTTGTAAAAACCTCTGGCCAGTTATCTTGTGCAAATGTATGAACGTTGCAAGATCCTGGGCGAGAGATGGCGATGAATCACCAGATGACGTGAGGTATGTTAACAATTGAGAAGGTGTCCAGACCCGCGGGTCATCAGGTAGCTCGTCTGTGACAGAGCCTGTCAAGGGTTCTGGTTGCGACAGGCCGTGTCTTGTATCTGACTGCCGCTTCATGTGTCCAATGAATGAAGTCTCGTGGTGGGGTTCAAACTCTGTTTTGGTAGGAGATCCTGAGGAAGCAAAATTGGGCGGGACAGGTAATGGCCGAGGAAGTTCTTCATTAGGAATATGGCTGTACTTATGTCCTTCGCTGTGACGCGTTTGATTGACTTTGGGTTTAGTCGGAGATGAAGGTACGAAATGGTGTGTGTTGTGAGTCGAATGCGCAGAGTTGGAATGCGTGAGAATACCAGTGGATGTGGTTTTAATTGCGTAGGGGTGAGGATTCGACCTCGAGTCGCTCTTTGTCGGATTTGAATTCATAGGAAATGGGAGAAACAGGAGACGAATACGCTGAGGTTAAGCAGCTCTTTCCCTTAAGGGTAATTCAACAACCATCACCAGACCGGATCAACGCCACCTAACAAACTCAGCTGTCTATGTTCATTTTTCAACTTGAGATTCATAGACGGGCCATGTGTTAATAATATGATATCCATCTAGAGACACTCCCAGGCTCATATGAGATGTGATATTCAAGGTCACTGCTTTTACAAGTAAGACTCAGTAGTCAACTAGAAGTTCGACAACTGAGGTGCATATATAGGAATGGTGGAATATATATCCCCAGGTCCTCGACCGGTGTAGTACTTCAATATCGGCATCACATGTAATGGTCACTGCGACGGTTCCCCCCTCAATACTCCCCCTGGACCGGTGCATCCTTCTCAAACGAGGTGAGGTCTAGGGCATCGGGAATACATCGTATAGTGTCTCGTGGCAGTGCTTTTGTGAATAGGTCTGCTAGGTTGTCTGCAGATGGTATGTAGTTGAAAACAATCTCCCCCTTCTTTGTAGAACTTGATGTCAATATGTTTTGTGCAGCGGTGTTGTTTGTCAGTTATGCTGTTTGATATGGAGCCACTGTTATCTGCAAAGATATTAATCGGAGTGATCACTGGTAAACCAATTTCAGCAAAGAATCTTTGTATCCATAATGCCTGGGCTGTAGCACATGTGAATGCCATGTACTCCAATTCAACAGTAGATAATGCTACTGTCTCTTGTCATTTGCTTTGCCATGATACAGGGCCTCCTGCTACAACAAAGATATGGCCTTCTGTCAACTGTCTTGTGTCCTTGCATCTGGTGTAGTCTGAATCAACATTGTCAAAGTATGATACATTTCTCACCTTGTCATCTCCATTTTATCTATGTCATTGCTAAATATACTCTTTATTATTATGACAATAGCTCTAGACATTTACCTAGTTACTTCCACTCCATAGTTACAAGTTCGGTACTTAAAGCCCTTGTTAACATACTCTAGGATTAACCTTTTATTCTCAATCCTAGGTATATCCTCTATTCATAGTGCCAATTATTGTTTTTTTTTTAAATCATCAATTATAAAGCCAACTACTCTAAATACAAATGAGCAGGAGGCAATCAGGAGCATAGTGGCAGACTCTGTGGCATGTGTTGTAAGCATGCCTCCTAAGTACCAACTATGTAGTTAGTAGCCTAGTGTAAGGCTTTGGATCGTGGTTGAGTAACCCTAACCCTTAACCCTCTCTTTATTGGAGATTGACAAAGAGAACTCGTTAGAGTCCTCGCTGGATTGTGTATACTACTTATACATGTCCAATTATTTGTCCTTGTTTACTGATCCAACTACATTACATAATTAAAAGAAAATAAAAATAAAAATAAAAATAAATATTGACTTAGAGACAGAAGGCAATTCATGACACCACCCCCCTCTCAAGGGTCCTCGTCCTGAGGACTTCTTCATAGTTTGTTGTATGGGTCCCTTAGGTCTCCCATATCCTGATTTTCATCTCCCAGCTCCTCTAAATATTTTCTGTCTTCTTCAAGCCTCCGTCGATCTTTCTCGTCCACTTCTTCATCCCATTCCTTTATCTTCCCTCCCTTATATTCTTCCTTTTCTTCCATCCTTTTCAAGAATGGATTCCTATTATACCTAGAGAACAGATTTTTTTTCCACTATCTCCAATTTTCCTCCATTTGTTTCCAATATTCCCTGTCGTACTTCTTGTTGCCCCATTCATAGAGCAATTTTGCCATATATCTTCCTGGCAATTCTCTGCTGAACACCCCCTTTTCTTCATCTGCTTCTTGCCATCTCACTTCTTCCTCTTCTTCTCTGCAATATTCTCTTTCAAATTCTTCTACTAATTCCATCGCATTCCTCAGGTTCTCTTTACTCTCCCATGTGTCCTCTTCTGCCATGCATTCCTTCCATTGTACCAAGTATTTATCCCTGCCCCATACCTTTCTCTTGTTTATAATTTTCTCCACTTCCCACTCTTCTTCCCCTTCAATCACCATTGTGGCGCTTCTTTTCTCTGGCCCTCCACTTGTGATTTGTACTGTCGTACTCGACTGACGTTAACTACTGGATGTATTCTCACTGTAGTAGGTAGCTCTAATTCTATTGCATTACTAGAAATGATTGCTTTCACTTTGTAAGGTCCCACAAAGCGTTCAGTGAGCTTCTCCGTTCGTCTTCCGACCATTTGGTACTTCAAGTCTTTAGTGCTGAGTAGCACTAAGTCACCGACTTGATATTCTTCCACCTCTCCTCTCTCCCTATCTGCATACCACTTCATATCTTCTTGTGCTTTCTGTAGCGCTGCTTTTTCTTCCTCCTGTATGTTCTTCAATCTTTCCACAAACTTCACCGCTCCTTCATATTTCCCCTTCTTTCTCATCTCAAACCCCATTCTAGGATCTTGTCCATTATTTGCCTTAAAGGGTGAAACCTTGGTTCCTGCGTGCACTTTGTTATTATAGGCAAATTCTGCTGTTCCTAGCCATTCTGGCCATTGCTCTTGTCGATGATCGATGAACATTTGTAAGTACTATTTAAGTTCCTGATTCATCCTTTCTGTTTGACCATCTGTCTGTGGATGGAATGCCGTGGACAATTTTGTCTCGATCCCCAACATGCGGTTCAGTTCCTTCATGATCCCTGCCGTGAACTGTGGTCCTCTATCAGAGATTATACTATCTGGTAACCTATGTAGTTTCCAAACATTATCTCTAAATAAGTGTGCTAATCCTTCTGTGTTAGTCTTTTCTGTAGTAGGTATAAAGTGTCCCATTTTTGTGAATCTATCTACTACTACTAAAATTGAATTATATCCTTGCACTAGAGACAACTTTGTAATGAAGTCTGCACTTATATGAATCCACACCTTTTCTAGAATCGAATTCGGCATTAATTTTCCTGCTGGTGGTTGTGTTCAATTCTTGTTGCGTTGACAGGCATCGTATCCCTCCACATATCGCTTTACCTCTCTAGTGACCCCTGGCCACCAGAAATTCCTTGTCACCAACTCTGCTGTTTTCCACTGTCCTCCATGTCCTCCTACAGGCGTATCATGGTGTAGCCTGATTACTTCCGCTCTCAGCCTCTCATTCTTAGGGACATACACCTTTCCTTCTTTCAGCATTAGTGTAGTGGGCTCAAGCTAGGGTTAACTTAAGCACACACTCTTTATCAGAGTTGACAAAGAGAACTCGTTAGAGTCCTCACTAATTAGTCTAGCTACTTATACGTGAATCGGTATTTACTAGTATTTGTCTACTTGAATTATCCCGCAGACTCCTTTTGAGTCATAGTGTCCCATGCACTTCAAATTATTACATAATAAAGAGAAATGAAAAAGAAATAAAATAATCCGCCGCCGCAGATGCTCCAGCTCACCTGCTGTTTTATTACACCACCCCCCTCTCAAGCTTCCTCGTCCTTGAGGATTTTACAACTCACTGTCCCAATCCCCTATGTTCCCTATTTCATCCTCTTCTTGTTGTTTTATCCATAAGAACGGATTACGGCTTACTTTAGCAAATGGATTCCTTTTCCATCGCTGCCAATTTTCTTCTAACTTCTTCCAATACTCCTGCTCATATTTCTTCTCCCCCCATCCATACAATAATTTTGCTGTATACTTCCCTGACAATCCCCTGTTGTACACGTTCTTCTCTTCCTCTCTCTCCTGCCGCCGTGTTTCTTCTTCTTCTTCTCTCCCATATTCTTTCTCAAACTCTTCTACTAATTCACTTGTATTCTTAAGATTTTCCCTACTCTCCCAAGTATCCTCTTCTGCGGTGTACCCTTTCCACCGTACCAGGTATTTATCCCTTCCTCATACCTGTCTTTTATTCATTATTTGTTCTACCTCCCACTCTTCTTCTCCTTCAATTACCACAGGTTGTGGCACTTCTTTCTTCTGTCCCTCCATCTGACTGGTGTATCTTCGTACTCTACTTACATTAACTACCAGATGAATTTTTATTGTACTAAGTAGTTCTAATTCTATGACATTTGTTGAAACTATCGACTTGACTTTGTAAGGTCTGATGAATCTTTCTGTAAGTTTTTCCGTTCTCCTGCCCACCATTTGGTACTTGAGATCCTTGGTACTGAGTAGCACTAGATCTCCCACTCTATACTCTTCTACCTCTCCTCTATACCTATTTGCATATTTCTTCATATCCTTCTATGCCTTCCCCAGTGCTGCTTTTGCTTCCTTCTGTATTTCCTGCATCCTTTCCATGAATTTGTTTGCCTCCTCAAACTTCCCCTTCTTCCTGAGTTCAAATCCCATGTGAGGGTCTCGTCCATTGTTTGCCATGAAGGGCGATACTTTTGTACTTGTCTGCACCTTATTATTGTAGGCAAATTCTGCAGTTCCCAACCATTCCAGCCACTGTTCCTGACAATGATCAATGAACATCCTAAGATATTGTTCTAGTTCTTGGTTCATCCTTTCTGTTTGTCCATCCATTTGTGGGTGGAACACTGTTGATAACTTGCTATTGATTCCCAACATCGCATTTAACTCTCTCATTACTCCTACTGCAAATTGTGGCCCTCTATCCGAAATAATACTTTCTAGCAAGCCGTGTAGCTTCCAGACATTATCCCTGAACAATCTAGCTAGTCCCCCTGCTGTTGTCTTTTCTGTAGTAGGTATGAAATGCGCCATTTTTGTTAACCTATCTACTACCACTAAAATTGAATCATACACTTGGGCCAGTGGTAGTTTTGTAATAAAATCCACTGATATATGACTCCATGGCTTTTCAGGTATTGAATTCAGCATTAGCTTTCCTGCAGGTGCTTGCATACAATTTTTATTTCGTTAGTACGCATCACATCCTTCCACATATTGCTTCACCTCTCTGCTCACTCCTGGCCACCAGAAATTTCTGGTTACCAACTCTGTGGTCTTCCACTGTCCTCCATGTCCCCCCATAGGTATGTCATGATGCAGTCTGATTATCTCTGCTCTCAATTTCTCGTCCTTAGGTACGTATACCTTTCCTTCTTTTAACATCAACCCCTCGTGTTCTCACCACTCCTTATCTCTCAACACTTTAACTCCGGCTTGTTTCATCTCTTCTACTGCCTTGATGACTTCATCATCCTTTGCTTCACTCCTCCTTATTCTGTCCAGGATATCTACTCCATCTATTACTACTTCAGACACCTCTGCCGCTTAGGCCTCTAACCATTCCCTTTTCACCAACATCTGTTCTTCATTATCTCTTTCCACTCCTGTTTCCCAATCTGATCATCTACTCAATCTGTCTGCCTTCCCCATTCTTCTTCTAGGTACATGCTTCAAAACAAAGTCAAATCTAGATAAATAGAGTACCCATCTGGCTTGTTGTCTATTTAACTTCTGATTACTCATAAAGTATTCTAGATTTTTATGGTCTGACCAAATTTCAACTTCCCCTTTGCACCTTCTAGGAAGTGCCTCAAGGCCTCTAAGCATTGAATTACCACCAACATCTCTTTGTCATGAATCTCATAATTTCATTCCGTTTCATTTAGCAATTTTGAGATGTAGGCTACTGGTCTCCACTTATTGTCTTTGCATTTAATAGACAACACGCCTTCTGTTGCAAAATTGGAGGCGTCTGCCTCAACTTTAAATTCCTTGTCTAAGTCTGGTGCTACCAACAATGGTCTAGTTGTGAAGATCCCTTTTAATTGTTCGAATGCTTTCTGCTGGGCTTCCTCCCATTTCCACTTCTCATCCTTTCTTGTCAACATGTTCAAAGGCTTTGCAAGTGTTGCAAAGTTTTTAATAAACTGCCTATAATAATTGGCGAGTCCCAAGAACTTTCTGACATCCCTGACCATTCTTGGTGTTGGCCAGTCCAATACTCCTGCCACTTTTTCCTCCTCCATCTCAATTTTCCCTTGACCCATTACTACTCCCAGAAAGTTTACTTTGTTTGTTTTCCATGAACACTTTTCTGGTTTCACATACAAGTCATTTTCTTCTAACCGCTTCAACACTTCTGCCACTATTTCGTCATGCCCTTCTTCACCATCTGTGCCTACCAGCACATCATCCACAAAGACTGCCACCTTTCCTTCATTAATAAGATCTCTCATGATCTCGTTCATCATCCCCTGAAATGTTGCTGGCAAGTTCGTTATCCCAAAGAACATCACCACTGGTTCAAAAGACCCCACATGTGTAGTAAAGACCGCCTTCTACTCATCACCTTCCTTGATGCATATGTTATTGTAGCCCCATCGTAAATCCATCTTAGTGAACAATTTCTTGTTTCCCATTGAGTCTACTAAGTCAGTAATCAATGGCAACAGGTAATTATTTTTCACCGTTTGCTTATTGAGTCTACGATAGTCCATGACCATATGCTTTCCACCATCCTTCTTTCCCACAAAGAAAACTGGAGAAGTTTGTGGTGACTTTGAAGGCCTTATGTACCCTTTTTATAGATGGTCCTGAATGAACTGTTGGACCTCTTCCCTCTCGTTCCTAGAGAGTGGATACACTTGTGCTTTGCTGGCCTTGAACTCCTCCTTGAGATCTATGGCATGATCCCATATCTTTTTTATTGGCATCCTCTCCGACTCCACCTTTCCAAACACCTTCAGCCACTTGTGGAACTTTCGAGGAATCATTGCCTCCACCTTCTTGTGGTCCAACTCCATTTCTTCCTCTCTTCCCCAGTCTTCCTTCTCATCTGCTGCCCATCTGATCCTTTCTATTTCATCTCCTTGTGTCTCTTTTTTCCCTTGCCTCCTTTTCTTTATTTCTGGGCCCATTTCTTTCTTGTCCATATATCGTCCACAAATGGGTAGACACCTCATCATCTTGACTTCTCCCTTTTCCCAGTCTATCTCTGGATTGTGCGCCTGCAACCAAGGCATGCCCAATATTACTTCTGTCTTTTCTAGATCATACACATCCATTCTTACTCTTTCCACATGCCCCTTAAAGTACAGGTTTACTTCTACTTCATGTGTGATCGATCCTCCGCTATTTCCTGTGCCATCCACATTTTGCACTACTATTGGTTTTCCAAGTTTTATCAACTTGAAACCTCCTCTTTCTGCACACTGCTTGCTCATAAAGAGCCCTGTGGCTCCGCTGTCCAGCAATGCTTTCACTGATACCCCTTCATGAGTATCAATCTTTTTCACTCCTATTTGCATCCACACCTTCCGCAGACCCTTCAAGGTCCTTCGGACTTCTCTTTGTCTCTTCTCCGGATCAGTGATTCCAGCCCTTTCCACTTGGGCCCTAGGTACTGACCGTTTCAACTCTCTACCCCAGTTCCACCATGGCATCTTCTTTCCTGTCCTGCAGGGTGGACAGAACACTTCTCCTTTCTCATTTCTTTCCACCTCTCCTCCTACTACTGCATCTTTGCCTCCACATGCGCCACACTTCACTCTTTCTGCTCTACCGCCTTTTGCCTCCTCTTCTCTCCAATTCCACGCCTCTTTGCAGCTTCCACACCACATGTTACATAACTGCCCCTTGCTCAGGAACCCTTGCCCCTGATTCTCTTCCGTCTTTGTCCCCTTGTAA
>Ga0153959_1000502_pt1 | contig 15420 bp, 20 predicted proteins | sample TSFL043MetaG_FD_104685 | JGI IMG/M metagenome (GOLD analysis project Ga0153959, IMG submission 104685) | Attine ant fungus gardens microbial communities from Florida, USA - TSFL043 MetaG | ecosystem: Host-associated > Fungi > Mycelium > Unclassified | place: USA: Florida, Wekiwa Springs...
GTGGAAGCGAACGTCCGCGTTTGGCGGTTCCCAAGATATCTGCCAATCAGTGTCCAGTACTGATTAACTGATATCTCAGTGAGTACTGATCACTTTGACACGTTTTGGGCATCGTGTGAAAGGTCTTCTTGAGGGCTTTCCGACGCATCTTAGACCGTGGGAATCGTGCAAGTATCCGTGGAGTTATGGCCAAATGAAGTTTGTGACAGTAAAGAGGTGTAAGGATCTTGGATATGGTTGAGTAACCCTAACCTTAATCCCACTCTTTATCGGAGTTTGACAAAGAGAACTTGTTAGAGTTCTTATTAGATTGTATATGCTACTTATACAAGTCTGATTATTTGTACATGTTTACTGATCTGATGTTATTACATAATTAAATAAAAAGAAAAATAAATAATGACTTAGAGGAATTGAGTGGTTCATGATACCACCCCCCTCTCAAGGGTCCTCATTCCAAGGACTTCTTTTTATAATTCATTGTATAGGTCCCTTAGGTTACCCATATCTTGATTTTCATCCCCTAGTTCCTCCAAATACTTCCTATCTTCTTCAAGCCTCTGTCGATCTTCCTTGTCCTCTTCCTCGTCTCATTCTTTTATTTTTTCCCCCTTATATTCTTCTCATTCTTCTTCCATCTTCTTCAAGAATGGATTCCTATTGTATCTAGAGAACAGATTTTTCTTCCACCATCTCCAATTTTCCTCCATTTGCTTCCAATATTCCCTATCATACTTCTTATTTCCCCATTCATACAACATCTTGGCTATGTACCTTCCTGGTAACTCTCTGCTAAACACTTTCCTGTCTTCTTCTGCCTCTTGCTGTCTTACTTCTTTTTTCTCTTCCCTTTGATATTCCTTCTCAAATTCTTTGACCAGCTCCATTGCATTCTTCAAGTTATCCCTACTTTCCCAAGTATCTTTCTTAGCTGTGCATCCCTTTCATTGTACTAGGTACTTATCCTTTCCTCTTACTTTCCTCTTATTTATGATTTTCTTGACCTCTCATTCTTCTTCTTCTTCAATCATCACTGGTTGTGGCACCTCCTTCCTCTGTCCTTCTACTTGCGACTTATATCTTTGTACTCTGCTGACATTGACTACTGGATATATTCTAACTGTACTTGGTAATTCCAATTCTATTGAATTATTTGAAATAATCACCTTTACTTTGTAAGGTCCTACAAAGCGTTTGATAAACTTCTCTGTGTGTCTTTCAATCATTTGGTACTTAAGATCTTTAGTACTGAGCAGCACTAAGTTGCCCACTCTGTATTCTTCCATCTTCTCTCTTTTTCTGTCTGCATATCACTTCATGTCCTCCTATGCCTTTTGTAGTGCTGCTCTGGCTCCCTCCTGCACCCTTTTCATTTTTTCTGCAAATTTTCCTGCTCCTTTGTACTTCCTCTTCTTTCTCAACTCAAATCCCATCCTGGGGTTTTGTCCATAGTTTGCTTGGAAAGGTGACACCTTAGTTCCCATGTGTACCTTGTTGTTGTATGTGAATTCTGCAGTTCCCAACCATTCGGGCCACTGTTCTTGTCTGTGGTTGATAAACATCCTGGGATACTGTTCTAGCTCCTGATTCATCCTCTTAGTTTGTCCATCTGTTTGTGAATGGAATGCAGTTAACAATTTAGTATCAATTCCCAGTATCTGATTCAACTCCTTTATAATTCCTGCCGCAAATTGTGGTCCTCTATCAGAAATTATACTATCTGGCAATCTATGTAATTTCCAGATGTTATCTCTAAATAGCCATGCTAGTATAATAATAATCTAGTCATGGCTGTTATGAATCACCTTCTCTCTCTAAGTCAATATTTATTTTATTTTTCTTTAATTATGTAATATGGTCAGATCAGTAAATAAGGACAAACAATCAGACATGTATAAGTAGTATACGCAATTTAGCAAGGACTCTAATGAGTTCTCTTTGTCAACTCTGACTTAGAGTAGAGTTAAGCCTAAGGTCGCTCACCAAGGACTAAACTCTTATAGTGGCAATTGTCTTATCACACTCAACATTAGAGATAAACAAAGAAAACTTGATGGAGTCTCTTAGTGGATTGTGCTACCTACTTGTTTAAGGTTAAGGTTACTCTACCTCAACTTGAAGCCTTACACTAGAACTGTTATGATTCACTCTGACACTTATCTTTTCTTTATTTAATTTAATTAATTAATGACTAAATGACAATACGAACATAACAACTACAACATGGGAACATCATAATCTATAAAAGGGACAAGCATGGGAAGATCGAGTGATGATCTGAGCTTGATCACATGCCTATTAGGCAGCCACCATGTGTGGGAAAATATGTGGGTAGAAGCTGTCTAATGTGGGGAATTACTCAGAACTTGACAGATAGTAGCTAATAGGTACTGTGATCTTTCTTAGAATAGCCTTAGCATAGCCACATATAAATATATAAATAGCTAGGCAATTCATAGAGGGAACTCTGTCGAGTTCTCCTTGTCTTTAACCTCATACCCTCTGAGGGGGATCTGGGATTGTACTGCAGGTCCTGACAAGAACTCATTACCATTATCTGCTCCTGACCTTCTTGGTCCCGAGCAATCTTTACATCTTATAAACTCCCTCGGTGCAAGGTTATCTCAGACCAAGCCCACTCTCCATACATAGCTGGGCTCCAGGCTTAAGGAGACTGACTGGGAAGTTTAGACCCCAGAGGTGGACAGCTAGGACCAAGCTCAGGTACTAGCTCAGACCAGACCTTACAACTGAGTGGTGTTCTTTAGTCTACTTGTATTTTCTTCTTACTATATACTTCATGCTACTAGTCCATTGTGATCAGTCTATGCAGAGGGATATTGCCACATCCTTAAGAAGGTAATTAGTATAGGGATCTCCTCCATGGAGTGATAGCCACAGTATTATTAGGGCAGTAGTCAGTAAGGCAGTAGGCACCTGGCTGGGAGAAGACTTGTGTGCCCCAGCAGACATACTGTGGGCCCTTTGAAGAAGATGACGCACCCTCAATAAATATAAAAGTCTTTTTCTTTACACAAACAAACCATCTATCCAGAACATAATGCAATGTCTCTGGAACAATACAACAACCTCATGAGCGATATGCTCAACCAAAGGCATGCCCTCACCAAACTAAGGGCAGAATTGGAGGGAAGGGAAGGGAAACTGTGCAGGCGATGTGGGAAGTTCAGGTACCTCGCCGAGAACTGCATGAGTGGGAGAAAGCAAAAGGAGAAGAAGGCAGCAGGCAATAAGTTCGAGGTGTTGGGGAATTGAGTGATGCAATGTGGGGTAAGGGAGGTGAGAAGGCAAGAAGTAGTAAGAGAGGTGGTAAAGTGTTTTGGGTGTGGAGAAAAGGGGCACAAGAAGTGGGAGTGTCCCAGGAGAAGCAAAAGGAGTAGAAAGGAGGAAGCAGCACCTCCAAGAGAAGTTTGGGAGAAAGTGAAGCTACACTCTGGTGCAAAAGGACTACCTCCAAGAGGAGCTGAGATGAGCAGGGAAGGATGGATGACGAGAAGAGAAGTGGTAACCTTTGTGGAGTGTCATGGATGTGACTACAAAGGCACCAAAACTCAGGAGAACCAGGGATAAGGGTTCCTGAGTAAAAGGCAACTATTGCACATGTGGTGTGAAAGTTGCAGGAAAGCAAAGGAGTGGAGACAGAAGGAGGCACAGAGTGGTAGAGTGGAGAGAGTAGTGTGTAGTGCATGCGATGTGAGAGATGCAGTAAAGGAAAGAATAGAGAGAAATGAGAAAGGAGAGATTTTCTGTCTGCCCTGTAGAACAGGAAAGAAAATACCATGGTGGAATTGGGGAGGAGAGGTGGAACAGACAGTGCCTAGGGCCCAGAAGGGGAGGGCTGGAATCACTGATCCAAAGAGAGTGGCAGAAACTGCCAATCAGAAGGCAGTGCAAAAAGGGGAAGCAAGAGAAGTGAGGTGAACATTCAAGCCTCTGAGAGAAGTGTGGATGAGTATGGGGATAGAGAAGATAGACATGCACAAAAGAAAAATGGTGAAAGCATTGCTCAATAGTGGAGCAACGGGATTGTTCATGAGCAAAAGTTTGGCTCAGAAAGAAGAATATAGGTTGATCAAGTTGGATTGACCTTTGCAAATAAGGAACGTAGACAGCACCGGTAATAGTGGAGGTACAATTACCCATGAGGTGGAGGTGAACATGTTCTACAAGGGACATATAGAGAGAGAGTGAATGGACATGTATGAGTTAGGAAAGACAGATATCATATTAGACATGCATGAGTTAGGAAAGACAGATATCATACTGGACATGCCATGGTTAGCGGCCCATAATCTAGAAATCGACTGGGAAAAGGGAGAAGTAAGGATGACGAGATGTCCACCATTGTGTAGAAAAGCAATGAGAATAAAGGGGAAGATGAAGACCAGAGAGGACGAGAAGAAAATTGTGAGATGGGCCATGGATGAGAAAGAAGATTGGGGACGAGAAGAAGAGATAGAGGCGGACCACAGGAAAGTGGAAGAAATGGTACCCAAAAGGTTCCATAGATGGTTGAAAGTGTTTGGGAAGGTGGAATCCGAGAGAATGCCAGTTAGAAAGGTGTGGGATCATGTGATAGATCTCAATAACTGTAATAAAATGACAGATGAGCTGGGGCATCCATAGTGGTGGATTATTTTATTTTATTTTCATTTTCATTTATTATGTAATAGTTTGAAGTGTGTGGGACACTATGACTCAAAAGGAGTCTATGGGATAATTTGAGTAGACAAATACTAGTAAATACCGATTCACGTATAAGTAGCTAGACCAATTAGCGAGGACTCTAATGAGTTCTCTTTGTCAACTCTGACTTAGAGTGTGAGCTGAGGTTATCTCTACCAATGTTCACTACAACAACGATTTCAAGGCAAGCAAAGCAAAGGTATATCCTCTCTCCAGAAACAAAAAGGAGGAGGTACAGAAATTTGTTGACGAGCATTTAAAGAAGGAGTACATTAGACCTTCTAAATTACCTCAGACATTGCCAGTGTTTTTGTGGGCAAAAAGGATAGAGAAAAGCGCATGATTATGGATTATAGGAGGCTCAATAAGCAGACAATCAAGAACAACTACCCTCTGCCATGATCACGGACTTAGTAGACTCTATGGGCAATAAAAGAGTATTTACTAAAATGGACCTCCAATGGGGCTATAACAATGTGAGGATAAAAGAGGAGAATAAGTGGAAGGTGGCCTTCACTACTCATATGGGATTGTATGAACCAGTGGTTATGTTTTTTGGGATAACAAATTCACCTGCCACATTCCAAGGCATGATGAATGAAATTCTGAGAGATATGATTAACAAAGGAAAAGTGGCAGTGTTTATGGATGATGTGTTAATAGGGACGGAGATGGAGGAAGGCCATGATGAGATTGTAGAAGAGGTGTTGAGAAGATTAGAAGAGAATAACTTATACATGAAACCAGAGAAATGTGCTTAGAAGGTACAAAGGGTGAACTTTCTGGGAGTAGTAATGGGTCAGAGGAAGATCAAAATGGAGGAAGATAAGGTGGCAGGAGTATTGAACTGGCCAGTGCCTAAGACAGTCAGAGATGTTAGAAAGTTTCTGGGACTTGCAAACTACTACAGACAATTTGTGAAGGACTTTGCAAAGTTAGCCAGACCCTTGAACAATTTAACAAGAAAGGTCGAGAGGTGGAAATAGGAGGAGCAGCAGCAGAAAGTATTCGAGCAGTTTAAGACAGTGTCACAAACTAGTAAGTGACCATTTGTGATAGTTTGTTAAGTCTACTGTTTTCTGTCCCCATTATCTCTGCAAAGAATATGGGGGTGTGTTCATTCCAGGTGTAGTGTCTAGAGTGACCATAGGAGAATGTCTTTGTTTCTTCAAAGGACAGATGACTACTAAGGGCTTAGAGTAGGCTTCTGTCAAGGGCCTATCTCTAGTAGGCTGGACCCTAGGCGTAAAGGAGAAGGTCTGTCTTCCAAACTATTGGAAGCAGGACACTGTGCTTGTGTATAACAGCTGGTCCTGAAAGACTTTATATTTGTGCAAATATTTCCAACAAAACCTTGCAGGTGGCTGGAACCACTCTGAGACCCCTATTCCTTCTCCATGAGCCAATGAGAGAAATTGGACATGACGTCGACTCTACCCCTCAAGACAGACCTACATCAATGATGGAAGGACACTTTTAGTATAGTGTAGTGTAGTTTCTGCCCACACACTTCATCCGCTGAACTAGGGATGTTGTGCTCACATTTGCCTCCAAGCCATGCCTGCCATTAGAAACACAAAAAAGACACTCACAAAAAGACTCTTGCTGAACCAGGAGAGTGTGACTGTCAAACCATTGCTGGAAAGACTAGAACCACCACCATCTACATTGACAAACATACTCAAATAACTCATCAAAACCAGTGCCTGCTATCACAAAGTAGACAAGGTTATTTTTATATCCTGCCCACCAGAAATCCATTTTCACAAAACCAAAAAGTTATTACACATTAAGGAGTACAAAAAACTCCTGGAACCTACCCTGGATCGCATTTCACCATTCTTTACTAAAATAAGTGAAAATAAGACCTGGGCAGAGAATTCACAGTATGACTCACTGTGGAAATGGTTCAACCAACTACAGGATGTAATCATAGAGCTTGTGACCAATGTCATCAAGCTCTCAGCCAAAGAGTGGAGAATGCTGAAAGGCGCTTATAAACATCTCAAGAATGTAGATTTTTCTAAACCAGCTAGTAGAGTACCAGAAATTTGTAAAGCTCTCTTAGAGCTTAACATAACTATTCCATAAATGCAATATGATTGGAATGGTACTCGGTGTAACATAAATGGTATTAAGAGGCTAAATTTGGGCATTTTTTCCTTTTACCCCCTTAAAAACATACTCAAGAACCATAATTAATTACTTATATTAGAAATGTTGACCTACAACAACTTCACTGCTTCCTTCCCCCTTGCTGATTTCACTGCTGAGAACTGGGAGGCTTTTGTCAGGGATGGAGTAAACCCTGAACAGAACAACTTTGACGAGGCTGAAATCAGGATGTTGCACAATGCACATTAAGGAACCATACATGTCCTCAAGAGCTATATCAACCAGGTGCTTAATGGAGCTGTTAACCATTACAATAATGCCTTGACCACGGTATATAACAAAATTGCCACCTTGAAGGCACAAGTTTCACAACTTCAGGGAGAGCTGACAAGGCTTTCTGGAGGAAACATCGCCTCTAAGGCCAAGGTACCAGAGCCACCAACATTTGCAAGCTCTGAAAATAAGATGCACTTGCATGATTGGTTGAGCCAGATTGCTCTATACTGCTTGGCATCTGGAATTATTGCAGATAGTCAGAAAATTGTGTGTGCCCTTACTCATCTTTATGCTCCTACCAGCACATATATGAAATCATACTATGACAAGGTTCAAGCAGAATTGGATGTTGGTTCTTGGGGCGATTTTGCCCAAGAACTCAAAAATATTTACGGACAACAAGATGACAAGAAGGGAGAAAAGAAGAAATTAACGGTACACTGGGTCAACAAGGACCTAGCTAAGAAAAACTTCGTCAAATATGCAGAACAATGCAGAATGTTGACAAGGATTGTTAACTATAGCAATGAAGTTCATATCGACAAAATGAAGGAGTTAATCCCTGACGAGTTGTGAAATGCACTCGTCATATATGAAATTACAAATCAGTCCCCAAGAACTTAGGATGACTACCTCAAATTGTTGATGCAAGTATATAAGGCCTTACACCCAGACAAGGCCCAGGGCACAATATTTGGTCCAGAGGCAAATGTAGAGAAAAGTGGAGGAAAGAAGGACCCGGATATAATGGAAATAAATGAGATTCAGAAGAAAGAAGGGAAGACCTTGCAATACTACCAAATATGCACTGGAAAAGGCTTTAAGAATAAGACAAAATTGCATAATACAGTGGACTGTTATGACAAGCCTGGCAATGAGGACAAGCATCCTCATCGACCCTCTTCCCAGAAACCGTCTCCACCAGGTCCAAGCAAAAACAAAAATCAGTTGTTTAGAGCACAGCTGATGAAATTATTGGAGAAAGATAGTGACAACTCAGAATCCCCTCCTGAGGTTGTCAATGTAAATAGCACGTCAATTGAGGAAATCCCTAATCCTATTCCTCCAAGTGGGAAAGGAAAAGGGATTCCCAAATTGGATTTTCCCTTGGAACTGTAGAGTATAACATCTGTAATCTACAGTTAGAGGAATGTATACCCTCTATTAGCTCACAAAAGTCAGAAGTAATACTGGAATCTTGTAATAATATAGCACGTAACAAGACTACCTCCTTTAAAATTCTAGTTACACTTTGGGTATATGGCAAAAAAGTACAGACCAAGGCTTTAGTTGATTCGGGAGCCACCACAAACTTCATTGACAGAGTTTTCATGGAAAATAATAACCTGGTAACATATAAACTAGCAAATCTGTATCAAGTAATCAATGCAGATGGCACTCCCAACAAGGCAGGACAAATCACAGAATATGTCTGAGCTTATATAGAGATTGGATTGCACAAGACAACTCAACACCTCTTTGTCACCAACTTAGAGACTAAAGAGATGATGATTGGGTATTTGTACTTGTATAAGCATAATCCAAATATAGATTGGCAAAAAGGCCAATGGGAGTTCACTAGGTGTCCGAATACATGTGCCAGTAAAGCCCATAAAACACAAGATGTAGAAGCAGGAGCTAATGAGCTTCACCTCAAAATGTTTGTCAGTAGATTCCTCTCATTGGATGAAATAGGAGATGAGGACCCCGACAACAATATTCTTAGCTGGGCAGACATGACTGACCCAGGCAATTGTCAACAAGCAATGGTGATTGCAGCTATACTTAACAATCGAGACCAGTATGGGAACTCAGATTGTGAAGACACAAAGACCTAGAAGGCTCATATACCAGAATGGTTACACAAGTATGAAAATGTGTTTTCAAAAACCAAGTCAGAGAGAATACCATTACAGAAACTATATGACTATATGATCGACTTTGAGGAAGGCATAAAGCTTCCCAAACAGGCCAAGGTCTATCCACTCTCTCTAGCGGAAAGAAACTCTCTGGACTCATAGATCAATGTAAAACTCAGAAAAGGTTACATCTGACCATCTACTAGCCTGATAGCAGCTCCATTCTTCTTTGTAAAAAAACATGATGGAAGCTTACGACCTGTCATGGACTATAGAGCCCTCAATAGAACTACTGTTAAAAACTGATATCCAATCCCTAGAATAGCCGACTTGATTGAATCACTCAGCCATACCTCAATCTTTACCAAAATTGACTTGAGGTGGGAATACAACAATGTTCACATTAGAGAAGAGAATGAATGGAAAACAGCATTCATAACACGGCAAGGCCTCTTTGAGGCAACTGTGACGTACTTCGGTTTTTCCAATACACCAGCGACTTTCCAAAGTATGATGAATGATATACTTGGAGATTTAATTCGCATATGATTAGCTATGGTATACTTAAATGACATTCTAATATTTGGGACATGTTTAGAGGAACATAGATGACTGGTCAAAGAAGTACTGAAAAGGCTTTAATCCAACAACCTTTATGCTAAAGCAGAGAAGTGTTTCTTTGAACAAAGTAGTATCAAGTATTTGGGCATAATAATTTTGGAAAATAAAGTATAGATGGATGAGGAGAAGCTTTCAGGAGTTCTAGAGTGGCCAGTACTGACAAAAGTCAAACAAGTACAGGCATTCTTAGGCTTTGTGAATTTCTATTGTAGGTTCATTGAGAACTTTCAAAGCCACTTTCCGACTTGACCAAGAAGGATAGTACCTGGACTTGGGGCGTTGAGTAGAAAAATGCTTTTGAGATGCTGAAAAAGGCCCTTATAACGGCTCCAATCCTGAGAATACCAAATGACAAAGATCTCTTTAAGTTGTCCACCGATGCCAGCGACTTCACAACAGGAGCTGTCTTATCACAAAAAGACATGTGGACCAACCTGTGGCACCCAGTAGCATTTTTTTCCAAGTCATTAGATGTTCACAAAAGGAACTATGAAATCTATGATAAGGAGCTACTTGTGGTTATTTGGGGACTAGAGGAATACAGACATCATTTGGAGGGACATCCACACAAAACTAAGATCTGGTCGGATCATTAGAACCTCACATTCTTTAGGACAGCTCAAAAGCTGACCAGGAGGCAAGCAAGATGGGCATTGTTTATGACTTGTTTTGACTTTGTACTCTATTATAAACTGGGAAAGACAATGCAGGCGGAAGACCCCTTGTCCAGATGAGCTAATCATGAGATGGGGATAGACCTCAATAATATGAACCAGGTACTACTAAAACCTGAGTTCTTTGCTATCAATGCATTAGAGGCTACTCATGAATCACCAATAAATGACAAATTAATCCTAAGGAAGGTCAAAGCTGCACTCTTATCAGACGAAGTCACCAAAGACTACAAGTCTCTTCTCAAGTCAGGTCCCAGAGAATTCAAAAAATCCTTGTAAGACTGGAACTATGAGAATAGACTATTCCTGTACAGAGGAAAGGTTTATATCCCTCAAAGTGTGGATGACACTTTACAACAGCAGATCGTTCAGATGCACCACAATTTACCATCTGCTGGACACCCAGGTCTGTCAGGACCCACGGAACAATCCTGGATCCCCCTTAGAGGGTATGAGATAAAAGATGAGGAGAACTCGACAGAGTTCTCTCTATGAATTGACTAGCTATTTATACCTATACATGTGGCTGTAACTAATCTTTCTAAGAGAGAACAAGATATCTACGGACTACCATCTGTCAAGTCCTGAGTAATCCCCATGTCAGACAGCTTCTACCCACATGTTTTTCCATACATGGTAGCTGTCTGATAGGTGTGTGATTGACACCTGCCTTTCCCATACTTGTCTATTTTATAATAGATCATGATGTTCCCACATCGTAGTCATTATGTTTGTATCATCGTTTAGTCATTAATTAATTAAATTAAATAAAGAAAAAGATAAGTGTCAGAGCGAATCATAACAAGGTTGGTGGAAAACCTATGAGTTGGTCTCTAGAAATTACTGGTGGCCTGGGATGACTATATTTGTCAAGAAATATGTTACGGGTTGTGATTTATGTCAGCAGATGAAAAATCACCCACAGTAACCTTTTGGACCACTTGTGCCTAACAAGGTGCCTAATGGGCCTTAGAAAATAATCTCAACAGACTTAATCACTCAATTACCAGAGTCAAATGGTTACAATGCTATCTGTGTTATTGTTGACAGGCTCATCAAAGGGCTCACTTTATTCCTATCAATAATCGGTTCTTTTCGAAAGATATAGCATAGTTACTCTATGACAAGGTCTATCCATTGTATGAACTACCGCTACAAATCATGTCAGATAAAGGAGTACAATACTCAGCCAAGCTATTCTAAGAATGGTGCAGAATTTTAGGAATAGAATCTACAATGTCGACAGCGTATCATCTACAAACAGAATGAGTAAACCAGGCTCTAGAGCAGTATCTTCAGTGCTACATAGATTACAATCTAAGTAATTAGTCAGACCTGCTACCCAATGCAGAGTTTGTATACAACAATCAAGCATACAAAGGCATCAAAGAAAGTCTGTTCTTCCTTGAATATGACAGACATCTGAGAGCAGGTCCAACATTAGTCAAAGAGTCACTGGAAAGTGACTTAAATAATATAACATATAAACAACAAGAAGCCTTGGAGCAGGCAAAAGCAGCTCTAACCCTTGCAGCGGAAAGAATGAAGTGGTACTACAACAAGAAAGTCCAAAGTGTCCTATTCCAAGTTGGTGACAAAGTGCTACTCAATCTGAAGGATTACCAGACTATGGAGCGAGCATTACAACCCTGGTACAAAGGACTATTCAAAATAATAGAAAAGTTGTCCTGTGTTACGTTCCGGCTTAGGATGCCACCTCACTACCAAGCTATGTACCCAGTTTTTCACACTAGCAAGTTAGCTCAGTACTCTGAATCTACCATCCATGGACAGAAATCCACTGCCACACCACTGACCTTGATACAGGGCCAAGAGGAATGGGAAGTAGAATGGGTTCTTGATTTACGACAAAGACATGGAAAAAACGAATGCCTTGTTAGATGGAAAGGATACACTCAAGGAGATGACACATGGGAACCTGAAGAAAACTTACAGAATGCAGGCAAAAAGCTGCAGGAGTATCTTCAGAGTATACTGAAAACAAAATAACTTTTTAACGGAGCTCAAACCAAGAGGGGAAGTAATGTTACAAACTTTATTCAGCCATAACTCCATGAATACCTGCAAATTTCCCACGGTCTAAGATGCATCTGAAAGCCCTCATGAAGACCTTTTGAACAATGCCCAAAACATGTCAAAGTGATTAGTACTCATCGAGATATCAGTTAATCAGTGCTGGACACTGATCGGCATATATCTTGGGAACCACCAAGCGTGGATGTTTGCTTCCATGTGCACATGGAAGCTCTCTTCAATATGCTTCTGACGACTATAAATAGACCTTAGGGCAATAAGATCCTGTGGAGATACAAGGACTTCAAGGTTTGGCATAACACTGATCTATTACCCATAGATGCACATCAATCCTTGAACACAAACAAGGACAGCCCCTTATATGGTTAATTTATCACTATTCTGGACACAAAAGGACTACCATATGTAGAACAATAGGCAGTAGAACATGTGATGCTCTGTCCAGGTGCACAGATCATCATTTTCTGTATATAAGGCTTTATAGTCTGAGGATTAGACCTCAGACTTAACAACATCTTTTGTTGCTTATCTACTTTGCATTTTTGAGCCTTTTAAAGAACACCTCCAACAATCACAAACTAGTAAGTGACCATTTGTGATAGACAGTCTTCACAAGTCGACCTCTGTTAGTTGCACCTGATCTAGATAAGGAGTTTAGAGTAGAGGCAGACACCTCTAACTTCGCAACAGGAGGAGTACTATCAATCAAATGTGAAGATAGTAAATGGAGACCAGTAGCATACATCTCTAAGTCGCTAAATGAGACCAAAAGGAATTATAAAATACACGACAAAGAGATGCTAGCTGTAATACGATGCTTGGAAGCATGGAGGCACTTCCTGAAAGGAACTAGGAGTAAATTCAAAGTCTGGACAGACCACAAAAACCTGGAATATTTCATGAGCAATCAAAAGTTAAATCGCAGGCAAGCACAATGGGCTCTATACCTATCCAGGTTCGACTTTGTGTTGAAACACATTGCAGGAAGTAAAATGGGCAAAGTGGATGGGCTAAGTAGGAGGCCAGATTGGGAGGTAGGAGTAGAGAGGGATAATGAGAAACAAGTGTTGGTAAAGAAAGAGTGGTTGGAAGCGAAAAGGATCAGAGTGGCGGAAGTGATAATAGAAGGAATTGACCTGCTTGACAAAGTGAGAAAGTGTGAAGCAAGAGATAATGAAGTAGTAAAGGCTGTGGAAGAGATGAAATGAGTGGGAGTGAAAATGCTGAGAGATGAAGAATGGCGTCAGGAAGACAGCCTAATGTTGAAAGAGAGAAAGGTATATGTTCCCCAGGATGAAAAGTTGAGAATGGAGGTGATTATATTATACCATGATATTGTAAGGAACGGTCACCCGAGTAATTCAGGTAGGCGGATCCCAACTCTAAGTCAGAGTAGACAAAGAGAACTCGTTAGAGTTCCCACTGGATTTGAGTACACTACTTATATCTATTCTACTTAGTCTGTGCACTACTTTCCCACAGTAATCATGTGACATTTCAATGTGACTTCTCATGTGACTTCCCTGATTATGTAAGTCCATTCTAAAATTAGAAAAGTAAAAATAGAAACAAAAGAGAAAAGAAAATAAAAGTTCTCGTGTCACGATTCATGACAGATATGCCTATAGGAGGACATGGGGGGCAGTGGAAAATGGTAGAATTGGTGACAAGGAATTTCTGGTGGCTGGGAGTCACTAGAGAAGTAAAGCAATATGTGGAGGGATGCGATGCCTACCAATGCAACAAGAATCGAACACAACTACCAGCAGGAAAGCTATTGCCAAATTCAATTCCAGAAAAGGTGTGGACTCACATCAGTGCAGACTTTATTATGAAGTTACCTTTGGCTCAAGGATATGATGCAATCTTAGTAGTAGTAGACAGATTTACAAAAATGGCACACTTTGTACCTACTACAAAAAGAACAAACGCAGAAGGACTGGCACGACTATTTAGAGATAATATTTGGAAGTTACACAGACTACCAGATAGTATAATCTCTAATAGAGGACCACAGTTTGCGGCAGGTGTCATGAAGGAACTAAATTGCATGTTGGGGATTGAGACAAAATTGTCTATGGCATTCCACCCACAGATAGATGGTCAAACAGAAATGATGAATCAGGAACTCAAACAGTACTTACGAATGTTCATAGATCATTGACAAGAACAATGGCCGGAATAGTTAGAAACAGCAGAATTTGCCTATAATAACAAAGTGCATGCAGGAACTAAGGTATCACCCTTTAAGGCAAATAGTGGACAAGATCCTAGGATGGAATTCGAAATGAGGAAGAAGGGGAAACATGAAGGAGCAGAGAAGTTTACAGAGAAAATAAAGAATATGTAGGAGGAAGCAAAGGTAGCGCTACAAAAAACATAGGAAGAGATGAAGCGGTATGCAGATAAGAAGAGAGGAGAGGTAGAGGAATATCAAGTGGGTGACTTAGTGCTACCCAGTACTAAGGATCTAAAGTACCAAATGGTCAGAAGATAAACAGATAAATTCACAGAGTGCTTTGTAGGACTTTACAAAGTAAAGGGTATAGTTTCCAGTAATGCTGATGGGGGATCTTTTTAAAGCAATTAATGATTGGGGGTGGATATGTGTGTTTGTAATGTGTGTGTAGATTGAAATATCAAAGTGCTTTATTGTCCTTACAAAAGTGGGTACTACCAAGTTAGAGAGTCAAAATCTCCAAGTCATTCCACAATTGTGTGCAATCGAGTAGGCACTGGGGAGGTAATCAAATATAAAAGAGGGGGGCTCACGAGATAGTAAAAGCTTGTATTTAGATACTAGAATGAAAGAAATGTTTTTAGTTTCTGCTTGAGAGCACTCTTACCGGTCAGATCTCAAAGGTGTGCATTCCTCTCACACTGTAGCACTACCATCCAAGGTACTAGTCTAATAGGCTGGCTCACCATCAATACAGCAGTCCTATCTAGATCTCACATTGCCCTCATGCAAGCTCGCTCTCAACTGACTGTACAGTTGGCAACTTACTCCAAAAACATGTAGCAAGTGGTTTAGCTACTAGTTCAAGCAAATGCCCAAGTTCTCCTTTAGAGTGGGTATCCCTTGAGGGAAGTTTTATAAAGTTTTTTATAAA
>Ga0153959_1000512_pt1 | contig 14940 bp, 11 predicted proteins | sample TSFL043MetaG_FD_104685 | JGI IMG/M metagenome (GOLD analysis project Ga0153959, IMG submission 104685) | Attine ant fungus gardens microbial communities from Florida, USA - TSFL043 MetaG | ecosystem: Host-associated > Fungi > Mycelium > Unclassified | place: USA: Florida, Wekiwa Springs...
AGCGTCTCATTATCCTCGGACCCTTCGTGCTTCATGGCTTTGAGCTTCTCAAAGCGGTGTTTGCCAGCATGCTCTGGCGAGCGCAGGTCCATGAAGATCTCGAGACAGTCATTTCCATGCCTGAGCCCCGCGCCTTGACGTGAGCAATCGGTTGTATCCTCCGCAAAAGACGGTCCAAAGAAACGTGTCGCTTTCATGGTGGACTTGCTGCTGTTCTTGACCTGAATGGCGACATAGGAAAGCTTTCCCGGTACGAACTCGTCTTCCGGTTTCGGCGGTCCAGGCTTGTTTTCGTATATGGGTATCAGAAGGTCCCATCCTGGTGGAGTCTGCTGGCCGTAAATTGCGCCTTGCCGCCACCAGTATTCGGCCAAAGTCATTCTGTCGAGACGCCGTTGGAATCCATATTCAGTATAGACGAGTGCTTCGAGGCGACAAAAGTGAGTGAAATTGATGTAGCGCCCAGCAGCCCACGTCTTCAGCCCGGGTTCGAGCCGATCCTCGCCAAGCAGCTCGATCAACCAATCTTGTAAAGAGATCGGGTCGCATGTCGCGCTGAACACTTGACTGGGATCTTCGAGTCCTTCGACCCGCTTCTCTGCAACTAAGTCGGCTGCAAAGTGGCACAACAGACGAACGCCCTCCTCACCTTCTTCGCCAAGCATCAAGCCAACAAGCTTGTGCGCTGCGACCAAGACCATCAAGATCTGCGACCACTTGGTCGCGCAATCAGGGGCTTCTGTATGCGAAGTCGTCCACACGTCGTGGCTGCGAAGCATGTACGCTACAGCCAGCGAAAGAGCCGGCTCCGAGACGTTACAAGTAACGAAGTTGAAGTTGTCGTGTACTCTGCTAATCACGCGAAGATAGCTAGACGCTTGCTCTTGCAAAAATCCAGTCGAGCGAGTCACAATATCCTGTGCCGTTGTGGAGCCAGAAGAGGTGGGCGAGGGGCTGTCTACACCTCGATAACCTCTGAAATGCAGTGGCAGGCGTTGACCAGCCGTCGCCATGATAGCCTGGAATGGAGCGGATTGAGCCTGGTCGACCGCATCATCGATGTTGTTGGGCCATAGATTAGGCCAGCACGTGCCTACTAGCAGCTTGAGGAGTATGTTCTCACACTTTGGCCTACTTTGATCGTCGTCGAAACGATACAGATTCGTGTTCCACAAAGGCCGTCCGAAGGCACTGAGCGTGCTGAGTTGATCTTGAAAAGTCTTGCGGCCATGCAAGACATCCTGTTTGAATTCTGCATTGACGATGTCTTTGAAAGCGACATTGAAGGGAAGTTGAACAAATGGAGGTATGACCAGCACCGTGGCACTGGCCTCCAGACGAGCTGAAGCGAGACGGACTTTGACACCTGCCAGCTGGGCAACCTTAGAGTGTGTGTCGATGAACAACAGCCAGGTATGCCTCGGCTTCATTTCTCGCCACAAACGGCGCATGTTGGGTAGCGTGTGTGCGAGCGCCAAGGCCTCGTCAATGATTAGGAAGAAGAAGTGGGTCGGCTGGAGCGTAGTGGGAAGAAGGTCCTCAAGGTCTTCCAGACTCTTCTTGATGCACTTCTGTGCGACGTCGTTCGCGATTTGAGCTTCTGTTGGTGTCGGCGTCTCCTTCTTCTCACCCTTCCCCCGAGGCTTCGCAACTGGCTTCTGATCCACAGTTCGAAACTTCTTTGCTGCTAGTACGTTGATCTCCTCCAACAAGTCAGTACGATAAGCTTCTGCTGACTCGAAGGAATCATCGAACTCAACGGTCTCGAGTTCGGAGAGTGTGCAAGAAGGGGGTTGGTGCGAGACCTTTCCTCGAAAATTGTACTCCTCGATAAAATCGGGTCCTGCGTGGATCGCGGTGGCAAGGTGATGCACGATCGATTGCCAGCATTCGACGCCTTCATTGTGCTTAGGCACAAATGTGTTGCCTTCCTGCTCGAAACACTTGCTCATTATGAGGCGGTCTTTGAGGGCTTTCGCCAGTCTTTCAAAATAGGCTGCAAACCAGCAAGCAACTCTCTTGTGTGCCGAAAAGGAGTCGGTTTCTGATTGACGCAGAAAGTCGTAGACATCTTTGTCGCATGGTGGGAATGAGGCTTTGTCCTGATGGTTGGGGTCGCGGGTACAAAGGAGAAAGCCAGCTTGTAGAGCTGAGAGCTGGACGGCGAGTTTGGTCTTGCCGGTACCCGACGACTGCAGGATTGGAAATGTTTTGGCGTAAACGGAGCCCCGATTTGCGTTGATGTAAGCGTTGGCCTGGCGGATGTATGACTGAAGCAGGACGTCGGCTACTCCGTGAAAGGGGACGGCGAAGCTGCTCCGCACATCTTTCGTCAGCTCGAGCCATTGCTGACGCTCCATCTTGGCCACAGGCCTGTATGCGAGTAGGAAGAGTTCCCGCCAAATGCCTCTGTCACGTATCTCTTGGGTCTGACTTGTGTCACTGGTTTTGCTGCACCTTGCTGCTATCGCCTTGCGTTTCTGTTCGAGTTCAGCTATGCATATGTCGGATGGGTTCGAAGCAACGACGCCAGGTAGCAAGCGATCGTACAAATGTCTCGAGATTGCTGAGGGCTTGTGTGTTTGCTGGTTCTTCGGACCGTCTGCGCAGTCCCGAGCGTTGCGTTCGGAGAGAGCATCGTACAAAGCCTTGAGTGGGGGACGCAGGACTTCGACATCCATCTTAGTCAGTTCGTTGTCGTCTTCCAAGATGCGATTTATGCCAGATTTGAACGCAGATTCTTTTTTAGACAAGACGGCGAGCACATTGTAGAATTCAGCCTCTAATTGGCACTTGCAGATCGGCATGGCCGCTCAATCTGGTCTGGAGCGCTTGTGCGCGTGGATGGGAGTGGGGTCGTTAGAAAGAGGAGGTCGGGCGAAAGAGTTTGAAACACTTGGCAATCTCCACAGTGAAGCCTTGTATAAGCTGCTTAGGCGAGCGTTCGATGGCAATTTGTTCAAAGACAGGCGGGCCTCTCGGCCTTGTCAATGAAGAGGCAGCAGTTCGATGTAGAGTGGCAGTATAGAGCTCGTAATCATGAGGTGAAGGGGATTGATAGGCGGGTCTTGATGATGGACGGAAAACGGCGAACGGAGGAACGAAGAATGAAGGACGCGCCTTGTCGTCGGTCTTTTTCTTTTTCTGAAGGTTGCCGAGTCTCTGTTCAGTGGCGCATGCGTTCGAAGACGTCTTTTGATTCACGAAATCACCACGAATGGGTTAAAGTGCTCGGGGTGACGCCCCTCCTGACGTCCGAATCTGTGGGGTGACGCCCCACCTGACGAGTTATCAACAATTGACTGCTGGTATGTCAAGTGTCTCCCTTCACTCATAAGGCAAATGCTGTCAGGTCTGTGAGGGCGACGCAAGTCCAAGCAAGCGATCATGAGGTACAAGGTGTAGCACACGACGCCCTTTAACACATAAAACTTGCGCCTGACGGCGTCGTCGGCGAACCTTAGCCCGACTCGACGTAATGTCTATGCGCCGAATACATCGGGCATTTGAGCTCCTGATTCAAGCCACGGTCGACAACTTTACGCGCCTGTGTGCCTCGCGAATCTTTCCGAGGTTTCGGGATCGTCCCAATTTGCCTGGAATTCTGACAGCTCGGATGCGATCCGAGGCTGCATTTCCGAGATCCGCCAACGTCAAATTTCGAGGCAAGCGAGCACACGCGCACGCATGCACTACTAGCCGACTCGGTGATTACTGAAACGGCTACTTTTTGAGCACAAGCAAAAGCCCCCGACAATCCACCCTTTTTCCGTCCCATGGCTTGGTGGCCGATCGATCAAGGTCGCTGCTCGGCTGCTTTTGATGAATCAGACGCTTTCCGGGCTCATAGTCGAGTCACATTGGTACAGTTCAGTATGTCTGAGGTTGGATCCGGAAATTCCGAGAGGTTCGAGAACTTCTGCATAAGGGCGGAGAGGGTGGGTGAGTGCGTGCGCCAAGTGTCGGGGAGGTTCCGATATCGTGACCGACTAGCGGCAAAGCTAGCCACTGTCGATAAGCGATAGCTTTTCCTAAGAAGGCAAGATCCGTGAGCCCGTCTGGCTCGGCATCTCCGTAGGCAACATCCAGACCTCATGCGTTGCTTTGCCTAGCACCGTACTTTCGGCCTGTTCGGTCAGGCGACTCCAGCCGCACAAACTTGCCCTGGCTTCTCTCGATTTGAATCCGATTAAAATCTGGATGGGCTTAAATGGGATTGGGATCGGCTTGAAAGGTGAACAAAAAACAAGGCTGTGCGTCGACGCAGCTCGCTCAGGACGGAGAAAACTTGCCTCCCGCATCGGCTCAAGTCTCGAGACAAAGGAAGCGGTCCACCTGAATCAATTTTTTCACTCCTCCCTGACCCAATCGGTGCGAATATTGTACTCCATATACGCGCAGTCTGATCAGCCCTGAAGCCACTAGCTACAAGTCATTACATACCGCTGTTCATGGCGAGGTGCGTGCTTCAATCTTACTGTATGAACCCAGCGTCGTATACAGTGTCGAATCTTCGAAGCCAGTCCCCTTTTCGACTCGCATCCGAACGGACTTTTCTGCGTGTTCTTCATCGTCCGCAGCCGAACCTTTGTGCGAAGGGTGGTTTCAGTTTTATCCACCTTTTGCAAAGGGTGGAAAATCCCTTGACCACCCCTTCGATTTAAATTCATCCGCCACTTTGCCAAATACAGACACGTTGATTCCATCCCTTGAATTGAAGTCTGTCCACCCCTTTGCAAAGGCTGGACAATTATATTTCCACCCCTTGAATTTCGAATTATGGACCCCATCGCGGAGAATCAACTCAATGCATCCACCCTTTTGCAAAGGATGGAAAAGAATGATTCCACCCCTTTAAATTCAATCCATCCACCCCTTCACGAAGGGTGTTTTCGTATTGATCCAGCCTTTGCCAAAAGGTGGAAAATCATAATTCCACCCCTTGATCAGCGGGTTCTTTCATCCTCCCGTTTGCCAAAGACAGACATGACGGTTCCATTCCTTGACTATACAGTAAATTCATCCGTCCCGTCAAAATCCGAGATGTGCGCGAATACCGAGCTGTCAATATCCACACGAATTCGCTCAGAAGGGAGCTAGGCACGCAACTCGATTCGAGTGTGCTCGAGGTCCCTATCGAATGACGTTATGCATGCGAGCTGCGCCTGGCCGGCCTACCGGGAAGCTGTAGCAGTGGTGGTGCACTGTCTCGCTCTGACAGTACAGTACTGTACAGTACACAGTAGAATACAGGATAGTCGGTCAGGTCTCGCAGGAGAGGAACAAGGCCACGCACAGAGAGCGCCACAAGCAGCTGGGGTCGCCTCCGAGAATGGCGGACAGTTGGAACTAGATGCAATGATGTACAGAATGAAATAATCAGAGCAAGAGGCCTCGTCTCCTCTTCTTCTGCCGAGTCGGCTGCCATGCACCTCGAAAAACCTGAAGAGAAGCGCACTTGCCTCAGATTTATTACTCAGAGATCCTGGGTCAAAAATGCGTCAAATGCAGTACTGCAGGGATCCTGCGTCAGTGTTCATGCAACCCAGCTCATCTTTAAGTTGCGGCTATCTTTTTGACATTTTATTAATTTTCAAACCGTAAAATTCGCACACCCAGATCTCCCCTCCATCCCTTGGTATTGCATCATTCACTATGGTGTGTGTGACGGAAGCCATCAAGGAATTGCGTTAGGTTAGGCAGATAGGAGGCCCGTGAGCTGTGAGTGAAAAATTGAGTCGAGTCAGAAGAGAGGCCAATGAGCTTTGTTCCATAAGCTGAGGTCCGTGAGCCGAGCCTTTGAGTCTGCATGAGGTTGCGTGAGCCTGCATGAGTATCAGCCTCTGCCTCTGCCCCTGCCCCGTGCCTGTGCTCCAGTGCCCCCATCGTTAACATGACTGTGCTTGAATTACTGATACCAGCATTCCGAAGAACTCGCATTTCGGTGAGCAAGCACACACAGAGCATGTTTTCGGCCGTCAGAGGCTACGGCAGGAGGACGCAGTTCAAGGAACAGACTCCGTCGTTGCTATGAGCTGCGCTGAATTGCACGGTAGAACTGCGCGGCGAAAAGCGTCCCGTGCGCAGCTCTTTCCAAATTCGAGGTGAACAATGCTTGCTTGGGCGCGTTACCAGTCGCTCTCGCGCAGACATTCGCCACTTCTTTCTCTCTGTAACCTCTCCATCGTCCAACTGCTAGGAAGGTTCCGAAGCTTCCGAAGCCCAATACGCTTTCTGCCTAATTGCGATCTTTGCTCACGAAGGACAGCAGCGCTGAGCCCTCGAACATCGCCAGCGCTACATGCGCTGTTGGTAATGTATCATGCTTGCTCTTGACTTCTCTTCGGAGTCGCTCGCTGTGATGTGTTCGCCGGTGGCGTTCTTGCTCGACAGACGCAGTGCGTTGCCAATTTCCTCTCTCCACGACCCTGTCTCTGCACATTCTCGATAGTGTTTCAATCAGGAAGACATCGGATCCGTGACTGTATGTTGGTAGAGGACGGCAGAGTGTATATTCCCCGCCATCTGGGACGCCTTCAATACAATTTATCAACCCCGCGAACTCTCTCCCGCTTTCCTCCTAGCTAGGTCTTAGCCATGAGTGCTGTGGAATGATGGCCTGTATCTTTCTTGTCGACCTCTAGCCTAGCAGTTGGCGCTGCTATCCTCCCTGCTGGTGTTGCTGGTTGTTGCCACGATTCTTGGCTCACACTGGGGGCTCCACTGCCGTTCGTCCCGACTCGACACTCTGTGAGCTGAATGCTCACGTTCTCGTGCCTTACGCATGCTCAAGTCAAACCATGGGCCTCTGCACCCTGATTACTGCAGCTCACTGGTCATCACAGCTCAGCTTCAAGGTCTCGCTCGTATAGGTTGTGGTCTCGACCACTACTCTGATGGTGGCTGAACCCTCACTGACACTGCCGATGTGCCCTCTCATCGTAACCGTCTAAGCCGACCCAGCCGCGCGTCCCGCAGGTTCCTCCCGTCCCAGTATACATGGCTGCTGCAATTACCGGATCAATGTCATCGCCTCGCCAGACGCTCTGTCACTGCTCCTTGGGCGAAACTCGACTTCCTTCTACACTCGACCAGAGGTACCACAACCAATGGTTGAGCCTTTTCCATCCAACCTTGGGTCAAGGGCCATGGATCACTGATGGTTGAGTTTTCTACCAGAGGCTGCACCAGTACTTGACCAGTGGGCATGGTAGACAGCTGGTCCAGAGTATGAATTTCGCTGCCCCAATTCTGACTTCTTTTGCTTTAGGTTGCTTTCTCGGGGGCTTCCCAATAACTTAGTTCGTTGCTTTAAATTCAGACGATATTAATTTGCTTGTTGCTTCAGGGACTGAAAATGATGAGACTAGGACTAAATTAGTGGTAAAGAGCAACAAAAGAAAGACAACAGCGAAGAGATGAGAGAGGTCAGGTTCCGACGACCAATCTGAACCTTTTATTTTCCCCCTTTGAAACGGTATGTGGTCAATTCGATCAAAGCTAGTGTGCAACCCTGACACGAGCATCTGGTCAAGATGTTCGATCCGCACTAGTGGTACAGCCTCTGACCGAACCGTAAACGCGGCAGGTCAACACGATAACTTATGCGACGGAAGCTATGGTCATTAATTACAATACCGGAGGTCATTAATTATAAAAACCTGGTACGCACAACTTTCGCAGCACAAATGAACAAAGAAAGTGAGCATAGGAGGAACACAATTTTTTGGTGTGTAATTTAACGTGTCTCGCCCAATATCTGGTCACGCCCATATCCTGGTCATTCGCAAAATAAGATGAAAAGATGAGTCAAGCTAATATATGACAAATTTTCGCAACAACTCATTTTGCGCTCGGATTAAACTTCAATGTCAGTGGTTTCATGACTCAAGAGCCTTCGACTCTGACGAGAGAAACGAGGCTTCGTTCGGTCTTCTTCTGTTGACCTGGGGTCATCACACACAATTCAACGTGTTCCGCCCATATTGTGGTCATTAATCACGATGGAAATGTTGAAAACATGATCACTCTGAGCCAGGGTGAGAGCACAGCAGCATGTCTGCTTCAGCTGACACTTGGCTGACTTGCAGCCTGTACCCCATGTGATGCATGCTGCCACTTTAGACCTGGCTCTTTGAGTCTGTTGTTGAGCAATGGTTGTTACAAGGCACATCACACCTAAAATCCAATATTTGGGCACTTCAGCAGCAGTGTGTTAGGCCCGTAGGGTCTGTCTACCGCTATGGCGGCTACAGACGTCGTAGGCGGGTACAGAGAGGTCGTAGACAATGACTCACACGTTGTAGGGGTCAAAGGCACAATACTCCGTTGCTAAAAGCTAACTAAGTAATACATGCAACGAAGGTCCAGAAGCAACCTTTGTTGGAGAGTCTACTCTAATTAAGGCTCAATGTCCTAGGACCCTTTGACGCGTCGTGGGGTTGTAGGCAATGCCGCAGTCTTTCCGGCCGGGAGGAGGTCGGGCGATGTCGCGCTCTGACACAGTGCAAAGTTGCTTTGATACATCTTGGCGCTTTGACAGATGTTAGACTGTGAAGTGTTTCAAGAGACTCATCTGTGCAATAGAGCTGGTCAATACAAACATCCCACCATCAACATCAGGCAGGCTTGCATTGTTTAGTGGTGTCAGGGAGTGTTGAAGAACAGCCAAATTCCACACTGCTGAAGTGCCTGCATATTCTCCAATTTTGCTGCTTTCAAGCTCCTCACCCTGATCACCACAACCACATTTGTATGCTGCATCACAGACCTTCAGGACATAGTGCTTACTGACCAGACAATCACAGCAGACACCAGGACAGACTCTTCCACCACCTGGAATTCCAGCTGCATTGTACTGACCAAAGTGTAATACTGCAATTTACACTGCTGAAGTGCCTGAGATGGTATATATCTTACCTGCACACTGATCCCCCATCTTCCCCTCTCACCGTCCCCCAATCACTCTCATCATTGTCGATCACGTAGTTTGTCTCCTTTCTTTCACAACTCATGACCTTTCTTGAATTGTGTCTCTTTTCGATCACGCCTGGGTTGTTCCATGCGCAACTCTTGAGTTTGTGACTAGCTTTCTGACGCACTTGGGGGCTGGCAGCGGTTGCAGGCAGCAGCAACATGAGCATCGGCATGACTGGCGCAGCGTGTTGCTCCGCCACTGTACAGTACTGTACAGTACACCGGTCACTGTCTGTTTATGAACGCGGATGTTGGAGATGTTGACGCGTCTGCAGGGCAATTCCTAACACAGTGCTCCACTCCCAAGCAGCTTCCAGGTCCTCAAGAGCAATCACTTCTGCAATTGTCTCTTCCGGTGATGGAAGCTCTCAAAGCAGCAAAGCCAGCATCAATGATGGAGGAGTGAATTCAGTGGATTCTGCAAATGCAGTGGATTCCGCAAATGTAGGAGGAGGGGTGGATGCCAAGATTGAACCTGGACCATGACTTGAGCAGCTTGCAGGAGTTTCTGTGTCAAGTTGAGGGTAGAGTTCTGAGCACCTGGCTAATGGCGCCAAATCCTCAGGAGCGCTTGTATTGTCTGGTAGCCAGGTTCCATTGTGTGAGGAAGCTGCCGCAAGAAAGTGAACCGCTTTTCGAGGGCGGACCAAATTTGCTGAGCCCGGTAACTGAAGGGAGATGCCAGCAGAAGGGGGATAATCTGTACCGAGAGACAAAAGCCCACAAATAGCTGTGGCATTTGTCATCGTAGGAAATGGCAGATCCAGTTGGCGATTGGGCTCGTGTCCTCATCGAAGTTGCTTGCAAACCAGATGACCGCCCCAAATGCAAGCCATTGGATCTGTTGGCATTAGATCTGGTGGAAGACCGCAGCGTCATACGAGGAGCAGGCAATCCAGATGCTTCCTGTGTCTGGTCCATTTGCATCGATATTGGGCGCCTCAAAACCATTGGGGAACGGAGCATGATTATGGTGTGGGTTGATCAGATGGACACGGCATTGTCCTGCATCTGTTGTGATCTTGAGGCTGAATGGGCACTTTGTGTAGGAGAGATAGCTTGAGACTGCGGCTTGATTGCGCGACTTGGTCTGCTGCCGTCCTCTCCGACAGCAAAAGTAGGTTGCTTTGGGTTGAGACGTCCGTATACATATCTGAAACCTGCTCTCCTGGGCAAAGGAGTTGAGATGCTCAATGCAAAGAGCTTGGTCTGGAAAGACAGCGTCGACCAGATATGGTGGCAGCGTTGCGTCGAATCGAGGTTCAGATTCGCTACTTCCGGCGTTTGTCGAGCCCATCGCGGTGCAGAGAAGGGTGGTATAACGTTACCTTATGGTGTCAGAAAACGGATTTGCACGGAAACAGAAACGGGTATGGTGGGAGAAAACGGATTTGCACGGAAACGGAAACGGGTATGGTGGGTATGGTGGGTATGATGGGTCTAGGCTCGTCATGGAAGCCTTCGCCATTGTGACAAACATCAAATCTGCGCAGCTGAACTGAGCACACACATGTGTGACAACAAAGGCTCCCTGATGCAAGACGCGCAAAGTGCTTCAATTGCATGCAACTTTTGTCTCTTCTCAACAACACCATATCCTCACTATCACCCTACTCTGTATCTTTACCATGTCTCAATACCATCCTATCAGCGCTCCTCAGAGCTAAAAAGAGAACAACTCCCTATAATTTCTTATGCCGGCCAACCTGCCTTCTCCAGCGTCTGCAACACCATTGTCTCAAATGCAGTTGGGCTGCAGACCCAAGTCTCTGCCTTCCTCCCTTTCCTCCACATATTGAGAGAAGGAGCTCTGGCCCAAGCCTTGCGTTGTGCCTTGTGACACCGGTGAGGATCTCGGCATTTTTGGGCACCTCAACAGTGTCAGCAGCGAATCAACATGATCACTTTGAGCTGGATTGAGAGCACCAACATGCATCAGCTCAAGCTGACAGTCAATTGGGCTGTAGACAGTATCCTCTGTGACCACTGTAGCCAGTTTGCTCAGACATCACGAGGCTACTGGCAGAGAAACAGCAGGGTGAAAATGCATCGTACCTCTTCTGGTCCAACAGAGTTGGTTTGCCCTCAAAGAGCAGTCCACTTCCTTGCGACGTCTTCCTCACACAATGAGACCTTGCTACTGGACAGTACAAGCGCTTCTGAGGAAGTACAGGCATCAATTGCCGGGTGCTCAGAGCTCAACCCCCAACTTGACATGGAACCAAGCTGCTCAAGTCATGGTCCAACTTTGGCAGCCACCCCTCCTCCTACGTTTGCAAAATCCACTGCATTTGCAGAACCCAATGGGATCACTCCTCCATCATTGACGCTGGCTCTGCTCCTTTGAGAGCTTCCATCACCGGAAGCAACAATTGCAGAAATGATTGCTCTTGAGGACCTAGAATTTGCTTGGGAGCAAATCACTGCTGATCAAACTAGACTATGTGCTGGCCATGATGGTATCTGCAGAGTGACTGCTGGACATTGGTGTAGCAGGACCCTGCAGGGCATTTGAGTTTTGGTCTGGCAATGGCATGGAGGAGGACATGCTGGCAATTCTGGCCACATCACCTGCCTTCTGCCCTTCTCTGGCACACCAGCAGCTGCTCCTTCAGCAGCCATGGCATCCATCTTGCCAACAAGCCTGCTATGGGTGACCATTGCATCTTCTCATGGAGAGCAATGACTTTGACAATGTTGGCAACAAAGTGCTTGTCACCCAGCTTGGCCCTCTCTTTGGCAATCAGGCTCATCCCAATGGTTAGATAGGCCTGCAGCTCCTATACAAACCAAGCTGGCAATGTCATTCCTTGCTCCCACTCTGCATTGTGGTCAAAATTGTTTTGATGGATGCCAGCACTGCTTCCTGCATGCCAGTTGACTGGCTGGTTGACAACCCTGCTTGCCAGCCTTTGCATGTTGCTGGTCAGTTGTGACTGCACAAACCAGTCCGCAGCAACAAGGACATCCAAGCAGAGGTTGTCATACTTGTTGTGAAAGGCTTTTAGTATGCCCCTCTTGAGAAGCAATAAGAGAGGGCTCTTGCAGTATCCAGTATCCAGTATAATTGTGGACATAAGCATGGACAAGCCAGCTCAGCTTGTGCTGGAGCATGGCATGCGTGCGCTGAAGATGTAGCCTGGGTGTCAAGTACAGATCAACCTTTGGATTGGAATAGAGTTCAGCAATCAGCTGATTGATGGTCCAGGCCTTCTTCTTTGGAGGAGATTGTGCGGTTGCATCAGGAGCTGGTCCCACGTTTTGCTTGCTGTCCAAGCCAGCATTGCCAGCATTGTTGCCATTGACATTTTTGTTGGATCTGCTCAGAAGAGCAACGGTATTGGCAAGTTGAAGGAAGGACCATGGACGTGGCTTATAGAGGCCAAGCAGTCTCTTGTCCCAAGCCTCTTCAACATTTAATGGAAGGTGAATTGGTGCAATGTCAGGCGGCAACATTGACCAACCTTTCCCGGCTGAAAGCAACTGCGGCATTGTCTAGGACCCCACAACATGCCAAAGGGTCTTACAACCCTGAGTCTTAATTAGAGTTGATCTGCTGACAAAGGTTGCCTCTGGACCTTTGTTGCATGTATTACTCAGTTAGCTATTAGCAACAGAGTATTGTGCCTTCAACCTTCCACAACATGTGAGCCAGTTGTCTACTACCTTTCAGTACCCGCCTACAACATCCATAGCTGCTACAGCAGTAGACAGACCCTACGGGCTTAATATGCAAGCGCAACCAGCTCCTGCACAAGATGTGGGACCAGCAGGCTACTGACAGGCTACTGATCTTGATGCTCAAGTATACAAGGAACTCGGTGACTGTCTTGACAATGTTGTAGAGCTCCCTCATTGTGTTAAGCCCCAATATGGCGTCCAGCTGCATTTGAGGAGACATGCCCTTGGGCTGGAGCTACAGCTTTTGAAACAACCCATTGGAAAGCATGCCAGCAGCAGAGCTATTACTGCCAGCATCCTTGAGCTTAGCAAGAAGCTCTTGCTTGAGCTTGCCAATGTTTGTCATGACGCCTGGTAGAGAGGCCTGGAGCTGCAGGAGCAACAGACGACTCATGTGGCAATACAAGCTCCCAAGCCCACACCTAGTCTTGACAAAGTTGCTGTTGCTATTGTTGTTGGCCCTCAATAGCGATATGGTTCTGTGCCAAGGCAATAGCGCCGGTCCCTTGTCTGAGCCTTGAAAGAAGGTGTCCTTGATGATAGAGATCTCACAAGGGTCTTCGTGCTGAGCTGGGCATCGTACGACGTGCCAGCCGTGCTTGATGAAGTACTTCCTGGTGGCACCTGCATTGCTGCTGGAGTTGGCGGAGGAAGAAGGCATTGACTCGCTGATCACCTTGGCCCATTGGCGCTTGGCACCAGACGGCATGCGATCAGGCATGGTCAGTACACCAATGGTGCGCTCGCCATGGGGATCCACGCTCTTGACGAGAGAGAATGCGTTTTGGTGCGCAATGTCCATGGCCAGCAAAGCCGTGAGGACAATAACAACATTGGGAGCGGATATGTCGCGACTAACCATGTTGCGGATGTTGTTGCGATCGATGGATGTGCCCTCGGAGATGAGGCCTGGGAGGTTGGTAAAGCAGAGGGGTTGTGCGCCAGGAGCATGGATGGCGAGCTATAGTCTTGCCCTGGCTGGGAAGAAGGCTGGAAGGCTGGACTCTTGCTCGACGTCCTCGAGCTCCTCAATTGACATGCTGTGATATTGCAATGTTGTCACTGTGTATCCTGCAATGGTGCTTGGAGAGGCAGGCAAATTGTCAAGATGACGGACTGCCAAGGTAGCTCAATGCAGACAACCAGCAATCAGGGCAGGGTTGGTGATGGCATGGCCAAGCTTGACAGATCCATTGGTCTTGCCCTGATTGGATCACGGCAGGATAAGGGCAACTTGGGCAGACCAAGCGGCATCCTGCATGTTCCTGGTTGAGGATGTGCTGTTGTTGGTTGCGGTAATGGTGATGTTGAGAGGCCTGCTTGTGCAGGTCCCCTGTGATTGTGGAAGGGAAACTCTAGCAAGGCACTCAACCAGCAAGTTCTTGCCCAATTCCGGCCTCCAACAAGTACCAGCCTTGGGAGTACTACTCCTTCATATTCACCTGGTTCTCAAGCTCCATCTCCTTGGGCGCCTCCTCCTGACACCTTGATGTGTGTAGGGATGCACTGTCAGCAAGCAGCATGACCAAGTGCATCAAGTCTATGTTCGAAAAGATCAACAACCAGCTCAAGGAGAGGAATGCTAATACAAAGGTGATGACAAAGAGTGATGTCAGAAGTGATATCCCTACAAGATGCAATCTCTTGTGATGGCCTACGCCATGCACAAACAGCGCAGCAGCCCCTCTGAGTGGCAAGGTACAAGCAGTTCCATTCTCCTTTGCTTATGCTCTTGCTTCCACAAGCTGTGCATATCCCATTTGTTTTGCTGAAATTGTTACACATATGTGGACACTCATTATATGCCAAATGTGCTCAGAACACTTGAAAAACGTCAGGACTATGCTCAGCACATACACAAGGTTAAAATAACTGCTGTGCCTTGCTCCGAAAGGGATGAAGTCCTTCTGCCCCTGATCCAATTGGCCAGGGCCATCAATCACGGCATTCACAGTCTGGTACATTCAGCACAAGGACTCTACCATGCAGAGGTGCATTGTACACCTGACTGTATGGGTAAAATTTGGGGAATGCTTTGCATCTCAAAGCCACCACATCTGGACCTTTTGGGCCTACAAGTTCCATCCTCTGAATGTTATTTGCACAGACTTTAGTCATGGCAGGAGTCATGACCCAGCTTTTGCAGCTGGTCACGCTGAAATAGAAGAACTTTGGACTTGACACTACAACAGTCAACCTTCTTTCCAGTCTGCCAAGCCTTGAGAAGCTGCTTCTTGACATGTGCCATATCCCAAGCATGTTAAGCAAAACAATCAGCAACAT
>Ga0153959_1000520_pt1 | contig 14632 bp, 11 predicted proteins | sample TSFL043MetaG_FD_104685 | JGI IMG/M metagenome (GOLD analysis project Ga0153959, IMG submission 104685) | Attine ant fungus gardens microbial communities from Florida, USA - TSFL043 MetaG | ecosystem: Host-associated > Fungi > Mycelium > Unclassified | place: USA: Florida, Wekiwa Springs...
AAAAAAAAAAACCTCTATAAATAGTCAACACTAATAACAACATGGGGGTGCAAACTTAGCCAAGGTATAATAAAATGTGCGCTGTTTTGAAATAGTGAAAAGGTCGATCATCAGCCCTTAATAAAAACGGGATCGTAATATATTAAAACAAAAAAATAAGAACAGGTAACATTTCTTAAGGTCAATGGAAAGGAGCAGTCATTATAAAATAAATACCTCTTTTTTAATATTCTCACGATCTTTTTTATCGAGGTAAGTTAAACCACTCTAATACGCAGTTGATATCTAGATATCGAGAAGAAGGTAAATCATAAATGGTCTATTACAGCTTACAAAATATTTCCAAATTAAATTCCAAACCACAACCATGTATTTGATGCGTCTAGACGGGGAGAGCCGTATGATGGGAAACTATCACGTACGGTTCGGAGAGCAGTTCCGATTAGGGCTGACTCTACTTTTCTTTATGGTTATGATCCAATACAATATTTTTATAAGAATGATTCTAAATAGTAGTCACAGTATAAATAAAAAACACTGCATTAAAAATAGTAGGGGTAGAAATACAAATATTGCAAATCAAGATCTAACAAAACCTCACGAATACACTAAGGTTTACATTCCTAACGCATATTATAATCGGGTAAAAATAGCAAATGTAGCTAAGAATGCTAATGGAGTGTACAAATTTACTACACCAACAGGTTCTTGTTATGTTGGAAGTAGCAGAAATCTATATGATCGAGTATGTTCTTATTTTATGCCATCAACTTTAGCTAATTCCAAACGACTAGTCTTAAATTACTTTAATGTAAACGGATTTCAAAATGTTGGTTTAACTTTATATATTATGGATCCCAAAGCTACACCACAAATGGTTCTAGAATTAGAACAATACTTTATATATAGATATACACCAGATTTAAATGTAAAATATAAAATTATATAAAAGCAGTTACCAAGAACCTAATTTTTTATACAAAAGACACTAATTTAGATAATGTAAGAGTTAGCCCAGTATATATTTATGACAATGTAACATCTAATTTAATTCATTTTTTGAAATTTAAAACATATTTTTATAAAACACTTAAAAGTACCTGCGGGATTTAAAAACAAAAATTTGGCCTACAAATTTGGAAAACCTTTTTTAAAATATTAAAAATTTCATTAAAAGCTATTACTAGTTTTAGTGTAGATTCATTACTTAATAAAAGTGATTTACAATTGCTATTTTTTAAAAGTAAGAGCTAATAGGGAAACCTAAATATAAAATACAAAAACAACAAAAATCCTGATAAGACTGCTAAGTTTACGTCTATCAATGCTTGTGCTGTTATATTAATTTAAATTAAAAGCAAAACGAGGCACACTACGATTAAAATAAAAGTACAAACTATAAATTCGTATTTCTGAGTTCATTGGAAACTATTTATAATTATTGTATAGTTAACAATAAGTTAAAAACACAAACAGTTATACTAATATAGTAAACTAATTTAATTTTCTGTTCACCTAGTTTAATTATTCCCAGTAATATATATTAACTAGCTTGTAAAGTAACAATGACTACTTAAATTAAAATCATATCTATTTAATTATTGTATTTTAAGGTATAGCCGGGTTAACTGGTAACTCTTAACTTTCTTTTCGCTATATGCTGGAAACCCCTTAAAAATTATAAACTAACTTTTAATATCCAAAATATTATTATTTAGGTATTTAGAAGCAGTAACATATATAATTATTGGGCAATCAGCAGGAAACCCAAATTGCTACAATTAATATAATAAATATAAGCAAAAGTATGATCCTCAGAGACTACACGCGAAATACCTTTAAATACCTATTATGTATAATTTAATTTAATTAATATATATTATAGGTTATAATATAATTTGCACAAGCACTACTCTGCCTTATTCCCCCAAAATAAAAAGCTGCAACAATTTGTTTTTAACCTAGTTAAATTATTTAAATTTTTAGGGTAAAGATATAGTCCAAACTTAACTTAAAGGTTAAGATAAAGGTATGCCTGGATTGGTGGGAGGATTTTTTCGACGTGGACACTCTGTAGATGTGTATTCAACACAGATCTGTACTGATCATCTATCTTTGTATAGAAACGGATCAAGGTTAAACAATGCAATTAGAGCCAACGAGCCCTGGTTGTGAGGAATTGCTAAATGGGGAACAAATAGAGACAGATTTTTTAAATATTTCAATACCCTACCTTGCCTCGAGATACAATTAAGTTCAACGAAAGTGAATCTCTATTCTAAAAATGGTTTAGCAACAATCAATCTTCTGTCAAGAATGAAATCCCACAAAATAGGAAAGAAAGTATCAAAATCCGTACTGTCTTTGATCAGTCCTAGTGGAAAAACCATCACAAGAGAAAACTTAATATTGTATCCTGGTTACAAAAAACCTGGCAATCTACAGACTAAACACGGGAACCTCGGACAGACTATGGCTATTAAAAAGCCGTTTTTATTGGGTTTTCTAATCTTGAAAACGTTAATATTAACCTACTACACATCAAAACATTCGCTAGATTGTAGTATCCAATACGGGGGCAAGACAGCTGAAAAAGCAAATGCCGTAAGTAACTCTACGGATACTCGAACAATTTCTAAGACTTTGAAATCCTCGGGGCTGTTAATAATAAACACAAATAGCAGGCTGCAGAATTCAGTAAGCCTTATCAAGGTCTCAGGAATAACATCTGATAGAAAATACTCTACCCTGGATCTTTCGACAAAAAGTAGGTCTGAGTTTTCTATAACTTACTTAAAATCTTATGATCCTATTAAAGGACAAGAGATAGTAGAAAGTAAACAAATGGAATTAGTGAGACTTGCGGAAAAAGTTGGATTACACGACAAAAAAGTCTTTGATTTACAATTAGTCCTTGCTAGATCTTTTGCTTTCAGAGCGCATGCGAGTTGGCTTATATTATCTAAAACAGAAACAAGTAGTCCGGTACTAGACAATGAAATCATCAACAAAGAAAACAAAGCAGAAATGTTTAAAACACTGATTGAATACCTTAGAGATATGATTTATCATCCAAAAAGATACCGATACAAACCTACTGCTTTAAAATTAGTTTTTAAACCTAAACCCGTAAAAACAGATAATAAACCATTAGGAATAGCTACAATAAGAGATAAAGCGTTACAATCTTTAGTAAACCTAGTGCTTTACCCTCTTGTAGAATTAACTAGTGATCCTAATAATTATGGGTTCAGAGCAAATCGAGACTGTAAGTTAGCCATTGCTGCAGTGAAATCCAATCTTCGATCCATAAATTTTAAAAAAGCTAAAAATTCAATAAATTTAAGATACTCCAACTATAAAGCTGAACAATTTAATCAGGACTCGCAGTTGCTAAACAAATGGATCCTGGATGCAAATATCATAGGTTTCTACGATAATCTATATCACGAATGGCTGTGCAATAATCTTTTTCTTCACCCAACTCTTATTGCAATGGTGAAACAGTGGATAAAAGCCGGAATATTAGATGCGGGAATCTACTCAGATCCAATAAATGGAACTTATCAAGGAGGTATAATCTCACCTACCCTTACGAACTTTACATTAAATGGAATAGAAGAAAAAGTACTTAAATCTATCTACCCTATTAACAATGGATATTCAAGGAAACAAATACTACAACTAAGAGAGGGTTGTACCACAGCTCAACCAATGCCAGGGTCAGTAAAAAAGGGTGTATCTATAGTTCGATATGTAGATGATTTTGTAGTTATAGCTAAAAGCAAAAATATACTCAACAAATACGTTACTCCTGCCATTTCTAATTTCCTTAAAGAAAGAGGGCTGTGTTTATCAGCTCATAAAACCAAGACGTTTTCTCTAGCACATAAAAATACACAACTTGATTTTTTAGGCTACACCTTCAAATTTAGTAATACTTTAAACACCAAAAGAACTATGGTATGAGAGAAATCTGTAAATGTAATAGCCTTATTCCCTAACAAAGACAAAGTAAGAAACTTTATTAAAAAATTGAAAGAAATCATAAATAACTCTCAAAATCTTTCAGCAATTAAATTAATTACAAAACTTAATCCTATAATTAGAGAATGGGCTCTTTATTACAATTTAGATAATAGCTCTCATTACAGATCTGTAGTAAAAAACGCCCTTTATAATTTAATTTGGAGATGAATAAGAAGAAAACATCCTACCTTAGGTAAAAAGAAACTGGCACAAATGTATTTATTAAGACCCTTTGATGCTGAAATAGTTCCTAATTATACAATTCCTGAAATTGATGGTTACTACAAATTAAACAAAAGAAAATGGACCTTCTTCGGTGTATCTAAAACCAATAACCGAGACACCAAAGTAAAAGACAGTAAAAAAATTGTTTACTTAGCTAATCCTGAAACCTCAGCCCGATTAATAAGAGCAAATAAATATATATTACCCCAAAGTTTAAGAACGATCCATGCTTTTCACTCCAGAGCCTATAAGCTAATCAAATTTAAACTAGGGCTATCTTTAAATGCCAATCCAAAAACTCCAACTCTGAAATAAAACTAATCAAGAAACAAAACGGATTATGTGGATTATGTCATAAATCTATTGAATTTTAATTTTTACACTTTCAAACAATAGACATCCACCACATTAAACCAATCAAGAAGGGAGGTGATAAGCTTAAATTATCTAATTTAATGATGACTCACTCCTGGTGTAAAGAGAAACATATAATTTAACATATTGATGTTTTTCATATTCTTGCGTATTATTCCGCTGTTATTACTCCTTTAAACTCTATTTACTAGAAAGAGACAAGAAGGAAAATAATTTGATTTGGTGAGCCGTATGCAGGGTGATCTGCACGTACGGTTCTTTGAGGGGATATTGCTGTGAGGCATGTTCTATCTCTAGTGGTAATTATTTCTTACCTATACACTGTGGAAGTCCAGATATGGCAAACAAACCAAAACCATATATTAGACCTTAACCTTATATAAAATTAAAGGAAGGTTCTGGAAATATTTTATAAACAAAAATAGTGATAAATTTTATTATAGTCAAAATATTAAAATGAATAATAACTTAAATAGTTATTTAGCTGGTTTATTTTAAGGTAATGGTCATATTTTAATACCTAATACTAATATGAACAAAACATAATCCAAGATTTTGTATAACTTATAGTTTCAAAAATGAACCTTTAGCAATAAGATTATTAAATCTAATAGAATCAGGTTTTGTTTTATAAGATACAAAATTAATGGTTGTGTATTAACTGTTTCACCGGTAATAGGTTAATTAAATTAGTTTCTTTAATGAATGGTGAATTAAGAACACCTAAAAATACACCAACTACATAAATTAATAGAATGGTTAAATAATCATCATAAAACTAAACTAATATAGAACAATTACCTTTAAAATAAGGTACACTAGCTTACAATAGCTGGTTAAGCGTATTTATTGATTCAGATGTAAGTTATTTTGTGCAGCATACTAAATTAGGAAGTAAAATAAATGCTACAAAAATTTCTTGTAGATTAAAAATTGAGCAAATAAAATTATACACTATAACAGGTATAAGTTATTTCGATATTCTAACCAGTATAGCTGAATTTCTTAATTGTAACTTATTAATTAGAAAACAAAAGTCTACAGGTAATGAATACTATACTTTAGCTGCATCAAGTAAAGTATCTTTATATATTATAATAAAATATCTAGAAGAATATACTTTATTTTTTAGTAAGTATTTAGATTATTTGGATTGAAAAGAAATTGCATTATTCATACTTAAAAATTATACAGAAGAAGGTTTAATAAAAACAGATTATGTAAAAAATAGTATGAATAGAAAAAGAACAGAATTTAACTGAAATCATTTAGACAATTTATAAAAATATGACTAGCTTAGGCTATTATTTTTGTTTTAATATTTCTAGCCCAAATATGGGGATTAGGAATGCCGTTAAAAGTGAAAACTTTTTAATTATTACTTCGCTATAAGCATAGAATCTCTCGAAAATGAAATTAAATTTTCAGTTAACATATACATAGACACCTAATTTAAGTTTTGTATACAATTTTATTGTTAGGATAAAAATATTAAAATTTTCGCCCGACCATTTAATTTAAAAAACAAAAAGCACAATTTAGTAGTAATACGGATGTATACATGGGAAGAATATGCGGGAAACCAAAGTAAAAGCTAAAATATGAGTAGGATCCTCAGAGACTACACGCGAAGCTCCTTTATTTTTACAAAATATTTTTTAAGTAAATAGGATGAATGCATAGTCCAAATTTTGACTAACATAAAGTCAAATAGTTAAAGATTCCCAAGATTAAACAACATTTCATTATGGTGTGCGCGGTTGTGGATACTTACAGGTTATACTGCAGTATGCTTTTGGTTCGTCAAGTTCGATAGGTTGACGCAGGAACACGTTCAACTCCTGTTACCTCTAGCAATACTGATCAGTATCGGAAGTGTTGTAATCTTCCGTAAATCAATTAGCTTATCCGATGTCGAAATGACTAGGGGAGTGAAGCATGCTAATAAAGCTCAGGACGGGTTTAGCTACATAACCTAGGCCCGTGAGCCAGATAAGACCTCTATGGTTCTTCCATTTTATGTAAACGGGGCCCTTGAAAACCCTGCAGGCTGTAGCAACAACACCAGTATGATAGGATCCGACAAATTCGACCATAGTTTCTTGGAAACAACACCTATCACGTTAAGATCACATATCATCATAAACATAGAACCTAAGGAAGGCATACTCTGTAAGGAATCAACTACTGGATTTCCTAAGGGAAGCAATTCCTATGGAGACGGAGTTTCAATAGTAGGATATGGGCGTAGAATTCAACCCTTATCTAAAGTGGGGCAGCGAAACTATTCGAGTGAAGCCGGTGCTGTCAATGACGGTCTGGCTAACCAATCGAAACTAACACAACTTGAGAATGGCAAGTTAACGGGTTTATACAAACTGCTTACAACAAAAGAAATCCTAATTCAAGCATATCATAAAATCAAGTCCAACCCAGGTAACCTTAGCCAGGTAGCGACAACGTAACATTAGCCATAAAAGTCGATGAAGCACTAGTTCAATCACTAAAGGATGAGACATTCCAATTCAAACCTGTTCGAAGGCCAAAAAAAAAAAGATACGACCTCTGGTAGTTCCGTTTACTTCTTCTAGAGACAAATTTGATCAGAAAATGAAATCCTTGCTTGAGGCCATATATGAACCCATATTTTGCACAAGCAGTCCTGGGTTAAGACCATATAGAGGATGCCAATCTGCCCTAAAACAAACGTTTAGCTGGAATGGTTTCACCTGGTGCATCGAGGGAGATATTAAAGGCTTTTTTAATAACGTTGATCACAAAATTCTAGAGACTCTTCTGTGTCGAAAAATTCAAGATCAACAATTTATTGATCTATACTGGAAACTAGTAAAAGGCGGCTATGTGGATGTGGAAAAAGGAGTGTTTTACGATTCACCCTTGGGTGTTCCCCATTGAGGTCTAATATCTCCTATTCTATCTAACAAATACCTGCACGAACTAGATCTATGTGTAGAAGATTGGATTAAGGGAAACTCTGTTGAGTTTAGCAAAGGTATATCTAAGGTGATTTCGAAAATCGTAAAATATAGTAGCAAATTGACGGAACTAGCCTTAAAATATAAGGAAAATAAGGCCCCTTAAACTCTGCGATATATTAGAGGGTTAAGAGCTGATCGAAACAATATACCTTCTAAAATAAGAACAGGGATTAGAGTTAAATATGTAAGATATGCGGACGATTGAATAATTGGTATTATTGGGCCTAAAGATTTGGCTATATTTTTTAAATAAAAGCCTTGAGCAAGAGTTGAAAATCACTATTAGTCCAGAGAAAACCAAGATCTCTCACTTTGGTGAAGATTCAATAAAGTTTATGGGTACTTATTTATCTATTTCAAAAGTTATCCATAAAAAAATGTTGATAGACATTCAACAAGAGGTAAGACACTCGTTAAAGCTAACCAAGTTCAAATGAACTTTAAACTTCCTTTTCAAGAAATTATGGAAAAACTGGGTAATGCTTAAAAACTATAAAAAAGGAGGGGAACTAGTACCATTCCCAATGCTATTACCAAATGGATATTCTTAGATCCTAGATCAATAATACTAAAATACAATTCCATCGTCAATGGTCTTTTTAACTACTATTCTTTAGTGGATAATTTCTATGAATTCCACACTATTATAAACTTCATACTACGACGTTCCTGTGCCAAGACTTTAGCCCTAAAACTAAACCTCAAAAGCAGAAGAGCAGTGTTCAATAAATTCAATTCGGGTCTAAACTCGCTTCACCTGAAGCTAAAAAACTAAAACCCCTGAAGTTTAAAATGCTGGAAAGCTATACAAAGAGCCAAAATTTCCACATAAGCACCAATTGGACCGATCCATTTAAAGTGCTAAACTGGAGACTAAAGACACACTCTAGCTTGGTTGATTCCTGCTGGATCTGTGGGTATGAACAAGACATAGAAATGCACCCCGTTAAGCATTTAATAAAGGGTATCGAGCCAAAACAAAAAGGTTTTACTAACCTTATGGCTATGTTGAACCGAAAACAAATACCAGTTTGTCAATCATGTCATAGAAAGATACACCTAGGAGAGTACAATGGCATCTCTTTAAAGGATTTTAAACGACCTACTAAAGGGAAACCGCAAAATACTTCAGAATTAACAACTTCTGACTAAGGCTCATAATAGAACCTTTGCTCCATTAAACTCGTAATTTAGCATTAGTTTCGTGGAGAGCCGTATGCAGTGAAAGTTGCACGTACGGTTCGGAGGGAGGCTTCTCGTTGCCCCTGTAGGTGCGGGACGTCGACCCGACTATTACCTCCTTCATTAATTTTATTATTACTGAGCTCATTAGTAGAAAATGGAGCTGGTACATTCCAGTGCCAGAGTAGTAAGAAATTACTATCAAGCACATCGCTATATGCTTAAACATCCTAAAGCTTTAAGTACTATCATTTTTCTTTAAAATTTTATTGTATAGTAACAATCTTAAAGATATTACAAATGGATAATCAGCAGGAAACCAAATTTATAAAAAAAGTAGGTTCCTCAGAGACTTGACGCGATGCCCCGTAATTTAGGGTGAAGATAAAGTCCAATCTATTTGCGCAAGCAATAGGTGTATTACAAACATTATAGCTATTTTAATAAAATCATTTTCATTTAAATTTTTTAATCCTATCTAAAATTCTTTCACTTAAGATTCTAAATTTTAAAATAGACTAGAATAAAAAGGCCACTTTAATAAAGGAACTTTAGATTATAATAATCAATTAGGATATTATTTAGCAGGATTAATAGAAGGAGAAGGATCAATTATAACTTCCATTAGTCATCGAAATGAAACAGAAAAAAAAAATTTATATCCTGTAATAAAGCGTAAAAAAAGATTTCCCTTTAGCTTTAAAAATAAAATTTAAGGGCAGGAACTTTAGAATATCCTAAAAAATCAAATTTTTTAAATCTATTCATTCAAGATATTTCTACACTATATAAAATGACTGTTCTTATTAACGGAAAAATGAAAACTCCTAAGATTGAATCCTATGCTCTTCATAGACTAATAAACTAGTTTAATAATAGATCTAATAAAAAAGGATTAAAATTAGGACTTAACACTAATGATTTAGCATTTAATGCTTGATTATCGAAATATTTATCGGGATTTTTAGATGCAGATGGAAATTTTTATTGCAAATTTTCTTTGAATGGAGCAGGAAACGCAAATAGTATCCAATTTTATCTTATAATATCTCCAAAAGCTGTGTATACTAGAAAAAATGATTCTACTAAATTAGAAGTGTCTTTTTTACCTTTGATGCAAAAAAAAAATTGCTGAGGGTGTAACTAAAGTTAATTCTATACATAGAATAAAAACTAATTATATTAAAAAAGCTCTTGAAGTAAGAACTGTGAAAAGAAAATCCTGTCGAAATTTGATTTATTATTTATCCAAAAATTCATTATATAGTTCTAAATATTTATATTTTTTATGTTGGTCATAAATTCATGATATTAATCAATATAAATTATCTAAGACTTTAGAAGGAACTAACCAATTAATAATTATAAAAATAAGATGAATACCTCAATAACTGATTTTGAATGAAAACATTTTGATAAATTTGATTAATAAATATTATTAACTCTTTTTATTTAAAATTGTAAAATTCAAACTGTAAGGATGTATATCATTTTCTAAATATAGAATAAAAAAAAAATTCCTTTCTAACATAATACTATAAAATTTGTAATACAAATTGTGACTGGATGGACAGTTAAGGATAGGCTGTCATATTACACTAATGTAATTAAAATTAAACTCTACTTGATGCGAGAAAGTTCAGGTTTAAAAAAAACAAAAGATTATACTACAAATAAAAATAACAGCGGAGCGCAAAAGCAGGACGGTCCAAAACCAAACACAGATAGCTTTAGTAATAATTCTAATTATTTAAATAATTCTAATAATACTAATGATTCTAATAATAAAAATAAAAATAAATTCAAACACCCCATCTCTTGAAAAAAAATTATCTCAATTATTCTTTGTATAGCTGCAGCATATTTAATTTATTATTTAATATCTGAATTACAAATAAGTAATATTGTAGGTATGATTATTTCATTTAGTATATCATTTGTTATATCTTATTTTGTTTTTAGTAAATTTACATTTTCAAAAAATTTATTAATAAGATTTATACAACAAGCTATTTTATTTTTTGTATTATATTTTTTTATAATAAACTTATGTATTTATTTTGATTTATTGGATACTATATAGTATGAAGGTCATGATAATAATATAAGTAATAATATTAAAAAAAAAGATAATTATAATGTGAATATATCTATTAATGGTGAATTGAACCGTGAAACAAAAAGCTGTTGATACAATTTTAACTATAGCTAGTAATGTATTCAACAAAAGTTTTGAAAGTTTAGGTGCTGCGAGTGCAGGAGGTTCAGCTGCGGCCGGTATGGCTAAAGCAAGTACTAGTTTACCACCAATTCAAAGACTAGCTCTAGTAGGTGGCACTGGATTTGTAACTAGTGCTGGATTAATATTTGGACTACCCCTAAAAGGGGAAAGAAGCTTGTGTGAACGAGAAAATATACATAATACTTTCCTGGAAGGTATTAAAACTAGTACACATGCTAATACGGATGTAACTAGAGTACCATCACCTAATCCTGATTTTTATATAAATAGTCCATTTGAATTAGGTGAATATTCAACACCCTTAAGTGAATTAGTAGAAGTAATATTTGCATATAATGCATTGGAATTAATACTAATCTGCGCCTTAATATATATATTAATTTACAAATATATATTAAATAAATTACATAAATATATTCCTACAAAATATTCTAATCTTACAAAAATAGTTGAAAATAGTATAAATTATAATACTAAATTTATGAATATTTTTTTTAAAATAACAATTGTGTTATTATTTTTATTTAAAATAGTAAATTTAATTTTTAGTTATAATTTACATACTAATTTAGATGATTTTATATTTGTACATAATGTTATTATTAGAAAAAGTTTATTAATTACATTATCATTAAATAATAATTTTTTATTAAAAATGAATCAGAATAGCTCTGCTAAAAAAATAAAATATCTTATCTGTTTTTTTAAACTCCCTTACATAGTAAATAACTACCTATTCTATAATTTAAATAAAATGGTAAAAATGTTATATATATTGGGACAATTCGCCTGGGTAAAAATAGTAAAAAATACTCATCAGAGACTAAACGTAGAGCGTTTTTCTAATCCTAGCTTTAAAAATATCAAAAATTTAAAAAAATTTCTTAATTCAAATAATGAATTATTTTATCAATGGTTAGTAGGATTTACAGATGCCGAAGGAACATTTTATATAGCTTATCAACATGGAAAATGGTCATTAGTTTTTAAGTTATCTCAACCTGAATATAATATAAGATTGTTATATTTTATAAAAAGTCGATTAGGAGTAGGTAATATTAAAAAAGAAAATAAAACTAATATCTTTACCTATAAAATAAGAGATAGACAAAAATTAGCACATATTATAAATATTTTTGATAGATATCCTTTATTAACTAAAAAATATTTTGACTATTTAAAATTTAAGGAGGCTTATACAATTTTAGAAAATACTAATTTATCTAAAGTTAAACAAGATGAATTAATTTATGCTTTAATTACAAAAGTTCCAAGTGAAGGTTATATTTCTCCAGCTTGAAAAATAGTTAACTACAAAGTATCTTGTACTAATGAAGCCAAAACGGTCATATTTAAACCATGGTTAGTAGGATATATTGAAGCAAAAGGAAGTTTCTATCTCATTAATAAATCTAATGATAGCTTAGTTCATGGTTTTGAAATAACTACAAATTTATGTTTTATTATTAAAGCTGCTATAGGAAGAATATTAGGAATAAAAACTAAAGCAGGGTGTCCAAAATCAACAACTCACGCGGGTGCTAGTATCATTAAAACTACAAATTCTAGAGCTATTGAAAACATAATAAAATATTTTCATAATACTTTGAAAGGAATAAAAAGTTTATCCTTTAAATTATGGATAAGAGCTCATTCTATATTAAATTCAAATATGGATAATGAAAAAAAATTTAAAAAATTAAATAAAATTAACAAATTGCTAATTAAAACAAACTCTAAATTAAAAAGTACAAATCTGACTTTAAGTCATAAATTTAATAGATCTGTTCATACAAATTCAAATAATTCTAATATTAATCCTTATTATATTACTGGATTTTAAGACGCAGAAGCAACATTTGTTATTTCAATGACTGAAAGCCTAGTTAAAGACAGGTTGGGGTGTAGCTCCTATTTTTTAAAATAGATTAACATAAAAAATACCTCTTCTAATTCTAATTAAATCCTTTTTTAAAGATGTAGGTCTGATCTATTTAGATGAAACTGGAAATACTGCTAGTTATACTGTAAATTCTGTTAAAGATTTAAATAATATTATTATACCTCATTTTGAAAAATATCTTTTAATTTCAAAACTTTTTAAATCTGCAGTAGACTTGATAAATAACAAGGCTTATGAAGGTTTAAATAAAATAGTAGCAATTAAAGCTTCTATTAATTTTGGTTTAACTACTACATTACAAAAATTTTTTTTTAGTGTTATACCAGTCGGTCTTGTGTCTTGTGTCTTGTTGTTAATAAGACCAGTTGTTAATAATCAGGAAATACAAGATATTAATTGGATCATTGGATTTAGTGAAGGGGAATCTTGTTTTTTTCGTATATATCTTTAAATCTAAAACACATAAAGTAGGTTACCAAGTTAAGTTAAAATTTCAAATCAGTCAACATTCAAGAGATATTCAATTGATAAAAAATATAATAAAATACTTAGGTTCTGGAATTTTAATAGAAGTAAAAAGCAGTGTTGATTTAGTAAATTATAAATTCTTAGATTTAGAATCTATTATTGTACCATTGTTTAACAATTATCCTTTAAGAGGAAATAAAATTTTAGATTTTTTAGATTTCTGTAAAGTAGTTTCAGCTGTTAAAAATAAAGATCCTTTAGAAGGATTGAAATATATTAAGCAAATAAAATCCAAAATGAATACTCAAAGACATAAAAATATTGACTAAACCTTTTACTTTTTTAGTCAATTAATAAAATTTATGGTTACTTGATATTTATTATTTTTAATAATATTTTTCCCTTATTTGAATATAAAGTTTGAGCAAGATCTTATTTTAAATGTAAAGGTAATTTTCCTAAACTTAATGAAATGAAAAATAAAATTAAATTACAAAACTAGGAATAACTTTTTTAAAATTAAATTAAAATCCTAATAACTTTTTATTTTGTTTTGAGTCATTTTTGTTTAATGTAGCGGAAAAAATTTGTGTTATTTTTTAAAACCCCTAATTATCTCAGTTTTGCTGAATGCTTTAGCCAAGGCACCTAATATAAATTAGAAAAATGAAGAAATAGTCCGATCTTTAGTTAATACTAAAGCGAGTAATGATAGTGAAATTTGAATAAAATTCATGAGATTACCAACAATTATTGTTATCCGCCTTTAGCCGGTATCCAGTCACATTCAGGAGGTTCAGTTGATTTAGCGTGCGGTGCACCAACCTGTATTACGACTATTTTTGTGATTTTGCCTGTCATTGTAGTCTACCTAAGCCATGCGGGGAGCTTATACTTAATAGAGTCGCTATCCGTTGACGTTCTAAAACGCGAACTAGAGACTACTGCTCCGGCGGATAAGCTAAGTTTAGCCGGTACGGTAATAGCAGAGTCAAGTGATTTAAACAGGACCGTAGGAAGAGAGAATATTAAGGTACAACAAAACACACAAACACACCTGTTTGTAAAGCAGAATACAGGGAGAGGGCATAAGGTTGACAACTTTAACCGTTTAGGTTCAAATGTTCAGTCAAATAAAGTGATGTCTAAATACTCATTTAACACACCACTACTATTTAACACAACCTTCGATGCTACTAATAATAGCAT
>Ga0153959_1000524_pt1 | contig 14484 bp, 16 predicted proteins | sample TSFL043MetaG_FD_104685 | JGI IMG/M metagenome (GOLD analysis project Ga0153959, IMG submission 104685) | Attine ant fungus gardens microbial communities from Florida, USA - TSFL043 MetaG | ecosystem: Host-associated > Fungi > Mycelium > Unclassified | place: USA: Florida, Wekiwa Springs...
AAAAAAAAAAATAAAAAAAAAAATAGCAGAAGGTTCTTTTGTTATTTCTATACAAAAATAGCCTAAAAATAAAACAGGTTGAACAATAAAATCAAGATTATCTCTCTCCCTTCATAAAAAAGATATAGCTATCTTAGAACAAATTAAAATTTATTTTAAAGGAGTAGGTAATATATCTAAAGAAAGAAAAAATGTTGTACAATATCGGGTAGCTTCTTTATGTGATTTAACTAATATAGTAGTGATTCCTCATTTTTACAAATATCCTCTAATAACTAAAAAAAAAGGCGGATTTTATTTTATTCAAACAAGTTATTGAATTAATAAATCGTAAGGAACATTTAACAAGAGAGGGTTTAATAAAAGTATTATCAATAAAAAAAATCGCTAAACTTAGGTTTATCAGATACAGTTAAATCTGCTTTCTTTGATATTGTTGCAGTAGAGAGACCTATTATTAGTAATCAAAAGATACTTGATCCCTATTGATTAGCTGGGTTTGCTAGTGGTGAAGGTTGTTTCATGGTTACATTAATTAAAACAACAAGTAATCAATTAGGTTACTGAGTTCAATTAAGTTTCCAACTTACTCAACATACTCGTGATATAGAGTTAATTAATAATCTAAAAAAGTATTTAGAATGTGGTCAAACAACTGTATACAACGATCATAATTTTATAAAGTATGTTGTTTCTAATATTTCAGATATTATGGGAAAAGTTCTTCCTTTTTTCGATAAATATTCAATTGTAGGAGTAAAGTCTCAAGATTATGAAGACTTTAAACAAGTAGTGCTAATGATGAAGGATAAAAAACATTTAACTCCTGAAGGATTAAATTTAATTAAAAACATAAAGGAAGGTATGAACAAATTAAGAAAAGATTAACAAATATTAGCCCTGCCTTAATTTTTTATTATTTTTTCAGCGTTCCCCTCGGGGAGGGGCCCCTCCCCGAGGGGAACGGATATTAAATTTCAATCCGCAAATATGAAGCCTGCCACACTTCTTTTTTTTTTTTTGAGGTACGCGCAAAATTGAATAAGGAGTCCATACTCTGCCTCCAAATTTTTTTTTATGGCTGCGTACGAAGTACGAAGTACGAAGTCTTCTCCTTTACGAAGTATAGGCAGCCACCTCATAAAAAAAAAAGAATTCGTCCTTCGGAAGGAAAGGTGCTCCATCCATAACTTTGTAAAGGCAGGAAGAAAAATTTTGGAAATTTATACGTAGAGGGGTATTTTATTAAGTACCTATTTTACTTTTTTGTTGCATACTTAGGACTACGTACTGTATGTACTATATATTTCGTGTTTTGTACTTTGTTTTAGGTACTTCGTACTTTTACTACATATTAGAGTTGAGTCCTAAGTGGTCTATATAAATTTATTTGCAATGAAAAATTTAACTACCGTGGTAATAACCTTAATATTTGCTTTATCGGGATACGCGCCAATTCCTTATGTCCATAGGGAGATATAGTCAAATTCCGGGGAAGTCCTAAAGCTTATAATACTAAAGTAAGTTCGAAAATACTTAAGTGGCTGAAGTAATTAATCAGGAGTAGTAATAAGTTATAAGATGATTAGAGCCTGGGGTTAAGCTCTGAGAAATGGACAATCGCGGATCTAAATCAGTATTAAACATTTATAATACTGTAAAAGAGCAACGAGCAGACGGCTATAGGTATTTATAATATTATTGAAAATATTTAAGGTGTGCTCTAGTAGCTTAGAAATAAGTTATCGTTAAATTGTATGCTATGAACGACTACGATTCACCATTATTTGGAAGGGTTGTTCGCAACTCTAATTCTTTAGAAGTTAATTTTTGTCGTAATTATTCAACATTAAAAAATAAATCCGACGAACGCTTCGCACAAGTAGATCCTTGATTTATAACAGGGTTTACCGATGCCGAGGGTTGTTTTATGTGTAATATGGTAAAAACCTAAATATAAAGCAGGTTGAGAAATTCAACCCGTTTTCCAAATTAAACTCCATGTTAAAGATTTTTCTGTTATATTAGGAATTCAACATAGTTTAGGAAATATTGGGACTGTAGATATTAGCCAATCTACATGTAATTTTAGAGTCAGAAAATTGCAAGAGATAGTAGAATTAATTAAATTTTTTGATAAGTATCCTTTAATATCTAGAAAAAAAGGAGATTATCTATTATTTAAACAAACAAATTGTTTCTATTATCCTATTAAAAGAACATTTGACTACTGAAGGTTTACAAAGAATTATTAACATAAGAGCGACTTTAAATTTCGGTTTATCAAAAGAATTACAATTAATGTTTCCTGAAACTATTCCAGTTGCCCGTCCTTTAAGAGAACCTTGCGTAATTCCACATCCACAGTGAATATCTGGATTTACGTCTGGCTTTACACCCCTACAGTGTTTATCTGGATTTACATCTAACGTTAGCGGTAAATTATCTCATTTAGTGCTTCGCAAGGAATTATCTCATTTAAAAGGAAGACTTTGTTGTGAAATCCCACATTTACAAGGATTAGCTGCTGATTTTATAAATTGTTTCACAAAGAATCGTAGGTTTTTAATAGGATTAAATTTTAATCCTATTAAAAACCCTTCCCCTTTCCCATTCAGGAGACTTAGTTGCGCATTTAGAGTTAATACTTTAATCCCAAGCACCTGCGGCTGGGATCACCAGCGGATTTTTAAAAATCAACCAACTTAAACAGTTTAGGTCTAAAAGTACCCATTGCCAAAATTTAGCCGTAAATGAAATAAAGCAGATTACTTCGTTGGTAGTTTGAGGTACTAATTTAACGTCTACAGTAGGTATGGGGAGATTTACAAAGGTAGTGCGAAATATGATTAAATTACCTTCTTATCAAAAAAGTGCTATGGTGGGATTAATTCTATCTGATGGTTGACTAAGATTTTCATCTAAAAGTCATAAGAGTCCCCATGTAGGTTTTACTCAATCTTTAGCTCATTCTGACTATGTTTGATTTGTATTTTCTTTATTATCTCCTTATTGTGATAATATGCCTTTATTTAGGCAAGGTATAAGAGCTGGTATACCTTTTTATGGTTTAGAAATTGTAACTCGTGCTCTTCAAAAAAAAAAATAAAAAATAAAATCATCTAAGGAAGGACTCTTTTTATATTATTAAAGATTTGAGTTTTTTATTTTTTTTTTTAAGCCTTGCTTTTCGGAGTTATATGATATTTTTTATGTCAACGGAGTAAAAGTAGTTCCGGAGAATATTTATGAATTGTTAACACCTGTAGCTTTTGCTCACCTTATTCAAGGAGACGGTGGATTTAAAAGTAAAGGAATTTATCTTTGTACCGACTCATATACTCTTCAAGATGTAGTACGGTTAATGAATGTGTTAATTATACGTTATGAATTAAAATGTACTCTCCATAAAGCAAGTAATGGTAAGGGTTACAGAATTTATATTTCAAGAAGCTCAATTGGTAAAGTAACGGAAATAGTTTTACCTTATCTTATACCTAGTATGCATTATAAAGTAGGTATAGTTAAGAATGAGAATAGTTAATAATGGGAATATAGTTTTCGTACCTCAAACTTGTTAGAATTGGTTTCACCTATACAAAACAAGTTTGTCCCATTGCCCATCTTTACATAAAGACGAGCTAAAAAAAGATATAAAAGTCTTACATGGTAATTTATTTATTTATGAAGGAAATTTCTCTTTTTCTTTAGATAATAATATTTTTAATGGTATTCTATTTAAAATAACTCAGCATGAAAAAGATGATATATTATTGATTGCAATTAAAGATTATTTAAATTGTGGGTATTGTTATTTAAAAAAAGAAAACATAATGGATTTTAAAGTTACTAAGTTTTCTGATATTACTGAAATTATAATACCTTTTTTATTAATAATCCAATATTAGGTGTGAAATCTTTGGATTTTAAAGATTGATGCTTAGTTGCCGTACTTCGTAAAGGAGGAAATAGTAAAAAAAAGAGAACATAAATTAGAAGAAAATATTATCAAAATAAAAGAAATTCAAAAGGGTATGAATAGGGGAAGAAGTTTTTAAATTTATAAATATTACTTTTTATTTTTTGTATGGACCTGGTTTAGCTATTGGTGATTTGAATTTAGGTATATTATATATGTTAGCTGTATCATCTTTAGCTACTTATGGAATACTTTTAGCGGGGTTTTCATTTCCAGCCAATATTTGACAAACTAAAATTATTCAATACTATCTCTCGAATATGTCTCATCCTATCCTTGCCTTAACCAAAAGACCAGTAAGCTACCACCAGCATACATCAGAATATCTTCATATATCTAGATGTTTTATTCACACTTGAAAAAATAAGAGTGATAGCCTCTCGTCTGCGGGGCAAAAACGCTTCCTAGGCGGGCCCACACAAAGTGAGGGGCCATTTATTTTATTAAAAAAAAATTCTACTAGTAGTAATAATAACGAGTATATCAAAGATCTTTTCAAAGATAGAATTGCTCCAGTTATACCTTTCGACCGAGAATTAATAAAAGGCTCTTGTTTAGATTATACAGATAAGATATTGAAAGCAAAGTTCCTTAAAGAATGAGGAGCCAAAGCTGGAATTTACCTTATAGAATACAAATATTATCCGGATATCTATTACATAGGGAGAACAAATCTATTCAAAAAAAGATTCTTTTAACACTCAAAAGCAGAATCTCTAAGTAAATTCCACCTTTTAGTGCGGCTAAGAGGGATAAAACATTTTAATCTTCACATCCTAGAGGTCTGCCCTTTAACTAAATTGGGAGCAAGGGAAACTTATTACTTACAAAAATATATACTATACTTAATTCTGTTTTCTCTTCAACAATAACTGAGGGTGTAATTAAACAAACTTTATTGTTAAAACTTAAGGAGCTTAGGCATATTAATAAGGTACTCGACTCTAAAGAAACCCTCGTTTATGTTTACGACTATACAGAAAAAGGAATAAATACCCAAGCAACTGTATATAAGAGCAGTAATGAGACAAGTCGATCTTTATCTTATCCCAATTTTTCCAGGGGAAAAATTGGGAAGATATAAAAATACATCCATACCTTACAGAGGTAAATTATTCTTTAATTACCCTATTACTGATTTTAACCTAGCATGAGAAAAATCCCTAAAACTCACACCCAAGGGTTTATTGAATCGAGTTATTAAGATTCAAATTTGAGCGTACGATGCTATTACTTTAGAATTATTAAGTGGTAGTCCTTTCGTTTCCAAGGCTCAAGCAGCTAAATCTCTAGAAATTCCTAGAGCAACTCTAGATATAGTTCTAGACAAAGGAAGAACTGCAGGATCGAAGGCGCGGGCGCCGAAGGGACGCAGGCCCTTCGGTCCCGTTTTCATTTTTTTATATATAAAAAAATTAATAAAAAAAATGCATTTTTTTAGAAGCCCCCTACACAAAGTGAAGGCTATTTATGTATATTCTATGCCTTTAAGTGATATATAAATTCAAGCTCTTAAAGCTAAAGCGGGGCATTTGCAACTAGGTCTAAAAATACCCATCTACGTTTATGAGGCTAATACTCTAGAATTAATAAATAATGCGCCATTCGATTCACTTGCAGACGCTGCAAATTACTTTGGTGTGGATTATCGTACAATTGCTCGTAATTTAGATAGCAATAAAATTACTAAACGAAAAGGGATGTTAGTTTATTTTTTCAAGAAAGAGTTGGATACAGACTCAAGCAAACAATTACTTGCTACAATACCGACAATAGCGGATAGTCGTAATTATAATACGAAAGTTTGAGTTTATAAAGCAGATAATCTAGAATTAATAAACAATTGCCCGTTTGACTCAATTTTGTCCGCAGTTAGTTATATAGGTATAGCTAAATCAACTCTCTATCGTAATTTAGATAGTGGGAAACCAGTAGACTTAAGAAAAGTTAAGCTTACTGTCTACTTTTTAACTAAAGAAATGAGCTCTGAGTTCAAAGATAAAATTAAGAAAGGGTAAATCTGTAACTAAGTAAGGATGAATTTACTAATTATGGTAATTTCTTATCCTTATTCTTCGGTGCATCCACAGGACGCAAGCCAGAGGTATATTAATAGATAGATAAAATAGATGTATATACATTGAGAGATAGATATATAAATTAATTTCATGTTCTTTTTTTTGAGGCTGCGCAAGCGAGCCGTTTTCTTTTTTTTATGGCTGCTGCTTTACTTTACAAAGTATGTTTGCCAGCCACAAAAAAATAAAAAAAAAAAATGGCCAAGGGCCCGCAAGGAACAGAGTACTTAATCCAGATAAATAATTTAGTATGCAATATTGGGGATTTAATGCGACTATACTGATTTAGTATTTTAGTCACGCACCCTTACTGAGTCGTAAATTTATAGAAAAAAAATTTTGTTTTTTTTCTTGTTTGTAGCCACTTGGTAGGTAGGGTACTGCGTACTGCGTACTGCTAAGCATTAATAAAAAAACAAGCCCTTTAATTACGTAAGTAATTAAAAATAAAACCGAGTGAATTTCAAGGATATCTTATTATATTAAGACAATTTGAAGCGAAACCGAGGCTTTGCTCGGAACGTACAACGACTAGTAGATATAAATTTGCTACCACGAGTATTCGGGGTCTATCATCAAAAAAATGAGGTAGACCATAACTTAGTCTGAGCCTTATCGTAAGATATAGGGTTAATACTAAATGTATTAAAATAACATATCTGGAAGTGCTAATAGTAAATATGCTTTTTTAGGGTCAAATTGGCCCAGTGAAGATGTGAGTCTTCGTAACAAACAGCAAACAGTAAGCGTGAAACCCGCAAGTAAAATTTTACTAAAGTTATTGTATACTATATATGTAACTCCTTATTATAAGGGCTTTATAGTAAAAATTACAGTAATACTCGGCAACCCGCAAGTAACCAAAGCCTTTAACTGGTTAGTAGGAACTTCAGAGACCATACGTTTGCTATCTATAAATAATTTTGTATTATTAATTTTATATTGAAATATTTTTTTTAAGTTTTTTATAAATTATACTTTTATTGTTGTTCCGAGCTTGCGCTTGAAAGGAGTAAGAACTTATAAAAAAATAAGTCAACCTTCTAATCCTGGAAGTAACAACCCGCAATTTAAACAATGATTAGCTGGTTTAATAGACGGGGACGGTTATTTTAGTATGACAAAAAAAGGATATACTAGTTTAGAGATTACGATGGATATTAGAGACGAACATGCTTTAAATACTATTAAAAATGTTTATGGTGGAACAATAAAATTAGTAACAGGGAAAAGAGCTTTAAGTTATTGCCTTCGCCATAAAGAAGGATTTTTAGCCTTAATTAACGACGTAAATGGCTTAATTCGTAGTTCTAGTAGACTTATGCAATTAAATAAAATTTTAGATAAGTATGAAATAGAATTAAAGTATCCTGAAAAATTAACTTATTTTAATGGTTGATTATCTGGATTTTTTGATGCCGACGGTTCGATAACATTAAATAAGTCAAATGGACAATTAGCTATTAATCTTAGCCAAAAAACGAATGAATTGTTATTACCTTTAGTGGAACTGTACGGAGGATCAGTGTATATAGATAGAACTAATAATACTTTTAAGTGATATATCTCTAATAAAAAAGGTATATTAAATATACTAGAGTATTTTAAAAAAAATACACCTAAATCTATGAAAAAAAATAGATTATATTTAATAGCAAGAGGTTATGAATTAAAAAGCTTAGGTGCACACAAGGCAAAAGACAATAATTTAAATAAAGCTTGAAATTATTTTTTAGAAAAATGAGAAAAATACGAAGTATAGATAAAGATATGATCCAAAGAGTATTTACTCTTGCATTAAGAAGTACTGCTCAGTTAATTAGTTATGAACTAATATTAAGTTCTGCTTTATTATTAGTAATTATGTTAACAGGTAGTTTAAATCTAACTGTTATTGTAGAATCACAAAGAGCTGTGTGATTTATATTACCTTTATTGCCTATATTTATAATATTTTTTATAGGTTCTATAGCAGAAACCAACCGTCCTCCCTTTGATCTTGCAGAGGCTACTAATATGATTTGGCCTCATTAAAGATCACAAATTGCTGGAAACCCCTTCCTCCGGACGAGAATAGGACAATCAGCAGGGAAGTTAACATATAATGTTAAACCCTTCAGAGACTAGATGTGATCATTTAATATAAGTATTTATATTAGATAAGGTATAGTCCAAATAGGCATGTAAATGCCTACTAAAAAAAAAAAAATGAGATCATATATGCTGAACCATAGTCGCGTTTATACTCTGGGTACGAACCTTTTACCTTTAGTTCATATAAACGGAGGTTATTTTTATACAATATCTAGATGTAAAGTTGGTTCCTCGGCTAGTTATAGATATTATTCTACTTCAAATTCTGATTTACAATCATCTGATTTACCTCTTCCAGTTTTAACAATTAATAATTTAAATGATAAAGATAGTATTAAATCTTATAGAATATTATTAAAAGACAAAGGAGGTATTTATTCTTTTATAAATACAGTAAATGGCAATCAATATATAGGAAGCGCCAAAGATTTTTATTTAAGACTTAATGAACATTTGGAAAATAAGAAGTCTAATCTAGCTTTGCAAAAAGCATTTGCTAAGTATGGTATAGATAAATTTGAATTTTTAATTTTTTAATATTTCACAAAGTAAAATTATAAGTCATCAAGCTTTAACTGATCTAGAGACTAGTTATATTAAGAGATTTAATTTTAATAATCTTTATAATTTTAAAGCTACAGCTACAAGCTCTTTAGGTTATAAACATACAGAAGAAGCCAAATTAAAGATGGTTGATTATTATAAAGATAAAAATAATCATCCTATGTTTGGTAAAACTCATACTCTTGAAGCCTTAGCTTTAATTAGTAAACCTGGTGAGTTAAATCCGATGTTTGGTAAAAAACATAGTGAAGCCACTAAAGCGATTATTCCTGCCAAAGGAGGCGTGAAAAGAAGAATAAATATCCTCTAGGTTGCTTCGCCGGGAATTTATGATTTAGATGATAACTTAATTTTGTTCCTACGGAGGAGCGTTTAATAATAATGTAGAGTTAGCTAAACATTTAGATATCTCTAGGGTTACAGTAGGTAAGTATTTAAATTCGGGTATGGTATACAATAAAATTTATAGGTTTAAACCGATACAAAATTAAATATAGTTTTATGTCCGAAACTACCAGCATATAGGGGATTTAGATCCTCCTCAATTTTTTTTTTTTTTGGTTTTTTTTCTAATTATATGGAATGAAGGTTAGTAAAATTTGAGCGTTCCTTTAATTATACGCGAAAAGGTATTTTACCTAGAACTTTTTCGGATAACTCTTTAGTTTATAGCCGTAGATATTCATCTTCTAATTCACCTGTAGACGCAAACACACAACTAGATCCTGGTCCTAAGCCGATTTTGATTATAGACTTAAAAGACAAAGACGAGATGGAATCTTATAAAGATATATTAAGAGGGAAAGGTGGTATTTATTCTTTGGTAAATACTACTAATAATAAACAATACATAGGGAGTGCTAAGGACTTCTTTATTAGAATTAATGAACATTTAAAATATAAAAATAATTCAAATGCAGCCGCTTTGCAGCAAAAAGCGAAGGGGCTTTAAAAAAAAAAATAAAAAATAAAATCATAAAAGAGAAAGTCTTTTTTTTTATATTATTAAAGATTTTAGTTTTTGATTTTTTTTTTAGGCCCTCAGGGTCTCCGCCCTTCGCCCCTCCGCTTTTATTAAGTACGGTATAGATAAGTTTAAATTATATATTTATGAGTATTTCACATACGAAAGTAAGATCATAAGTCATAAATCCTTAACGGAATTAGAAACTAGTTATATATAAAAATTTTATTTCAATAATTTATATAATTTTAGTCCTATCGCCTATAATAATTTGGGTTATAAACATACTGAGGAATCTAAATTAAAAATCAGTAAACCAGGAAGTAGCAATCCTATGTTTGGTAAAAATCATACTGAGGATACCAAGGCTAAAATGAGTGAAAGAAAAAATAAATATATCCTAGGAGTAGGAATATTTGATTTAAATGGTAATTTAATTTAAAAATTTAAAAACAATGTGGAATTAGCTAAACATCTAAACATTTCTAAAGTTACGGTGGGTAAATATTTAAATTCTGGACTTATATACTAAGATCTTTTCTATTTTAAACCTATAACGAAATAAGATATGATACGTATTCATATCCAACACTCCCTTATATCTAGTTGACATAACGATGAAAAAATATTTTAATAGTTATCACTGCCCCATCTTGATTTTCAAGACGAACTTTCCCCCTCTCGTATAATCTTTAGGTGTGTACAGGAATTACTACGAAGTTTTTTATTGCTTATCCTCAAGAAATCTGTTAAACCGTGATATATTTATAATTATAAAGAAAACATCATGATCAGGGAATCAGAATTAGTTAGCGGATTTATGACAGAACACGCTGCGGTTGTTTTTGTATTCTTTTTTTTAGCAGAGTGAAGGGGCTTTAAGCAAGTCTCAATTACTCTAAAGTAGCCAAACTCCGGGTAAAGCCTAAAGCTCAGAATACTAACCTCTATAACCCGTCGGCCCCTCCGTAATTGGAGGGGGGGGCCTAAAAGGGTAAGATAGGGGGGGCCAAACTAATCATTTGGGTAAAGTAACAAGTTCTGTAGATTTGATGAAAGTCAGAATGGCTGTTTGCGGATCTAAAATACCTCTTACCGTCAGATGGTAATGTGTAAAAGAGCAACGAGTAGATGGTTACTCGCCACCTATTAAGTTAAAAGCTAAAAATACCTCTTGAGTATAGAGGATAGATAGATGGTGTAAGGTGTACTCTAATAACCAAAGAAATGAGGTGTTATGTATTCAGCTTATACCTAAGTCCTTTAACAATTATATTTATTTTTAGGCGTGCAACAAATCTCTTATTTTCTTTCTTTTTTTTTTTTACCTTCAATCTCTTCCCGAGGGCGCTACATTTAGCGCCCACGTTTTCGCACTGGACCCTGGCCAGGGTCCAGTGCAAAACTTTTTTTATTTTAACCCTTATTTTTAGGGTTTTCTCTTGCCGAGGGCCGCTACGCGGCCCACGTTTTCGCACTGGACCCTGGTCAGGGTCCAGCGACGAAAACTTTCTTTTACTGCGAAATTAGGATCTTGTTTAGACTAGTTGTTTGGTTTGAATATTTTATCTTTTGATTTACTACGTATATGATTGTCGGATGGAGGTTTATCTAGGTTTTAATGGAGGGGTGCAACGGTAATATTTTATCTTATTTATAGTACAGGGTTGCTGCCCCCTTATTATTATTGCGGCTATCTTATTATTTTTACCCGCAGGTTATTTCTGACTGTTATCTGTTATTATCGTTGGGTTCAACCCAAGGGCTTATTATTTCTAGGAATTCACTATGATTCTCTTTCGTTTTAAACCGTATCTTATTATTCAGCTCCATGAGAGTTGTGGTGATACATATGGTGTTGATGAATGGAGAGTTATAAGTATTGTATATATAAAGAATTTCTTTTGATGATTGATGATTGTCTTCGTGATCTCGCAAATAAGAAAGAATTGTATTGAGTTAGTGTAAAGTTCTGATGCTATACTGTAGCAGTCATACTAAATGAAGGGGTTAACGTGACTGGCCTCGAGGATTAGTAGTAAGGATTGAGCAGACCTTATGAAAGTTGACGAGGGGTAGAGACGCGCACGGACTCGGACAAATGGAATAGACAAGAAGCTGAGAGCTGCCATATTAAACTTCGAAGGCTAAGTGGGAAAACAGATATTTGCAGGGGGCGTTACGGAACCTGTATTTATACTTCACCGTTGAGGGTAATATACTGCCAATAGTGGGGTAGATTCTATAAGTTGTCAGCTGCGTAGGTGGTGGGGTCTCAACTGGCAGTAACATCCTGGCCCGCGAGGAGGAAGGGAAGTTAGCTAGATATGTAAAGCTTTCTTGAACAATTTGATTATTCTTGAGGAGAAGAGCGCATCATATTGAATAGTGCAGAAATTTGATTCCTTTTACAGAAAGTCTATCTTTAGCCGCTTTTAAGATTAAAGACGGTATTGGTCCGGCCCCTGCCAAGTGTGGTTGATATATATAAGCATTATATCCTGGGGCCTTATTGATGACAGAATGTCATTAGGTCGCTATACCTATAATTCGCTTTAATTAAATAGTTATAATAAAAATATGAAAATGATGTTATTGTATGATTCTATAATTTTGCTATCTTCGCTGTGTTTATTTAGATGTGCACTGCTTTTGCTTTTTTTATTTATTTATTCTTGTCTCGTTATACGCTCTACCGCTGGTTGCACTTTGGCTGCCCCTGTTAGATGTTTGGTTAGCCCTATTTCCTTACCCTACAACTCCTTTGCTAATAAATCAGGTTACTTTAGTCACCCTTGTCCTGGGTATGCACGTGATTTTTCTTCGTCGAACGGAGAGGGTATAACAGACTCTGAATTTAATCAATGGTTTACAGGATTTACCGACGGTGAAGGACATTTTTCTATAGCTATAAGTCAAAGTAATGTTATACGATTTGTTTTCAAGATCAAATTACATATTGACGATCTCGGTGTATTGGAGTTTATAAAAAATAGATTGAATTGTGGTACAGTCATTGTTGGTAAAGATAATAGTGCCCAGTTTTACTTAACTAAAATTAGTGATATTAGTACTATTTTAATACCTTTATTCGAAAAATTTCCATTAAATGGTATAAAATATTTAGATTACTTATGTTTTAAAGAGGGTGTTAGTTTAAAATTAAATGGTTCTGTCCCCAAGGATGAACAATTAAGGCTAATAACCTCCTTGAAAAATAGTATGAATACACGGAGAGTGAACTTTGAAATGCCTGATTCTCATACTATAAGAATCACTCCTTACTGATTATTAGGTCTTATAGAAGGTGAAGGAACTTTCTGTCTTAATGATCCTAAAACTATGGGTATTTCCTTCAGTTTTGCTCTTACTGCAAGACAAGCTCCTCTTATTTATGCAATAAAATCTTACCTTGATACCCAATTTGTTACGGATCCCCTTTTAAAATCTTCCCCCATTTACTTAGAAAGAAGTAGTAAATTATCTTATATTTCCATAAAAAATAGTAAAAAAGTTAATATTAAATCCGCTATTGAACTTGCGGTTAGACAAGTAAATTTTATAGTTGATAAACTTATTCCTATGCTTTCGAATCTTACCTTCTTTACAAAAAAACATCTAGACTTTCTAGACTGACAGATTATTGCTTCTTTAATTTATACTGGAAAGCACACTACCGAGGAAGGTAGAGAATTAATTCTAAAGATTAGCCAGCGTATGAATAATTATCGTTTATCTACTTTTAAACAGGGAGCTACTAAACTTAAAGATAGTATCGACAAAAGTTTATGGGATAAAGTGTGAAATATGGAGGATATATACATTAGAGACTCCCGAGGGTTAAGAATTATAGCTGCAAATCGTTCTCTCGTCAAAGGACAACTTTTCTATTTATTAGCTGAAGGACCTAACGAAGACGAAGAAAAAAATATTTTTTTCCAAGATTCCAAAGCTTGCGCCGAGTACTTTGGTGTTACTCCTCAAACTATTAATGACAGATTAGCTAAAGAATTGCCAATTCTAGACCCATCCACTAGAATAGAGTTTAGATTATCTCGTAGACCAGTTATTAGCAGGGACGAAACGTTTAAGAAGGGTAAGGTAGTTTAGTTTATATAATTTTCCAGAATGGATAGCTTTGCAGTAAAATATACGTAGGTAGGTGAGGTCTAAAAAAAAAAAAGAAAGAAAGAGAGAAGAATACGCTTATGGGCGATTTTTATTAAAAGAATTAAAATGCCCGGCCCAGCAAATATGCGGAGGGAAAAATAAATTTTTGTGCATACTTCGTAGCGCATACTTCGTACGCACTGAAGAGTATCTTACGTATGCATAGTAATATAAGATGAATAAAGGATAAGGTAAAAGAATACCAAGACGTGTACGGTAGTATTGTATTAATGTGTATACTAACTAGTTTATTATTTTTAGGTGGCTACTTAATATTAGATCTTATTTATTTATTGGCATATTTAGATTTTATTGTTTGAGAAATTTTTCTTATAGATTGAGTTCTTGTATTGGATTATCTTCTAGAAGATATAATGAGCACTCCCGCTTTAGAAGGGTTAATATATGGTTTTAGTTTAGGATTAAAAAGTTCTATGATGATATTTACATTTATCTGATGCAGGGCAGCTTTCCCTAGAATAAGATTTGACCAGCTAATGTCTTTCTGTTGAACAGTTTTATTACCTATAGTGTTTGCTTTTATAATAATAGTACCTTGTATTTTATATAGTTTTGATATATTCCCTGTGAATTTAAATTTATTTTAAAGATTTTCCTTTTTTGGTTATTTCTAA
>Ga0153959_1000525_pt1 | contig 14403 bp, 17 predicted proteins | sample TSFL043MetaG_FD_104685 | JGI IMG/M metagenome (GOLD analysis project Ga0153959, IMG submission 104685) | Attine ant fungus gardens microbial communities from Florida, USA - TSFL043 MetaG | ecosystem: Host-associated > Fungi > Mycelium > Unclassified | place: USA: Florida, Wekiwa Springs...
ACAACAGAAAAAAGAGGGGGGGGGGGGGGGGGAGGAAGGGGGGAGGGAATCATAACTCGACTCAACTCAACTCAATCATCCGAATGCCATATAAATAAGAAAAAAACCCCTCCTTTTTCACGTTCACACTCACTCACTCCGATCTCACCTTCCAAAAAACAGCAGCGGCAGTGACGGCCAACACCATCACCGCTCCTGCAGTCTGAAAATTCACCTACACACACACACACCATCATCAGCAGTAGCTCTTTTTTTTTTTACACCAGGTCGTCAACTCACCAAAGGAGGTCGCATATCAGTCGTCTCCGTCGTCTCTACCACCTTGACATCATCACCACCCTCTCTCGTCTTTTGCACCACAGTTACAGCCGCCGCCGCCGCCGCCATCGTCATCGCACCACCAGGAATCTTCACCCGTATCGGTCTTCCAGGAACCTTCTTCCCCTCCTCAACCTCTTCCTCACTCGCAAACTGCGACGACGAATAAGACGATCCTGCACCATCATCACCATGCAAAGACGAAGACAAAGACACCACCGGATAGCATTCTTTCGAATGAGCGTGGACGGGGAGAACATCATGAGAAAAGGGGTACGCACGAGTCGTTGCCGCGATCCCTTCTTGCTGTGGTTGTTGTTCCTCGATCATAAACGTCCTACAAGGGCTCTCAGTCACTTTGACCGCATCCACAATCCCACTAGCCCCTCCACTGTCACTGACAACTTCAGGGGCATCGCTCTCGCTCCCACTCAACACCTCATCCTCCTCATCATCGGCCTCTCCCAATGAACCAACAGCCCTCGCTCTGGGTCCACCAATGGGAGGAACACTCAAGCTACCCCTCTTCCTCCTCCTCCTCCTCCTTGCAGCTCTTGCACTGTGGCCAGAATCGGAGCTCTGGCTCCTCGGACTGGGAGGCGTCACAAGCCCGCTGCCTCTATTAACGAGATCCCCGTTGACGACGCCAACCGCAGTGGAAGCTCCTAGACCAGCCAACTGAAGCTCCCTAAGCTCTTTCTGAACCTTTGCCATCTCCTGCTTGTGGAGACTGGACTCTTTGACAAGAGTGGCAGTAGTGGTATTTTGTAAATGAGAAATTCTTTCAAGAGAGGTATCCATGTTGAGAAGGCGTGATTCCCAGTCTTCGGTGGTTCGGCGGAGACGGTCACGCTCACCCGTCCATTCATCGCGGACCTGATTCCACTGAGAGGAAATAAGGTCGTGTTCGACGGAGGGGGGTGGGTGCTTGAGGGCCTTTTCGAGCTCGGCCACCTTGGCCTCGAGCAATCTGATGGTATCCTGGGCAGCAGCGTGTTGGGACTCGATGGTGTTGGTCATAATGGAGACCTGCATGCTGAGCTGAAGAAGCTGCTCTGCCATGGAGTCTTTGGAGAGGTCCTTGACGGGAGATGAAGGGGAAGGATGAGAAGCAGGGGCGACAAGAGTGCCTGAACGGGTACGGGGGGAAATAGCGGAAGCAGGAGCGTCTTTGGAAAGGTCAGTATCGACCCGGAGATCAAAGGAAGGTTCAGGGGTTCTGGGTCTTCCAACGGTGAGGTCCTCCTGTTTTCTGATGGAGTCTTGAGAGGCCTCGCGCTCACGCTGAGGGTCGATGGGATCTGCTCTGTCGAGGTCGGCACAGCCGAGCTCGTCGATTTGATCAGCTGCAGCGAGCTGCTCCTCGTCCTCTTCTTCGACACGCTCGAGCTCATGGGGGATGATGGTTGCGAGGCTGCGTCTATCGTCGTCGTCATCGTCATCGATGTCATCGACCTCGTCGAGCATGCGGATGTGCTGGATGTCGTCGTCGTCATCGTGGTCAAAGCCACCTCTGGGTTCGAGGTCGTCGTCGTGGGGGAGGGCGATTTGCTGCTGGCGAGACTGGAGGAGCTGGCGGAGGTCGTGGAGGTCTCTTTTGATGGAGTCGTGGTCGGCGGCGGCGGATTCGAGGAGACGGACCTTTGTTGCGTATTCTGCGAGAGAGGACTGGGCGTTGTGGACCTGGGACTGGAGGTGGACGAGGAGGGGATGGTCGGGGTCGCTGCGGGGAGGGCGGGGTGGAGGGAGGGGGAGAGGGTAGTTTTGTGGCTTGGAAGGCGTCAGAGGCAAGAAAGACAAGAAGAAAAAAAGGACGGACGATGTTTCCGGCAAAGACGTGGTGCATGTCGGCCATGGAGGCGTTGAGGGAGTGAAGCTCTGAGCCAGTTTCGCGGCTCTTTTGGAGTTCGCCCTGGAGGCGGGTGAGGATGTGTTCAAAGGAAAGGCCGGACTTGCCGGGATTGCGCATGCTGGCGCCCATGCCGCCCATTCCGGCGAGGCCCTGGCCTGGGGGGCGTCGTTGAGGGAGGTGGAACTGGGAGGGCGGGAGGCCGTTGGGGTGATGCTGCTGCTGGGGGTAATGTTGCTGCTGCTGGGCATAGTGCTGCTGGTGCTGTTGCTGGTGGTGGTGGTGGTGCTGCTCTGCACGGGCGGCGATCTGGGCGTCGTGGTCGGAAAAGACACAGACGGCACGGGCAGCGACCTTGTGGTGGATGATGGTGGCATTGTCCTCGCCGACGATGTCGATACCGAATTCCTGGAGAGAGCTCAAGGTCGGGGTGGGGAGGAGGTGGGGAAGAAGAGACATACGACAATGTCGTCGCTTTTGAGAGGGTAGGGGTCGGACTCGACGCCCTCTGGGCTGAGACGCTCGCCGTTGATAAAGGTGCCGTTGGAGGACTTTATGTCGCGGATGAAGATCTGGAGGGGGTGAGTGGGGGGGGAAGGGCAGGGAGGAAACAAGGAACCTTGTGGCCGTCCTCCCAGACCTCGGCATGCTGCCTGCTGAGGACCTTGGAGTCGAAAAAGCCGTTCTTTTCACCCGGGGCGGTCTTGGGGTTTGTCTGGCGGCCAATCTTGACGCGCTGGCCACCTGCGACAGAGATGTGTTTGGGCTCAAAGGACTGGTTGAGCGGGTAGAGGTACAGCGCTGGTGGCATTTTAAACCAACCATTTATTCGCCATTATCGGGATACCAAGAGCCAACACAAGACCAAACAACAACATGGACATGTCCATGGACTCGCCGATGCTGCTCGCCAATGGGCAGATGCTCCCGTTTCTGCATGTCGTCGGTGCAGACACGCTCTGGTTGCAGGGCTGGGTCCTCCACTCCCCGGCGTCAACAGCAGGCGCTTGCATAGGCGTCTTTCTCCTCGCCATCCTCAGCCGCTGGCTCGATGCCGTGCGGTCCCTCGCCGACATGCACTGGGCATCCGTCGCCCACACGCACGCGACAGCCCTCGCCCGTGGCTGTCTCCAGGGAGCTCAGTCTCTCCTCGCTTTTGCATTCATGCTCGCCCTCATGTGAGCCCACTCGAGCCCTCTCGCCCACGCACCCGCTGACTCACCCATCTGACCCCCGCCAACAGGACCTTCAACGTCTGCCTCCTCCTCTCAGTTGTCATTGGCTTGGGAGTCGGCGAGTCTTTGTTTGGCAGATTTGTAGTATACACGTGATACTGTATCTTATCTACGCTCATGGCGGGCATTCCACCCGTCGTCCCTCCCGAGTTTGCTCAATACAAGTAGGCTTGCAAGTTGCACTGCCGTATCCTCTGACCATCGCCCCCAGCTCCTACCTCGAAGCACCAGCTTGGCAGCTCAAGTTTTCCCTCGTCTGGGTCTCTGCCTTGGTCCTCTTTTTTCTGCCCCACCTCGTCCGTGCCTTGCGTGCGGGAGCCGTCTTCCGTGCCGTCTTGGGCATCACAGAGAACGACGCCGTCAGAGTACACCGGAGACTCTCGAGTACCAATAGCGCCTTTCTCCTTTGGACCGTTCCCCGCGTCGAGCTCAACCTCTGCCAGCGTGCGTTCCACTTGCTCTTTTGCCCTTGTATTCATCCTCCTTCCAGTCCTCGTCATCGTCGGCTACCTGTTGACCGTCATCCTTTGTACAACCCTGCATGCGCCCCTCCTCGACAACTCCAACCGCGCTGGCTTCATCACCTTGGCCCAGCTTCCCGTCGTCTTCCTCTTTGCCACCAAAAACTCCCTCCTCTCGCTCCTCTTGGGCCCCGGCAACGGGTACGAACGACTCAACTTTGTCCACCGTTGGGCGGGCCGTGGCTTGTTTCTCACCGCCCTCATCCATGGCTCTCTCTGGATCAGGAATCACTTGACCTGGGGGTTCCCCATCATCGGGCAGCAAAAGGAGACCTCGGGTGTCGCTGCCCTCGGCCTGCTGTGTGTCATTGTCGTCACATCTGCCAGACCCGTCAGGAAGGCCTTTTACGAGTTTTTCTACCTCGTTCAGTGAGTTTTCATCCAACACCCTCGGCCGAAACTCATCCTGCCTAGTACCTTGGCTTTCGTCGCCTTTTTTGTCACCATTTGTTATCACACCGTCTACGCTCCTCCCTGGATATACCCCCCTCTGGCCCTTTATGGATTGGATATGCTCCTCCGTTTCCTCCGCTACCGTATCAAGGATGCGACGCTGACTCCCATCTCCACCCATGTTACCATGGTATTCATGTTTTCCCCCGCCTTGACGACCACTGACCCATTTCCAGATCCATATCCCGTTCTGCACAGACGGCTGGACCGCTGGTCAACACGTCCGACTTCGTGTCTTTTTCCAAGGACGCATGTTCGAATCACATCCGCTCTCGATCATGAATGCACCCCCGTCCATCTCATGTTTGACCCCTGTCTACACACCCGGGATAACACTCAGTGTTCGCGTGACGGGGGACTGGTCCCGTGCTCTCAACCAGTTTGCGCGCAACAATGGCTATCTCGTTTCGGAAAAAACAGACGATCAACAAAGCACGACCCCCGTCCATGTCATGGTGGACGGGCCTTATGGCGGGTGTACCCTCGATCTTGGGCAATACGAGACGGTTTTGCTCATAGCCGGAGGGGCAGGTGTGACGTTTACGCTGGGGATGTTGGATGATATTGTCGGTCGATGTGTGAGATTGGGACGACAGTCGAACGAAAAGACGAGACGCATAGAGTTTGTGTGGTGTATGAAATCGTTTGGTGAGTTTCTCACAAGCGCATTGAATTCTCTGATTTGAGTCAGGTATGCTGGAATGGCTCGCGCCGGCTCTTGGGGAGATGGCACGTTGTGCGGCTTTGTCGGATAGTTCGCCAGTACCCGTGTCCCTGCATATTTCGGTGTATGTGACGTGTCTTTGTGATCCCGAGGCGGTGCCTCAGATACCGAATTGCGATGTGACGATGATACGACCGGATGTGTATCGTATACTAGACGATCTCATGGCGGGACGTGAAGATGGGACGATGGAGAGCGCATCAGTGACGGTAGATGGGACGATGGAGAACGTGTCAGTGACAGTAGATGGGACGATGGAGAACGCGTCAGTGACGACGGATGATCCAAAGGCGCTGCCTCGGATGGGTGGTGGTGTTGCAGTTTGTGCGAGTGGGCCCGCGAGTTTGATACGTGAAACTTCAAATGCGGTAGCTCGTCTTGGACTTGCGCGGAGGGGAAGTTTGGATGTTCATACGGAGGTATTTGCTTTGTGATTGTAACCTGTGTAGTTGTATTGTGTGGGGTAATCAAATGGAATGTATGAATGGGAGTAAAAAAAAGTCGCATGATGAGTTCATCTCTCCGATGACCTACAGAGATTTTTCCTTGTTCCCTTTGATGATTTGTTGAGCCGGGAGGTGGGTTCCCGAAATTCGGAAAATTATAGGTGGGTGGGTAATCGTTGAAAAAAAAAAAATGCATTTGCGAATGTGGGAGGTTGAGCTTGTTGGAGCAAAGTGATTTGAGCTGTGCGTTAAAGCTTCGGGAGGATTGGTTGTGTCGCTTAAACTGTGGAGTGATGAAGGCGAGGTTGATCCATTTGGATGGTGGGATTGTCAGAAACTTGGGGTGAATGGTAAAAATAGTACAAGTGGATGTGATGCAGAGTGTGTGCAGTGCTTGCCTCCCCCACCCCCTGGATTTTCTGTATTGAGATGCAGATAATCTATCGAGTTGATTTTGTTGGATAGGCCAGCCATGTCGAGGTCATACCTATCGTGTCTACTTGTATATCAGCTACCGCTATTTTAGGTCTGTATTGAATATTTCCCCGATGGCAGAGGTTTTGAAAAAGAAAAAAAGAAAAAACACATGCGCAGGCGTGGAGACTTGAAGCGGCGTTCTCCCGGTAGATATCAGTATATATAAAATTCGTAGGACGATCGTTCGTTGTGTCCACTCCTCTCTCTCACATACAAATGTTGGCTATTGCTTCTGTTGCTTTGACGCTTTTCATTTTAAAGGTTCAGGCACATGGTGGTGTCCTTTCTTATTCTTGGGGTGGCCAGTGGTATGATGGATGGCATCCTTATAACACGCCTGTTGGCCAGACCACTATTCAGCGCCCTTGGGCGACTTAGTCAGTTTGTTTTTTTTTTGGTTTTTTGGGTAGAGTATGACGGGTTGTTGTTTTGTTCGATAAGTGACCCTATTACGGATGCTACTGCTTCCACTGTTGCTTGCAATGACGACGGTACGGCGGGTGATTTACAGTTAACCGCCACAGCTGCTGCTGGTACTTCTATAACCGCGTACTGGAATCAAGTTTGGCCTCACCCTTATGGACCTATGGTGAGTATGAATTTATATAAAGTACGAGTTGTACTTACTGGTTCCCCAGCTCACCTACCTCGCGAAGTGTCCGGGTACCACTTGTGATACCGCGAATGCACAAACACTCGAATGGGTAAAATCGATTCGAGTTGATCTTGATATACTCAATCTGAGTTAATTTCGGTAGTTCAAAATCGATCAGGCGGGTCTTTTGTCGGGTACTGTTGGAAATGGAAATTGGGGTGCTGGAAAGATGATTGCTGATAATTGTAGCTGGACGACTACTATTCCCGCTTCAGTTCCCAGTGGCCAATACTTGATCCGTTTTGAGACTATTGCTCTGCACTCTCTTCCTGCTGTAAGTCATCTCTAACTGATGATGGACACAAAGCTGACATATATATAAAAGCAACTCTACCCTGAGTGCGCTCAGATCCAAATTACGAATGGTGGTAGTAGACAGCCTACTTCAGCGGAATTGATTACGTTGCCTGGTGGTTATTCTAATAGTGACCCTGGCTGTGAGTTTTGTTTTGTTTGAGGATCTGGATAGCACTGACATTATTCAGTGACTGTTGACCTCTATTCACAAGCGGCTCAGACTGAGTACGTATCACATCTAGATGAACAAAAAATGTGGTTTTTGAAACAAAAGTTAGGACTACGTACATCATTCCTGGACCGCCTCTTTACGGCTCAAGTGGTTCTGTAAGCGTGCATCGTCTTGTGTGATAGAAAACCGTTGGCTCATCGTTTTTGACAGACAAATCCTCCCGGTACGACTTCAGCCCCGCATACGACGACGCCGTCGTCATCGTCACCACCTACTACATCTACCCCTGCTACCTCACCAGGAACTGTACCCCAATATGGTCAATGCGGTGGAATCGGTTGGACAGGTGGTACTGGCTGTATTTCTCCGTATAAATGTACCGAACTCAATGGTGAGTCTTTTTTTTTTTGTAAGCTTTCAAGAGGGGATGATGACGGTATTACCATTTTTGAAGACTACTATTATCAGTGTCTTTAGATTGCCAATCAAAGGAGAAATGATGTAGTTAATATGGCTGTTGCTGTACTTGTCCTGAGATTGATGGTTATTAAAAGTCTTTATGATAAGTCCTATGTTTGAATTGATCAGGGCCCACTAGACTAGTGGTAGCCAAAATCTACCCTTGTCTCTGAGTCAGGGGTAGAATGCGCCCTCACAGATACATCAATGTGCTTGCTCTTAGGAAACCTTGTTCTTGTTGGAAGGAAGACTGGTGTAGGCACTGACAAGGTGGTTGATCTATGAACAACCTTAGAGTGGTCAGACACAGGGAATAAATCGCTCTTTTACTCTCATGAGATTTCGTCCAACACCTTGCAGCGCTTCAGATATACACTCCATCGAAACGTCACATCAGTGAAGATATACTTTGTATTGGCTATTGTGGGAGAAGATGCAATGTTTGGTTCATGTTTTGATGGCAGGTTGAATTTCGCGTCTTTCTTTCTTTGTTACAATGGCTCACTTTGGCGACTTTCAACCTATCTGCACTTGGACACCTAGTTATCCTTGGTGTAACCTTTTCTTTCGTCAAGTGTGTCTTCCATTGTATTTCACTTTCTTGTTGCTAAGTCTTGTCTTGTTAGCTTTTTGATCACTCGCCGGAATCTCTTCAAGGATCTTCAGGAGATCGAGAATCAGCACCTGTGGGTGTCAATCCTCAATGTGGAATCCCTCGAATAGGATACGATGGGTCTATTTCAAATGTTGCCAACATCGCTGCATGCGGTGTGAGTATTCTCATCGTTGCTCTCCTTATCTTTCTTTGCAACCGTCGAAAAGCTGCTGTTGGTGAGTCTCTGCGATTAGTGAAATTCTTCCGAAATTTTCTATTTTGTAGGTCGCTGGGAGCTCAGAACCTTTCTCATCGTGTACCTGCTTACTCTCCCCCTACAAATCATCACCAACACGTCCCTCTTGCCACAGGGCTCTATGTCTCTTGTTGTTTTCACCGCCATCCATGCTGCACTCGTGGTTTCTCTTTTCTGGATTCTCATTGCTAATGCTATTGTTGCAACGCAATGGGTAGAAGATGGTACCATGGCCAGTATCGCGGTGCGTCAATTCTATGGCTTTCATCACATTGTTCACGCTTTTCTATAGCCGCTGTCAATTGTCTCCTTGATCCTTTTCGGTGGCACTCTTTACATCTGCCTTGACATCGCTCTCGGCATTACGGAAACCCTTGGCGGTCTTTCAAACCCTCCTGAGCGAATTCGCAGTATACCGTTGTTTGTGTTGATGAATATATGGCCTCCGGTGTGGGTTCCACATCCTCTTCCCCTTTTTTGCTCTAGATGGAACTAATAGCTGTCTACTTTAGTGCGATCATAATTTATCTTGCTGTCATGTCTGCCATTGTTCTTCATGTCCTTAACGAGACGAGGCCAATGTGGTATTATCTTATCTCAGCAACGCTCTTCGTGCTTGCACAACTGGCGTGGTTCTTGTTGAGTAGAGTCATTTGCCGAGTGTGTCATTAGTTTCTTTCCTATCTACCTTTCCAGGTTGACTATCCTCCATCAGAGCTCAAATCAGAAAGTCGATGGTTCCTTCATTGCAACAGTCCTGGAGACAGCATCTGTAGGAGTCTTATACCTTGCGTGGAGAAGCATAACAGAAGGTGTGTATTCCAGGTTCATGATATTGAACAACGTGGTGATCATTTATGTATGTAGAAACATGGGACGATGGATTCACTTACTGATTCTTTTTTCTCTCAAAAACACCCTCATCGTCGATGCACGAGATATCGACCTGAAGCACATCCCACATAGCCTCTCACTGTACTAACTCTATCCTTGCTATGCTATCGTAGCATTGATGCTTCCTCTGTATTGCATTACATGTATTGTGCTTTTCCCCTAGGATTAACCCTCGTTCTGATATTCCATTGACTATTTGTTAGCTAAACTTGTTTGTAGATGCTCATGTATAACACCCAGTGTGGAATCAATAAATCAATTTTGCTCATCCTATCATGAAGTTACCATACCGATCACTCGAAAAGTTTATCATAGCATCATGGTAGTCATGCTGCGACAGTAACCATAGCCATCTCACAGAGCGAAGACGAGACCTAGAATACCAGCACCCATTGCTAGCTCCATCTCGACACTCCCTTTGTTCAAGTATGCCTCATTTCTAGCTTGATCAGTCATGACTGCCATCATGTTTGTGGTCAATGATGCCATCGGGGGTACGGCTGTTGGTGGGCGAAAAGCTGGACGAATTTCCTTGTCTACATCCGCCATTATGAGTCATAAAACTAACAACAATGGAAAATGTATTCACTTTCACTACACTTTTGTTGAATGTGGCTGGCCAACTCTTGGTCGGAATCGGAACATGTTTCTTTGATGCACGAACGGCTGGTCACTTGGTATACCGGATTAACACAAGCACAATTTTCAGAATCAACCGCTTTTCTATCGACATAGTGTGAGACCATTTCCACGTTAAAATGAAAAACAGTTACTGGGACAACGCACTTGCCACAACCTGACGAATCAACAGCTTTCTGTAAACACTCTAGCACACACGGTGGGAGGGGTGAACTGAACTTGCGCGTCGGTCTTGGGGTGATGGCGGGAGCAGTGGCAGTCACAATCGGCAGTGTGGTGATGTCTGGAGCATCACCAACATGGTCTTGAACATTTGCTGTAGCATCCGGCCCCAGTTGTTGAGCGGCGGTAAATTGGATTGCAAAGAACTTGATTATGATTGCAACGATCCGGAGCTGCATCGTCGCGATGACAAGATTGAGCAAATCTCTGCAAGAGGAGATTCTTATAATTCATGCCTGTCAGCCGCTGGGCTCGATCGTTGTTCTATCTTGCAATTTCATTCATGTCAGCCTCTTTTGAATATGTTCTTGTCTGGTTTTCTAATCATTTGGGCAGTATCATCCGTCAGGAACCTGACCTACGTAGGACGCAATTGCAGATATGCTCCTGGTCTCTTGAACCCCATGGAGGATCCAACTACTTTGGAACAACCCCAGCCGACCCCCTGAGGCTCGAGTGTAGTTAGTAGCGTACCGCTATGTATCTCGCCTACTACGCCTTAACACCTGCTTGCTTGTTGCGGTATTTTACAAAATACGTATGTGAAATTTGTGAGCTCGATTTGGTAAAAAATGATTGGCAACTCAGGTATGCTTCTGCATCTGTTCATCACCTCATCATAGGAATAAGTCTGTACTAGATTGGATACATGGTACCATCAATTGGGTATCTTGCAAAAGTTCACGTGAAATTTTGGAGACCCGGAATTATATTACAATACTTTGTCTATCTTTTAATTATTATTAGCTATAATACGTCTTTGAAAAATATCCCCTGCACTACTTCTAAGATTTATGTTCATGAATTCTACCTGGAAGACGTAAAGGGTAGAGTCATGTGCTATCTTGAGGAATTGGTCGACTTACGGATCTCACGTTCCCAACCACTAACCAATGGCAAGCTGTTGCAGTAGCAGCATGCTGGGTGGGAGGGTTCCAAACTGCATCAATCAAAGCCCCTGCTGGACGAGTGACCTCGGTAGATGCCGAACTCTTTGCAATCGGTCTTGCTATTGCCAAAGCAACAACAGGGTGCCCAAACATAGTTGTAATCTACTGCTTCCCAGCAGCCAAGAGAGCAGTGGACATGGCCATACATTCAGGTCAAGGACACTCTATCACAATTTCAAGACTGATCAGATCGCACTTTGAGACTCACCCCGAGGGCAGTCTTCATTTCTGGGACTGCCCAAGCAATGCCAGGTGGTTTATACATGCTGAGGTCCACAATGAAGTGACTAGAACCCACTGTCCAGTTCAAGAACAAATGCAAACATTGTATGATGCTTTGAGCCAAGAGAACAGTAAAAAGTGTCTTGAGGAATGGATCACAGACTTTTCCAGAGGCAACACCAGGGGCTGACACTTTCTTGCTACAAAGAAGGACAAACAAAATGAAGCCTGCCCAACATACACAAAAGGAGGAACATGGTTATCTCTCCTTGGTCATTCTATCACCCTATGTGCAAGAGCCATGAGAGCAATACTAAACCACGCCCCTATCGGCGAATACAAGGCAAGGTTCCACCCCCAAGAACCGACCGCGTGCCCATGTGGAGAGGTGGACCTCGAAACGCGAGCTCACATCTTGACAGAATGCCCCAGATTCACAAGATCGTGTCACACTGCCTCACCCATGCTTAGGTGATCTCATCAAATTTCTCACATCCAACCCCACTGCGTTCGCTTTCACACTACCCAGAGAACCTCCATGAACCCCAAAGTCCATCAACGACAATGCAAACTTCAGCTCCCCCCACAGGAGGCACCAACAAACACGGACAGGACCTCACCTGCTCGCTTCGGAGTATGCCCTTGCTATCTCACTCATAAATTCTCGTCTCTCTTTATCTTTTTTTCTCTGTCTGCTAGTCTGGTTTCTTCGCTTCATATTTATAGGGCTAGGACCCTGTAGTCAGTAGGCTACCGCGTTATAAATTGTTGAATTAAAAATAAAAAATAAAAAAATACGGATCTCACGTGAACCCTGAATGGATACTCATCTCAAGCTTTAATTTGCATGTGGGTACTCGCAAGGAAGGGGCAGGTAAAGCCAGGATATGGATATAAAATAACTATCAACAGGCGAGAGTCTGAAGTCAAAATGATATGAGTCGGTTTATTGTCAAGTACTCGACTCATTACATACCTGAATCGGAATAGTGACAATTATCTCATGCCGGAATCCTTGCGGGATGCTCATTTCCATATTCTACTCCCAACATCCTCCAAAAGGCTCTTCCAACAACTCGAATCCCATCGTAATGCTTCAGCCAACGCTTTCCGGTATCAGTCTTAATGACCGGTGGAGTGTCCGACAAGTGTCCTTTACCACCGAAGTACTCCTCGTGCCCTGCATCAGAAACTTCCCCCTTACCATGACGACTGCGCAAAATCTCGCTGACAATTTCCTCCGTGAATTCAGGATGAGATTGAGTTGTCATGATATGAACACGATGGATTAGCTCTGTGCCGGGAAGGTCGCGCTCCTCGTGATACGGATAGAATTTGATAAGACCCTGCACAACTGTCCTCCTGGTGCTACCGATAAGATAAAGTTCTCCTGGAGCCAGAAAATCGCTCAGTGAATCGAGAACGACATGATCCTGGTGAAATTGTATCAAATTCTCCAAAAATGTTATTATTGGTTTACTTGCGAAGTTGAAGCTTGCTTATACATACCATCTTCTCTACACCAAATATTAGCTTACCCATATATGTAGTTTGAATATCAGTGACGCCGATTTCCCAAATGCCGCGATTAGGCACAACTGCGCCACCGAGGGCGCGAGCAACGATTTGAGAACCAAAACAAACGCCTATGATCAGAGGCAGTTATTTATACACATGATATGTCTGAGGCAGTGTGTAAACTTACCATAGATCTTGATCTTCGGGTGTCCATCTGCAACTGCCTGGACGAACATCATGAGTCGAGTGACCCAATCAAGATCAGAATATGCATCAGCAGCTATTCATACGCAATCTGTATCAGTTTCCGCTAGATTATATACGTCGAGGTAAACACATACGCGATCCAGAGAGCAAGACGACGTCATACTTGTCAATTTCTGCACGTAAGGGGTACTTTTTCTCTTGGGCCTCATAAGGGTCAAGTTGGAACTTGACATTAGAGCCTTTAGGCAAGGAGGCTTGAAGCCAGTTGTAGAAAGCGTCATACATGTCGTTCTTATTATCTGTAAAGTGTCCATTGACCATAAGGCAGATCTGGTACGTGCGAGGAGGACTGGGAGGGTGTGCCCCCATTCCAGGAGGGGGAAGATCCGGAGTGGTAGTATCGTCGTCGTCGAAGAAGAATGCCATTGCCTGTAGGTTGTACTGCTTTTTGTGCGGTAGAAACTCCCTTTTATACGTCTTTCCTGAAGTACGGAATGACCGGATAGTGATTCAAACAAGTACACCCTTGAAGAAAGTTTTCTTGGCATCTTGACAGGTCTCAGTTGGACAGGTTTTATGGAATGTACAAACAAGCCCGTGTGTAAAGACAGAGACTATTCTATGCTCCAATACCACGTAATGAGCATTACTATCCATCAGATAAATATCAAGCACCGTTCAATACAGTTGTAGATGCGTCATGCAAATTCCTGATGCCTGTGCGATGCTTGTGCGTCTTCAACGGATCATTTTGAGTCTATGTTACAAAAAGTGATTCAATTTACCTATCCCAGTGCATAGTCATATTAGATATTACGATTCATGGATACACCTTTTTGTATAGTCACGACAAAAAGGTTCCTTCTGACTCACTGGTAAAGATGAATCAAGCTATTTGAAAGGACTTTCTTATATTCGGTGTGGGTGAACAGGTTTATTCATTGATCTGCATTTTTGGAGAGCATTTTGGGTATAACGGAAAAAAAGTGAAATTTCGCATATTCCAAGACAAGGAAAAATTGAAATTCTCATCAATGCCATTTTTCAGAACCCTATCAAATGGGATTCTGATCATGACCTTATACCGGAAGCTGAACAGTAGAGTGGAGTGTCAAGTGAGGTTCATAATTGACACATGTTATTCTGAGAGTGATAAATTCTAATGCTTAGAGAACTAACATCGGGAAAATGAGGTATAAATTTTTAACAAAAGCTCAAAATCCTACAAGACAGATGAATAGACAGGTAAACTGAGAAATAGATCCACCTGGCTCGTAACTAGTAAGCGCCCGGT
>Ga0153959_1000527_pt1 | contig 14394 bp, 21 predicted proteins | sample TSFL043MetaG_FD_104685 | JGI IMG/M metagenome (GOLD analysis project Ga0153959, IMG submission 104685) | Attine ant fungus gardens microbial communities from Florida, USA - TSFL043 MetaG | ecosystem: Host-associated > Fungi > Mycelium > Unclassified | place: USA: Florida, Wekiwa Springs...
AAGTCACATGATGGGATCCTCTGGAAGGTTCGGTAGTTACTTAAGCGTACACATAGACAAATAAGAAAAGTGTATAAGTAGATAGCACAATCCACCAAGAGACTCCATCGAGTTCTCTTCGTTCTCTCATAACGTTGAGTGTGATAAGACAGTCGTCTCGACTAGCCTTGTCATTACAGGAAGAAGCAAAAGCAGTGCTACAGAAGGTGCAGGAAGATATAAAGAGGTATGTGGTCAGAGAGAAAGGAGAGGTAGAAGAATATAGGGTTGGCAACTTAGTGTTACTCAGCACTAAAGATCTGAAGTACTAGATGGTTGGAAGATAAACAGAGAAATTTACTAAATACTTTGTAGGACCCTATAGGGTAAAGGCAATAATTTCCAGTAACACAATAGAGTTGGATTTGCCAAATACAATTAGAATACATCCAGTAGTTAATGTTAGTCAGGTACGATGATACAAATCATAAGTGAAAGGACAAAAGAGGGAAACGCCACAACCAGTGGTAATTGAGAGAGAAGAAAAATGGAAGGTGGAAAAGATCATGAACAAAAGAAAGGTATGAGGAAGAAACAAGTATTTAGTACAATAGAAAGGATATACAGTGGAAGAAGACATATGAGAGAGCAGGGAAAATTTGAAGAACACCATGGAGTTAGTAGAAGAATTTGAGAAAAAGTATAGGAGAGAAGAAGAAAATGAAGTGAGACAGCAAGAGGCAGAAGAGAACAGAAAGATGTTTAGCAGAGAATTACCTAGAAGGTATATGGCTAAGTTACTCTATGGGCAGAGTAACAAGAAATATGACAAAGAGTACTGGAAATGAATGGAGGAAAACTGGAGGCAGTGGAAGAAAAATCTGTTCTCCAAATATAGTAGAAACCCATTCTTGAAAAGAATGGAAGAAGAGAAACATGAGTACAAAAGAGAAATGATAGAAGAGTAGAATAAAGAAGAGGAAGAAAAAGATTGACAAAGAATAAAAGAAGATAGGAAGTACTTGGAGGGGTTAAAAGATGAAAATCAAGATATGGATGACCTAAGGGACCCATACAATGAATTATGAGAAGTCTTCGGGATGAGGACCCTTAAGAGAGGGGTGGTGTCATGAACTGCCAAATTCCCCTAAGTCAATATTTAATTTTCTTTTAATTTTCTTTTCTTTTAATTATGTAATATCATTGGATCAGTAAACAAGGACAAATAGTTAAACATGTATAAGTAGTATATGCAAACTAGCAAGGACTTTAACAAGTTCTCTTTGTCAACTCTGACTTAGAGTGCAAGTGAGGTTAAGGTTATCCAACTGAGACTTCAACCGTTATAAGAGTTGACAAAAAGAACTTGTTAAAGTCTCCACTGGATTTGAGTATACTACTTATATCTATTCTACCTAGTCTGTATACTACCTTTCCATGGTGATCATGTAACATCAATGTGACATGTCATGTGACTTCTCTGATTATATAAGTCTGTTCTAAAAATAAATAGAAAAATAGAAAAGAAAAGAAAAAGAAAGAGTCCTCATACCACAATTTATGATATCTACAAATGTATCATGATGTAGCCTAATCACTTCTGCTCTCAACTTCTTGTTCTTGAAGACATATACCTTTCCTTTCTTCAATATTAGACCATCCTCTTAATGCCACTCTTTGTCTCTTAGCATTTTTACTCCCACTGAAAAAGACAAAAAAGGAATTTTGACTGAGATAGATATAATGAACAATAGCACTCCAGAGGTAATTCCAAACTCTTAAGTCTAGAAAGTCCACATTAATAGTCTGCCTCTGAGAAACCTGATGCTAGCTCATCTGTCTTTTTTTCTAAGGTATTTGCTATTATAGTTAATGATAGTCTGTTAGCTGTCTGTTAAAGCACTCTTTTTTTGGGACCAAAACACATCTAGGACTTTGTAGGAGGGCTCTAGAGCATACTCTGATTAGGAATACAAGGTTATAAGGCTTATCCCATATCACAGTTTCACAGCAAATTTGCTAGTAACATAACACCACTTGTTTCATTTCTTCTACTGTTTTAACTACTTTGTTGTCTCTTGTTTTACACTTTCTTACTTTATCTAAGAGGTTCACTCTTTCTATAACCACTTCTGCTATTTGTATCCTTTTTATTTTTAACTACTCTTTCTTTACCAGCCTTTGTTTCTCATTATCTTTCTTAACTCCAATTTCCCAATCTGGTCTTCTACTCAAACCATCCACTTTTTCCATCTTGCTTCTTACTATGTGTTTCAACACAAAGTCAAATCTAGATAAGTATAGAGCCTATTGTGCTTGTTGACAATTCAATTTTTAGTTACTCATAAAATACTCTAGGTTTTTATGATCTATTCATACTTTGAATTTACTCTTACTTTTTTGAAATGTTTCCATACTTCCAAGCAGCGTATTACAGCTAATATCTCCTTATCATGTATTTTATAATTTTTCTCAGTTTTGTTCAATGATTTGGAGATATAAACTACCAGTCTCTATTTACCATTTTCACACTTAATAGATAGTATTCCTTCTGTTGCAAAATTAAAGACATCAGCTTCTACTCTGAACTTCTTGTCTAAATCAGGTATAACTAATAAGGGTCAACTAGTGAAGACTATTTTTAGCTGCTCAAATATCTCCTATTACTCAACTTCCCAATTCCACTTCTCTTCCAATCTTGTTAGATTATTCAAGGAGTGCGCAATTCTTACAAAGTTCTTTACAAATTGTTTGTAATAATTTGTAAGGTCCAAGAACTTCCTAATATCTCTAACTGTCTTTAGTGTAGGCCAGTTCAGCACTTCCGCTATTTTATTCTCCTTTATCTCAATTTTTCCTTGACCTATTACTACTTCCAGGAAATTCACCTTCTATACTTTCCAAGCACACTTCTCTGGTTTTACATATAGGTCATTCTCCTCCAATTTCTTTAACACTTCTACAATTTTATTATGTCCCTCCTCTGTCTCTGTTTTCACTAACACATCATCTATAAAAACTACTATCTTTCCCTCATTGATCATATCTTTTGGGATTTTGTTCATCAGACCTTGGAAAATGGCAGGTAAATTTGTCATTCCAAAAAACATCACTACTGACTCATACAACCCCACATATGTAGTGAAGACTGCCTTCCACTCATCTCCCTCTTTTATTCTCACATTGTTATAGCCCCACCAGAGATTTATCTTAGTAAATACTCTTTTATTATCCATAGAGTCTACTAAGTTTGTAATTAATAGCAGAGGATAATTGTTCTTAATTGTCTGCTTATTGAGTTTCCTATAGTCTATAACCATGCACTTTCCTTTATTTTTTTCCCCATAAAGAATACTGGTGAAGTTTGGAACAATTTAGAAGGCCTAATATAACCCTTTTTTAAGTACTTGTTGATGAACTTCTGTACTTCCTTCTTTTTGTTTTTAGAAAAAGGGTATACTCTTGCTTTACTTGCTCTGAAGTCGTCTTTGAGGTCAATTGTATGATCCCATACCTTTCTAACTGGCATTCTTTCTGATACCACCTTTCCAAATACCTTCAATCACTTATGGAACCTCTTAGACACCATTTCTTCTATCTTTCTATGATCTACTTCCATCTCTTTCTCTCTTTTCCAATCTTTTTTTTCATCCACTGCCTATTTGATGATTCTCTTTTCATCCTCTTTTATTTCTTTCTTTTCTTTCATTTTTACTGCTTTTCCACATAGAGATGGACATCTTGTTATTCTCACTTTCCCCTTCTTCCAATCAATTTCTGTATTATGAGTAGCTAGCCATGCCCAAGATAACATCTGTCTTTTTCAACTTATAGACATTTATCTGGACTTTCTTTATATGTCCTTTATATCACAAAAAGTTACTTACTTGTTTGTGATTGATTAAATAGAAGTTCTCAAAGGCTTGATAGCAGAGTAGAATAAGCAACAAAAGATGTTGTTAAGTCTGAGGTCTAATCCTCAGACTGAAAAGTCTTATATACATGAAATGGATAGTCTGTATACCTGGACAGAGTATTATATGTCTACTACCTATTGTTCTACATATAGCAGTCCTTTTGTGTCTAGAATAGAGATAACTTAACCATAAAAGGAGCAGTCCTTATTTGTGTTCAAGGATTGATGTGTATCTATGAGTAATAGATTAGTATCATGTCAAACATTAAGGTCCTTGTATCTCTACAGAATCTTATGATCCTAGGGTCTATTTCTAGTCATCAGAAGTGTATTGATGAGAGCTTCCATATGCATATGAAAGCAAATATCCATGTTTGACAGTTTCTGAGATATCAGTAGATCAATGTCTAGTGCTGATTGCTTAAGAACTCAACAGGTACTGATTGATTCTGTATACTTTTCAGAAGATCTTCTTAAGGGCTTTTAGATGTATTTAAAACCATCAAATTTGTACAACTATTTGTGAAGTTATAGCTGAATAAAGTTTATGATAGAAGATTCCTACTCTAAGTAGCCTCTTAAGGAGCAACTACTATTATACTGTGTAGACTGATTACAATAGACCAGTAGTACAGAGTAGATGTCATGAACCAGCCTAGTTTGAAGATTGTACGATTAGAAGAGTGGGAAGAACAGAAACTTTTCTCTGATGGATTAGACAAATGGTGCTAAAAATAGAATGGGAGAGAGATAAGGGTCACATGATCTGGTCATATGACAGATCATATGATAGAATCTTCTAGAAGGATCACAGGAAATTACTTAAGCATACATATAGACAAATAGAAATTGTATATAAGTAGATAAAGCAATTCACAAAAGAACTCCATTGAGTTCTCTTCATTCTTTTATAACGTTGAGTGTGATAAGCTCAGTTGTCTCGACTAAGCTTTTCATTACAGTAGATAAAGTAAAAAGATTTACAAGTATATAACAAACACCACTCAGTTGTAAGATCTAGTCTGGGCTAGTATCTAAGCTTGGTCCTAACTGTTCACCTCTAGGGTCTAAACTTTCCAGTTGGTTCACTTAAGCCTATGGCCTGGCTATGAAGAAGTTGGAATTAGTCTGAGATGACTGCATACTAAGAAAGCAATAAAAGTAAGTTGAACAAGGATTGAGGTGATTGGTATTCTGGATGTGAGAATGAGTTTTAGTGTAAGAGTTTAGTCCTTGGTAAGCAATCTCAGGCTTAACTCCACTCTAAGTCAGAGTTGACAAAAAAAACTTATTAGAGTTCTTACTAATTCTTGTATACTAGTTATACAAGTCTGATTATTTGTCCTTATTTACTGATCCAATGATATTACATAATTAAAAGAAAATAAATATTGACTTAAAGGGAAAAGGTGATTCATAACATCTAGTAATAGTACTTTCTTCTGTTTTTTCAATCTTGTTCTTTCTTATCTTTTTCTCTTTTCTCTTTCCACTCTGATATTAGGATACTTCCACTTCTTATGCTTTACTCCCCAACATCTAAAATATTTTACTTTTTCTTTTACTTCTTCTTGCTGTTTTACTTCTACCTTTTTTCTAATACCATATCTTATCATTTTTGTCATGAATCATGACACAAGGACTTTTTCTTTTTCCTTTCTTTTCTATTTTTACTTTCTATTTTTAGAATGGACTTACATAATTAGAGAGGTCATATGACATATCACATGATCACTATGAGAAGGTAGTGCACAGATCAAGTAGAATAGGTATAAGTAGTGTACTCAAATCCAGTGGGGACTCTAACAAGTTCTCTTTGTCAACTCTGACTTAGAGTGTGATCTTAAGCTAGCCCAGCTGACAGTCATTACAATTCTGCTTACCAATATCTTAAACCTATTCTAGAAATGTAATCTTCTCTTCTCCTTTTTGTTGTTCCTGTAGTTATAGGTCAGGTGTCTGAACTTATTGCAATACTAACATACTCTTTTCTTTCTTCTTTCTAATTCTGCTCTTAATTTAGTGAGGGCTTGCTTCTAGTTGAGCATACTGCTCATAAGTAAATTGTATTGTTTCAAAGACATGGTGTTATGTCCTTGGAATAGTTAAATCAAGAATGTGTAATGACAAGTAAGTCATAGTGACCGTCTTATCACACTCAACGTTAGAGATAAACAAAGAAAACTCGATGGAGTCTTTTTGGTGGATTGTGCTACCTACTTATACACAATTTCTATTTGTCTATATGTACGCTTAAGTAACTACCAAATCTTCCAGAAGATTCCATTATGTGACTTGTCATGTGACCAGGTCATGTGATCTTATCTTATCTTATCTTATCTCCATTTTTTATAATTAGAATCCTTTGTCTAGTCCATCCAAGAATAACTCTCGTTCTTCCCATCCCTCTAACCATACTATTTTTGGTTTGGGTGAACGATTTATGACATTACCTCCCTTTTTAAGGTTCTTCCTCCAGAAGAACTTTGTTCCCTTCTATCTCTTCCAGCTTCTTTTCAACTTTTTCAGGTATTCCCTATCAAATTTCCCATCATCCTATCCATATAATGTTTTTGCTATAAATCTTCCTGACATCTCTTTGTTTTCTTCTTCCATTCTTCTTCCCTTTTTCCCGTATTTCTTCTTGTATTCCTCTACCACTTCCTTTGCATTTTTTAGGTTGATTTCCTTTTCCCACAAGTCTTTTTCAGCCGTATACCCCTTCCATCTTACCAAATATTCCCATTTTCCGTATCTCTTCCTCTTATTCATCACTTTCTCTACCTCATATTCCTCTTCTCCTTCTATTATTACTGGAGAGGTCAGTTACTTCTTCTGTCCCCTAACTTGTTCCTTATACCTCCTGATCCTGCTCACATTTACTATGGGGTGGATTTTGACCATCCTTAGTAACTCTAATTCCACCGCATTGGTTGATACAACCCTTTTTACCTTATAGGGCCCCACAAATTGTTCTGTCAACTTTTCTGTTCTTCTGCCTTTCATCTGCCATTTTAGGTCTTTTGTGCTTAGCAGCACTAAGTCCTCTGCTTAGTATTCTTCTGCTTCTCCCCTTTTCCTATCTGCCTATTTCTTCATTTCCTCCTGTGCCTTTTTTAGTGCTGTCTGTGCCTCTTCTTGCATCTTCTTCATTCTTTCTGCAAATTCCTTTGCTCTCTCTGATTTTTCTTTCCTTCTCATCTCAAATCCCATTCTTGGGTCTCTGCCATTATTTACTCTGAAGGGCGATACTTTTGTTGAGGTATTCACCTTATTATTGTAGGTGAATTCTGCTGTTCCTAGCCATTCTGGCCACTGTTCTTGTCTGTGGTTGATGAACATTCTTAGGTACTGTTCTAGCTCCTGGTTTGTTCGTTCCATCTGCCCATCTGTTTGTGGGTGGAAGGCTGTTGACAGCTTTGTTTCAATCCCCAGTATCTGATTTAGCTCCTTCATTAGATTTTCCGCAAACTGTGCTCCTCTATCCGAGATGATGCTTTCAGGCAGTCCATGTAGTTTCCATACATGATCCCTGAACAGTCTTGCTAATCCCTCTGCCAATGTTTTCTCTGTTGCTGGGACAAAATGCACCATTTTTGTCAATCTATCGCACACTACCAGAATTGCATCATATCCCTGGGCTAATGGTAGCTTGGTAATGAAATCTGCTGTGATATGTGTCCATGGTTTTTCTGGTGCTTCGTTCAGCATGAGTTTTCCTACTAGTACAATTGTTCTATTCTTGTTCCTTTGACAGGCATCACATCCTCCCACATATCTCTTCACTTCCTTAGTTACTCCTGGCCACCAGAAATTCCTCGTAACTAGTTCCACTGTCTTCTACTATCCTCCATGTCCTCCTATCAGCATATCATGATGTAGCCAAATTATCTCAGCCCTTAGTTCTTCATCTCTTAGTACATATACCTTCTCTTCCTTTAGCATGAGTCCCTTCTCCTCTCTCCATTCCTCATCCCTTAATATTTTTACTTCTGCCTGTTTTATCTCCTCTACTGCTTTAATGACTTTGTCGTCTTTTGCCTTCGATTCCCTCACTTTCTTCAACAAGTCGACTCCCTCAATTAAGACCTCTCCCACTTCCACCTTTCTTAGCCATTCTGCTCTGACCAACATACGGTCTTCATTGTCTCTTTCTACCCCCTTCCTCCAATCCAGCCTTTTGCTCAATCCATCTGCTTTTCCCATTCTACTCTCTGGAACGTGCTTTAATGCAAAGTTGAATCTTGATAGGAATAGCACCCATCTTGCTTGTCACCTGTTCAACTTCTGATTGGTCATAAAGTATTCCAAGTTTTTATGATCTGTTCAAATTTTGAACTTGGTCCTCGCTCCTTTCAGGAAATGTCTCCATGCCTCTAAACACCTGATTACTGCCAACATCTCTTTATTGTGAATTTCATAGTTCCTTTCTGTGTCATTCAACGATTTAAAGATGAAGGCTACTGGCCTCCATCTACCCTCCTCCCCTTTGACCGACAATACTCCTCCTGTCGCATAGTCCAATGTGTCTGCCTTGATGTAGTGACAAGGCTAGTCGAGATGACTATCTTATCACACTCAACGTTATGAGAGAATAAAGAGAACTCAATGGGGTCTTTCGGTGGATTGTGCTACCTACTTATACATATTTTCTATTTGTCTATGTGTATGCTTAAGTAACTACCGAACTTTCCAGAAGATTCCATCATGTGACCTATCATGTGACTAGGTCATGTGATCTTATCTTATCTTATCTCTCTTTTCTATAATTAGAACCCCTCGTCTAGTCCATCCAAGAATAGCTTCCTTTCTTCCCATCCCTCTAACCTTACTATTTTTGGTTCAGACGGGCGATTTATGACATTACCCCCCTTTTTAAGGTTCTTCCTCCAGAAGAACTTGGCTCCTTTCCAACTTCTCCAATTCCTTTCCAGCTTCTTCAAATATTCCCAGTCAAACTTTCCATCATCCCATCCATATAGCGTTTTTGCCGTAAATCTTCCCGGCATTTCTTCTTCTTCCATTCTTCTTCCTACTTTTCCATATTCCTTCTTGTATTCTTCTACTACTTCTTTCGCATTCTTTAGGTTTGTTTCCCTCTCCCATGAGTCTTCTTTTGCTGTATATCCCTTCCATCTTACCAGATATTCTCATTTGCCATATCTCTTCCTTTTGTTTATTATTTTCTCGACCTCATATTCTTCCTCTCCCTCTATTATTACTGGAAGGGTCAGTTGCTTCTTCTGTCCCAGAACTTGTTCCCTATATCTCCTAATTCTGCTTATGTTTACTACTGGGTGGATTTTGACCGTCTTTGGTAACTCTAATTCCACCGTATTGGTTGATATGACCCTCTTTATTTTGTAGGACTCTACAAATCTCTCTGTCAACTTCTCCGTTCTTCTTCCTTTCATCTGCCATTTCAAATCTTTCATACTTAGCAGTACTAAGTCCCCTTCCCAATATTCCTCTACTTCTTCTCTTCTTCTGTCCACCTGCTTCTTCATTTCTTCTTGTGTTTTCTTCAGCACTGCTTGTGCTTCCTCCTGTATTCCTTTCATTCTCTCTACGAACTCTTTCGCTCCTTCCAATTTCCCCTGTCTCCTCATCTCGAAGCCCATCCTCGGATCTCTTCCACTGTTTGCCCTGAAGGGTAATACTTTTGTCGAGGTATTTATTTTGTTGTTGTACGCGAACTCCGCTGTCCCTAACCATTCCGGCTATTGTTCCTGCCGATGATCGATGAACATTCTCAGGTACTGTTCTAGTTCCTGATTGGTTCGTTCCATTTGTCCATCTGTTTGTGGATGGAAAGCCATTGACAACCTTGTGTCGATTCCTAGTATTTGGTTTAACTCCTTCATCAGATTTGCTGCAAACTGTGCTCCCCTATCTGAGATGATGCTTTCAGGCAGTCCATGTAATTTCCATACATGGTCCCTAAACAGCCTTGCGAGTCCTTCTGCCAATGTTTTTTCTGTCGTCGGTATGAAGTATGCCATTTTTGTCAAGCGATCGCATACCACCAGTATTGCGTCATATCCTTGTGCCAATGGTAGCTTGATTATGAAGTCCGCTGTTATATGGGTCCAAGGTTTTTCAGGGGCATTGTTTGGCATTAGTTTCCCAGCTGGTGCTGCTGCTCAATTCTTGTTTCTTTGGCACAAATCGCATCCTTCTATGTATCTTTTTACCTCTGTTGTTACTCCTGGCCACCAAAAGTTTCTTGTGACCAGTTCCATCATCTTCCATTGCCCCCCATGTTCTCCTACTAGTGTGTTGTGATGTAGCTGGATTATTTTGGTTCTCGATTCTTTGTCTTTTGGTACATATACTTTTCTATCCTTCAGCATAAGTCCGTCTTCCTCTCTCCATTCCTCATCTCTTAGCATTTTTACCTCTGCTCGTTTCATTTCCTCTACTGCCTTGATGACCTCATCATCTTTTGCCTTTGACTCCTTCACTTTCTTTAACAGGTCTACCCCTTCGATCAATACCTCCTCTACTCTTGTTCTCCTCAGCCATTCCACTTTTACCAGTGTTCTATCCTTGTTGTCCTTTTCTATTCCCTTCCTCCAGTCTGGCCTTCTACTAAGTCCATCTGCCTTTCCCATCTTACTCCCTGGAACGTGCTTTAATACGAAGTTGAATCTTGATAGGAATAACGCCCATCTTGCTTGTCGTTTGTTCAACTTCTGGTTTGTCATGAAGTATTCTAAGTTTTTGTGGTCCGTCCAAATTTCGAACTTGGTTCTTGCTCCCTCCAGGAAGTGTCTCCATGCCTCCAAACATCTGATTACTGCTAACATTGTTATGATTCGCTCTGACACTTATCTTTTTCTTTATTAAATCTAATTAATTAACGACTATATGCCTAAACAAACATAATAACTGCGATGTGGGAATGTCACAATCATAAAAGGGACAAGCATGGGAAGATTGAGTGATGATCTGAGCTTGATCACACATCTATCAGGCAGCCACCATGTGTGGGAGAACATGTGGACAGAAGCTGTCTGACATGGGGAATTACTTAGGACTTGACAGATGGTAGTTAATAGATACTGTGATCTCTCTTAGAATAGCCTTAGCATAGCCACTTGTAATTATATAAATAGCTAGGCAATTTATAGAGGGAACTCTGTTGAGTTCTTCTCATCTTAAACTTCATACCCTCTGAGGGGGATCCAGGATTGTCCTGCGGGTCCTGACAAACATCTTTTTATCGTGAATTTCATAGTTCCTTTCTGTGTCATTCAGTGATTTGGAGATGAAGGCCACTGGTCTCCATTTTTCGTCTTCTTCTTTCACCGACAATACTCCTCCCATTGCATAGTCTAACATATTTGCCTCGACTCTCATTTCTTTATCCAGATCTGGGGCTGCCAGTACTGGTTTGGTTGTGAAAATCCTTTTGAGTTTGGCAAATGCTTCTTCCTGCTCCCCTTCCCACTTCCATTTCTCGTCCTTTCTGACCAACTGGTGTAGTGGTTTGGCTATTTTGGCAAAGTCTTTAACAAATTGCCGATAGTAGTTTGCTAATCCCAGGAATTTTTATATATCCTTGACACACTGTGGGGTTGGCCAGTTCGTGACTCCCTCCACCTTTTCCTTTTCCATTCGGAACCCCTCTGGTCCCATTATTACTCCCAAGAATCCTATCTCTCTAACCTTCCATACGTACTTCTCCGGTTTGACATAGAGATTGTTCTCCTCTAGTTGTCTCAATACTTCCTCTACTATTTTATCATGTCCTTCTTCTGTCTCGGTTGCCACTAGTACATTGTCGATGAAGGCTGCTACGTCCCCTTTGTTGATCATGTCCCTGAAGAGGTCATTCATCATAGCCTGGAAGGTGGCTGGTGAATTTATGAGTCCGAAGTACATTACTGTGGGCTCAAATGATCCTAGGTGCATTGTGAATGCCGCCTTCCATTCATCCCCTTCCTTGATTCGAACATTGTTATAACCCCATCGTAGGTCCATTTTTGTGAACACCTTCTTGGTCCCCATATTATCTATTAGTTCCAATATCAGGGGTAAAGGGTAACTGTTCTTGATTGTCCCTTTGTTCACATATTGGTAGTCTTGTACCATTCTCCTCTTTTCATCTTTCTTAGGTACGGATAGTACTGGCGATGTCTGTGGGGATTTTGAGGGCCTGATATACCCTTTCTTTAGTTGGCTTTTCACAAACGCCTATACTTCTTCCTTCTCTGTTCTAGATAATGGGTAGATTTGTCCCTTTCTTGGTACAAAGTCTTCTCTGAGGTCAATGGCATGGTCCCAGAGTTTCCTTGTCGGCATCCTCTCTGATTCAACCTTCCTGAATACCTTCTTCCACTTGTGAAAGCGTTTGGGTACCAGTTCTTCCATCTTTCTATGATCCTCCTCAATTTCCTCTCTTTTTTTCTTTTCCTCCATGGTCCACCTTAGATCCCTTTTGTCCTCCTCTGTTTCCTGCTTTCTTCTAACTATTTTCTTTTCAGATGTTCGTCCACACAGAGGTGGGCACCTGGTCATCCTCACTTCTCCTGTTTCCCAGTTTATCTCTGGGTTGTGCGCCGCGAGCCATGGCATTCCCAGGATTACTTCAGTCTTTCCCAATTCACATACATCCATTTTTACTCGTTCTATGTGTCCCCTGTAGTACAGGTTCACTTCCACTTCATGGGTTATTGATCCTCCCTTATTGTCACTCCCATCCATGTTCCTCACTTTTATTGGCTTTTTCAATTTCTCTAGCTTAAAGCCTTGTTTTTCTGCTAGCCTTTTGCTCATGAATAGGCCCATTGCTCCACTATCTAGCAGGGCTTTTACCAATACTCCCTTGTGAGTATCTACTCTTTCTAGCCCAATGTCGAGCCAGACTTCTCTTAACGGTTTTAGTGTCCGTCTTACTTCCCTCTCAGTGTGGTGGTCAAAGTTCATTTTATTTTGTCCATTTAGTACACTGTATCTATTGTAGGAGGCCGGCCAAGGGCTTACTGGTCTCCTTGATCTTTTGACGCCTTCTGTGTCCCTCCCCTAACCTCCTTTTGATTCCTGCAGTGTTGGGCCATGTGCCTGAACATTCTGCAGTTAAAACACCTCTGATCCCCTCCCCATCCCCTGTCTACGTCCATTGCATTGGGGTCCCGGGCCCCCTGTTCCCCTTTTCTCCTCCTCAAATCTTTCCCACCATTCCTCAATTGTCACTGGAGGTGATTCTGCCTCCACCAACCTCCTCCTGATGTTCCCATTTAATCCTCTCTTAAATTCTTCTATGAGAGGTTGTCCCTCATAGCTGCTTCCTTTTGATGTCTTTTTGAAAATTTGGACATACTTGTCGCATGTCCGTCCCCCTTGCTCCAACAGTCTCAACTCATCTACCTTCCTCGATTCCTCATCAAACTCCCCGAATTCTTCCCTCATTTTTGTAAACAACTCCTCTACTGTCTCCACCGCCAATACCCTCTGCCTCCTTTCTTCCAACACGTTCTCCTTCCACACCTCTGCTACTCCTCCTTGTACATAGGTCAGCACCCACAATATCTTTTCTTCCTCCCCAGTCCCCTTCATCCTCATACTGATGTACAGACGGCAAGCATTGATGAACCCTACCACCTTTTTTCTTTCCCCGTCAAACAATGGAGGCTTGGCTGCCTTCCCTTGGGTTTGCCCCTTTGATAGGAGTTGTTCGATGGCCATGGTGTGTTGGGCCAGGTACTGGAGTATCTGGTCCATAGTTAGGGTGGCCTCGCCCTGTGGTTGCTGTTGTTGTTGTTGGGGTTGTTGACCCCGGGATGATGATTGGTGGTGGGACATGTCATCGTCCCATATGCTTTCTTCTTCGGTTGAGGTTTCCTCGTACGAGGATCGGTTGTCTTCTTCTAAACTAATTTTTACGCCTACTGGGGAGCATGTCTTCTCCCAGCTAGGCTCCTACTTCCTTACCGACTACTGCCCTAGTAATAGGATTAAACTACTGCCGCAAAGATGTGAACCCCTAAACTAGACAGCTTCTTAAGGAAAGACTGTCACTCCTCTGCGTGTAGGAACTACAATGAGCTCCCAGCACAAGGTTTATAATGTGAAGAAGAACAAGTATGTTAACGGGCCCGCTCAGTTCAGAGGTCAGGTCTCAAATGCAACACCTGAGCTTGGTACTGTGTCTCTACCGTTAGTCCCTAACTGACTAACAAGTCCCCTATAAGCCTAGGGCCCGGCTGTGGTTGTGGTTGCTGGTCACAATGACCAGTGTACCGAGAACGGTGAGAGAGTAAAGAGGGTGTGCAGGGTTCGTGATGAATAGTGCAGAGAGAATAAGCTATTGAGTTCTAATGTAGTGACAAGGCTAGTCGAGATGACTATCTTATCACACTCAACGTTATGAGAGAACGAAGAGAACTCAATGGGGTCTTTCGGTGGATTGTGCTACCTACTTATACACATTTTCTATTTGTCTATGTGTATACTTAAGTAACTACCGAACTTTCCAGAAGATTCCATCATGTGAC
>Ga0153959_1000531_pt1 | contig 14235 bp, 9 predicted proteins | sample TSFL043MetaG_FD_104685 | JGI IMG/M metagenome (GOLD analysis project Ga0153959, IMG submission 104685) | Attine ant fungus gardens microbial communities from Florida, USA - TSFL043 MetaG | ecosystem: Host-associated > Fungi > Mycelium > Unclassified | place: USA: Florida, Wekiwa Springs...
GAAAGGTCTTATTGAGGGCTTTCCAATGCATCTTAGACCATGGGAATCATGTAAGTATCTGTGGAATTATGGCTGAATGAAGTTTGTGACAATCTTGATTTTCCTCTGACCCATTACTACTCCCAGGAAGTTCACTTTACTTGTTTTCCATGAACACTTTTCTGGTTTCACATATAAGTCATTCTCCTCCAGTCTCTTCAACACTTCTGTCACAATTTCATCATGCCCTTCTTTGCCATCTATACTTATCAACACATCATCCATGAAGACCGCCACCTTTCCTTCATTAATAAGATCTTTCATAATCTCATTCATCATCCCCTGGAACATTGCTGGCAAGTTTGTCATTCCAAAGAATATTACCACCAGTTCAAATGACCTCACATGTGTAGTGAAGGCCGCCTTCCACTCATCACCCTTCTTAATGCATACATTATTGTAGCCCTATCATAAATCCATTTTAATGAACAATTTCTTATTTCCCATTGCATCTACTAAGTCAGTAATCAATGACAATAGGTAGTTATTTTTCACTATTTGCTTATTGAGTCTATGATAGTTCATAACTATATGCTTCCCACCATCCTTTTTTCCTACAAAGAAAACTGGAGAAGTTTGTGGTGACTTCGAAGACCTTATATACCCTTTTTGTAGATGGTTCTGAATGAACTGTTGGACCTCTTTCCTCTCGTTCCTAGAAAGTAGATACACTCATGCTTTGCTGGCCTTGAACTCCTTCTTGAGATCTATGACGTGATCCCATATCTTTCTTGTTGGCATCCTCTCCGACTCTATCTTTCCAAACACTTTCAGCTACTTGTGGAATTTTTGTGGTACCATTGCTTCCACCTTTCAATGATCCAATTCCATTTCCTCCTCTCTTTCCCAGTCTTCTTTCTCATCTGCAGCCCATCTGATCCTTTCGATTTCATCCCTTTGGACTTCTTTCTTTCCTTTTCTTTTTTTCTTAATTTCTAGGCCCATTTCTTTCTTGCCCATATATCGTCCACATATTGGTGGACACCTCGTCATTTTAACCTCCCCTTTCTCCCAATCTATTTCTGGGTTATGTGCCTGTAACCAAGGTATTCCCAATATCACTTCTGTCTTTCCTAGATCGCACACATCCATTCTTACTCTTTCTACATGTCCTTTAAAGTATAGATTTACTTCTACTTCATGTGTGATCGATCCTCCACTATTTCCTGTGCCATCTACATTTCGCACTACTATTAGTTTTCCAAGTTTTATTAACTTGAAACCTCCTCTCTCTGTACACTTCTTGCTCATAAAGAGCCCTGTGGCTCCGCTGTCTAGCAATGCTTTCATCGATACTCCTTCATGAGTATCAATCTTCTCTACTCTTATTTGCATCCACACTTCCCATAGACCCTTCAAGGTCCTTTGGACTTCTCTTTGTTTCTTCTCCAGATCAGTGATTCCAGTCCCTTCCACTTAGGCCCTAAGCACCGACCGTTTCAACTCTCTACCCCAGTTCCACCATGGTGTCTTCTTTCCTGTCCTGCAGAGTGGACAGAACACTTCTCCTTTCTCATTTCTTTCCACCTCTCCTCCTACTACTGCATCTTTGCCTCCACATGCGTCACATTTTACTCTTTCTGCTCTACCACCTTTTGCCTCCTCTTCTCTTCAATTCCATGCCTCTTTGCAACTTCCACACTACATGTTACATAACTGCCCCTTGCTCAGGAACCCTTGCCCCTGATTCTCTTCCATTTTTATTCCCTTGTAATCACATCCTCTGCACTCCATGAACGTCACAACCTCTCTGGGTGTCATCCACCCTTCCATGCACATTGCCGCTCCCCTTGGGGGTAGCCCCTTCGCTCTACTATGCCTTTTCACCTTTTCCTATACTGTTCGTGGTGGTGCCATTTCTTCCTTTCTGCTTCTTTCATTTTTCTTGGGACATTCCCACTTCTTGTGTCCTTCTCTTCCACATCCAAAACACTTCACCACTTCTCTCACCACTTTCTGTCTTCTTACTTCTTTTACGCCGTATTGCATTACCCTACTTATCAGGGCCTCAAATCTATTTGTTGATTTCTTCTTCTTTTCTTTCACCCTTCCTCCTTTGTTCCTATAGTTTTTAGCTATGTGGCTGAACTGCTTGCATCCCTAACATTTTCTATCCTCTCTTCCTTCTAGTTCTGATCTCATTTTGGCGAATGCTCGCTGGGTGTTGAGCATTTTGCTCAGGATGTTGTTATACACCTCTAAGGACATTGTGTATTGTACTTAGAGGGGCTAGCTTGGTTGTGTGTAGAGAATATATGTATTTGCGGGTTTTACTGACCAATTGTTCTTCAGCTGACTATTTACTGACTACTTACATCTACTGGGGCACAAATCTTCATCCAGCCAGGTGTCTATTGTCCTACTGACTACTGCCCTAATACTAGGGTTACACTATTACTTCACAGAGAAGATCCCTATACTAATCGTCTCCTTAGGGGTGTGACGATGTTCTTCTACATGTACTAATCACAATAGACTAGCAGTACAAAGCTGATAAAGTGAAAGAGGTACAAGTAATTACTGAGCATCACCTGATTGTAAGGTCTGGTCTACACTGGGGCCCAGGTATGGTCCCAGTCGTCCACCTCCGAAGTCTAAACTTTCCGGTCAGTCCACTTAAGCCTGTGGCCTGGCTATAAGGAAGTGACTAGTAATTAGAGTTGATCACCGATCGAGGGTCGATTGTATGAGAGTAAGATTTGCTCAGGACCGAGGAGGTCAGGAGCTAATGGTGAAAACGAGTTCTAGTGTAGTGAACTCAAGTTAGAGTTAACTTAAGCACACACTCTTTATCAGAGTTGACAAAAAGAACTCGTTAGAGTCCTCGCTAATTGGTCTAGCTACTTATACGTAAATCAGTATTTACTAGTATTTGTCTACTCAAATCCACGCACTTCAAATTATTACATAATAAAGAGAAATGAAAAAGAAATAAAATAATTCATTGTCGTGGATGCTCCAGCTCGCCTGCCATTTTATTACAATACTAAAGAACCTAAGGAAGGAGCGATCTCGATCAAAGCAAAGAAAGTCCAAATAACGTAACAGTCAAGAAAAAGAAAAGTATGTACTTAAATAAGTATGACTCGTATATTGAAATATAATAAAATATGATATAACTACTTTTTAATCTAATAGTTTTTGCATTGTAGTCGTCATATTATAATGTTGTTAATTAATTAAATATTCAAAAAAAAAAAATAAGTACTAAAGCGAATTATGACAAAAAGGATAACATTAACAAAGCTATTTGCTAATGAGGGTCTAGCTATTAATGTAGTTCATTGAACAAGTACTTTATTATACTTTTATAACATTATTTAGTAGTTATTTTTATTATGACATTACTTGTTTATATATATGCTTAAGTAATTTCCTATAATTTTTCTAGAAGATTCTATTATATGATCTATCATATGACCAGATTATATAACCTTTTATCTTATTTTATCTTTATCTCTTATTCTATTTTTAGAACCTTTTGTCTAATCTATTAGAAAAGGGTTCCCTTTCTTTTTATTTTTTTAATCATACAATTTTTGAACTAAGCTGGTTCATAACAACTTGTTTTCTTATTTCTTTTATTTTATATTATATGATCTGACTTTCCAGTATTTTAAACCTATTTTAGGATTTTATCTTCTTTGTCTTTTTTCTTCTATATAAGAGTTTAGTTTTTGAGTGACCTCAGGCTTAACTCTTATCTAAGTTAAAATTAACAAAAAAAACTTGTTAGAGTCCTTACTAATTTATATATATTACTTATACAAGTCCAATTATTTGTTCTTATTTACTAATCTGATGATATTACATAATTAAAAGAAAAGAAAAATAAATATTGACTTAAAGAAAAAAAAGCAATTTATAACACTTTACTCTAATACTTTTAAAGTAGATAAAATCAAACTTTTTATAAGTATATAATAAGTACTACTCAATTGTAAGGTCTAGTTTAAGCTGGTATCTGAGCTTGGTCTTAATTGTCCACTTAAGGTCTAAACTTTTCAGTCAGTCTATTTATCTTTAATATCTATTAATAAATATTATGTATAAAGAAGGTTAGTCTAGTTACAAGAATATAAAAAGTTATATAGTTAGAATTTAAGAAACATGTTTATAATATGTGTTGGAGATATGTAGCTACCTTTACATAGTACTATTATAGACTACAATCAAGTACTATATAATAAATTATTGATTTTTTTTTTTCAAAAAAAAAACCTTTCAAATTTCTTATTTTAATTTTTAAGAATCTCTTAAAAGTAAAGCTTTTTTATTATTAATTACTAAGAAATTAATATTAGTAAATTGCTATTTATTTGACTTTGTTTTGAAATTTAGTGATTCTGTTAAGATCTAAGAATAAGAATAATATATGTAGACATTAAATTAATCTTAAAATATTTACATAAACAACTTAATGTTGCATTTTCCAGATACACTTTACCTTTGAATATTTCAATGGATGATACCAGGATTTGAGTGGTAAGGAAATGAAAAGACAATATGGTTCAGATATAAGGAATGCTATTCAAGAATCAGTAGAGGTTGAAAGCCCATGCCAAAGCAAAAGCCTCCCCCTCTGATATGTTAATAAGGAAATGACCGACATCGGACATTGGATTCATCTGGGCGGGATTCCAAGCTGGTATTCTGGAATTGGCCCCTTAGATTGAGATTCTCCAGATTATGTATCGGAAGCGCAGCTGAATGATGAGCCAATCAGACGGAAGATCGGGTGAACAAGATCTGAGCATATTATTTGGTAATAACCATATTGAAGATCAGCAAACACTGCAACTACACAACAAATAAATCACCCTGAATATGGTTTCAACATGGGAGATCTCTGCAAGTCCAGATCCGCTCCAGTCGTGCCATCCTTTTTTGCCGAGTTGGTGGCACATTGCTTTGCATCTAACCCTTTTAACATTCCGTTGCTCCGAATTTAATATAAGTAGTAAATCGATTGTCGCTACTAACTGTGATTTTCTCGTCCTTCTCAGCAATGTCCCCTCGAGGTGTCTCCAACTCTACTGCAATTGGTGTTAACACTCGCAACACTACCACTCCTTACTCTCGACGACCGGCTAGTCAACCCAAGTCAACCCGTCAGCAGTTCTCTGCTTGTGGGGCATGTCGGATGAGACGGTGGGGCTGGATTGTAATCGGTCACTATCCTTAATGCTGATTTGATTGATATTTCTAGTGTTCGTTGTGATCTCAAGGACCTTGTAATTGCGGCTGCAGGTCCCAATCCTTCGTGCTCGAATTGCAAAGAACGGAACATTAAATGCGTGTACGTCTTTCTTTCCATAAACCGAAGGTCTTCACTCAGTCCCGTAGAGATGAATTTGCGGATGTGAAGGCAGTCAAATTGCTTCGTCGAGGCCGGAGGCTCCAACAAGTCGAGTGAGTATAGTACTATTATCAATTTCCTTTCTTTATACTGTCATCAGGGCTCTCTATGGCAAAACATCCGATGCTCAGAGTGGCCACCCTACGTCACCACCAACAACTCGGCTGCCAAGTACTATCCCCAATCTCAGGCCTGAGTTCTTCGCCTCATCTTTCTGGGCCTGGTTCTGCATGCAGCGTGAGTTACTTACAGTCTTCAAGTCGAGTGAAAATAGTCGAACGTTATTACTAGGTCCTATCTTAGATCCTGCGGAATTCCCTTCGCGGTTCTACGCTCACACCAAGGGTACTCAGTCCCTAGGTCATGAGGGCGGTTTAATTGCTATGCTGCTCGTAGTTTGGGCAACCTCTTTTGGTCTTGATGAGCGAGGCCTTCCCTTTGATAATACAGATGTCGCAGATATCCCACCTCTTGCTCATACCAAAAGTGAAGGTGATGCTTTGGATAATCACAAATTCAAGGATGGGGTTCAGGATATGAAGTGGCGCGAGAAGAGGGACAAGACTGACACAATGCTTCGTGAAGTCCTCGAGCTCATTGATTTCCACGGTGTGATGCGCCGCCCAACTACTGACGGTGTTCGAGCCTTGTTGTTGATCTTACCACTGCTTGAAGGTAGCAACTTTTTCTTACACTGAAACTCCTTTTCTTATACTATATTAGATGCTCAGCCCATGGAACGGTCTGCCATTCATGAGGCTGCGCTTTCCCATGTCTTTGCACTCTGTAGGTCTAATACGCAATCCTCGAGACATATGGGCGTGTCAAACGGACAAAATGAGATGTTGATACTGGCCCGTATCTTCTGGTATGCCTATACATACGAAGGTCTGACGACCGGGATGAAGGGTGGTCGCTTTGTGCTGTAAGTAACTTCTTCTGATGACGGAATATCGCTGATGACCCCTTAGTGACATTAGCGATCTCAATGCTTTCCAGCGGTTTATTCCAGCTTGCAACGCCGACGCTCAGCAATTTTATCATGATCGGAGTCAGCTCTCACTAGCCAGAAGCTTCGATGAGTTATTTCAGACGACTAGAATACCTTTAACTGTCAGTGGTGTCTGCCGGAAAGTCTACGAAGTTCTCATCGGTGACAAAGCTGCGAGCTGTATCGAGGCACATGGTCTGATTGAAGCTAATGGAATGTGGGAGATCTGGCGAGAGCTTGACCGCCTCTGGCGAGAGCTTGCTGCAATCAAGGAAACAGTTATCCGAGATGGTGGCGCAAGCCAGCGGTTTTTTGTCGAACAATATACTTGTGGTTGGCAGGTAAGTTGTATTCATGATATCGTGTCAATCATTGATCTATCCCTCTTTGTAGCTTTTCATATTCGAATGTCATAACCTCATTCGGGAGTCCCTCAAACAGTACATGTCTATGACTATGACTCAACAAATGTACTCGACCCCACCTCGTCCCTCCTCTAGCTCGTCCACTTCATCTCCTTATCTCCCTCCTCAGCATCTCTTTGCTATCGCTAATCGCAAATGCCTCGATCACCTTCCCCATGTTATTGATATAATCAATCAGCATATTTCTACCAATAATCCCGATGATTCAACATTTCTCCGATGGGATACAGGCTTCATTCGAGATGCTTGTTTTTTCGCGGCCTACCTTGCTGCGACTGATGACACGAATATCCTCGACACCACTATGGATGATCCTGATTTCAAAGAAAACAGTTTTCTCACTTCTCTTCCCCGTCATTCGACCGAGGACAGTGTTGCTATATGCATGGCCGCTATTTCAAGGATGACGTGGGCAGGCTCGAAGTCCGAGGAGCGCCAACAGACCATTAAGATGATCTGGGACAGCCGCAAAGGTCGCCGTCACCATCAAAACCACCGTTCTGAACCTGACCTCCATTATCGACATCCTCCTCTTTTCGAACAACAGTCAACTGATCCGGCAAACTCTCAGTCTCATGATCTGCAGTCAGACCGCCCGATGCTTCCACCCCTCAACCTATGCGCAGGACAAAGGCGGGTGGAGTCCGCTCCGTCTACGTCGTATACGTCAGACGGTACAGGGGCAAATGGATGGCCTTGCTACACACCTCCAGGCACGGCTACGTCGAACACGACAAGCACTGGAACAGGCTTCAGTGCAAGTGGCTCGCCTGTCTTCCCAAACGTTGGATCATATAAGAGTAACATTGATGATACCTACTACCACAACACCCATGGCGATCTCGATCAATTCCACTTCAATGTGCCTATCGTCACATCTGTTGTACGCGATGTGCCTGTTTATTCTCAGCGCTCTCTCCCTTCCGAACCACACACCATTTCAGGTAGCTCATCTTCGTCTTACCTTGGACAGACTTTCACTACGGTCAGTCCTTTAATTGTGAGTTTGGGTGAGCATGATTTTGATGGCTGTACACAGTTCAGTGAGAGCTGCCAGGGTACATATCACTGAATAAGAGTGATCAAATTAGGGGGTTAACGGAATTTGAGCTCATCTGATATCCCTTATAATTGATACCATATTAAATTATAATTATTGAACTTCGATGGGTCTTGTAATTTTATGCAGATTTGATAAAAACTGTTGAATGACTGCTTTAAGAATCTGAATATAAGGCGTTATACTTTGAGATTTTGCTGGTGGCTGAATCAAATAATCTATACTGTTTTACTCCATATCCGAAAGTCGCTCCACCGGGTAGTGACTGACAATGAGACCACGAGGTGGGGAGTCTAGTCTTCGGCCTTTGTGGATGAATACATTCCTCATGTCTTCGGCAAGTGTCCCGGTAGCTCCTAGGCATGACTGAACGCACTTGAAAGGCTTAATCAGAAATGGCTCGATCAAACAAGAAAGAGAGACGTTGCCTCCTCGGAGGTCGAACCCATGGACAAAAATAGAAGTAGCAAAGTGGAATACTTGAAACCAGGCTCATCTTTCATTACTTACCGGAATATCCCACCAAGTCATGCTAAGCAGATTTTAGGTCGATTTCAATGCTCCGGTGTTGATCTTCTTTTGTCAAGAACTTGAGAAGCTACAATTATCATCACGATCCTGCAAAACCGTGGGTTTTGCGGGGCGGCTGCAACCTGTAAGCCTGTACATATGAAGCCGGTCTATGACCAATGGTTAAGCGCCCAATGTTACCCATGGATTGGTCACCAGTATATGTTGCTCCAGGTTTTATCACGATTCTGCAATACAAGTTCGATTCAGCTAATGACTGCCGCTACGGCATGGCGGGACGACAAGACATATTAGACAGTGGGTGAGATGGATGAAATGTATATATTTCAATATCAAGTGTAGACATCAATGCCGAGAATTCTATTCAGGAGTCCCCTATCCATCTGTAAATAGTCATTTGTCGATCAACAATGGGAAAAGTCCTGATATGGAGCCAAATTCAAGGCAGATATGATTGGGACATGATTGCCAGGGATTTAGACTTTTTTATTCGGGTGGCTTTGAAGGGGGATCTATTATTGCTATTATTGCGTATTTCCTATTTTGGGAGAATACTCCTACCCGTTCAGCACAGCTTTCCTCTATCTCTCACCTCCTGAGTCATGTTCAGTGAGCTCGTCTTCAGGCTTATACACACAGTATCTTAACCGCTTGCTCTAGTTTGCATACCAATATTGTGTAAAGGCTGAATAGCTGTTGTGATTCTTAGTGCATTGTGCTGACTGTTCCTTCAGTTGGATGTCAGACCAAGTTGAAACCAGAACCTAATCAAACACCTCGTATATGTCCTCGCTGTCACAATGGCAAGTTTCGATATCCCTTTACCTTTTTCAACTCATTAAGTTATTGATTAGCATCCGTCTACCCGACTAAAAAGAACACTTGGTTTGAGCTTTTTTTCGTACCAATCATACCACTTTCTCGAAAGCATATTCTACTTTGTATGATCTGTGGGTGGCAAGCAGCCCTCATTAACTATGAGTGCGTCCACAAATATGGCTCATACTTACCCTTATGCCTTCCAAATCACAGTCAAGCCCCTGCAATTGCCAGTGCCAACAGACCCCGCGGTGTCCAAGGCTGGGATGTCCCTAACCAAACTGGCTACCAGCCGGCCTACACTCCCCGTCCACAAAAATGATCAATATCTATCTAACAACGCTTTGCGAATTGTATATGTATAATACATTTTTCTTTACTTGTACACTTGCTGCACTTGTCTGATTTTCAGTAAGTTCCTGAAAGGAGTTGTTTAGGCCCACGACGTCGCAGTGATTGAGGTACTATGTCTCATCTTGACGCTGATTTCCGAGTTGAAATGGATTTTGATTTCTACAAGCAACCATAAGTTTTACGCACCAATCCGCTTACCTGGACTAGGTTGTTTACCGTTAATCCGTCAGAAATAATGTCTCAAGACTTGCAATGGGCAACTTGTGTCAGTCAGACGCTCCTCTTCCATCTCTCAGGTGAGGCTCAGCCCATGAGGATCTGTCCGAATTGCCGCAGTGCATACTGCTCCAAGTGCACAGATAATGATTAAGGACTATCAGTCTCGGTTCCTAGCGGGAAGAAGCATATATGGTCCGAATTGTGCTGCATGTCAGTATTTTCTATGTCAAGCGGTCGTGTTTGGATCTGCTCCATTTGCAGCTGGACTGTAAAAACCGGACAGTAAGCCCATTATTCCTCAAATGCAATTACACATTCGTTTTGAATTCTCGTTCCCTGGACCGTTACCAGGAAGCAATCAGGCATTTTACCCCTTGCAGGTCAGTTATTCCCTGCAGTGCAAAGTTACTGTCTGCCCCTCAGTAAGGGCAGCATCTGTAATTCACAGTTCGAGCGGTCCACGATCATAAACAGTGCCACTTTTAAATGTGCTGAGCCTCTATCTGAATATCCAAGCCTGAGTGTAAACTAGTTTTGTGGCTGCAGAGAAATCGGCAACGACGGTGGATGGAATATCCAATCACATCGTGAGGACGGCAGGCCACGTGCTCAGGACCGTCGTCGGTTGTTGACACGGACGCAGCCTTCCTCTTCACGGTCTTGAACACTACACCTCAGTCTGCTCTCACACACAATGCACACGAGCGAATACGATTATCTCTTTAAGCTCCTCCTCATCGGTGATTCCGGCGTCGGAAAGGTCAGATCACGACCCTTGTAGCTCCAGTTCTCTGACTCGCTTTTAGTCCTGCCTGCTCCTTCGTTTTGCCGATGATACCTACACCGAAAGTTACATCAGCACCATCGGTGTTGACTTCAAGATTAGAACTATCGAACTAGAAGGAAAGACGGTAAAACTCCAAATTGTGCGTGATCCTCCATTGAGCCTCGGCTGTGCCACGAGGCCAGTGAATTTAAAGCTATCGTCGACTTGTCCCTATCATAATTTGATGGAATCTACCCTTACTTACGCTGTATTTTCTGCTACCAACAGTGGGACACAGCTGGTGAGTCGGTCCAAGATAATTGTCTATCCCTCACTGATGCACAAACCCAGGCCAAGAGCGATTTAGGACCATTACATCTTCCTATTACCGTGGCGCACATGGCATTATCGTTGTGTATGATGTTACCGACAACGGTATGTACCAGTCTGTTAGGATCCGGCCGTCATGTTCATTGACTATGACATCGTCTAGATACTTTCACTAATGTAAAGCAATGGTTGCAAGAGATTGACAGATATGCGTCCGAGGGTGTCAATAAGCTTCTAGTAGGAAACAAGTCAGACCTTACTGGCAAGAAAGTAGTCGAGTATACTGTGGCGAAGGTTTGCCATGTGCTAGGCCCGCTCATTGAACAATATGACTTATATTCATTGTAGGAATTCGCGGACCAGCTCGGCATCACTTTCCTAGAGACTTCTGCGAAGAGTGCGACGAATGTGGAGCAGGCTTTCTTGACGATGGCAAAGCAAATTAAAGACAGGTCAGTCGAGTAAAATAGCATTGATGTGTCTTGTGAGGCTCACTCTTGATTGCACAGAATGGGTTCTACTGCCACGCCATCTGGCGCTGCTAAGTCGACAACCATCACTCCGGGTCAATCAGTACAGTCGCAGCAATCGGGCCGATGCTGCTGAACGAAGTCATTATTTTTCTTCGGTGGAGTGTTGGAATTCCACTTGGTTTTCTTTAGGCACATATGCGTAGTACTATATGGACTGAATACCTCTTATTCGTCTACTTGTTTTAAATTAGTGCAGCATGTCAATGGTGCAGTAGTGGTACTTTGGGAAGTCTTGTTTGCCTGTGCATTGAATAGATGTTGCTATTGACTCATGATACATTCGATGACGAACAGTGTAGTGACCGCAAACGTACTGATACCCCACCTCGAAAGAAATAATCCCAAAATACTAGATATCCTATTCCACCCAAATCTAGACCTCTTCATGGTTCACCATAATTTCTACTCTTTTCGCAAGTTTCTCACTATATCAGTGGACACGATATTACTCCTGGTTTTAGACCCTGATCCTGGGTGAGAGCTAGTCAGATTATTGCTGCTTTTGGTCCTGTACCCAATCGCGCGAAAACTCTTAATGCATATATTACATTGCAGGCATTGCTTTTTCGAAAGAGGAAAAGAGTTGACTAATTCATTACGAGTGAGAATATGGGAAACAGAAGGTGATCAAGATCTGAGACATGACATCAGAGATAGATGAAATAAATGTTCATGAGTCCCGAAATGTGTATAAGATACTTATTGTGATCTTATTGCGATCTAACTCTGGCACTCACCGACCTATGCAAGGCATTGCCCTCGTTGAGCAAGAACGTGAGGTCAGACAATTAAGATATATCCACTTATGTCACGAAGTATGATTAATGAGAAACTGTCAAGAGAATCGAAGACAAGAAAATACTGATTGCTGGACTGAACACCTGTTGATACATCATATGTCTGGCAGCCTATCAGAATAGTACCAAAGCTCCCATGCCGAAAGATAGGCAGGGTTAGGGAGAGCACGAGATTCAATCGAATGAGTAAGAAGTAGCACGCGTTGATTATCTCCTACCTACCGTTTGCCATCATAAGTTCGTTGGCGAAATTATTGAATAAATCAAGCGACCTATACCACGTGTAGAAATCCCCCATTTGAAGGCGCTTCTATGATCAAGACAAGCCCACGATGACTTGAAATGAGACACTCTGAAAAATTGCTTGACACGAGCCGCAGCTAGTCCAGCGAAGCTGATACGCACGTTTCTCAATATGGCAACCTTCGAAAAGAAGAACGGAGATAAGACTGACAGACAGTATGTATCAAGACAGACCAGTCATAAAGAGTCATCGCCTTAGCCACCCTGATTAGGATTTTATCCATATATGCAAACTGTGCCGTCGGCTGTCCAGTAAATTATTGACTCTGAAATCTCGGCAGACATAAACAGTTATCTGCATGTAAATAATGTGCAAAACGAAGTGCCTACTGAGGCAAGATGATGTATTCGAGAACCAATCGGGGGGCAGACGACCATGAAGCGTGGGAAGAATGCAGCACCTTATGGGTGCGAAAAGGTTTGCACTAGTTAGTAAGCCTGTAGGGTATGTCTTAGTGTTTGTTTTGGGATTTCGGCGATCGTGAGACCTCTGAAAGGTATCCCGCCAAATTATGTAACAGAACCAAAAGAATAATTTGACCTGGACACTTGTACGGCTTGAAAATACATAGGTTAGACTCTGATCATTTACTGCTGGAGCATCAAGCGCTCAACGTGGCGGGATATTGCCGCACGGCAGATGTATGCCGTCAATGATTGGGGTTTTGTAATGAAATCCTGAATCCCGCCCTTGGGATCTAGGCTGTGCGGTCCTCATCGGTCCCACGCTCTCCGATCTCGTCCTGAGATTTATATTTTAAACAGATCTCATGAGAGACAATATGAACAGAATAAGACATATGACAAACCCTTTAGGTTTCATTTTGAATTCAAGTATAGAGATTCTTTCGGTGTGTTGTGCTTTCCAGTTGGGGACGATTCCCTACTGTGGGACTAACGGTTGACGGTGTAACAAGACTTGTTATGACTAGTGCGAACCATGCTTGCGCACCCTTGACGCAAAATTAATATTGCCTGGTGTCAACGATACCTTTCAAGCGATTGGAAGTTCCCAGCTAGAAGCTGTCTGGGAAGAAGTGTACGGAGAACCGGCCGACGGTGGATTAGGATCATATTAAGGTCGTTCAAAGATACCATTCCGTAGGCTGTGCCGCCCAAATGTGTTCTTTTTGGCAGACAGCTGAAGCTGTTTGGAAACTATGAAACTGGAAGAATCATGTCAGGGCTACTGAATTCCAAATTTGTTGTAGTCTGGAGCACGAATGTGATGCACTAGGAGGGTTCCTATTTCTCCGTGCATTTTTCGGAGGTGTGCTAAAGACGCATCAATTATTTAGAAAATTCGGAGTTGGAATATTAAACCAGAAGGAGTATGTTCTGGGCCTTAGCCCAAAATTGATATATTGCAGGTTGAGGGCCGCTTGGATCTTTTTTTTTTTAACTCAACAATTTATTACGCGGTGTACAAACGTCCATGGACTTGGATCATATATTTTCTCTTCTTGCAAGGTGATTAGATGAACACTGGACCTATGCTTACATGCTTATGGTATCTGCTTTATCTACAGAGGGCAAAGAAAAGATGGTGGAATGGGCTTGTCAAATATGCATGTGTTTGCTCCGCGGAGTTAAATCAGGGGTGGCAACTTAGGCAAGAGACCTAAAGATGTTCTTCATGAATAGAGGATGACCTTTTTGACCATGCTATCTTCTGAGTTTTAGTACCTAAATTACAACTGTGACTGACA
>Ga0153959_1000532_pt1 | contig 14173 bp, 10 predicted proteins | sample TSFL043MetaG_FD_104685 | JGI IMG/M metagenome (GOLD analysis project Ga0153959, IMG submission 104685) | Attine ant fungus gardens microbial communities from Florida, USA - TSFL043 MetaG | ecosystem: Host-associated > Fungi > Mycelium > Unclassified | place: USA: Florida, Wekiwa Springs...
GATGAAGCAGCAGGCATCGGTCCGTAGAACCTATAAAAAAGAGATGGTTGTGGCGCGAAGTACTCTTGTGCACCTACGTCACTCGGCTCGCGCGCAACCCCGCCCCGTTATGTTATGGAAGAACAGCGCATTATTATTTCTATTTTGAGTTCATACTCCTTCTAGGCTGGTTCTGAATGACGCTACTCGAAGAAGATAGCTTCGGGGGTCACTGTGGTGTGGCTGAATGTAGAGCAGTCCGCCCTTACAGCCTTTGATCAGTAGATTATTTAGAACTTCGGAAGATGGTCAAGGTAGCTTGCTTCCAAGCCACTGCACTAGATGCGCATGTAGTCGTAGTAGTCGTCCCAGAATGCCTCTGTTCTATACTAAAATACTACTTCGGATGAATGGGGAATTACGTTGCTCTTTGATCTGCAGAATAAGGCCTACGAGCTCTTTGTTTTATGGCAGAGATCTCTCTCCACACCAAGGAACCAAATCACAATGGATCGAAGCCCTCCCTTTCCTTCCAATTAGTGATATTCTTTCTCTTACTTGGGAAATTGTGGTCGACCCCGACTACATGGGAACAGATCCTTCTTCCTCGGAATCGAGACTTTTTACAATTTCCACTGACTCTCGCGAGCTCTTTCTTCTCGGGAACATCTCGAAATCGAGTGGGCAGCAAGAATAGAAATAAACCTATAAAAAAAATGTTCCCATGTAGTCGGCATTCTAGAAGCAAAGCTTCCCGCCCGCCTGCCTCCTTGTGTGGAAATGCTTTTCATGATCTCCAGCTCTTTCCCACCAGCTCGTTCTTTACTAGGCATCTAGGCGAACCCGCCGGGTTAACTCAACGTAAAGAAAGCTCATTAGGTCCAAACTAGGGGAGTGCTTACTAATAGCGAAAGGCTAACATCTCTCCGCCCTTTTTAGTAGTAGCGAAGATCAGGTAACTTCGTGCTCTAAGACGACAGGTTGGTAATGAAAGGCAATGTACTAAGAAAGCGCAACTCTATTAGCCCTTTATCTGGAAAAAGCTGGAAGAAGGGCGAGAAAGAAAGGTTGCCTACTACTAATAAGGGCGGGTAAGAAAGAGAGGTGAGGCCGTTAAGGGCTTAGTAACTTTATTCAATCTAAAAGGTTGGCTAAGTGGGTTGGTTTGGCCGCCTTGTTGTGAGTTGGGGGCATCCACCGAAGATGGCAGCGGGAAAGACGGGAGCACGAACGAGGTAGCTTATGCTTTTTTTTTTCATCCTCACTACCCGGTTTATAGTAGAATCTGGAGAATATGAACAACTCGCATTCTTCTTTTTGGTACGTTGCTATGAGCAGCTCTGGTGCTCGATCTTGGGTCTTAGGTGTGGGTCGAATCATGATAAAGAAGGTTCGGTGGTTGTATAATTCCCAAGCGGAAAGTCGTCTACTTGCAAAGTAGATGGAGTGATCAAGCGGCCCTTCCTGCGCCAACATACATCCAATGGCATAGAGTGTTGCATCAGTATTAACATTGAACTCCAACAACCAATCCGGAAACCGAAGGATTGGGGCTAACAGCAAACACTCATCTGCATGCTTAAAGGCAACATCCTGTTCCGGTCCCCAACCGTTATACCTTTCTTCTGCAATGATTCCATTCCGGGATTCCGCGCTTCGAAAAGTGTTTAATGATGCGTCTGTAATAGCCTATGTGTCCCAAAAAAGAACGTGCTACGCCCGGCCCCCTTTTCAGTAGATGAGATTAGGATGAAAGGGCTTTCTTTCATTAACATTCAGTGAAGGTGCATAGCTTCTTTCAATGTCCCGCTGATTGACTACTACATCTAGGGACGGGACTGATCCCGAAAGAGAGGTCCTTCTTTCTGGTTATGAAATCGCTTAGATTGAAAAGCAAGTCGATGATGCCATAAATCAAACGGGCGGGTGAGGCGAGAGAGACTTTCCAATCAAAGCATTCTTCTTATCTTATTGGACCGGCCTTGAAAGGAGGATTCGGGAGATCATAGCTAAATAAGTCGGAGGTGAAGAGAGATAGAAGGATCTTACTGACCACGCGCTAGAAAATAGGAAGGAGCGCGTTTACGAGCTTAGAAGGAAGCGGGCTGGGAATGCAGAAAGTCGGATGGCGAAATCGAATGTGTAGGGATCGTCTCTTTTTCCTTGGCTGGTGAACTGACCGTACCCCAAAGGGATACAGGTGAACAAGTAGAGTATACCACCGAATCTTTCAGACGAGCTATATTCCTTTTGAGGCAATATCTTTAACGCTTTTTCTTCACATATCTTCCCTTAAGGCCTTTTCAACTCAGTCAAATAGGGGTAGCTATATAAGAGGCATTTTTGAATCTGGACTTACGCTAGGTCATTTTCTCTTTCCAGGGAATGAGTGAACCGAGGCCGAGGATCACGAGGTTAGGGAATCCCTTACTTTTGACCGAAAGCAACAAGTTGCAGTAAAGTCAGTCAGGTCTTTTCATTTACACGAAAAGATTAGATTCTCTTTGACTCTTTCGAACTAAGAAGGAAGGGGGAAGGAGGGGAGAAATAAGAGAAGAAGGATATCTTACCCTGCGGGCTTACCCTCCTACAGTCGGGCTTATTTACCACGTCTTCCTAAATCAATAGACTCTATCTTCCTTACTTAGTCTATATGTACTTACTTGATAGTGATATCATATGAGATTAGTCATAGCTATAGATGTATTCCTTCCATTGGTATTGATATTGGATTATTCCGTAAGGGAGAAGTCAAAGGTGAGTATCAATAGTAGTAAGAGTTGAGTGAGATGAGAGGTGGGGTGGCAACACTCGAGCGGCAGCGAGAGGGGGAGTGAAGAAAGAAAGAGAATCATCCCTTGTATCGCCCGGGGGAAGGGGAAAATTCTCATCTTCATCTTTCACGGGAGAGAGGGTGGAGTGAGAATAGGGCGGTGTGGAACATCTCTCGACTAAGCAGTTTCGGCGGGGCTGTCTTTGAAGTCTATTCGGAAAGGCTAAAGAGGTTAATTCAATGCAAGGGACAGAACTAAAAGCAGAGTTGGAAGGTGGCAATGCCGCTCAGTCTGTTGGGTATGAGAACACCCGGTGTTCCGACACCAGAAGATGCGCTGCTAAGAAAAGAACCGGAGGATAGGGGCGAATCCGAGACAATGCAGCTAAGTCTGACTTAAGGTTTTGGGGAAGGGACGGTATAAATCCGGCTTGAGGAGGGGATAAGCAGCTAATGCTAATATAGTCAAGAGTTTTATGCGCGGGGTGGCATTGTCCGGATACGGGCAATGAAAGCAGTCAAGGCAATGCACCTCACTCTTTCAAGGAGATTGAGATCTCTCGGCTAAAGTAAAGTGAGAGGAGGGTTGGGCTTTCTTTGCAGAAGAGTCGACGGAGGAAGCCTTATATGATGATTATATGGCTGGAGTGACGTTTAGAGACGCCGACCTATTATTAGGGACGCCGGAGCATAATCGTCCTCTGTATGTCACATGGACCAGCCAAGGAAGCACAATCAATAGAATCTTGGCAGGTTCCTCAGTCAATTTGATCACCCTGCGAAAACTTCGGCATCTGGAGTTGGATGTACAAGATCTCTCCAAGGAAAAGATTGTCATCCAAGGGCGTAGCGTTCAATCTGCCTCGCAGCTCGTAGAGGCAATTAAAAGTGATGGCGCAATCCCACTGTCTCATGGAGTGTTCCCGCAATCTCAGTCCAGTTCAGTCTTCCCGCATATGGCTTGGTGGAAAAAGTTCCTTGCCCTGTAGTTAGAAAGGATAGCTATTCAATCACAGTCAGTTTGCCGCACCGGTGCTTGCTCGCTACAGCTCTATCATGCCTTAAAGACCCTCTGCCTAGACACCAAACTCAACGAAATAGTTGCCATCAATGGTATTCATCCAAGGGTATTCACCGCCCACGTCGGCCAAGGTGTCTTTTTACCCTAAATCAATTTGCTTTTAGACTGTTTTTGAGGAGGATGACGAGCTAGTCAGTATCCCGTCCCTCCCTTCTCTTTAGCTTAGTTCTAGAAGGTTACTAGCATGGTTTTGAGGAGCAGTGCCGGGCGGATTGAAAGAAGTAGTTCCTTCTCGGCTTCAGAAGGACCGAAGGTTGGACGTAGTTCAGGGATTGGGATTACTCTTTGTTCTCAGCCGCTAAAGGAAGAAGGATCTCTATCTCTGATCCAGTGGATGCTTGAAAGTGAGGTAAGCCGATCCCATGAGAAGGGTTCGAGCCGAGCGCTTTCCTTTTAGCCGTGTAACTGGGTCTATTGGTCTAGTGCTCTTCGGTTAAATGTCCTTTGTTGTCCCGTCGTTAAAGGTCGAGGGCAGAACTTTGGATTAGAGCTCGAGGGTTATATCCAATGAATGAAGGGCACCGATGCCACCAATCCCCTTTCATCTTGGGGGCGACTCTATGCCTTCCCGGCTTGCTTTCTTGGCCCGGACAATTTCTCTTTACTTGGCTCAGTCTCTTCGAACCTCTACCTAGAGCATCTTCGAATCTTGTTGAATGGGTCTACCCCATTACCTTATTTGTTAGTTAGAACCGGAATCCCTATACCTAAAGCTACTGATTCAGATTCTGTTATTAAACCTGAGCCTTCTGAAGAGCCCCTGTCTTTGGCGCCTAGTCTTCAAGTTCTTCTTCAATTGAAATTATAACTTACTCCAATGCCACCTCGTTCTTATCTTATTTTGACAATACCGGAACATCCTCTGCGCCGTGCCCTGGATATGCCATTTTCGCCTAACCCGAATCTCTTGACTGAGCTGCATTTCCAATCCGTTTAGTCGGTCTCGTCCCCAAGTGTATATCCCTTATTTGTTTTGTTTGCGTAACACTCTTGATATTGAAACCAGAGAATAAGCTTACCGCTCTAAGTCGATCTATTATTCTCTTTCCCTCAAAACCTTCCTAGTCGAGCTTCCACCGCCCCTAAAGAAAGAGATGGGAGCACATCCGTAACTCAACGAAACGACTTACGGGCACTCATCTCATGGATACCCCTTCTTTTCTTGAGCCAGAGTTGGGGCTTTTGCGGCATCTAGTTCAGTATCAGATAGAGCAGATAGTTAAGTCCCTTGGCAAAGAAGGTTGACTTCTCTGTCACTTCCGTACTTCTGTAACTTCTCTTTACTTTAGCTTCTTTGGTTAGAAAGTCTTTCCCTGGCATTGGCTAGAAGAGAGGGATTAGTCCCCCTCCAACACTGACTTCTTAGTCGAGTAGTTCTCTTTCTCCTTAGCTTCGGTTTTCTCGAAACTGGCTACTCCTTATGATATGCCACCTCAACCCCCGATCTAAGAGCATCTGAGAACATCTCCGGCATTTTCGAGGGAAACTCAGATAACCGGAATGATTGGCCTTCACGCCTATCCCATCGATCGGAACTGGCAACAGATCTTTAAGCGGATGTAGCAGCGGATCAATATCAGCTGTGTTCAACTCCTGCTACTGGGTCAACTCCAAACCAATACTCGGGAATGGAAGCCAAACTACTTCTTGAACTACACTACTTCTTCCTTTTCATTGATTGACTAATGCCCCTCGGTTGAAAGAGAATCTTTTACCGCGGGATCAGCTGCAGAAGAATTCTTTCTATTATAGATCACTGCCATCTCACGAATTGGATTTGAACCAATCAAGCTACTTTCCTAACTCTATCTTCAAACCCAAGCATTTATGACGCTTCGCTTGCGCAGGAAAGGAAGAGTTGTAAGGAGAAGCTACTCTGTAAACACAATCAATAAAGAGTGTAGTTAGCGGTCTTCGATGAACAGAGGCGGGCTAGTAACAGATTAACAGATGAAGCCCACGGAGCGGTAACGGTAAAAGATCCCCTAGTCTGATAGCTTCCGTTAGTAGTTTAAAAGCTATGTTTTGAGTGTGAGTTCCTCTTTCAACACAATAAGCAGTCTACGGTCTCGACACCGAAACACTGTAAAACCTGCTTTCCTCGGAAGTGAGAAGTGAATCAGGGACTTGAAAGAGAGTTCTTTAACCAATCCAGTTCAGTAAGCTGAGGAGAGGTTGAATAAGATGTTAAAGAATCGGTTCTTGCTCACGACTCCGGTACCATTGATTCTCTTGTCGTAAGGGTAGAAGGGACGATAGCTTCTGACGAGAGGGAAGTGGCGAAAGGAACCGAATGAGCCGAGGCAAGGAAGCCAAAAGATCCCCGGGGATCTTAAACTGTATAGATTTCACTGGCAAGAGCCAGCTCGGACGGAATGCTTTCGGCTTCAAATGCAGAAGCTCCTGACTCGAGGAAAGGTTCATCATCCGATTCTGTGCCATCTGGGCTTGGTTCTCTTTCTCTTTAATAAGAATAAGAAGAGGGTTAGTTCGGATTACATTTACCTTCTCGATGCGAAACCTTAACAACATATGGGAATGGCAAAGAATAATCGATTTCGGAGCTCGTACCGGGGAACTTGCTGACATAAAAAGCTCAGGAGATGTGGCAGAAGATCCAACTCTCGAGGAAGCGAGGGACCTGAGGGGGAGAAGAATGCTATTTAAAAGCTTGCCCGTGCCTCTCTGACTTTCTAGTCACATAGCCAGCTGCCATTTCGCTTGCAGCCATCAAGACTGAAGGCGAGTCAAGAAGGAACGGAGAGTTTACAATTCACAACCTGGCATCCCACACAGAAGACGATTTTTATTTGATAGCAGACTTTATTTTAAAAGGGAGTTAGAATGCGCTTTGGTTCACAGGTATATCCCTATGCTTAGTCGGGCTTAAGCCAGTTTCACCGAGGGTTTCAGCAGTGATTAGGTACGAGCAATAGTCTGATTAGGATTATGCTGGAACTGCGCTCTCTATTACTATTAAGAGTAGAAATTCGAACTAAAGAGATACAAAGAAGAGTGTAGTGTGTAGCTCCTTTGTGCCCAGAGGACTTGAAAGAGCTTCGGATTCTAGTGATCCTCAATTCAAAGTCGTCAGGCTTTCGCTTGACCGAGGGCTCGTTGGTCTTGGTTTCGATTCCAGAGCCAGAGATCGAGATTCGAATTAGCTCTTTTCGAACTCAAAAGAAAGTGAGTAAAGCTACCTTTCAACTAGATACGAAATGGAAAGAAAGGAGAGTTCTGTCACTTCCGGGAAGGAAGTAGAGGATCCCGGCTTCCCTATCTGATGATTAGGATGATGCCTGAACTGGAACTGGTGGAATCCCTACTAGTCACCGATGTTGGTGCCTTTTCTGCTCTTGTCGGAATAGCTACTCTTGGTGCTTTAGTTTGACTAAAAGTAGTAGGAGATTAGGACTCATAGCATAGCTTAAGGAAGCAAGTAAGCTGAGGGGTGAAGGACTACGCGCTGCTAATTTCCATGTTCGGTCTTCAAGTGAAATGAGGAGTGAAGAGATGGAACTAAAGAGATTCGGGTTAGCCCAAGCCAAGTACCATCCATTTAGCTATCGGACCTTTATCCGCCCTTTCTTTATCCTCGCTGCTGGTCTTCCCACTTGCAACTGGTATAAGACAAGAGCGTTTTCATTCTCCGAGGCCGATGTGATCTTAGAGTTTAGTAGTACTGTTTCGCTAGCTGTGACGATAGGAGTTGAGGGCTTAGCTCTTCTTTCCTTTTCCTGGAAAGTTGCTGGGCTATTATTCAAGCATTTCGATAGAAAGATGAGTGATAAAGACTAAATTCAAGTTTCTTTTTAACATTCGCCAATCTATGAAAGAAGAGTTCAATTCCCAGCTAACCGTGAACAGAGTGCAGAGTTGGTAGGAGGAGGAAGAGGTTCTATTCCATCATGACCATAGTCCCATTTGTTCGCTAAAGATGGGCAGCAATCTGGATTCAAGTCGGAGGAACTACATCAAGAAAGTGAGATTTCGTCCTAGCCTAGATCTGTCTTATATTAAGATATTTATAGCTTAGATGAAGAGCTTATTCTCACCCTCGGCTCACTGAATTGGCTCACAGAACTACCTTTCCATTTCCAGAAGACTGAGACGAGAGTCACGAGCTACCTTGAGAACAGTGAAAGCTCAATCCCAACTCTCTTATCTGGTGCAGAACCCGCCCTAGAGCTATTGCCAGATTTTCTCTCAAATCAAATCGAGCTGCAGTTCTTCTTTCAGGGATTGGATTCCGCTCCATCCATTCCGTCACTCTTATCTACGATAGCAGCAAACTCCACTTCTTCAACAAGAGAAAAGATCATATCGGCAAGAGCAAGTAAAGTCTGAAATGCCTCAGAAGCAAGTCTCGGCTTAGCTGCATTATCTTCCTACCGATGTCATACTAGACTCTATTATGACCTGAGGGTGACTGAACTACCTTTATCTACGGGAAACGAGTAAGGACTGATGGGCATCGCCTTGAATCTGGTATTTCATTTGCTAACTCATTTACGCCAGGTCTTTCTTCTTTAAAGTCAAAGCGGAAAGAAAACGACTTATAAATAAGTTAATCCCTAAGTTCCGTCGCTACCTGGAGAGCTAAGAGCAGCTGATGAAATGGCAAGTGCCAGGCTAAAGGCAAAGAGTATATTCCTGCGAACCTTCGCAGAGATTAGCCACAGTTGAACAGGAGGAAGAACAGCTTCTTCAAGAAGAAAGAAGAGGAGGTAGCTGTGAACTCTTCTTCTGGTACTTGACTTGACGGCTGGCTACCCGAAGTCGTTTTCTTTCCTCAGAGACCCTATTGAAGCAGCCCCAGCTTCACGCTTCCCCTCCTTCTCGTTTGATTCCTGGAAAGTGAGAGTTCGACCCTCGTGAGATGCCGGTGCATTTCCTATTCCCTAGGACTCCTGCTCGGGATCTAAGACAGAAATTGAGAATCCAGAGATGGAAGACAGCTTCATCCGTACTTTATGCCTTAACGCTCTTTCCCTTTCCTGTGCCTATGGAGATTTGGATTTGGAAAGCAAGACTGACTAAGAGCGAGATCATCGGCCTATGTACTCTTCGACAGCTTTCGGCCTTATAGCTCATTCCCGACCTAAGAGAAAAGAGAACTGACCCCGGCAACAAAAACGAGTTTCATTCCGATTCTGGTATGAAAGTAACCCAAGGATCACTGAAACTAACTTCCCCGGTTGAGAAAAGACCGGACCCAATCCATCCAGCCGATCTTGATGCTGAATGCGCTTACTCAATCCCATTTCTAGTAAAGAAAGATAGGAAGGCGCCCACCCAAAGGAATAAGGCCATATAACTAAGAAGCTGAAAATCCTGAATTGAATAAGGAAGAAGAGAATAACAAGCCATATCCCCTTTTGCGCCATGACAATCTCTATTACATTAATCAGGCTTTTGAAGTAGGGCTTGCTAGATGAAGGAGAGATGAACAAATAAAGACAGACCTCAGTAAGCACAGCATAATGTCTGATATCTCTATTTCTTTTAGAGAGAAAGAAGAAGGTGCCTTTGGACGAACTCCTACCTCTACCGTAATAAAGGGGAGTTGCTTCTACTTGAATCGAGATTGGATTAGAAGGAGGAAGCCTAGAAGCAAGCACAGGCCTTACCTTCCGCCTTGTTACAAGCAACTTGTTCAGCTCCCTATCGGTCGAGCCATCTCTTACTCGAAAAAGTCTTCCACTTGCTCATCTTGTTCTATCTAATAAAGTATGTAGCTCGTTCTCTATCTTTCAAGTGACTTCCTATCTTCCACGAGCCCTTGAACCTCGGGATGCTCGTACGTCAGGTAGAGGAAGGAAATAAGTCGACCATAATGTTTTTTAATACTTTACGCGAGAGGAGGAGCTTCGGAAGGAGTATGAGGATGCCTGCAGTCATAAAAATCTTTTCCATAGGAAAAAGAGTAGGAGCCCCTGTGACGGCCTTTCGAGGGTGCTTTTCTCCTTTGATAGAAGCACTATGAGAGATTGTAAAATGGCTAAGGTTGTCACTTAATAGAAATGGTTACAAGCATCAGGCGGTTATTTCAAATAAGTATTGGACTCGATTTACTACATTCAACATTTTTATCATTTCAACTTAACTCCTTGGTTCGCCAACAGTCTGACGGAATTATCGAATGCTCGGACTTTGTTTGCAATCTAATTATAGTGTCACGGGCGGTAGATGCTTCAAAAAAAATAATGCCCATAGCGGCTACCTTGACTTTGCTATTTTATCATGGAGGAAAGGGTAATTAAATTAGCACGAGCTCGAGATTCACCTTGGAAGCGACCAACTCTGCTTCTAATGTTTTCGCGAAAGGACCGCTCCCATACTAACACGAGTAAGTAATCAATTTCCTTACTTTAAATTACTAGGTCCGTGAACTGAGTCATCGGATGCAAAAGGCGCATAGCCGACATCAACGTGAAGTGCAGCCCTTCTATTTTTTTTAAGGTCTAGTGCTAGACCCTGACCGGTTAAACCGCAACGATCAAATGTCACATGTCTTGTAGGAAAGTAAATCCGATCTATGCAAAAATTCCCGGTACAATAAAAGTGTCGATTTATAAGTACCGTGAAGAGACAGGCAAGCATTCCCTTAGTCCTGCTTTGCCCAACAATGAAACTGTGTGTGCTGCTACCTTTCGTGCTGAGACTTCTTAACCTACTGCACTTCCTGCCGGTATAGTTGCTTCTCTTCTTATTTATTCGATCTCTTCCATCCCGCCCACTACTATGATTCATGCAATGCTCAAGCTATTCATTTTTCACCATGCCCTTCCATTCCTAAAATGACTTTTTACTGTGGAACAAAGTAACCTCATAATCGAATAGCAAGTACGTCACCACTCGAACCATGTCGAAATCGATCCCCAAAGCCAACTCTGGATCAAAAACATCTTGATCGAAAAAAAAATCCATCGAGCGCACCAAAAGGAGCAGGCAGGCGAACCCTTCACTAAGGATTGCAGGACGAAGAACGGAGACTTTAACTCATAATAAATCAATTTTCAAGCAGACATAGTAACGAAGGATAGGCATTCGTGGGTGTTCGCTCTAGACAGAAGTCATGTCATTAACGGAAAGGGCGCTTATAAGTGGTAGGTTTACCACCACGCATGGAGGTATTGATTGGGTTAATCTTGGGGTGTGTCAAGTCGGACAGGGAGAGGCCTTATTGAGGGGCTTGCGCTAAGTTCTAATCGAAAGGGGATTAAGTAGGTTAGAATCTCATCATTACATTATATATGTATGTCATTCGCTACGTTAGGAACATATAGGTAGAAGCATCCATTCCCTGCTATTATTATCTTATGTATCTCGTCAGGCTCAATAGTGCAGGTGCGCTTTGGTTCAACCTCGGTTCTCAAAGAAGGAGTGCAGAGAGGTGCTTTCGTACATGAGTAGACTGCTCGCTACGCCCCTGATTCTTTTAACGTATGATAAACCACAATTTCTCCCCTACTGACTTTCTCTCCCTCTCCCCTAGTGTACTCTCGAGCTTTCAGAAAGGATCTTAGCCAAACGTTGACCGGCTTCGCGAGACCATTTCGGTCTACACATGGCTAGGCACTTTGGTCGTTGGTTTCTCGATCAAACTCTCTGACGTCGAAGAAAGACTTCGAGGAGCAGGGATGATTTTCGATCTTGTACCTTAGTAGAATTAACACCAACCGAATCTCGACTTAAGTAAGTACAAGCAAGGCAATTGACTCGATCAAGAAGGTATGGAACTTCTCGACGCACCTCTTTCCTTCTTTGCCCCATCTCTCTTCTCTTATTCAATTTCTCGTTACCGTCGAAAAGAGAACAAGCCCTTTATTATATATGCATATGCCATTTTTTTTGTCACAAGAAGCAGGATGCTATTGCTTGCTGGGTATGAATCCCATCTCTCGACGACGTCGGTCCTTCCTTCCCGCCCTCAGAGCTGATTCGACGGGATGCTTATTCGAGCATCGTAAGCCCTTCGAGAGGAAGATGAATGTAAATGTGCCATTTTCCCTTTCTTTTTCGTTGTCAACGGGGCTTCATTCCCCTTCTCGAACCGGTAATTCATCCCAGAGCCTAGGCTTAGAGCTCATAGTACTCATACTCTCACATCGGATACTAAAGCACCGGAGTCAATAGCTGCCTCTTCTGCGGCGCTTATTCCCACAGCAGACTCAATAGCTGCGGTTACGGATTCAATTGCTAAGAGGGCATTCGAGTCGAGTCAACTATACGATAGTGAAGTTCCTTGCGAGAGGTAAGGTAAGTTCTTAGGAATCGATTGAATCACAGGAAAGACCAGATCAACCAGTATACGGCCTTTGAAAAGCAAGCGCAACTAGTCTTGGCGAGCTATGAACGAATACTTAGCTTGACCAAGAATTGCTGTTGTTGAATCAGTTTCAAGTGGTGGGATCATCTTCATATATAAGAGTGGAATCCCGTCTCCTGAAAGGAGCGATCTCCTCCTCAAAGTAGAAGGAGCATAATCGAAGACAGATGGTAGCGTATTCTAAGTAGTTGATCTCACGTGCTATCCTAAAGTCTTCTTAGTCTTCCCGATTCCTGTTGATTTCATGTCTTGTCGGCATTACCGCATCTGGAGTAAGAGAAGTAGGGGAGGAAATCTTGTTCAAGCTGCGTTGGTCTTCTCTTTAATAGCATAGATAGGCAAAATAGGGATATTGCCTCAAGCCTAAACCTTTTTCTTTGCACTCACTCCCGTCAAGGCTTAATTGTGAGGAAGATGAATATGAATAGTTAACCACTAGCTCCAGTCCCAGTACCCCATCTCTCATTCCCGGCATTCCTCCATCAAACCCTCTTACAAAGAGAAAGAGAGCACCGGATGAAATAGCAATTTTCCTTTCCTCTCCTCTTAGACCTCCCCGAAAGAGGAAAGCATAAAGCGGATCTGCGATCGGCATATCGGCTGCTCATCCCAACGGATAGGGGTGTCGCATATATGCTGTTCGGATAAGGAGAAGTCTTCTTGATAACTAAGAGACTAGCTGGCTGTCTTGCCCTCTAACCTTGACCTATATAGATAGCTGGAAGTAGTCCAGGGAATAAGAAAGAGCTACTAAAGATAAAGAGACTCTTTCGGAAACTGGCACTCAAAGTAGATCGCTGGGAGATTCTCTAGGAGGGCGGAAAACTCTCACTCAAACTAGAAGGAGTAGAACTTGATGGAATAGATCTCCCTTAGCCAGGGGATCCCCATGAAACTACTTCCAAGTAAGTAGTGATCTTGTGGCGACTGGTTGAATGAATAGATTGAGTAAGTGTTCATTGTTCTATTTGCGTCTAATGTTCGGCTTAGCTGAATAAGTCGAGATTGAATATGACTGAGAATATTGTCTAAAAAGAAGAGTTCTGTCTTTATTTGCATTTGCGGGTTTCGGATGTGACACACTTCAGAATCCGCCTTCTCGACAGTAAATTGAGTGCCACCCCGTAACCTATCGGTCAAGCTACTTCGTTCCTCTCCCTGACTTTTTCAAGCCGTTAGGTGAGCTCGCATAATCGTAAGTAACTTGGTGCAGCAAAAGAAGAGTCACGCCCTTGCCCCTTTATTTAAAGGAAAGGGGCTTTAGTTAGACGAGATATTTTCCTTTTCTTTTTTTTCGGTATGCCGCTCCGCGAGCAAGGAGTGCCACGCACGAGCAGAGCGAAAACAAAGCAAGGCCAAAAATCTTCGATTTTTGGGGGGAAATCCTTTGATTGCGTATTGAATATAGATCCATGTCTTTCTTGTTTCACTAGCTAGGACCAAATTCGCACATGTCCGTTTCGTTATTACAACCTTCTTTTTTGATGTCAAAGACCAGAAGCTACGCGCAAATTCTCATTGGATTTCGGTTGTTCTTAACAGCGATGGCTATTCATTTAAGTCTTCGGGTAGCACCACTAGATCTTCAACAAGGTGGAAATTCTCGTATTCCGTATGTACATGTTCCTGCGGCTCGGATGAGTATTCTTGTTTATATCGCTACGGCTATAAACACTTTCTTGTTCCTATTAACAAAACATCCCCTTTTTCTTCGCTCTTCCGGAACCGGTATAGAAATGGGTGCTTTTTCTACGTTGTTTACCTTAGTTACTGGGGGGTTTTGGGGAAGACCTATGTGGGGCACCTTTTGGGTGTGGGATGCTCGTTTAACCTCTGTATTCATCTCGTTCCTTATTTACCTGGGTGCACTGTGTTTTCAAAAGCTTCCTGTCGAACCGGCTCCTATTTCAATCCGTGCTGGACCGATCGATATACCAATAATCAAGTCTTCAGTCAACTGGTGGAATACATCGCATCAACCTGGGAGCATTAGCCGATCTGGTACATC
>Ga0153959_1000541_pt1 | contig 13981 bp, 8 predicted proteins | sample TSFL043MetaG_FD_104685 | JGI IMG/M metagenome (GOLD analysis project Ga0153959, IMG submission 104685) | Attine ant fungus gardens microbial communities from Florida, USA - TSFL043 MetaG | ecosystem: Host-associated > Fungi > Mycelium > Unclassified | place: USA: Florida, Wekiwa Springs...
TAGCCACAGTGTTTTTTCGAAGTATTGAAGGCCAAGGCGGGCCCGATCGGATGCTCCTAGCGAATAACCGTGCGATCCGCATTCACCTGGTCTGTACGCGCGGGCCCGCGTTGCGGTAGCGAAGACTGCTACCTACAAAACGAGAATGCATTCGTGAGGGGCCTGAGAAAAGGCCAGCAGAAGAGGCTGTCTTGCCGCCTCGCTGGACACGGGTTAACCAGCTATGACGAGGCGCTGCCTCCTGACATCGTGGTAGCGGCCAACAATTGTGGAGCTGACGGTTGCGCGCTATCGGAAAGTCGAGAGCATTCAGAGAGTCGACGGTAGGATAGCTGCGCGCGCGAGCGCTATCGGACTCGCAGGAAATTTGGAAGCGGTGATGTCGGCGGACGATGAAGCCGATGACAACAGAGATCCGTTGCTGCTGTCGTCAGTTTGGCGGATCCGAGGAAAGGACTTTGAACTAGGTGTGTGCACCCTCTTGCGCCGCATTTTCGTGGGATTGTTGCGCGAGTTCTTTAGGAAGGATGCGGTTCTCGTCGACCTGAACTTGGGTTGTCGAGCTGGCAAGTCGTGTCATCACTCTTTCTGGCTGCTGCGAAAGCAAAAGCTCAGCACTGCTCTCTCTTATCAAAGTTGCGGATAGGGCAAGGAATGAAGCCGGCAACAATCATCTTGAATTAGTTTCCTGCAGAAACTTCTCGTGAAGATCGGAAACAAAGGGTGATTCTGCTCGTCAAGCGAGGCGCTGGATGCACTGGCGGCACTTCCGAAAAACCAGACGATACAAGCGCGAGATGTATGGCGATCTTGACTCATTCAAGTGATACATATCAGGTTGCAAGTCATGCGGTCAGTCTGACGACGGAGAAGTTCATCGGCGGTGCCTCGAGCGAGGAGACAAAAGAGGGTTTACTAGATCCAGAATACTAGATGCAATGGTCCGTGTGTGCAATCAAGCGCTCTCAACCTTCCCCATGGGGCTCAATATCGTCTGCGCTAAAGATGCAGAAGACCAGGACAGTGGTCTAAACAAACAACGTCGCCTTGGGGCACTTTGCGCCCCTTTGCCCTTTTGGCTCCACGCGGCGGAACCGGTTTCGGATCCGAAGGACGCGGAAGAATCAAAGCAATCAGCTTAGATATCAAGAAGCAGGTGGTGAAGCAGGCCGTCGAAGTATGCATTCCTTCTGGATCCGAGACTGGCACCGACAGTCTTGAGCTTTCGGCGACTTTGTTGCTGCCAGGGTCTTTAAACTGTTTCGGCGCCGGTAGCTTTTGTCGGTTGTAATTGGCGTCTTCATTATGCTTCTAGGCCGGAGAAGGACTGACACAGGCACTGACACTGGCTGTAGCTGCGGTGAGCTCCTCGTTGAGCGAGTTGGTATCGACGTTGGCCTGTCCTGAAGTTGGATCATATCTGGTGCTCGTTTGACTCTTCTTGGTGGCGCTCTGATGCTGCAGCGCGGCGCTCAGCGCTATACGACTTTTTAGAGGCTGGCGACTCGTCTTCATGCTCAATACTCAACTCGCTCCCTAGTTCCTCCTGCCAGGCAAGGCCTGCGTTACCTTCCTGTTGATCCGTTTTGAGCGCTGTGCCTGCAGAAACAGGTAAGCCTGACAGTCTATGTTCAGCGCTATATGCGACCCGAGCCTTTGCTCGTGCGCACCATCATTTGATCCTGTTCCGGCAGGTGCCACCCGGGAGCGTGGCTTGAATCCGACATCTTGTGTGGACTGCCGCGAGCGCCCACGGCTTGGGTTGAATCGCCTGCATCGTGTGCTCGTCGGCGAATCCCGGCAAATGCTGATGGCGAAGTTTGCTCTCTAGAGATGTGCCTTCGTCGCATCACCTCAACCTCGACTCTGTGATAATGGCAAGAGCACAACATACATCGCATTACATCGAGTGCAGTTCGTAAAGTGGAAAGACGCAAGAGTTGCACACAAAGTCAAAGCGGAGAGCAAGGCAAAGGGATATCGAGTGAGTGAAGAGGAAGACGGAATCCAAACAGCCATGTGCAAAAATAACATACTACGGTGGTCCGACGCCTACGTCAAAGTGCATCGACAGGAGCGTGCTGGATGTCGAATCTGGAGGAGGTGGCAGCAGACCTAGCTGCGCTGCGTGCGCTGCCGAGAGAGTTGCCCATTGCTCCAGCGTGCGTTGAGAGCGGACGACGGACCCTTGGATCTTTGACAAGTTCACCCCCAGCTTGTTGATAGTCTTTGAAAGGTGAACCGGCAGCTGTGTTGTCGACCCAGGTTAGACGCAGGACAGCGGAAGTGTGAGCAAGTTGCTGGTAGTCGCTCACGTCTTCTGACGGCGTCAGCTGCTCAGGCATCGTCCTCTCACACACACACAAGGGCTAGAGCATCAAGACGTGTGGAGGTCGAGTAACGCCGCTAATGCCGGCAGCTGTTGGCCTAAATTGAAGCAGTCACCGTCGCTGCGATCGAAGTTTCCATTCAAGCATCGAGCGAGAGCTGTCAACTGCATTTGCTCGTATCTTGGACTTATATGAAGCTGAGGCGTCCACTGAAGTAGGGACCGTTCGAAGGCTGATCCGACACTCAAAATCTCGCGATACGAAAGATATTGAAGGAGCGGCAAGACAAAAGACTAGATTCCGATAAGCATTTCGGCTATCTCCGGCACATTGCGACACTTCTCGCGTGTGTCCTGCACGGCCATAACGATGCAACATTTTCAGCCTGATGAGATATTAGGCCATCTCAAGGCGCCTGACGTAGGTCTGCAGCTGCTGGATGTCATTGTGGTGCCATTGTCATCAGCGGCGTTGAGACAACGTGTCCACTGAAGGAAAGACAAGTGATGGCAATGTGGCATGCGCCGCAGCTTTGGTCAATGTTGGCAGCTCGTTTTGAGCTGTTCGACACTCTTTGCCTAAGGTAGGAGAAAACGACGTTCATTACAGCTTGGTTGGCTAAGTGCCCATGCACGCTGGTGGACCCGTACTTACGGACTGGAGCTATTGCACTGACGAAGAGTAGCTGCGCTCTCAAGTAAGTTGGCAGCCATCCCGCGGATCGGCAACAGTAACGGCGAGCCCGTGGGACAAGGGACGGAGCGGGAGGTCGGATAGGGGGACAACATTGCCGGTCTCGGCAAGGATAGGAGAACACAGGGTATTAGCTTCCGCCTCCAAGCTAAGTGGCTGCTCATGGAGAATCAGACCGAGACTGACAAGAGATCTGGGGAAAGAGGCCCCTTAGGGCTTCACAAAAGATCAGCGAGAATGCGAATCCATGTGTATAAGCCTCGACGCTACCGGAAGCGGAGCAGTAGCCATGTAGTCGTGGCGATATGAGCCTGTCGACGCATTTGAGAGTGAGAAGTTTGCTAAGGGTCTTGTCATCCGGACGTAGGCGCGATGCTGTTCGTGACCCCGTCTTGAACTATGCTAACGGCAAAACGGCTGGCACAAGTCAATCTATCGCAGCTTCCTACTCGCTGAGAGAGTCTTTGTGTCTTTGCCAAGGATACATGTCGCCGCACGGGACGGATCAGAGTAGTAGGGACGCGAGTGCAGACGTCTATGAGCTAGTACGGAGGCTCGATTGACCACCGTGACTGGCGCGGACAGATCCAAAAGTGCCACTCCAGCCGCTTACTCATTGCTGTGGCGGACTTTGTTCGCTAAGCAAGATTCACTGTCTGCCCATCATGCGTCTGTCATTGGATCTGGCAGAAAGCCGCAGATTCAGACGAGGAACAAGCAATCCGGACGCTTCCTGTGTCTGTTCCTCGGAGATAAGCCTCCCACGACGGGAATCGCCAGTTGCATTGATACTGGGCACGTCAAAGCTTTCAGGAACTCTGCCTTGGATCACTAAGGCCGAATCTCAGGCAGGTGATCTGCCTCCCTGAAGCTAATTCAGATGCAATCCAGATGGCCTGCCTTGTCCTGCCTTAGGTCGGAGCAGAAAGACTGACCAAACTGCGAGGCAGGTTGAGGCAGGAGGTCTGAAACAGGTCTGCCTCAGCTTTTTCAAGGCAGGCTATCTGCATCACGCTCTGCCTTACCGACGTGTACTACCTTTTTTACGTTGTGGAACTCGTCCGTGTACCCGGCCAAATGACGACAATATGCAAGCCAGCGGAAGGTTGCGTTTTCTGTGCAGCCACTTTGTGCGAGCCATACTCACAATCTCAACCACGACCACAATCACATTTCCACCCACCAACGCTCGACCCAAAGTTTATGGACGGCACGAATAGTAAAGAGAGGGAGTCTGGTACAATCTCGTTGCTATTCTTTGAGGTAAGTTATCGCATGTGGTCTATTGGCGCCACTTCTCGGCTGCCTCCCATCACATTGCTGCTGATCAAATGTGCTTGCCGGCAATCATTACTCGGTGTCTTCGCCGCACTCCTCCTGGTCTATTGAGCACTCCGCGCCAGACGCGACAATCACTCTTTCCTCAGTCCTCCTCCAAGCTTCAAACTTTGACATCACGACGCATGATCCTACTCTCTCCATAGTCGATGACAAAGATGGAATTGCGGCGATGACTCCACAACATGTTCCGTTCATGTATGTCGTCGTGACTGACCCCAAAACGCTCAAGTGCTGAATTGCATTCTGCCGCGAGGACGCGAAAGGGGTCTTTGTGGAGCCTGTCGTTCCCACGACTCAACAATTTGAGCATGTCGCATGTGTGTTTGAAGGTCCCATAATCGAGCAGGCTTTCGCCGTGATAAGAAAGGAGCAGAAAGGTGTTGCAACAGATCGCGTTTTGAGTCTCCGGAACTTCATCAATAGGCCACCAGGGATACATAACTGCAAGGTTTTCTTCCTTGGGCTTGATGACACCAAACGAGATAGGTACCTGAACACGTATCGGATCAAGCTGAAGGGTTTTGGAAGGAGAGAAAGCACTTTCGTCACCACCTGTGGCTGGGAAGAAGGTCGAGAGAAGTGGATAGCCTTCGAACATGCGGTCTGGCTGGTGCTTCGCTGTGTTCCAGATGTGCTCATAGACGGCCGCTTCCAGCTCGAGGAACTCGGTGCGGACATTGTTGACTCCTTTCGCCGCAAAGGCATATCCCAACTCCGGATGGACAATGCGGAACAACTGTGCACTTGCGCCTCTACAACCAAGGATCGGCTCCATGATATGCTCGATCTCAGCCTCGTGCAACTTATCCTCAAGATCCTTCACGACTTGCTCGACTGTGATATTGTGGGTCTGTGCTTGACTTGACATCTCGTCGCCACCGTGTAGCTCGAAGTTTGGACATAGTGGATCCAGGACCAGACCATGCCTTAATGATTGCAGACATTTTTCCGAGCAGAACAAGGCGGTAATGAGTGACTCGCTGCGTCCAGGGTAGGGTACTCGGCGTGGAAGCATTGTTCGGTCGCGGTGCTCTCCTGCCTTGCTGCCGTCCTTGCCCTCAGACGAAGGCGTTGTTGATGAGTTCGCAGATCCAGTCGAGGCGACGAAACGATTGCCTGTGTCGAAGATGACATCAGACAAGCTTGAGGAGGAGGCGCCACCAGTGCTGCAACTACTGCCGTAGTCCTGTACATCACCAACGCCGTTGCTGTCCCGAAGGCTCCCTAAAATCGTCGTGTTGTCCAGAGGCTCAGATCGATCGGTCTCATGAAAGTCCGAGACGTAAAACATAGCCCCTGTATCAGCCTTCAACGAGACGTACGGGTCTGCGTTGACATCGCAGCTGCCAAAGTTGCTAACACCACGCGCCTTTCCGCCTGGACTGGCTCCGCTTCGGCCATCACTGCCTCGGCCACCACTGGTTTCGCCGCTATTGCCTCCACCACCACTGTTTCCGCCGCTGTCACCCCCGCCACCACTGTTTCCGCCATCAGCTCCACCTTCTCCACCATTGCCACCGTCATTTGATCCGCCGGGGTCATTGTCGTCACTTCGGCGTGCGCTTCCGGAGCCCTTGCGGGCAGAGGTAGCACTTGTACGCGTGGTAGCCTTTCCCTTGCGTTTCGTCAAGTTGTAGTATTCATTCGATTTTGTCTTGCACCACCTCTCGGCAGCTTCTTCTGCGCGCATCGCAGGTTCCATCTCGATGGCATCATTCACACCTTGGAGAAGAACGGCCACAAGGCAAGACAGAAGGTCGAGGTCCCATGGCCCGTTCTCGGACCCTGTGGTCTCTGTAGTGTTCCCACTATTCGATGAAGCTGGAATCGGTTGCTTGCCGCGCGGTTCGGCATAATTGCAGAAGAAGTAGCACTGTCCAGTCTTGAAGCAAGTCCTAAGAAACAAATAGAAAAGGCCTGTGTTAAGGACAGCAAGGGGGAAGCCTTCCGACAAGGTGTACGAATATAGCTGGCTGATCACTGCCGTCCTTTGGTTGGCAGGCGCGTGAGGATACGAATACCCTTGCCGCCCGATCGACCCTTGCGGAATATGTTCGATCGATTCTTGGTGACCAAGGTCAACCGGCCCTCGCGGATCACGGTCGATCAACTCTTGCTCCGCTTTTTTGGCGTCCTCCTGCAGCCCATTGAAGAATTGCCACAGAACTTTCGATTGTTTGACATGAAATGCCTTGAGCTCGGTAATGCTAGCTATCCGAGTGCAGGCATCGCTTCTTCGAAAGGTAACATAGACGTCGCTCTTGTGTTTGCTGGTCATGGTCTTTGTCGTATCTGGCTTCTTCGGATCTGTGTTCGGATCGAATGCTTGCGCCTCCTCCTCCCCTATTATCTCGGTTTTGGTCTTGATACGATTCCATATGTCGCGTTTCAGCTTTTCGTCGGAGAGAGCAAGCCTGACAGTCAAATGAGTATCGGAAGAGGGCCAGTTGTTCTTATCGCGAAGACCATGAAGCGACTGTGTGAGCTCATCGAAGCAATGTGCTTGCGCGGCGGAGAATCCTTCTGGACTCTCAACGTATTGACGATATTTGTCAGCGAGAGCAATGACTATTCGTGGTGCGAGTCTTGCGATATATTGGAACCAGATAAAAGTGTATTCGTTCTCCCCAACGAGCTCGTCCTGAATGGACCTTTGAGCGGTCTCCATGTCACTTTTCGCAAAGTCGACAACGCTGTCTTCACCCAGGACTTCGCGCAGCAAGCTCGTGACAAGCCGAGTCAGGTCGACAGACTTTGTGTCGTACGCCATTGAGGGAGGAAGGCGTTTTCCCGGCCGGGGATCACCGAGATTTGTTGCTTTGTCCACTGCTTCCTTACTGGGCAGAATGTCGAGAAGCAATTTGTCGAGATCTTCTCGACATTCCTGCACTGTAGACGGCCCCTTTTCCTCCTTCAAGCGTCGGTTCTCCTCAGCTTGTTCATCAGCGCGTCGATTTGCAGCCTCTGTTGCCTTTTTGGCTTCTTCTCTTTCCCTAACGGCTTCTTCTATCTCGAGTTGTGTCCGTCGAATCTGCTCTATCAATGCCTGGACATCCGTCGGATTGTTAGGTAACGCGTCAGGAAGCTCATCCGAGTGGGCGGAAGAGCTTGAAGTGTCCGAGCGCTGAGCATGGTGCTCGCTGACACTGCCGGACCGGCTGGTTTCAGCTGAACTGGCTGTCAGTGAAAAAGGGACAGCATTGGAAGTTGAATCAGTGGTAGGAGAAAGGACGGCAGAGGAGTCACGAGAGATGCCGGCGTCAGTCGCATAGCTGGGAGCGTGCGGGTCGAGGTGGACACGTTCTTCTTGAGGCGATGCATGTCGAGACTGGCGTGGTTCAAGGTCCCTTTTGACTGGATTTGGAACAAGCCCTCCGGAACGGTGTACCTGCCTCGAACGAAGAAGGTACCCCTCAGTGACAGCAGATTCTTCTCCGTTGTCAATGCTGAGATTGTCGAGAGCATTTGACACGTCGTCTGATTTGTCTGTCTGCTGACGCGAAACCGGCGTGGAAAGGTCATCTTCAGGGACAACAGTCGCAACGCTAGTGGTTGAGCCCGAACGCTGCTTCGGATCGACACCGACAGGATCTGTTCCTGTCGAGCCAGAAGATGTCTCTGAGCTGTTCGGCTGCATAGAAGGGCCTGCCCCGCGAGCCGCAGCCTTTTTTCTATCCTTGCCACGGCCAATCATGCTTGAAAGCGTCAAGAAAAGCAATTAAGACCTGAGGAGCAGAATGGATGCGACATGAAGGGATCATCTCACGGATGCAGAACACTTCCTTTATGCTGGACCTCTCTGACCAAACTATAAGCTCAGACTCGAGGTTCCTCTCATGCAAAGGGTTGCAAGGCTCTCTGCTTTCATCAAGCCTGGCGCAGAGTGGCACAATGCCGTGAACCAAATAAGATTACCCAAATACGCAACAACCCACAGCGCTTCCGCGCGTCCACATGAAGGTCCTGCAACACATCAAGTGACTGTATCACATGGGTGGGTTGGTCCCACTCTGTCCGGCACATTTATTCGCGCCTCGACTTTCAGCAAGATCTGTAAAGCAGCAGCCAATCTTGGCGATGCAGAGAAGAGCGACCCTTCAGAAAGATGTCGAGGAGATCAAAGGGAACATCGGATGAGTATCCCATGAGATCGGACAGCGGGTGAGTACGCCTCGAACACCGCCAGAACCGGAGAGGAAAGGCGTTACCGTTACGTACTCTCCTTTTCAGAACTCGTCGTCCGCACCAACTCAATTTCGTTATTTGTGGTGGGTTGCACGGTGTCTTGCCCGCACCGACTCCGCTTCAATCGTGCACCATATCAATTTCGCTCTTTTGGTGGGTCCTTGCATATTCCTCCGATTCATAGTGGGATTGACCTCTTTCAAGGGAAGAGCAAGCTGTAGGAGGCGCATATCCTCATATCTCAGTCCCCGTGACGAATCCAACTTGGCACAGAAACAAAATTGAGTTGGGGCAATCAAGACACCGAGCAACCACGAATCGAGCCTCAAGCTATCTTGACCCTGGCAACGTATCGCCAAAAGCGTTGCTGCGCGTCGTCGAAAGGATCTTCATACTGTACTGTAGTTACTCTTTTTGCGGATTGAGTTTGTCTGGGCACCATCTCAAGTTCGTCGCTTCATTTCTCGGTGTCTTGTGGGCACCATCTCAAGTTTGTCTGTGCACCACCACCAGCCTTCAATGTCACCACTGCAGCTCCGCGATGGCCAAAAGACGCGAGGCGCAGGCGGTCCTTGTATCTGAGCTGACCCGCTGAATCAGGGTGGTGCTTCGTATCAAGAGACGTGTCCATGATTGCAAGCTCGCGCGCGTGAAGGGGTCAAATGATGCGGACTCACACACTGGCCTTCATCCGTTGGTGGGTCAGAGGCGGTGGGACATACTTTCGGATAAGAAGGTAAGTCAGTTGCGCAGTGTGGGCGCATTGCATTCTGCCGTCCTCTCTCTTCCACACGTTCTCCTTGAGCCTGGTCGTCCTGGCCCTCCCTTTACTCTTTTCCTCTTTACCTACCATCCTCGTTACCTGCCATCCTCTTCGTGCCTACTTGCTCCTACCTTGCAAATCCTCACTCCGATCCCATTGCTGTTCAACGACCGACTTACTCGACCGGGCTGGGCTTCCTACTGTTCATCTTGAAGCAACAGGTCTTCTGTAGTCTGGCCACTTCTGCTTTGTTCTCGGGAGTGCCGTTCTTTCCGATCTGTCTTCCCCACGCATTCGGTCAAGAGATAGTACTTGTCGCGATTGCTACATGTCACAGCCTACGTACAAGCAGGGCTGCCAAGACGATGCTTCTTCACGTCTAGACGAGTCCTCATCTCTTTGCCGCCCAGCTACCCGGCGTTCCACCCGCCTTGCTGCGCTCGTCGATGCACCAACAGGATCATCCTCACCTGCGTCGGGAGCTCACTCAACTCCGGCCCTCGAGTCATCTATGCCACTGTCGACCACCAGTCTTCGCAGCCTGCCGTCTCCTGGAACCCCTGATGAGTCGATCCAGACGCCCTTCGCGAGCCTTTCACCTCCTCTTCTCCACATCTCAGTCCCTTCGCACGAGCCTGTCGGTCTGCGTCTTAATCTCGCAAAGGACTCTGTCCATCGTGATCCCATCCAAGCAGTGTTTGAACAGGCAGTTGAGCAGTCGTCCGGAGGCTTTTTCAAGACATCAGACCATCAAGTCGCTGCTTCTTTTTCGGAGCAAGGCGCAGTGCAGCCCAATGCAGGAATCCTTTCTCGCCGCCTTGGTGACATCTCCTTGAATGATCCTTTCTCCGCCTCCTCAATTCCAGAGACGGGTAAATCTCAAACAATCTCATCGCCCATTACAGCTTCTGTAAATCCACCTCGTGCACCTACCACTGACCTTGACGAATCTGCACCGCAGGCTCGAGATGTGTCTGCTGAGCTCGCATCGCTAAAGGCACAACTTCGGGAAGCTCAGGCACAGCTTCGGGTATCCAAGTCCAAAGAGGCCCGCCGAGCCAGTCGTTCGGAGTGTGTCGAGGCGTTTGACGAGGCTTGTCACTTCGACGCTGTCGGCCGTGCTACTGGCGCCTCAGGAAATGGCGAATCCTCAGATAGGCTCTACGATAACAAGTACTTGCCGCACAGGCTCATTTCCGATCAAGAGATGGCTCGTCATATTCCTACCTTTGCCCGTCTGACTGAACAGATTCTGGGCGACGACAACGTCATTGAGATGCATCTAGTCGCCCTCACTGATGTCATTGACAGGGTAGAGAAAGACCGATTCAGGGGCGAACAGAGAGTCGCAGCATTTTGGATCGAACGCCTTGTTCCGATCGTCGACGAGTTTGCACGGGCAATAGCACACGCCGTCATCCGATCTCAGAGCGAAGCAGACACCTCCGAAGCGCTTCGGGCCTGCGTCCATGAGATGAATTTGATCATCCCAGGTATCCCTTGGAAGAAACTTGCCCAAGGCTTCAAGTACAGATTCAAGTCGGAGGATCCTCTCACTGTCACGGCTAAGAGGGAGTGGCCTGAGGAGGACAATGCGATCGATCGAATCGACGAGATGGCTGCAATGTCAGCAACTTCGACAGCGGTGCAAGGTTCCCAACACACGTCAAGTTCAAAGTCCAAGTCGAAACGTACGGCAACTACCACGACCAATCTGGAGCCAATTGTCGAGTCGCAACCTGATGTCATGCACGGCGCTGCATCATCCTGCGATGCAGTCCGGGGCGTCAGCGTGTCTCCTTCAGTCAGGCTGTCTCGGATCGAGGCGACAGCAGAAGAGGGTGGTGTCTCGAAAGGTGCGCTGAAGACGACGTCATCGTCCCGCATAAAGGACTTTGGCAGAATCCAAGCTGACTTGTTCTTTGAATTCAGTAAAGATACCACGTCAGAAGGCTCCATCGAGCACGACGTCGCCTTCTACATCACCGAGATGAAGGCATGTTACGCCAAAGCCTCAACAAGCATTGAAAAATTCTTCCAAAACCCAGAAAGCTCTGGTCCAGGGGCCGCGAGTGGGGCTCGCTCTCAACCTCCGTTCACGGATGACTACGTTGTGATCGACCTTTCCGAACTTGCCAAATCGGGCAAGGTAGCTCGTAAGGGACTAGCGGCAATCAGTCAGTGTACCACTGAGATTATCGCACATCGTGTCCCTATGAATCTTCTTTGCACGGGCATGACCAATGTCTTCTTCCGGTACAACCACCGCAGCCAACTGCAAAGGCCCGATCAGCCCATAGAGCTATACTACTACGTTGTTCAAGGTAGCAAGCAGCCATGCAATGGCAGCGGAAGCGATGAAGGGATCTCCAACATGTGGCAGCCTCACTCATTTTTCCTCTGCCTACTGTATTCGGTTCTTCGAGGTGCGGCTGAGGCCGAACTCGTCGACGATGAAACGCGCAAGGGATGGTCTGAGGCGCTGAGAGAGTCTGTTCCCACTGTCGCCAAGTTGGGCTTTCGAGTGCATCTAGAAGAGGTCGCAGCCGGCGCAGTCGATCCGAACAGCTCGAACAACGGTACTGGAACAGATGGCGACGACGATGCGAGTGCTGGTCCTGGTGGAGCGGGCAAAGGTTCACAGGGTGGAAACCAAGGATCTGGCGACAAGACTACCGGCAAGCATGAGTCTCAGCGCAGAAAAGGTGGACGAGGCTCCTCCAAGGGCAAAGAACACAATGGATCTGGGCAAGACAGTCGCGATCGAAGAACAGACGATGGCGCAAGTGGTAGCGCGCTCAGGGAGCTCGGTGACCATCCGGCTTATGAAGCCAAAGAAGGAAAGGCCCTCATGGCAGCAAGGCAGCATGACAAGCTCTTCCAAGACCTGTTTTGGTGCTCACGCCCGCTGATCGACCACGTTCCTAACCATCTCGGCAGCGTCTCTGACCCTGACTCGTCTGGTTCGTCGGATTCTCTTGGTGGCAAGCAAGAACTAGCAGGCTCGACGACTTCGACGACCTCAACACCTTCCTTGGTACCGTCCTTCAAAAACGGGATCAGCAATGGCCCCCCGTTCATGTTGTCTAGTCACTCGACATCTCCATACATCTCGTACTGCAATGACTGCGAATGGGATGGCACGCCACAGTATCGCTTGCGCTGTCCTGTGCTCCGCACCAGTCAGTGGTGTAGCAGCCGATGCCTATTCAGTCTCAAGTTCAGCCTCAAGATGGACTCCAACTGTCCAAATGCACACCTTCATTGTCATCTTGGTCAGACGTGCGAGGATCACGCTACGCATGGCCATCCACTGAGTCTAGTGCAGCTGCAGCACGACATGCAGGCCGAGCTTTGCTACGGTCATATTTGGCACGCAATGGAGCCGATCCTTGGCTGTGCTGGTGCCACCTCACAACTCTTCCGCGTTGTTCATCCCAAGTACGGATACGGTATAGCTGCAAAAGGCTGCGATGAAGCAAACGTGTATAGCCTGGAGTGCGAGCATATCGCCTACGAGCACATTTGGTCACGAGCCCAGGCCATGGCTGCGGCGGCATCTGAGGATCAAACGACAGCTTTTGTAGACCAAGAGAAGGCAAAACAAGCTGGCCACCGACTAGGATTTCCCGTCATCGACAGGGCTCCACCCTGCACACGATATTCCGATCGCGCCAGCCGCAGAGCAGCTGGAGACGACGCCAGGTGCGATGAAGGCCATGTCCATAGTTGCGGTGATGGCGTCAAACTACATGTTCCCCTCTCACTGGGCGTGATAAGGCCTTCGGAGTTCTTTGACGATGTCATGTATCCTTTCTGGAGTGTCGAAGGCCAAGTCGCGGAGGGGCATAACTTCAACACGTTCCTGCTTCTTTCGTATCATGGACGCAGCCTCGATCACGAAGCTTCGTTCAGCGCCTTGCAAGAGCGTCTGCCTATGGAAATGAGAGATTATAGCAGAGTACAGGACTGGTGTCACCAAGCGCTGCAGCGATTAGGGGTCTGGCATTGGGACCTTGCTCCACGCAACCTTCTGTGGGATTCAGACTTGGACGCCTTGGTGGTGATCGACTTTGAGAGCATCTCAGTCGATTAATGGCCGCTACACGGGCGCCTGCAACCCACTCCTCTGACGCAGCACACTACTCGCCTTTGAGTAGCACATCAATTGCCTGTTACCGAGCTTAGATTTCGGCGTTGTTACCACTATCAAAGTCTTTTTTTCTCAACTTCCTTGTCTCGGTGGCCGCACTCACTTGCCAAAGCTGCTCCATTCGCTGATATCTCTAGCTTCCTGTACAACTTCTTTTTACACAGACAAAAATCCATTTCGAGTGCGCGGTACTTCTGAACCTTGGCAGCGATTCGTACTGTCCGAGTCTGGTGATTCGCATCTGATCCGGACTGGAGCAGAATCTTGCTGGTGCTTATCTTTGCGATGGGTGCACTCCGCTTTTGACTTCGTAGAGGCGGAGGAGGAATAGCAGATTCGGCGCTCGATTGATCTGACAACATGTCAACCGAGTAAGCAGGTTGAGGCATGCATGCAAAGGGCTGTGGTCGTACTCGGCAAAGAGCATGTGCGCGTCGTAGTTGCCTTTAAATCTGGTCACCTTTTAAAGCTGGGCAGCGTACTTGTTGTGTATGTTCTTTCTTCTCCTGGTCCTCA
>Ga0153959_1000543_pt1 | contig 13974 bp, 13 predicted proteins | sample TSFL043MetaG_FD_104685 | JGI IMG/M metagenome (GOLD analysis project Ga0153959, IMG submission 104685) | Attine ant fungus gardens microbial communities from Florida, USA - TSFL043 MetaG | ecosystem: Host-associated > Fungi > Mycelium > Unclassified | place: USA: Florida, Wekiwa Springs...
GACAAATAAGAAAAGTGTATAAGTAGGTAGCACAATCCACCGAGAGACTCCATCGAGTTCTCTTCGTTCTCTCATAACGTTGAGTGTGATAAGTAGGTCGTCTCGACTAAGCTCATCACTACAATATGACTGAACTTTTTAGTGGTTATATTTAAGAAGCTAATTCTCTCTCAAGAGCTATATATTATTACTTATATTACCAAAATTGATTGTTCAGTATGACAATGGACTATAATGTAACTTTATAGGAGATTAGAAAACTAGGAGTACTTGAAAAGGAGAATGATAATTAATTAATTAAAATAAATAAAAAGAAAATAAATATGAAATTCATGTATATACCACCACAACACCTTTTCTTGTTCTTTAACTACTACTATCACCCTTTGGGGGGTTCATATTCTACCTAACATCTCTCACTAATATTGTTGTTATTCACCATCCTCCTTTATCTCTTGCTTGTCCTGAGAGGCAGCAAATTTCTCTTTTATTTTATCTTCAATGTGTGTTCATTGTAACATGTATTGAACACCTTTGATCTGGTAGAGATTGCATATTGTAAACCTCTAGAATTATGAGTTGGTATTACAAATGGTCACTTATTTAGTTTGTGATTAAAGAGTTATTAATTCTCAAGAGTTGAAGACAAGGTAGAATAAACAACAAAAGATGTTGTTAAGTCTGAGATTTAATCCTCAGACTGGAGAGCCTTATATATATAAATTGGATGATCTGTGCATTTGAACAGAGCATCACATATCTACTGCCTATTGTTTTTTATATGGCAGTCCTTTTGTGTCTAGAATAGAGATAACCTAACTATAAAAGGAGCAGTCCTTGTTTGTATTCAAGAATTAATATGTATTTATGGGTAATAGATCAGTGTCATACCAAACCTTAAGGTCCTTGTATCTTCACAGGATCTTATTGCTCTAAGATCTATTTATGGTCATCAGAAGCATATTGAAGAGAGCTTCCATGTGTAGATGGAAGCAAATATCTGCATTTGGCAGTTTCCAAGATATCAACCAATCAGTATCCAGGATTGATTAACTGATATCTCAGTGAGTACTGATCACTTTGACATGTTTTGGGCATCTTTTGAAAGGTCTTTCTAAGGGCTTTCAGATATATCTAGGACCAATGAAATTATGCAAAAGTTTGTGACAGTCTATTTATATACTCTATATAATAAATTGATGATTCAAAAAAAATATATATAATACCAGAGCATTACATGTTTTACTACCTATTGTTCTATATATAGTAGTTTTTGTAATTAAAATAGCAATAACTTAACTATAGAAAAACAGTCTTTTATTTTATTTAAAAACAGATGAGTATCTGTATGTTACAATGTTAATGTTATGAACAGCATTGGAAATAATAGTATTGGAATAGAGTAAAATGGAAATGGGTAAAATAAATTACTCTAAGGTTTAGAATGAATATATTCCAGAGCTTGTCTATGAGTACACTATCAGAAGAGAGATATAATAACTAGTCTTAAATATTAACTCATAAATCCAGAGTGATAATTTGTCACAGTCTTATTTGCAGCCATATATCTAGCTTTACAATTATTTACTAAAGTCTTCTACTAAGAAAATTACTGTATTCACATCTTAGTTTTGTTCACTACTAAGTAGAACTGCCACCAATCCAGAACCCTTGAATCCTCAGACTTTCTTGGCAGAAGACCAGTACAAGGGTGTCCAAGCCTCGTCCAAGCCTCTTCTGTCTGCCAGAGATGCTCCAAAAAACCATCAGAGTTCATACTTGACACCAATTTGACATTGTGAATAATCATATAAATTTGGTCCACTTTTCATTGATATAGAAGTCCTACTCCTTAGCTAACCTGCCATCTAAAACCTTCACTTTATTCTACAAAAAGTGTCTAGGATACCAAATAAAAGATTGAGTAAAGAGCTTACCTCCAAAGAAAACAAGTAAGAATCATATGAATCAGGGGAGAGTTTTCGAACGGAGTCAGCTAATTTGTACAGATACTCCTGCACCTAAGTGTCATTAAACATCTACCAAGGAAACAAAGTCACATGCTTTGTTAGGGCCTGACGGACCAACTGTGCGCCATATTCTGTGCGCAAGCACGTCAAGGGGTTCAGACCCGACTAGATTAGTACATGAGTTAGGAGCTTATGAAGGGAAGAGAGCACATACTAAATGAAGGGTTGTCATTACGTCCGACATAACACTGTTGTAGCTTGAGGAATGGCCATCCTAGAGGATAAAGAACCTACAGATGCCTATTCGGCTGTAGACATCCAGCAATTTAGAATCCAAGAATCACGCACATTGTGTATGATAACGCGTTCTCTACCATCTATGACTCCATATATATCTAAGGTTTCCATGGTGTATCCATCCTGAAAAGTATTGAACAACAGAAATGGGTTCGAGTGCTAGCATGTGACCTTTTCTCTATAATCTGATATAGATGTGTTCAGTGACAATTGTGGGCAGTAAAAAAATCATCATTTGACCTAGATAGTCTCTGACTTCTGCTTCATATGCAGGATCAATGGTATATGCAATTCCTGCAGAAGCTGGTGAGGAAATAGACTGGGTTAAGAACAATGTCAACACACCCCAGACGACGTCTTCATGTGGAAATACGTCCTGGAGTTCTATTCAGCTGTATGCTAGAATCGTTCAAATAAAGGGGTTACATACAGCTCCCGAGAACTGATCCCAGTCTTCCTTGTGTACCAGAGTCACCACTCTTCCCGGATTCTATAGAAAGATCAGATTCTAGTCACACGTATCTCGGACATATTTTGAAGACCTCTGGAGTTCCACGGTGGTCGTGAGACGATTGAGCGAACCTGCGCACGTACCCTCTGAGATATCCGGGAACTAGAAAGGAGAATTCACATTAGGCTGAAGTCGAATTGTTCCAGTACCTTGTGTGGTCACATAAGGAGGAGGCTATGTGAACAGCAATGATGAGCATTTCTTTTTTTCCAGGTGAGGACTGCTTGCCTTAAATATAAGAGAACCATAACCAAAGACGACGAGCAGGGGGTTAGAACCAAAGGCCATCGACGAAAGAAGCAAACCCTGCAGCCGCTCCATAAATGATTTACTAAGAAAGACGGATTCACTAAGCCGAGCGTTATTTTAACTTATTGTTCTCTTATTTTTGAAGCTGTTTTATTTATTTATTTGAGCCGAGCGGCATTCCCACAAATTATTTTCTGATGGCAAATGTCTGCCTGCCGCATTTTTTCCTTTCATCGATTCCACATATTCCGTTGGGCTATCGGCTTTGACATTATGTCGGGGAAGAATAGAGCTTGTCGAGCCAGAGATGCACCTGCTAACGAGGTTGAAGTTCAAGTTAGCAAGAAGCCACGACTGGAGATCCAGGAGAGTGCCCCCTTTACTTCTTCCTACAGTGCTGGCGAAACTGGTGTGAAGCAACAATCCAGAGCTGATCCAAAGTGGTCCAAACGAAAGCCCAAGCACAAGAAAATCAACTTGCCAGAACCCTGTTCACCAGAGGATGTGCTATGGGAAGAAATTAAATACGTCCTCGGAGCGGAAACTGTAGAGAAAGCTATCGAGGGTGGCGTCGAGTTTGATTCACCGTTCTCACCTCAAGAGGAAGTAGAAGTAATAGTGAAAAGTCTAAGCGCAGGGGGTGAGTCCCTTACTCTCCGGTTATTCGATAGTTGAGAAAGATTCAAAGAGACTACCTATTACAGGCGATGCTGTGGCAATTCCTGTTGATGGAAAGTACTGCAACACTCCATGGGCCATCATCGTTTCCTTTTCGCTCCCCGGTGAGATTATCCGTGCCAAGGTGTACCGAAACGCGCGGATGCATTCCGTTGCCGACTTCGTGTCAGTAATTAAACCAAACACGGAGATCCGCGACGACTCTCGGGTACAATGCAGGTATTTTGGAAAGTGTGGAGGTTGCCAATATCAAGTGCGTTTATGCACACGGATCAACACTACTGAAGCACATGTATAAGACTTAGATGCTCTCATACGAGACTCAACTTTCGCTCAAACGCGAGGTTATTGTCAAGGCTTATCAAAGATTTTCTGGTTAGTCCCCCCAATCGTGGAACGACTGTTGTTCATGATGATTTTCAGGCTTGTCAAAGTCTTCTGTACCTTCTGTTCTTCCCACAATTGGCTCGCCTCTGAAATACGGCTATCGAACAAAGATAACACCCCATTTTGAAGCCGCCCCAAAGTCTTTGCTCAAGATGAAACAACAAGATAAGACTGACCATGATGAAGTCAAGAAACAACCAGATTGGTTGAAAATTGGTTTTAATTTGGTCGGCACTCGAAAAGTTTTGGACATCGAGGAGTGTCCAATTGCAACCCCAGTCATCAACGAAGCCCTCGCCATTGAAAGAGCGCGAGTTATGAGGTACGTTAAATCCTTTCTAGAAATGCTTTCAAATTACTTAACATTTTATAGAAGCGCTTACACGTTCAAACGTGGTGCATCACTCATCCTCCGCGATTCTCTCGACCCTTCCATGCTACTACCACTCAATTCACCGTCCGAGGCGGACGTTGAGTCATATATCTCAGACGCACTCACGAAGCACGTCTGCGTGACTTCACATAAAGGCAAGGTACGCGAAAAAGTCGGCGGATTTTTATTCGAATATCCAGCATCGTCATTCTTCCAGAACAACAATTCTGTCCTTGTACCCTTGACAAATTACGTCAAAGATGCCATCTTCCCTCCAGGAGTCGAGAATTCCAGACCAACTCATCTTGTGGACACTTATTGCGGTTCTGGGCTTTTCGCAATCACACTTTCTCCTTATTTTGATACGATCTCCGGAATTGAACTGTCAGCGGATAGCATTCGGTCAGCACAGGAAAACGTAACACTCAACCGCTCTCTACGCACCATATCATCTTATAGCAATTTCATCTCATCGAGCACTTCGTCAAAGGAGATACCAGATATCACATTCAGATCCGGGACAGCTTCTGACATTTTCTCTTCTGTTTCCTCCTTTCCGCGCCTCAAAACTGTGGTTGTCATTGATCCACCTCGCAAAGGTTGTGATGAAAAATTTATCCAGCAGGTTGTACAGTTCCGACCGGCTGTTTTGGTATATGTCAGCTGCAACGTGCATACCCAAGCACGAGATATTGGAATGTTGCTGCGTATGGTAGATAACAGTGGAGAGACGAGGGAGAAGTATCAACTAGAAAGCTTGAGAGGCTTTGACTTGTTTCCTCAAACCGCTCATGTGGAGAGTGTTGCGGTGTTGAGACTTGTTTGAAAATCGGTTGGGTGGTCACAGTTCGACTACAAATATTGTAAACAGTGATTCCAGTGTCAGCCACAACACCGAATCTATTGATATTGCCTCCTTTAATATGCCTCGGCTGAGGCCTCTACTTCGCAGGTCGTGTGATCTGCATTGAATACACTTTCATACAAAACTTAATATGCAGACCGATAAAGAAAAATCAGCCAACACATCATGCACACAAAACACTCCAGTCTTGGAAACTGATTTTACCAGTCTGGATGCTGGTGATCATTTCAAACATCCCTCGTCCCACCAATCCTAGGCCATCCTCTGATACTTGGGGGAATAAGAGATCACTTCCGTCCCAACCAATTCTATTTACAGGTGTGACGATTGCAGCAGTCCCTGAACCGAAAAACTCGGTTACTTTCCCATCAGAGTACCACGACAATAGCTGTGAGATCGTGATTGGTTCTTCTCGAGGGTATATTTTGAGGCTGGATGGCACTCCTGGAAGTGTGATATCACCCGAAGTGTGAGCATCAGCAAGACTGAGGGCAGAAGCATGGGTAAGACCGGGAAGGATGGTGCCATCTAGTGATGGTGTGATTAGATCCAAATCTATGAAATATCAGTAGACGTGGTTGGAGATGAGTGAACCACACTCACGACCGTCATCACGCTTGACGATGATGAAAACATTCATAGCACCCACTTCTGTTATCATGAGTTCCTTCCCTTTTTCACCACTCAGACAGTCAGCCCCCAACAACCACAGGATTTGATCGTATCCTTTTGAAGAAGCATGGATCTGAGGCATGAAGGTTGGTGCATAGTTCAAACCGAGTTTGTGTGCACACTGATTGGCAGATATCTCAGGAACTGCCAAATGCGGACATTCACTTCCATGTGCACATGGAAGCTCTCTTCAATACACTTCTGATGACCATAAATAGACCTTAGGGCAATAAGATCCTGTAGAGATACAAGGACCTCAAGGTTTGGTATGACACTGATCTGTTATCCATAGATGCACATTAATCCTTGAACACAAACAAGGACAGCCCATTTTATGGTTAAGTTATCACTATTCTGGACACAAAAAGGACTGCCATATGTAGAACAATAGGCAGTAGAACATATGATGCTCTGTCCAGGTGCACAGACCATCTATTCATGTATATAAGGCTTCCTAGTCTGAGGATTAGACCTCAGACTTAACAACATCTTTTGTTGCTTACTCTAAATTGCTTTCAAACACTCTTGAGAACTTCTAAAGCTCAAATCCAATCATAAATCAGTAAGTGATCTTTTGTGATAGAATGAATGTGGGTATTGAGAAAATAGATACCCATTATTAGAGGAAGGATCAGTACACCAGACAACAAGAATAACTGAAATGACACACTTACCTTGGAATACAACATTCTGCATTACTACATCCAATCCGACATGGACTTTAATATAAGGCATGATCTCAACCAATCACTGCAACAACTACATTCTGCATTACTACACCCAACCAGATCAGGCTAACTAATTACTGCAACAACTCCATATTTTGCTATCTATATACCAGTTAACTGGAGGGGAGAGCACACACATATAAAGAAGGGACTCATGATGAATATACCTCAGCCGTCGACTTACCAGTTGACGTCTGAGAATTAACTTATCTGTTATACCCATGAAGGAAGAACGGTGAAAGTGTTGTTGGATAGTAGAGCGACGGGGATGTTTATAAGCAAAAAATTGACAGAGAAGGGGGGATACAAGCTGATTAAACTGAATCAGCCAATATAAGTAAGGAATGTGGACAGTATGGGAAATAGTGGAGGGGCAATTACTCATGAGATGGAAGTAAACATGTTTTACAAAGAACATGTAGAAAGAGTTAGAATAGATGTATATAAGCTAGGGAAAACAGATGTTGTCATGAACCACCAAATTCCCCTAAGGCAATGTTTATATTTCTTTTCTTTTAATTATGTAATAACATCGGATTAGTAAACAAGGACAAATAGTCAAACATGTATAAGTAGTGTACAATGAATTAGCAGGGACTCTAACGAGTTCTCTTTGTCAACTCTGATTTAGAGTAGAGTTAAGCCTGAGATCACTTACCAAAGACTACAACTCTTACAGATGTGATCTTGGGCATGCCATGGTTGGCGGTTCATAATCCAGAGATAGATTGGGAGAAAGGAGAAGTGAGAATGACAAGATGTCCACCACTATATGGAAAAACAGTAAAGATGAAAGGAAAAAAAGAGACAAGAGAGGACAAAAGAAAGATTGTGAGATGAGCAATAGATGAAAAGGAAGACTGGGGAAGAGAGAGAAAAATAGAAGTAGATCATAGGAAAATGGAAGAGATAGTACCCAAGAGGTTCTATAAATGGTTAAAGGTATTTGGGAAGGTAGAATCGGAGAGGATTCCAGTTAGAAAGGTATAGGATCATGCAATAGATCTCAATAACAACTTCAAAGCAAGCAAAGCAAGAGTATATCCTCTCTCTAGGAATGAAAAGGAGGAGGTACAGAAGTTTATCAACAAGTATTTAAAGAAGGGGTACATTAGACCTTCTAAATTGCCCCAGACTTCACCAGTGTTCTTTGTAAGCAAGAAGGATGGAGGAAAACACATGGTTATAGACTATTGTAGGCTTAACAAGCAAACAGTAAAGAACAACTATTTGCTACCATTAATTACAGATCTAGTAGATAGTATGGATAACAAGAGAGTGTTCACCAAACTGGACTTACAATGGGGATATAACAATGTGAGGATAAAAGAGGAAGATGAGTAGAAGGCAGTCTTCACTACATATATGGGGTCGTATGAACCAGTAGTGATATTCTTTGGGATGACCAACACACCTGCCACATTTCAAGGTATGATAAACAAAATCCTAAGGGATATGATTAATGAAGGAAAGGTGGTGGCATTCATGGATAATATATTGATAGGAATAGAAATAAAAGAGGGGTATGACAAAATTGTGGAAGAAGTACTAAGGAGGCTGAAGGAGAATGATCTATATGTAAAACCAGAGAAATACACTTGGAAAGTGCAGAAGGTGAATTTTCTGGAAGTAGTAATGGGTCAAGGAAAGATCAAAATAGAGGAGGAGAAGGTGACAGGAGTGTTGAACTGGCTGGCACCTAAGACAGTCAGAGATGTTAGAAAATTCCTAGGTCTTACCAATTATTACAGACAATTTGTAAAGGACTTTGCCAAGATAGCCTGACCCCTGAATAATCTGACAAGGAAGGAGGAGAAAGGGAGGTAAGGAAGTGACCAGCAAGGAGCATTTGAACAGCTTAAGAAGGACTTTACAAGTAGACCCTTACTAGTTGCACTGGACTTAGACAAAGAGTTCAGAGTAGAGACAGATGCCTCTAACTTTGCAACAGGAGGAGTATTGTTGATTAAATGCGATGATAGTAAATGGAGACCAGTAGCATACATTTCTAAGTTGTTAAACAAAACTGAAAGAAACTACAAAATACATGACAAGAAAATGTTAGCTGTGATATACTGCTTAGAGACATGGAGACACTTCCTAGAAGGATCCAGAAGTAAATTCAAAGTCTGGACAGATCATAAAAACCTAGAGTATTTTATAAGTAATCAGAAGCTTAATCATAGACAAGCTCAATTTATCAAGGTTTGACTTTGTATTGAAGCACATTTCAAAAAGTAAGATGGGAAAGGCAAATGGATTAAGTAGGAGACCAGACTAGGAAGTAGGAGTAGAAAAGGACAATGAGGAGCAAGTATTGGTAAAAAAGGAGTGGTTAGAGGCAAAAAGGATTAGAGTAGTGGAAGTAATAATAGAAGGGGTAGACTTGCTGAACAAAGTAAGAAAGTGTAAAGCAAGAGACAATGAAGTTGTAAAAGCAGTAGAAGAAATGAAGTGAGTAGTAGTAAAGATGCTGAGAGATAAAGAGTGGTATTAAGAGGATAAGCTAATGCTGAAAGAAGGAAAGGTGTATGTCCCTAAAGACAAGAAACTGAGAGCAGAAGTGATCAGGCTACATCATGATATACCTATGAGAGGACAGTGGAAAACAGCAAAGTTGGTGACAAGGAATTTCTGGTGGTCAAGGGTCACTAGAGAAATAAAGAGATATGGGGAAGGTTACAATGCTTGCCAATATAACAAGAATTGAACACAACCACTGACAGAAAAATTAATGCCAAATTCAATTCTGGAGAAAATATAGACTCATATCAGTACGGACTATTATGAATTGCCTTTTTTCTCTAAGTCAATATTTATATTTATATTTATTTTCTTTTTATTTAATTATGTAAATAAGGACAAATAATTGGACTTATATAAGTAGTGTATACAATCTAGCAAGAACTCTAATGAGTTCTCTTTGTTAACTCTGACTTAGAGTGGAATTAAGGTTAAGGTCACTCAACCTTGACTAAAGATCCTTACATGGACTTCATTACAAAGTTGCCTTTAGCTCAAGGATACAACTCAATCCTAGTAGTAGTAGATAGATTTACAAAGATGGCACATTTTATATCTACTACAGAAAGAACAAGTGTAGAAGGACTAACATGACTATTTAGAGATAATATTTGGAAGCTACATAGATTGCCAAATAGTATTATTTTGGATAGGAGACCACAGTTTATGGCAGATATCATAAGAGAACTAAATTGCATGCTAGAAATTGAGACAAAGTTGTCTATGGCATTCCACCCACAAACAGATGACCAAATAGAAAGAATGAACCAGAAGTCAGAACAGTATCTCCATATGTTCATAGACCATTGACAAGAGCAATGGCCAGAATGGTTGGATATAGCTGAATTTGCCTACAACAACAAGGTGCACATAGGAACCAAAGTATTGCCCTTCAAAACAAATCAAGGACAAGATCCAAGAATGGGATTTGAGATGAGGAAGAGAGGGAAATATGAAGGGGTAGAAAAGTTCATGGAGAGAATGAGAAATGGAGGAAGCAAAAGTAGCACTACAAAAAGCACAAAAGGATATGAAGTGGTATGCAGATAGAAAGAGAGGGGAGGTAAAAGAATACAGAGTGGGCAATCTAGTGCTACTCAGCACTAAAGACCTAAAGTACCAAATAGCTGGAAAATGTACAGAGAAATTTACAAAGCACTTTGTAGGACTTTACAAAGTAAAAGCAATCATCTCCAGTAATGCAATAGAGTTAGAGTTGCCTAGTACAATTAGAATACATCCAGTAGTCAATGTTAGTAGAGTACGAAGATACAAATCATAAGTAGAAGAGCAAAAGAAAAAAACATCACAACCAGCAGTAATCAAAGAAGAAGAAGAATGGGAAGTGGAAAAGACCATAAAAAAAAGGAAGATAAGAGGACAGAATAAGTACTTGGTATGATAGAAGGGATGTATAGCAGAAGAGGATACTTAGAAGAGCAAGGAAAACTTAAAGAATACAATAAAGTTGGTAGAAGAATTTGAGAAGGAATATAGTAGAGACAAGGAGGAAGAAGTGAGATAGCAAGAAGCAGAAGAAGATAGGAAGATGTTTAGTAGAAAGATATATGGCAAAGTTGCTCTATTAATGGGGCAACAAGAAATATAACAGGAAGTATTGGAAGTGAATGGAAGAAAATTGGAAACAGTGAAAGAAAAATCTGTTCTCCAGATACAATAAGAATCCATTTTTGAAAAAGATAGAGAAAGAAAGGAATAAGTACAAAGGAGGAATAGTAGAAGAGTAAAATGAAGAAGATGATAATGAGGAAGATTAATGGAGGATAGAAGAAGATAGAAAATACTTGGAAGGGTTGGAGAATGAAAATCAGAATATGGGTAATCTAAGGGACCCATATGACAAACTACAAAAAAGTCCTTAGAACAAGGACCCTTGAAAGAAGGGTGGTGTCATGAACTGCTCAATTCCTTTAAGACAATATTTCTTTTTCTTTTCTTTTAATTATCAGACATGTGAGAACTTATTACCAAATCAGGAAATGTGACTCAATAGGAAAATGTGAAAGAAATCTAATATATACAAATAAATAAATTGTATAAGTAGTATAGAACAATTAGTAGGAACTCTAACAAGTTCTTTTTATCAAACTCTGACTTAGAGTACAATTGAGGTTAGGGTTACATAATCTGAGCAGCAATTGTTACATTCTCTTTGTCAACTCTGACTTAGAGTATGAGTCTAAGCTATCTTAGTGGACATTTACTACACTTGAGAAAGAGAGGAGAAAATAGAAGCAAACTATAGAAAGGTAAAAAAGATAGTTTTTAAAAGGTTCCATCAGTAGTTGAAAGTATTTGGGAAAGTAAAGTTAGAAAGGATGCCAGTTAAAAAAGTCTAGGTGTAACAATTTAGATGTTGGATAAGTAACCCTAACCTAAGGTATACTTTTTATCAGAGTAGACAAAAAGAACTCATTAGAGTCTTTGCTCATTGGCTATGCTAGGTGATGGTTAGTTAGTATATAGCATAGAATATGTCAAGTTTATCCTACTCATACATAAAAATGGAATACTAGAGCCAATTTGGTAGTTCCTGGTAGTTGTAAGAGCTTAGATGTCAATTAAGTTGATCTAAAACTTAACCCTATTCTAAGTCAGCGTTGACAAAGAGAACTTGTTAGAGTTTCCAATGTTTGTTGTACACATACTTTACTATTTACTTATGTTTACAATGTCCTGTACATCCCTTTGAGTCACTAAGTCCTGCATGTCCAATTTTGGTAATAAGTCTGAAAAATAAATAAAAGAAAAAAAAAGAAAAATAGATATTGAGTCAGAGGAAATGGTGATTCATGATATGCTTCAAATGGACAAGCCCTGGGTTATGAGATGTTTTGAAAGCTGAGTCTTCTATGGCAAATAGAATTAGAATTTTGGGTTTGGATGCAATTGATTTGTTGTTTAGATGCAAAGTTTCTGTTCTTGATTTCACTGATGTCATCCAGTCTGGCAGATACCGTGATCAAGTCCTTCACACTTGGTCATTCATACTTTTGAAGCATTCCTCATCTTTCTCAGTCACCCAGGGCAAGGAGAAATTGACATTGATAAGCAACTGGATTCAAATTATTTTGGTGAGCCCGATGATTGGACGGCATCTTTGTTCAACATTGGTGATGAATCTAGATACCTAGAAGCCCCATCACAGTTTTCCTATAAATTGGTTGCCTGATTAATATTTATCAACTCATACACAATCTTCAAAAATCATTGCCCAGATTGAACAGCCGACCAAGCAAAACAGAATCAGTAGTCTGAACTGATACAACCAACAAGGGAATGTAAGTCCGTAGGCTCAATGTATAGGACTTGTCGAGTCCAGCCAGAAAATGCAATATCTTGCCTGCACATTTCAAAAGCGAAGTGGGGTTGCTTGAGATGCCCATAGGTCTTGTCTTGACTCGGATAAATTGACAGTGCTTGACCTGATCCGAGGAAAACCCTGGCAGATCTATGCGAAATTGACCTCAAGGCTAGTTTGATCAGCGACTAGTTGTATCTTCATGCAGTAATGGCCTCATCTAGATATTTCCCTATATTCCTTATTCCTTCCATCCAAGTGAAACTCCTCTCACACTGGCTGTATCCCATTTTTCCTTCTGCCGAGTTAGATGCATACACACAGACAAATCTAGACTTGACACATTTCTGAGTTGACGGAAAGGATTTCATTGGGTAATGCTGGCGATAGACAAGGTGTAACAGACTGATCATTTGTTCTCTATTGATTCTGATTAGTTTCTCCGTTCTTTGTGCAAACGACTTATCTGGATGCAGTAGTCAATTATAATCCCCGGTTCCGATCCAAGCATGACCTATATCGAGAATCACGCCCAACTCGTGTCCGAGCGATGGACCAGTAACGGAGACCTGAATAGAATTTTGAGTTCAAATATTTTTCAGATTTGTCTGACATGATGTTTTTGCTCGAATTCTCAGATGAACAATAACCTGGAAAGTATTTTTTCACATAATAAGGGGAGCTCCTGGACCAACCAAAATTAGACGTGGTGGAAACAATAATTACTATGCAAGGCCACTGCTAAGGGCTGCCATGAGGCCATATGTGAGGAGATAGGTTCTGTAGTCTCCGTAGCCAGGCCCAAACAGTTTTTTCAAGCATCTATTTCACAGTGCCCGAACGCAGTCCGTGCGGGCCCAAACGGTTGACAATCACTGATACGCAGGGAATGATGTGAGACAATGGATACGTAAGGAACGTGAGGTTGGACATCATAATGTACCGTTCATGGAACGCATTTGATCCACGAGGTTTTTCGGATATGGGGCCCTACCACAATGCACTAGACCGTCATACACAATGCGTTCCTGAAACACCACTTGATAATGGACTTAGGCGCACAGGCACGATGACTTGCATTGAAATTAATGCTTTGACCACCTGACCTGGTGCATTGTAGTTTTGTACCTTTTTGGTATTTGTTGCATTTGTCAATCAGAGTGTTTTCCACACTCCCTGTAAATATTCAGAACTCATTGTCCAAGGGAATACACATGTACATAATGGCATACATCATACACAAGTTGAGGCACATAATCGACATGCAATATTTGAACGAGATCAGAAAGGTATTGTGGCAAGTTTGAACGTAGTGTAGCTACAACAACTGGAGAAAGTCAGTTTACTCATCATCATCATCACCCTCATGCTCCTCCTCTTGCTCCTCCTCTTGCTCCTC
>Ga0153959_1000544_pt1 | contig 13965 bp, 4 predicted proteins | sample TSFL043MetaG_FD_104685 | JGI IMG/M metagenome (GOLD analysis project Ga0153959, IMG submission 104685) | Attine ant fungus gardens microbial communities from Florida, USA - TSFL043 MetaG | ecosystem: Host-associated > Fungi > Mycelium > Unclassified | place: USA: Florida, Wekiwa Springs...
ATTCCGATCAACAACTTGGAGGTATGGCTGAGTGGCTTAAGGCATTGGTTTGCTAAATCGACATACAAGAAGATTGTATCATGGGTTCGAATCCCATTTCCTCCGGCACGGAAGTGGAACGGGCGGGCGAAATTACGTGAGAGAAAGAACCTCTTGGTGGAATCCAGTCCCCCGGAGGACAGAATAGCACTACTTAGTGACTAGGAGCGGAGAGCCCGTTGCGCGTTGTTTTTGTTTGACCGGCCTATCTTCTTTCTAGTTGCAAGCTCCCTCCGGCCGTCCAGGGACTGGACGGCTCTCGGTTCTTGAGCATGTTGGGGGATTAGGCGGCAGTTGAAAGAGCTGCTCGAAAGCTTGACGAACAAGCGAAAAAGCCCTAACTATTTTGATTAGTAGATTAGTAAAGGGCTTGCTTTTCCCTTACTAATCAAGTGGTAAGGTAGGGCGCTATTCGATGAAGAAAACATTAGGAAAGTGGTTCAGGTAGCTCAGCTGGTTAGAGCAAAGGACTGAAAATCCTTGTGTCAGTGGTTCGAATCCACTTCTAAGCGGGCGAAGGGTCCAAAGGACACGTAGCCGGGAGCGAGCCGGATTTGGAAATAAAAGTGAAAGAGTAAGCCAAAAAATGTGAGCGCTCCTGCACTATACGGCTTTTTGGCGGAGGGGGGCGGTAACCCTTGCCTACGTAACTTGACCGATAGGTCAAGGGACAAGCCCTTGGCTTAGTTTCTTGCTGGAGGCAGATTTTCTAAAAAAGGCGGTGGATTACTCGGATTGGTTCTCGCGTCCCTGTGCCCAAAAGGATGGGCGAGTTCGGTTTGAGTGTTCATCGATCGGGTGGATCTATATGCTCCGGGGTGGTGAGACGAGGTGTAGCGCAGTCTGGTCAGCGCATCTGTTTTGGGTACAGAGGGCCATAGGTTCGAATCCTGTCACCTTGATGTGACGCTGAAGTCAGCAAAATATGAACATAAGGCCAATCTAATATCATGACTATCCGTCGCCCTCATGCTCCTATTTCTTTTTTGTTTTTTTATTGATTCGTTAGCCTAACAATACAGCCTTCGGTCCCTGCGTGCTCGACCCCGATACCAGCGGGATGGTGTTGACTCCGACAAGCCGGCCTCCCCGAAGTCACCGGAGAGGTGATCCCCGTAGTGATCAGCGCGAGCTAGCCACTCCGCCCTTGTATCAGCAGTCTCAGTCTTGTTGTTTGGTCTGACAGCTGAAAGTGACTTGGCCTTGCGTGAAGCCCCGGCCGATAGGAGCTTCCTCTACAAGAAGGGTCCCGCATGCCGGTCTAAATGCCTACCCGAGGCTTGTACCAATTCCGACTCGTTAGTAACAAGGTAGCCGTAGGGGAACCTGTGGCTGGATTGAATCTTCATCCTTCGCGATGGAAATGCCCTCTTCCCCCAACCAACTAAGGGCAAGCACCTACTCCTAACAAGCAGCGAGCTCCGCAACAAAAGCGAAGCGAGCCGCGCTAGTAGCGCGCATCTGTTTTTCAGCTGGCGATTATGCTCCTGCGAAAGTATCTACTCGTTACGGAATCTTAGGTGTCAAAGTGTGGATTTCTTCATCTTCATATAGTAAAAAAGAATGGGGACAACTCTCTGGATTCTTTTCATTTTTCTGCTCAGACTAAATATAGTATTATATAAAATCAAATTGGTTCGATGGCTCTTCTCTTTTCTGTTGACTGCCCTCCGAAACTGTGACAAAACCCTCGATTGGAGGGAGCAGTTAGTTTATTATAAAAAAGCTGTGGTTGCAGCTCTATCACCTTCTTTCCGAAGAGGAAAAAAAGAGGAGACAGACGAAGAGACCACGGTAGTTTGGCACTCCTTGTTAGTAATGGAAGCAATCGTCCTTAAAGAACACCTGGCTTTGCCCATTCACAAGGACTCGATTCGATTGTTTTCTAGGTCTGGTTTCTTTTGTTCGTTCTCGGTGCGCTCTTTTCGGATTTCTTTGTACCACCCAGAAGGACACGAGAGAGCGGATCCAATACCAAGACGACTTCTTTCTCAGGAAGTGCAGCAAGTACTTGAGAAATTATGGAATATCATGCCCCACGAGTGAGTTGCCATGTGCCCCCTATGACGAGCAGGCCAGAAGTCCGACCCTACATAGAAGGTTGAATAGGATTGAAGAGGTGCCTTTCAGAACTACCTTTGAAAGCGCAGTCTTAAGTGAACGGATGGAACGAAGGAACCCTGGATGACCGTTGCTATAGTTGTGAGTCCAGTCCGTAAAGATTCGGCCTCCCTAGGAATAGACTCATTCCTACATACCTAGGCCATACAGTTAGAGCATCTGCGCTCTTCTCGATAGTCTATTCGAGAGATAACTCGAGGGCTCATATCACATTTCCGGCTCGGGATGACCCACCCGGCCCTTCGAAGATCAATCGTCGTTAAGTGAGCCGCCCAACGACTGGTGTCAAGGAATGAATTCGGTTAGACTACGAGAATCTTCCGTCTTGCTGTCAGATGATCCGTCCTCGATAATGATCCCTTCAGAAAAGGATCGGCTTTCCCTAGTAAAAGTGTTATTGAATTCTCTATCCTTTGCTGTGAACTCAGTGCTATCCCGAAGATAGGCTCAGGATCTCGCTTTGCATTCAGTCAGGGAGATTCTTCACGTTCTCTTCCCCGGAACTTGAACTTCCCGGACTGCTTTCGGTCATTCGCTCGTTTCGTACCTTAAGAATTCTGTCTCCTAAGCTGCTTTGAGCATCATTTACATAAATAGCTGGTAAGTCTAGGGACTCGCTGAGCAGAGAGTACTTTCTTACTGACAAGTAAAAAAACGAGCGAGCTATAGAGCCAATAGAGCGAGAGCATATAGAGTTTGAGAGCGTCCAGTAGTGGATTGGATGCCCGTAAAAGATGAGTAGTCAATAGACAGGACAGGACAGCTTTCTCCTTCATCGCTAGCCGGGACCTGCTTTTTTTTAGGTAGGTAATCAATGCCCTGGAGTTAGCGTCTCTCTCGAATACTCACCGGGAAGCAAGGATGCGGGTCTGAGATGGGAAGTTGCTTCCAAGCGAGCGAGTATCTTAGCGAGTCAGAAAGCAGCTAACTATATATAGAAGATGCAAGCTCAAAAAGTGTCTCTCCATTCTTATGGGGCTGCTAGAAGGTGATTTTCCACTTTTTTCTTTTCGGGGAAGAAATTTCCATTATAGCCTAAGGGATAAGCGGAAGAAGGGAAGTGAGATTCCTATTCCTAGTTCGATCGGTAGTCTGAAGGGACGGAGTGCATGGCCGGGAAGCTCGACTGAGAAAGAAAGAAGTAGAGGATGCCGGTTTTTGAGTAGCAGCGGGAGCCAATGGCTCTGCTGCCTGAGAATGCTTTCCATGAGAAGGATAGCGAAGGTCGGTAGGGAAACCCTCTACTGTTAAGTAGAGCTACTCCGTTATTCGTTCTTTGCAGAACTCCGTACCTCACTTAACGAGTCCCGTCCATGGAATGAAATGCCCTGTTGCGGTCTGGTATGATAGGTATCGGGATGCTAGAGGTCGACCTATGGTTCAATCTAAGTGGCTACTTTCCCAGACAAGTACCGGGGAATGAATGCAAAGTGGAATCGACTGAGAATGAAGAAAGTTCGCCGGGCTTCTAGAGATGAGGCCTTTTTGATCTCATCCGTATTCCAAGGGTTTCCGTTAGTAAGAGTTTACAGTGGGTGGGTAAGCTGGAGGGGATCCCTGTGGTTAGAGTAGCTGGCCGATAAGGTTAGCGAGGTTCCCGCTATGGTGAAGTGAAAGATCTTTCACTATAGTGGGAAGAAGACAGGTGGGAACGAGCGGAGCGAGAGCAAAGCAAGTTGCAGTGGTGGGCTGTCTTCCCGGTGCCATTTCAATCTTTTTCATGGTATGGAACTCCAAGTAGTCCTTCCTGCAACAGAGTCAAAGCTGCGGTAATGCTGGCTCTCCTGTTCAATAGGGCTATTCAAACCTGTAAGATGCCGAGAAATCCGAAGACGGCGAGCAACAGGATCATAACAGCGATAATCTTTTTTATGATCAGCATAACCAATAAAAAGACACATGGCAGCACGGGGAGATAACTTATCTCGTTCTGAACGAGGAATGAGGGCGAAAGAAGTGCAGCCAAAGACAGGGAGACGAGTAACATTTTGCTGAACGCCAAACAGACATTCAGCAGGCGACTTGCCGGATAGAGTTGGAGTAGGCTAACTCTTTAAAAAAGAAACATAAGTCTTCACTGCATCGGCCAAAAATTCCCGAGGAAGAGAGGAAGACAAGAGAAGAGACCGGGCTGTCTCCATAATATGACGATGCTTACGCCCGGCAACCCCATTTTGCTCAGGAGTATGGGGGCAGGAGCGCTGAGGAATAAAAACCTAACCAGAAAACGAGAAAGGAAACCTAATGTTCCGCCCATTGACTGGCAAAAAAGTAGTGAGAAAAGCCCCATTTCTTTCAAGACGTAAGAGCCCCTTCTGTTCAGAACCAGCAGTAAAGACTAAAGATGAACCCAGAAACAGATTCTCAGTCCTGCCATCATAAGAGGAGATAGAATGGAGGAGTGGAAGGGGGAACCCCACGAAGTCAGAACTCTTAATCGACCTCTAGCCAATACGTCATGGCCCTAGCACACAAAAACGGAGGACGTTTTGAGCATAGTAGGGAGAGTGAGAGACCTTAGACCTTAGTCTCAAGATGTCCGAGACGGGGTGCCAACCCCTGGGATGCTTTCGTACATCCCTCCCTCGGTTTCCACAAGGGAGAGGCCACGCCGCTCGTCCACTAGACCCGAACTTAAACTGTCGTCACACTCTTCTTTCTATCGAACGAAATGCTTGAATCATAGCCCCTAGCCCATTCCAGGCAAGAGAAGAAGAGCTAAGCCTTCACGGCCTAGGTCCTATTCCTTTCTTGAGATAGCTATCCTTTCGTACCCGTGGGATTATACTTTCCTTACGCCTACTAAAAGGAATCAATGTCGGCCCCTGACGGGTAACTGTCGGAGATTGACGGGTGTGATTTAATCAAGTATAAAACTAAGCCATAAAGCAAGGTAATTTATTGGAGGAGCACTAAGCCCTTGCCCATCTAGAGATGAATTTGAAACCTCTTCTTGCACTTTCGTATGCCTATTCTTCTTTTGATTCACTTGCAGCATCTAGCCTTTGAAACCTATTACCATGTGTTGTGACATCAATCCCATAAGCCCGGATTTATGGTTAAGAAGTTCCTTGACTTACTATGAATCGCATCTCTCAAGTGAGAAGGATTTGGTATTGGGCATTGCCTTCCCTTACTTACTAATGGGCAATCAATCAGTCCGCCTTTTCTGATTCACGTGGCAAAGAAGCCCATCTAAGAGCCTATTCATGTGCAGCTGACTAGGGCCAAATAGAAGGAAAGGGGGCTCTTTCTATTCCGAGTTGGCCATTTTCTTCTTGTCCGAAAGTCAGTGCCACAGCTGAGTCAATAGCTGCCTAAGAGCCTGTGTCTAGCCAACCAGGGTAGACCCAAGCAGCAAGAACAAGAGGGCATTCTCGAACAAGAACAGTAGCGGGAAGTTGCCTAGCCTTGCTAACGGTTTTCAACCTTTATACCTCACTCAGGGCATAGCTCGAATCTAAGTAAGTTTCAGTTAAGAAAGTGTTAATCTGTGAACAAATCGGCTCTTGCAAGAGAAGAAAGATCAATAGGCAGCAAAAGAAGACTTTCTCTAAACAAGATACAGCTTCACCTTCACAAGAGAAAGGAGTCGATTCCTTATTCTAATTCTATTATAGGTAGCGCGCATAGGACAGAGAGAAGAGCGACAACAAGATATCAACAGCCCCAAGGAAGGAATAGAACTGAGGGCTATCAATCCGCCAAAAAAATCATTTTACGCACGAGTAGAAAGAAGTAGATGAGGGATGGAGTGAATTATAGAAAGTTTCTCACAGAACAAAGGGACAAGAAAATAGAAAAGAACTAAGAATCCCAACGGACCTATCTAACTAAAAGATAGCCTACAGTGAACCGGCTGTTCACAAGGATTACTCTAAGGGCATGGCTTAAAGGCGTAGGAGGCAGTCGTAGCCTTTTAGCTTGGACTAGGATTAGCGTGGCACTTGCCATTTCATCCCTAGACTCTGCTTGAACCGGGTTACCTACTCTAATAAAGTCAGTGCCCGAGGGGTTGAAAGCGATGTGATCTTAGCTTAGAGCTCACTATTTAGTCCCATACCTAGAAAGGTGGGTGGTTCTGTGCCACAGTTCAGTGCCCCGAGGCTAGGTCTTAATCAATATAAAGAAAAGAGTGAACTCTTAGCGCTGTCTCTTCAGTTGCGTACTCTTTTGCCTAGTCTAAAGCTAGTTCAGCGAGGGCTTTAGCACAGCTCTTTGAAAGCTTTCACCTCGACTAGAAAAGAAGCTTATAAGCAAGCACAGGCCTTACCTTCCTTCCGCCTTTTACCTTCGTTATCTTATTAATAAGTAAAACAGGAGAAGGGAGAAGCAAGAATGGCAATAACCATAGCTCTTGTCGGAATTGCTACTAGAAGGGCATTCTCACCGTCACCGGGACTTTGATATAAGCAAAGTCCTAATCAAAGCAGCACAAGTTAAGTCAATTCTTTTTTTTAGGATCGATTAGATCCCAAGTACCAGGTGTTGGAGGACGGCTATAATAGATCTTTAACTCTAGACATACCATGCATCGGGTAAGGGCGCAGGTCGTATGAGACCGCCAGACGAACAGTCATATTCATAAGTATAATCCCTGTGCTAAATTAAGAGAGGTCAATCAGCAAAGGATAACTCTTCCCCCGACACCATCTTTCTTTAAGAGTGAAGTATAAGTCTGGAAGCAGTCAATCTTAGTTCTCGAAAGCGAGTGAATCAGTCTTCCTTCTAGCTCTTTCCCGCTCCTCAGAGAGCTACTCAGAAAAGTCAGGCGGATAGCTACAGTCGTTCCACCACCAGCTTCTGCGGCAGAGTCATAACTCATCGCTTAGTCAGCTCCCCCACCACTAGCCGCACCGGTTACATTTTCTACAGTCGAATTCTCCAGTCGAACTAGAAGCAGCACATCTTAAAGACAAAGATGGGGTTGTGCTTCAAAGTTTTTTCCAAAAAGAGCACGGTGGAACGAGCAGCATCAGTAGCGCCCGGTTTTCCACTTGATGTAAAGCCCCAACCGTGGGGATAGTGAATTGGGTAACAACATTCGAGATTAGCTAAAGGCGAAAGGCCTCGCCTATATCTGCGGGAGCTACGCATGCATCCTCATTAGCGGCGGACAGAAGGCGTTCCACTCTCAAACAGAAAGGTTCTTTGTCTCGCCATGAATTGATCTTCCGTCTTGAGCACCTTCGCACGACCAATCCCTTCACCAGCAATAGTCAATAAGCTGACTCCTCCGAATCATCCGGCTCCTCAGAACTACTTAATACATACGGGAGGAGGCCACTCCTATATTAATAGGGCGGAACCCCCCGGCCTCTGGAGGCACCTTTTTCAAATCCTCGTTATATAGATATAGAGTACGTATATGATAGCAGTTTCCTTTCTCTCCGTACCGGCAGGTTATTACAACCATAGAAGCTCAGCTCAAAACTGCCCAGCTTACCAATCGTTTTCAAATCAAGACATACGCGCCCGATCTGCTGGTTTAAACATGCCAAGTGCGCCCGACACAGGCCCCGGCTTCTTCCGGCAATTAGTGGAGGAAGCAGTCAGGCCAAGCTCCAAGCTACGGACTTCCGACTCTTCCTGTTCTATTTGTATTGGAAGAGAGATGAGATTCCTTCTTTAATTGAATCGGGGAAGTCCTCTGACACCTCTATTCCAGCAAACAAACTCACATAAGGTATGGCTGTGTCCGATGATTCAGGGAATGAGCTAGCAGCAGCTTAACTGACAGATGAAGGAGCGGCTAACAAAGCGGGATCAGCCTTCTATATTGTACGATGCCAGTCAGTCCGTCTTCTCGGCTCATTTCCGAGTCAGTCAATGAAGATGAGCTTCATGCCGCTTGAACGAAAGAGGAAGCAGCGATAGCAACTCGCCCTGAGGGAGATCAACCAGCAACGAGATTTACTGGCACGGAGCCTGATTCACTCGCCCCCGGAATGTCTTCTTTTCGCCCATTTAGTCTTCCCCCGGTTCTAGGAGCAGCAGAGCAGCGATTGACGGCGAGAGATAGGATTCATTCAGATAAGTGCATCCCTTCGAATGGAAGACGGGAAAGAGTCGGAATATTGTTGAAAGGAATCCAAGTCTTGATCATCTTATCTGTATAGATTCATAGTCTCGTCAAAAGACAGAAATGAAGCCAAAGGCAAATGAGTTTGAGTTGAAAGACTCCGCCGGTTATGACTACGCCAATTCAACGGCAAGGGGATTAGCCAGTTCCACGGTCGGGAAGAACCTGAGATCAGATCATGGAATGGATGAGGGAGTCCGGTAAAAGCAAGTCTGAGTTTTCACCCGATCTCTTCTATTGTCTATTGTAAGTTCCATCTAAGTGAGGTGCCAATGTCTCTGGAACTGAAGAAAGCTGAGCGGGGTCATCACTCTTTTATACGAGAAAAAAGGATCTTTCTTTGTCACATACCGAAGATGAGAATGAGAGTGCCAAGCTACTATTGAAGTTTAAGGCAAGTCAGGGTCTCCTCAGGAGCTTGACCTAGGCGTAGCAGCGCCAAGCCAATCGATAAGAGAGAGAGAAGCGGTCAGGCCAAGCTACTTCCTTTCGCTTTAGACTTCTTTATATATTATAGGGTGGAACAGCGCCTACTATACTTGAGTTAAAAGCCCCAGTACTCTCAGTCAAAGAAAGAGGCCAGCTGGGAGAACGAGTACTTATTCCCCAAACCCTGAAGCTTAGGAAAGAGCAACTAGAGCACTTGGGGAACAAGCGGGTGAAGAGCTAAAGGGATAGCCCCATTCAAGGGTTCATTCTTCGAGCATTGATTCAATTTCCGATCTTTCTTTGACGACCGGTCCGGTTGAAGAAAGCAATGAGAGACCACTCTCAATTAATAGAATTGAGGGAAACCCCGGGAAGAAAGGGTCGACTCAGTTGACATTATCTGACTACGAAGACCGCAAGCAGACAGAGGAGTGAGACTATCATCATTGGTTAACGTTAACCAGTCCCAAGAGAAGAAAAAGGATAAGCCTTCGCGCCCCACACGGGAAGGACGAGCTACTTTCTTTCGACTTCCTGATGTCTCGCCCAGGTCAAAGACTGAATCAAGCTACAGGTGACGGGTGAATATCAGAGGTTAAAGATATGAGAGAATTAAGAATACCTACCAGAAAGACTCATCGAATCCAAGTACCAGAAAATACAAGATTTTTCTTACTCGACCAAACATCAGGAGAAGCAAATACAAGGGGGTACACTAATAAGTAAGATTGATGAAGTAGCAATTAATGCAAAAGAGACAAAATGAACTCATAACAGAAGCCTAGAGGACAGTTCTTCGTGGAGGGATGAGCGATTGGACCGCCTACGGGACAGATGCGACCCTTACCAGTTGACAGATGACAGACAGAAGAGCGGGAAGTCGCTCTATTTAAATAGAGGAATAAATTCTATTTCGTCCTTTGTTCCACATACCAACCTGGTACTCATTCCAAAAGTCTTCTTTCTTTCTTTCGGAAGTGGTTTTTCCATTGATCCTTGTAATTATGTCTACAAGAGAGTTTAGAAAGTCGTCCTAGTCAACAGAATGAGGTTTTTCCCGCCATTCCTCTCATAACTCGAACAACTTCTTTAATTTCACATGTTTTAATTCCTCGAGATCAAATACATCAGGAATTGGATAATCTCTTATTTACTGCATCCCCAGCGATTCTGGATGTCCTGTTGAACAGAAATTAGGAATTAAATCAGAGATTCTGGCAGAAGATGCCATTCCCTAAATTAGTCTAATCATCGGCTTGGCTTTACACCCTTTCCTTTTGGCTTGTCGAAATCCCGTTGATCAATTAATCGGATTCATTTTCAGTTAAAGCCTCAATAGGCTTTGTGGTCCATTACTAGTGTTCCCCTCCTGGACAAAGGGGAAATTACTGCTATTTGGCAACTACGCTTCTTCAAGTCTCATCTAGGGCTCTCAAGGAGCACCACCTGCTTATGGTTATCTCAAAAAAAGAAATTTCTCCGTAAGTGGGCTCTACTTACTTTTACACCTTTCAAGGGCCTGTTTTTCCATCTATTTGAAATCCTGTCTTGTGTACCCTTGTACCGTCTTGTTAAGATAATGAGACCTTCTACGCGCCTCACCTCCCCTCTCACAAGGAAAAAACTTCTTCTCGTTGGTCATATCATGCAATTCCCCCTCTCTACCAACCTATCTATAGATTTTGAGTAAGACATGCGAATTGGACTTCGTTCCTGGCGATTAGTGAAATGGGGTTATCACTAAAATAAGAATCCCAAGGGCCTTTGGTGTACTTAAAAAGAGAAAGAAATCGAATTGATTGATTGATGCTTGCTTCTTCCTGCTGCTTGCTCACTGCGCGGGGTCAGAAGGAAGGTAGGAGGCATCCCCGGGGCCTTACCGAGGAAAGTGCTTGCTTTGTTAGATAGATGTGCGTTGCGTCTGAGGGTCTTCGATATAAGAATCGTATCATCCATGGCGAATGGTATCGCCGTAGGAATTGAATTTCTTCTCTCTAACTAGAAATATCATAAGAAAAGAAAGAAAGTAGCGTCGAAAGATTAGCTCTTCCTTCCTTTCTTCATCCTAGCACTATGAGATGAGATTGATCCCCTCTTTCTTTGTAAAGTGCCATTCTTTTCTCAGCCTGGTCCTATCTTATGAGATAGTATCGTCATCAGCGCAGCCTTTCTTTATGCCTTGCTAAAGAAAGATAAAATAGAATAAGGTTAATTACGTACGAAAAAAGGTCCACTTCTTCTTCCCCGGATCAAATTTGCGAGAGCTAATCCTTCCCTGGTGGTGCTGACTGGTTTCAACATAGAGGGCGAGGTCAACATTTCCCGTTTGCGGTATCTCGCTCCTAGGGAAATTCTCTTCATTTGTTTTCCAGGTAAGGTAAAATATTCTATATTTCCAGTCTTGTAATGAAGGAAGGTGCTTCAAATTAGTCTTTCTAGTTGCAATATTCCCGTCAATGAAGGCTCATGAGAAATGAAAAAACGGTTTATGCTCTTCCTGACCAGGGAAAGATATCCGTTTGATCACATCCTCGTATACAATTTGATCAGATGGGTCAGCCCAAAACCAATAGCAATCGCGCACCTAAACAACAACATAGAAAGAATTGGTTTTATCCTAGTGGGGCAAATCCCCTTTTCTATGAGGTAGGTAGGTCGAATAGGCTCACTCAGCCTGGGAACAATCTCTTTTATTTCAGTATGATAAATTGCTTTATTGTTGAGGAACGGAACTATTAGTGGTGGGGCAAAGCACTATGTAGACTTCATCCGAAGCGGTTGTTCTCTCTGCTTATCTTTTTAAGAGAAGCAATAAAAATAGCCCTGGAAAAGGTATCGAGACTGGGTTTGGAAGGCAGGTAATTCCATTGTGGGCTTGTCCCGGCTAACTAAGTATATCAGTGGGTTCGGCCTTGAAAGAGAGAGGCGAACATGAATAGGAATTCTCCGAGTTGGTACGGTTCACCGAAGATGGTTTAGCATGCATGGTTCGTTCACATGGGTGTTTTCATGCATTCCAACATTTGTTACCGGTTCCTTCGTGGACCTCTTTCTTCGAGATGAGACTGGGCAGACATAAGCTGTAGTGTCGAAGGATCGGTAGGATATATCATCTATACCCTTCCCTTGTAGTTCATTTCTCCCTCTTCAAAGTGATATCTATAGGTTGGGTTGACTTTGGGGTCAATATTGCAAGGTGGATGGGCTCAATAGTCTCAGTAGACCTGGTATCAATAGATAGGGCAAATTTCGGGACACTAAATATAGGGCTCTCGGCTTCGGGTAATTCTTTTTTTAGGCTTGATCTGGCAAAGTCCATAGGGGCGGTGGCATAGAAGGTCATACTCTACGTTTTGGAATTCCATTCCGAATGGTTAGAATCTGTTCAAAATATCGCGACTTTGTTCAGTCTCAATTTCTTTGTGGTGGTAAGTGAGCCTGGAAGAGCTCTATCGGCTGTCTGAGCGAACTATTTAGCAGTGGGGCAAGACTGATTGAGAAAAAGAAAATTTCCCTGAAAGCATGGTTTTTCGGGTCTTTCTATATACGGAGCTGGCTTTCGGGTAGAAGGAAGACTCCCAGTAGGTTTTCATTTCTTTGTTCTTGCAACCTTGGTAATACAATTTTGTACGCTTCACTAAACGAGTATGTGATTCTATTGTATACGAATAGTCACATATCATAGTTTGAGACTTCGCCAATAGCTTAAGCTTAGCCGCAGGAAGATTATCAACCATTGATCGAACTTCGCGCTACAGCGTGGGGAAAGACTGTGATTTGAGCCCAACTGCGATACCATAGTAAGTCGACCCTGCTAGGTCGATGAAATGGAAAGAAAGCTGAGCTTACTCCAACACAAGATCTTAAGACTTTGCCCAGACATTGAAATATTTAATAGGTATGGTTTCATATCTATTTATCTGAACAATCAAATCTCGATGGTCTTGCTTGTCAAAGACAACGAGTTGAGCAAGAAGACTGCGTGATGTCTTCGGCCGTATATCATCGAACTCTGGGCTAGTTTCGATACTTATTTGGAAGAGAAAAATCATTCATTTCCTTTGAAATATCAAGTGAAATGCATTGACTGCTTGTCGTTCCCGTAGGTTAGTTAAGGGAGGCATCACAGACACGTTGACTCTAAACTTTAAAGATCAAAGCCATTGCCCTTCGAATGACTGGCCTATTCGTTCGTGGAACTCAGCGGTACAGGCATACAGATTGTGGAAAAGGGGAATCACTCTCTTCTAGCGCAGCTGGAGGTCGAGAGCTAGCTGATCGATCAGAGTTTGGTTTCAAAGCGGTTCGAAAAAGTGGATCGAGAAAGAAGTATTTCATTGCATAAATCAGAGTGTCTTGTATCTGCTCTGAAAGCGATAGATTTGATGAGAAAGCAAGCACGGCCCAAAGGCAAAGGTGCTTTTTGAAAGCCGCGTTGGCTAAGATCCTTTCCGCTTAGCAGCACGCAATCCATTTTTATTCACTAACAATTGATTGAGGAGGAATTTCGCGGGGCAATAGTGCTTCGCCATGTTCACAACGATCAATTTCCCAGCTACTAACTCTAATAAGACTAATAGCCGTACCGCAGAAAGAAGGATAACCTCACCCCGGGTAATCACAGCTTTCAGGTCAAAGAGTAAGAACTCGCTTTCGAGCTAACCAACCATGGAGCTACCTGCCAACAAGCAACAAGAGTTCTCATTCACGGCTAACTAAGCATTCGTTCGGAGTTGACAAGGGAGAGAGAGGGCGTACTTTCCTATATTATGTTATGATGGATAGGCTGGCTGCACTCCCTTTGAGGTAATAACAGTTCCTTTTGATTCAATTGCCAGAAAACAACCTATTTTTAGAGTTTTATACAAACACTAAGCCAAACATTTATACGGATTCCTGAAAAAATAGACTATCATAATATAATAAAGATATGACAGAAGCATCACTCTGTCTGTTGGATGCCCTTCTTCCTGGCAAGATCAGATCAAGAATAGCCTTTGGCTAGGAAAGCACAGTCAGACTAGTGCCACGCCCAAAGCACCAAGACTGCTTATTCCGCTAAAAGAGCAAAGAGAGAGGACCGGGACAGTAAAGAGACAAGACCTCTTATGCCGGAAAAGTCTTTAAGTAAAGTGCTAACGTGCAGCTCCCATTCCGAATCCAAGAGAAACCCTAAGAGAAGACCATGCTACCAGTCCTAGCTGGCACCGAAGCCAAGGGAAAGCATTTGAACAAGAGGAATGAAAGAAGAGCTTATTCGTATTCAATGCTAGCCGACCCAGCCTCCCAGATCC
>Ga0153959_1000554_pt1 | contig 13625 bp, 17 predicted proteins | sample TSFL043MetaG_FD_104685 | JGI IMG/M metagenome (GOLD analysis project Ga0153959, IMG submission 104685) | Attine ant fungus gardens microbial communities from Florida, USA - TSFL043 MetaG | ecosystem: Host-associated > Fungi > Mycelium > Unclassified | place: USA: Florida, Wekiwa Springs...
ACTACTTATACACGTTCAACTATTTGTCCATATTTACTGATCCGATGTTATTACATAATTAAAAGAAAAGAAAAAGAAAAGAAATATAAATATTGACTTAGGGGAATTTGGCGGTTCATGACAGGTAATAGATTAGTGTCATGCCAAACTTTGAGGTCCTTGTATCTCCACAGGATCTTATTGCCCTTGGGTCTATTTATAGTTGTCAGAAGCATCTTGAAGAGAGCTTCCATGTGCATGTGGAAGTGAACATCTGTGTTTGGCGGTTCCCAAGATATCTACTGATCAGTGTCCAGTACTGATTAACTGATATCTCAATGAGTACTGATTGCTTTGACACATTTTTGGCATTTTTTGAAAGGTCTTTATGAGGGCTTTCAGACGCATTTTAGACCGTGGGAATCATGCAGGTATTTGTGGAGATATGGCCAAATGAAGTTTGTGACACAATTACTCATAAGGTAGAGGTGAACATGTTCTACAAAGGACATGTAGAGAGAGTCCAGATGGATATCTGTGAATTAGGGAAGATGGATGTTATTTTGGGCATACCATGGTTAGTAGCCCATAATCCTAATATAGACTGGGAAAAGGGAGAAGTAAGAATAACAAGATGTTCACTGCTGTATAGAAAAGCAGTAAAGATAAAAAGAAAGAAAGAGATAAGAAAGGAAGAAAAGAAAATTGTCAGATGGTCAGTAGAAGAAAAGGAAGATTGGGAAAGGGAGGAAGAAATGGAGGCAGATCATAGAAAGATGGAGGAAATAGTGCCTAAAATGTTCCATAAATGGCTAAAGGTGTTTGGGAAGGTGGAGTCTGAAAGAATACCAGTTAGGAAGATATGGGATCATGTGATTGATCTCAGAGATGACTTTAAAACTAGTAAAGCAAGAGTCTACTCTCTTTCTAGGAATGAAAAGGAGAAGGTACAGAAGTTCATTGATAAACACTTAAAAAAAGGATACATCAGGCCTTCTAAATCACCCTAAATATTGCCAGTATTCTTTGTAGGAAAGAAGGATAGGGGAAAATGCATGGTTATGGACTATAGGAGACTCAACAAATAGACAATTAAAAATAACTATCCTCTGCTATTAATTACAGACTTAGTAGATTCTATGGGTAATAAGAGAATATTCACTAAGATGAATCTCTGTTAGAGCTATAACAATATAAGGATAAAAGAAGGAGATGAATGGAAGACAGCCTTCACTATGCATGTGGGGTTGTATGAGCCAGTGATAATGTTTTTCAGAATGACAAATTTGCCTACCATGTTCCAAGGTATGATGAATAAAATTCTAAGGGATATGACCAATGAGAAAAAGGTGGCAGGATTTGTGGATAATGTGTTAGTAGGAACAGAGACAGAGGAAGGTCACAATGAAATTGTAAAGAAGGTGTTGAGAAGGCTAGAGAAAAATAACCTGTATGTGAAACCAGAGAAGTGTACTTGGAAGGTACAAAAGGTGAATTTTCTAGGAGTAGTAATAGATCAGGAGAAGATCAAAATGGAGGAAGATAAAGTGGCTGGAGTGTTGAACTGGTCAGTTGCAAGGACAGTTAGGAATGTCAGAAAATTCTTGGGTCTTGTAAATTATTATAGACAATTCATGAAAGACTGTGTAAAAATTGCTAGACCTCTGAATAATTTGACAAGAAAAGAGAAGAAGTGGAGATGGAAGAGTGAACAGCAAATCACATTCAAACAGCTAAAGAAAATCTTTACTAATCGACCATTATTAGCTGCACCAGACTTAGATAGAGAGTTCAGAGTGGAGGCAGATACCTCTAACTTTGCAATGGGAGGAGTATTATCTATTAAAGATAAAGACAATCAATGGAGACTAGTGGCATAGATTTCCAAGTCATTAAATGGAACTGAGAGAAACTATGAAATACACAACAAGGAGATGTTAGCTGTAATATGCTGTTTAGAAGCATGGAGACACTTTCTGGAAGGAGCTAAGAGTAAATTTGAAGTCTAAACAGACTATAAGAACCTAGAGTATTTCAAGAGTAACCAAAAGCTTAATTATAGACAAGCAAGATGGGCTTTGTATTTATTAAGGTTTGACTTTATATTAAAACATAACGAAGAGCAGATGTTAGTAAAGAAAGAATAGTTAGAGGTAAAAAGAATTAGAGTAGCAAAGGTGATCATAGAAGGAGTGGACTTACTAGACAAAGTAAGAAAATGCAAAGCAAGAGATGATGAAGTAGTAAAAGTGGTAGAAGAAATGAAGCAAGTAGGAATAAAGATGTTGAGAGATGAGGAGTGATGGCAAAAGGACAGTTTAATGTTGAAAGAGAGAAAAGTATATGTCCCTAAAGATGAGAAGTTGAGAACGGAGGTAATCAGTGTCAGGACCCGCGGGACAATCCCGGATCTCCCTCAGAGGGTATGAGGTTAAGACGAAGAGAGCTCGACAGAGTTTCCTCTATGAGATGCCTAGCTATTTATATGAATACACGTGGCTATGCTAAGACTATTCTAAGAGAGATCACGGTATCTATTAACTACTATCTGTCAAGTCCTGAGTAATTCCCCACGTCAGACAGCTTCTGCCCACATGTTCTCCCGCACATGGCGGTTGCCTGATAGGCATGTGATCAAGCTCAGATCATCACTCGATCCTTCCCATGCTTGTCCTTTTATTAGATCCTGACATTCCTGTGTTGTAGTCATTATGTTCATATCGTCGTATAGTCGTTAATTAATTTTATTTAATAAAGAAAAAGATAAGTGTCAGAGCAAATTATAACAATCAGGCTATATCATGATATGCCTATAGAAGAATATGGAGGACAGTGGAAGATAGTAGAATTAGTAACAAGGAATTTCTGGTGGCCAGAGGTTACTAGAAAGGTAAAGTGGTATGTGAAAGGGTATAATGTCTGTCAGCGAAATAAGAATCAAACATAACCACCAGCAGCAAAGTTAATGCTAAATTCAATTTCAGAGAAAGCATAGACCCACATTAGTGCAGACTTTATTACAAAGTTATCCTTAACACAAGGATACAATACAATCTTAGTAGTAGTAAACAGATTTCCAAAGATGGTGCATTTCATACCTACTATAGAAAGAACAAGCACAGAAGGGTTGGCACAACTATTTAGAGATAATGTCTAGAAACTATATGGGCTACCAGATAGTATAATTTCTGATAGGGAACCACAGTTTGCTATAGGGATTATGAAGGAGTTAAATCACATATTGGGAATTGATACCAAACTATTAACTGTATTCCATTCACAAACAGATAGGCAAATAGAGAGAATAAACCAGGAGTTAGAACAATATCTCCATATGTTCATCAATCATTGACAAGAACAGTGGCCAGAATGGTTGGGAACAGCAGAATTTGCCTACAATAATAGGGTACACACTGGAACTAAGGTGTTACTGTTTTAAGCAAATCATGGACAAAACCCCAGAATGGGATTCAAGTTGAGAAAGAAGGGAAAGTATGAAGGAGCAGAAAAATTTGCAGAAAAGATGAAGAGTATATAGGAGGAAACAAAGATAGTGCTACAGAAAGCACAAGAAGACATGAAGTGGTATGCAGATAGGGAGAGAGGAGAAGTAGAAGAATACAGAGTGGTTGACTTAATGCTGCTCAGCACTAAAGATCTCAAGTACCAGATGGTCAGAAGACATACAAAGAAGTTTACAGAATGCTTTGTAGGACCTTACAGAGTAAAAGCAATTATTTCTAGTAATGCAATAGAATTAGAATTGCCAAGTATGATTAAGATACATCCAGTAATTAATGTTAGTAGAGTATGGAGATACAAGTTGCAAGTTGAAGGACAGAAAAAGGAAATGCCACAACCAGTGGTGATCAAAGGAGAGGAAGAATGGGAAGTAGAAAAGATTATGAATAAGAAGAAGATACAAGTATCTAATGTGATGGAAGAGATGCATGGCTGAGGAAAACCTATGGGAGAGCAAGGAAAATTTGAAAAATGCAATGAAATTAGTAGAAGACTTTGAGAGAGAATATCATAGAGAGGAAGAAGAAAAAGTAAGATAACAAGAGGCAAAAGAAGACAAGAAAACTTTTAGTAGAGAACTACCAGGGAGATACATGGCAAAGCTATTATATGGATAGGGAAATAAGAAGTACGATAGGGAGTACTGGAAGTGAATAGAGGAAAATTGAAGACAGTGGAAAAGAAATCTGTTCTCAAGGTACAACAGGAACCTATTCCTGAAAAGAATAGAGAAAGAAAAAAATGAGTACAAGAGAGAAGTAGTAGAAGAGTAGAATAAAGAAGAGGATGAAGAAGATCAATAGAGAATTAAAGAAGACAGGAAATATCTGGAGAAACTAGATGAGGAATGTGAAATGGGTGACCTAAGGGATCCATACAGTGAATTATAAAGAAAAAGTCCTTGGAACAAGAACTCTTGAGAGGGGAATGGTGTCATGAATTACCTTTTTTCTCTAAATCAATATTTATATTTATTTTATTTTTCTTTAATTATGTAATATCATCAGATCAGTAAACAAGAACAAATAATTGGACTTATTATAAGTAGTGTACACCAAATAACAAGAACTCTAATGAGTTCTCTTTGTCAACTCTGACTTAGAGTGGAGTTAAGCCTGAGGTCACTCACCAAGGACTGAACTCTTACACTATCAATGTACCTTTTTATATCCTCTTATACCTTCTGTGGTATTACTTTAGCCTCTTATTGTATCTCTCTCATTCTTACTGTAAATCTTTTTACTTCTTTATACCTTCTCTTCTTTCTTAGCTCAAATTTCATTCTAGGATTTTGTCTATGGTTTGCTTAGAAAGGTAATACTTTAGTACCTATATATAATAAAATGGCAGACAAGCTGGGGCATCTGCGGTGGCGGGTTATTTTATTTCTTTTCCATTTTCTTTTATTATGTAATAGTTTGCAGTGCGCGGGACACTATGACTCAAAAGGAGTCCACAGGATAATTCGAGTAGACAAATACAAGTAAATACCAATTCGCGTATAAGTAGCTAAATCAATTAGCGAGGACTCTAATGAGTTCTCTTTGTCAACTCTAATAAAGAGTATGCGCTTGAGTTAGCCCTAGCTTGAGTCCACTACACTAGAACTCATTTCCACTTCTAGAACACCGATCGCCTTAATCCTTGTTCAAACTCTATTCTCATCACTCTCTCAGTGTGTGATTGACTCAGATCACTCCCAACCTCCCTATAGCTGGGCCACAGGCTTAAGTGGACTGACCAGGAAGTTTAGACCCTAGAGGTGGACTGTGGGCACTATACCTGAGTGCACACATAGACCAGATCTGACGACAGGTGGTGCTTAGTAGATTACTTGTAAAAACTTTTCACTTTATTAGCCTTATACTGCTAGTTCATTGTGACTAGTACACGCAGAGGAACATCGTCGCATCCTTAAGAAGACGATTAGAGTAGGGATCTTCCCTGAGAAGTGATAGTATAACCCTAGTATTAGGGCAGTAGTCAGTAAGGTAGTAGGTATCTGGCTGGGTAAAGATTTGCACCCCAGCAGACATAAGTAGTCAGTAGTCAAAGCCGACGAAGAAAGGGTCAGTCAACCGGCACCACAATACATTTTTCATTGCAACACAACAACTCGCCCTTCTAAGTACAACATACTATGTCCTTAGAAGCATACAACCAACTCATGAGCGACATGCTCAATCAAAGGCGTGCCCTCGCCAAATTAAGGGCAGAATTGGAGGGAAGAGAGGGGAAATTATGTAGGAGATGTGGGAAGTTTGGGTACTTGGCCCGTAACTGTAGAAGTAGAGAGGAGCAGAAGGAAAGGAAGGTAGTGGAAAACAAATTTGAAGTGTTGAGGAGTCGGGTCATGCAATGCAGAGTAAGGGAAGTAAGGAAGCAAGAAGTAGTGAGGGAAGTAGTGAAGTGTTTCGGATGTGGAAAAGAGGGACACAAGAAGTGGAAATGTCCCCAGAAAAACGAAAGGAGCAGAAAGAAAGAGGCGGCACCTCAACAGGCAGTATGGGAGAAGGTGAAAAGGCACAGTAGAGCAAAAGGACTGCCCCCAAGGGGAGCAGCGATGTGCATGGAAGGGTGGACTACACCCAGGGAAGTGGTGACGTTTGTGGAGTGCAAAGGATGCGATTACAAGGGGACGAAAATGGAAGAGAATCAGGGACAAAGGTTCCTGAGCAAAGGGCAGTTGAGTAACATGTGGTGTGGAAGCTGCAAAGAGGCTTGGAATTGGAGAGAAGAAGAGGCAAAAGGTAGAAGAGCAGAAAGAGTGAGATGTGGCGCATGTGAAGGCAAAGACGCAGTAATAGAGGGAGAGGTGGAAAGAAATGAGAACGGAGAAGTGTTCTGTCTACCTTGCAGGACAGGAAAGAAGACGCCATGGTGGAACTAGGGTGGAGAGTTGAAACGGTCGGTGTCTAGGACCCAAGTAGAAGGGGCTGGAATCACCGACCTGGAGAAGCGACAAAGGGAAGTTAGAAGGACCTTGAAGGGTTTGTGAGAAGTGTAGATGCAAATAGGAGTGAAAAAGATTGATACTCATGAAGGAGTATCGGTGAAAGCATTGCTAGACAGCAGAGCCACGGAGCTCTTTATGAGCAAGAAATGTGCAGAGAAAGGAGGTTTCAAGTTGATAAAACTTGGAAGACCAATAATAGTGCGAAATGTGGATGGCACAGGAAACAGTGGAGGATTGATTACACATGAAGTAGAAGTGAATCTATACTTTAAAGGACATGTGGAAAGAGTAAGAATGGATGTGTGCGACCTAGGAAAAACAGAAGTGATACTAGGTATGCCCTGGCTACAGACGCACAACCCAGAGATAGACTGGGAAAAGGGAGAGGTCAAGATGATAAGGTGTCCATCTATTTGTGGACGATATACAGGCAAGAAAGAAATGGGGCCAGAAATAAAGAAAAGGAGGTAAGGGAAGAAAGGAACACAGGAAGATGAAATAGAAAGAATCAGATGGGCGGCGGATGAAAAGGAAGATTGGGGAAGAGAGGAGGAAATGGAATTGGATCATTGAAAGGTGGAAGCGATGGTGCCACAAAAATTCCATAAGTGGCTGAAGGTATTTGGAAAAGTAGAGTTGGAGAGGATACCAACAAGAAAGACATGGGATCATGCCATAGATCTCAAGAAGGAGTTCAAGGCCAGCAAAGTACGAATATATCCACTCTCTAGAAATGAGAGAGAAGAGGTTCAACAATTTATTCAGGACCACTTGCGAAAAGGATACATAAGGCCTTCGAAGTTATCACAAACTTCTCCAGTTTTCTTTGTAGGAAAGAAAGACGGTGGAAAGCATATGGTCATGGACTATCATAAACTCAATAAACAAACGGTGAAAAACAATTACCCATTACCATTAATTACAGACTTAGTAGACTCAATGGGAAACAAGAAATTGTTCACTAAAATGGATTTAAGATAGGGCTACAACAATGTGTGCATTAAGGAGGGTGATGAGTGGAAGGCGGCCTTCATTACACATGTAGGGTCATTTGAACCGGTGGTGATGTTCTTTGGGATGACGAACTCACCAGCAACATTTCAAGGGATGATGAATGAGATCATGAGAGATCTTATTAACGAAGGAAAGGTGGCAGTCTTTGTGGATGATGTGCTGGTAGGCACAGATAGTGAGGAAGGACATGATGAAATAGTGGCAGAAGTATTGAAGCGGCTGGAGGAAAATGACTTATATGTGAAACCAGAAAAGTGTTCATGGAAGACAAGTAAAGTGAACTTTCTGGGAGTAATAATGGTCAGGGAAAAATTGAAATAGAGGAAGAAAAGGTGGAAGGAGTGTTGAACTGGCCAGTACCAAAAACAGTCAGAGATGTTAGGAAGTTCTTGGGGCTTGCCAACTATTATAGGCGGTTTATTAAGAATTTTGCAACACTAGCAAAACCCCTGAACATGTTGACAAGGAAGAAAGAAAAGTAGAAGTGGGAAGAAGCACAGCAGAAGGCATTTGAACAATTGAAGGGGATCTTCACAACGAGACCATTACTAGTGGTACCCGACTTGGACAAAGAATTCAGGGTTGAGGCAGACACTTCCAATTTCGCAACAGGAGGAGTCTTGTCGATCAAATGTGATGATAACAAGTGGAGACCAGTGGCTTACATTTCAAAATCTCTAAACGAGACGGAATGTAATTATGAGATTCATGACAAAGAAATGTTAGCAGTGATTTGATGCCTGGAGGCCTGGAGGCACTTCCTAGAAGGAACAAAGGAAAAGTTTGAGATTTGGTCAGACCATAAGAACTTAGAATATTTTATGGGCAACCAGAAATTAAATAGGTGACAAGCTAGATGGGCTCTGTATCTATCTAGGTTCGACTTTATCTTAAAACACGTACCGGGACAAAGGATGGAGAAAGTGGATGGACTGAGTAGAAGGCCAGATTGGGAAGTGGGAGTAGAAAGAGATAACAAAGAACAGACGTTGGTAAAAAGGGAATGGTTAGAGGCTCGAGCAGCAGAGATGTCTGAAGTAGTAATAGATAGAGTAGACATTCTGGACAGGATAAGGAGGAGTGAAGCAAAAGATGATAAAGTTGTTAAGGCAGTAGAAGAGATGAAACAAGTGGGAGTTAAAGTTCTAAGAGATGAGGAGTGGCGAGAACATGAGGGGTTGATGTTGAAAGAGGAAAAGGTATATGTACCAAAGGACAAGAAGTTGAGAGCAGAGGTGATCAGGCTACACCATGACATGCCTGTAGGAGGACATGGAGAACAGTGGAAGACAACAGAATTGGTAACCAAAAACTTCTGGTGGCCGGGGGTGAGTAGGGAGGTGAAATGATATGTGGAAGGATACGACGCGTGCCAGAGAAACAAGAATCGTACGCAGGCACCTGCTGGCAAATTAATGCCAAATTCAATACCAGAGAAACCATGGAGTCATATATCGGCCAATTTCATTACGAAACTGCCATTGGCACAGAGATACGACTCGATCCTGGTAGTTGTAGATAGGTTGACAAAAATGGCTCATTTTATACCTACTACAGAAAAGACAACAGCAGGGGGACTAGCTAGATTATTCAGAGATAATGTCTGGAAGCTGCATGGCTTGCCAGAAAGTATTATTTCAGATAGAGGGCCGCAGTTTGCAGCGGGAATAATAAGGGAGTTGAACACAATGTTGGGCATCGACAGCAAATTGTCGACGGCGTTCCACCCACAAATAGATGGACAAACGGAAAGAATGAATCAGGAATTGGAACAGTACCTGAGAATGTTCATCGACCATCGACAAGAACAGTGGCCAGAATGGCTGGGAACAGCAGAATTTGCTTATAACAACAAGGTACAGACAAGCACAAAAGTATCACCGTTTGAAGCAAATAATGGACGAGACCCAAGGATGGGATTTGAGTTGAGGAAGAAGGGAAAGTTTGAGGAGGCAAATAAATTTGTGGAAAGAATGCAGGAGATACAAGGAGAGGCAAAAGTGGCACTCAGTAAAGCGCAAGAAGACATGAAGAAATATGCGGATAGGCATAGAGGAGAGGTAGAAGAGTATAGAGTGGGAGATTTGGTGCTACTCAGTACCAAGGATCTCAAGTACCAAATGGTGGACAGAAGAACAGAAAAACTTACAGAGAGATTCATTGGACCCTACAAAGTCAAATCGATAGTTTCAACAAATGCCATAGAATTAGAACTACCTAGTACAATAAAAATTCATCCAGTAGTTAATGTAAGTAGAGTACAAAGATATACCAGTCAGGTGGAGGGACAAAAGAAGGAAATGCCACAACCCGTGGTAATCGAAGGAGAGAAAGAGTAGGAGGTAGAAAATATAATGAATAAAAGATGGGTACGAGGAAGAGATAGGTACCTGGTACGATGGAAAGGATGCACAGCAGAAGAGGACACTTGGGAGAGTAGGGAGAATCTCAAGAATACAAGTGAATTAGTAGAAAAGTTTGAGAAAGAATACGGGAGAGAAGAAGAAGAAGAAACACGGCGGCAGGAAAGAGAGGAAGAAAAGAATGTGTACAATAGGGGACTGCCAGGAAAGTATACGGCAAAATTATTGTATGGATGGGGGGATAAGAAATACAAGCAGGAGTATTGAAAGAAGTTAGAAGAAAATTGGCAGCAATGGAAAAGGAATCCATTTGCTAAAGTAGGCCATAATCCATTCTTACGGATAAAACAACAAGAAGAGGATGAAATGGGGAACATAGGAGATTGGGACAATGAGTTGTAAAATCCTCGAGGACGAGGAAGCTTGAGAGAGGGGTGGTGTAATAAAATGGCAGACGAGCTGGGGCATCTGCGGTGGCAGGTTATTTTATTTCTTTTCCATTTTCTTTTATTATGTAATAGTTTGCAGTGCGTGGGACACTATGACTCAAAAGGAGTCCGCAGGATAATTTGAGTAGACAAATACAAGTAAATACCAATTCGCGTATAAGTAGCTAAATCAATTAGCGAGGACTCTAATGAGTTCTCTTTGTCAACTCTAATAAAGAGTGTGCACTTGAGTTAGCCCTAGCTTGAGTCCACTACACTGTATAGATCTTGTCATTGTATATAAACTCAACTATTCTCAACTATTCTGGTCACTGTTCTTGTCAATGATTGATGAATATTTGGAGGTATTGTTTAACTTCTGATTTATCTTTCTAGTTTGGCCATCTGTTTGTGGGTAGAGAAATATATTACTTAATTAAAGAAAAAGAAAAGAAATATAAATATTGACTTAGAGAGAAAAAGTAATTTATGACACTCTCATCTATATCTTCTATCCCTTTCTTTTATGCTTTTCTCCTTCCTATACTTTCCTGATGTTTCACAGTGTATTCTTCTTCCATATTTAGAATGCCAATTAGGACTGATGCACAGTATTTGATGGTGTTCCTATTCTAAATCAAGGGACAGATATTATTATCAGAGGAATTTCCCCTAAGGTCCTGTTTACTCTTGAAAGCACTTCTAGAGGGAAGTCCATATGTAGATATCCTATGAAACCATCCAGAAAGCATTATGAGGTATTAATGTGGCTACTGTTCCACTACTCAGGTGGTATTCACAAGTACATGACTGGACTTCTAGTGGTTATCTCTGAGGAGCTAATTCTCTTTCAAGGGCCAAATATTCTTGTTATTATGGTAGAAATGTCACTTATAATGCTGATATTGATTGTCCAGCATGACACTGGACCCTTTGGAGAGGGGCAAGGAGATATCAAGTGTTTTTAAGGCTGAAACACATATTCACTTTGTAGTCTAGAGTTTTAACATACCATATCCTAATATACTTCCCAAAGGTAATACCCAGATTCTATAAAGGAACACATGTATTTGTAGTGAGCTATAGGGAGCTCTTCTATATGGGTGTCATTCAGTAATAAAGTGTTTGTAGGATTCTTTTTAAGGGTGGATTCCCTCCAGCCATTAGTTCAACCTCTGTTCTACTGAGACAAGAATTATTGATAGCAGAAATATAATGTACTGAGATATTCCTAGAACATATTTGGAATGCAAGAGCATGTAGTCTGTTTTATATGAACAACATCTTCACCACACAAGGGCAAAAGTACAATACATCACCTGACAATGGGTATCCCGCATGGCAAACCTCAAGACAACCTCAGATGATATACAAGGAGGTACAAATGTATAACAAAACAAGGCAAAATGGTGAGAAGAAAGAACAAATGACATTGTTTCGAATACGGAATACCCCTCGATCTGGAACACGCTCCTGTAATCCAGTGATCTTCTCAATCGACTCTGGCAACCCCATACTCTGTAATGTAGACCTAATCTTCGCATGCTCGTGCGACTGACCGAGTTGAAAGAAACTCCGCCCGATAGGACTAGGATACTATTTTACCATGTCAGATTGTCTTACCTGGATCGATGATAAACTAGACAGACAGAGATTAGTGAAAGGAAGCACGGAGAATGACAGAGGCGATTGTACGGTGCGATGGTAAGTGGATTTTAGACGCAGGTAGAGAACAATGCATGTCTCGACCATTGAATGTGAACATAGGACACTAAGGAGAGCAGACTCGTATTGACCTTGGTCAATATACCGATCCATCAACTTTTCCCAAGTGATGAATTCACTGGGTGCACAATTGACCGCTTGACGAGCTAGCCTGACAGCCCATTCTAACTTTCCTTTTGAGCGCATGGAGGAGGCTGTGAGACTGAGGGGTCTCTTTCATAGCACTGGATTTAATTTCCTCGTCTGATATCAGACCCAATCATGATGCAACTTCTGGCTCGCAAATAGTGATCTTCTCAAAAAGGTTGGTAGCAGGCTGATATCTTCCACTGTCTCCAAAATACCGGTGGTAAGGTGGTTCGAGACGACAGATGCCACTTGTATCTCAGGATCTGAACCAACCTGCCATCCTACAATGCAACAAGAATCTATACCGAAGCGTGCGAGTTCGATTGTTTGCCTTTATCTCAGCTGCCTGTAGGAAACCTAATTCGTCTTGGTAAAAGGATCACGTTTGTGATATGTGTCAAGATGATAACCATCGGAGTAGAGAATCGCTCGAAGGAGTGCTGTGATGTGTATATGGCATTGCTGTGTGTCCGTCCAAGCAATCTCGTTATAAACATAATACTCACCACCTCTCGTCATGTAGACCAATAACATATGCGCGCACTCCCCTGGTATCTTGACATCAACACGTAGATTGACTCGCGAGAATGCATTAAAGCAGCTGTGCGACAAACTCAGCCGTGACCATGATATTGACATACTACAGCCATTCCGCACTCTCCGTGTAGCAGGTTTTGGAACCAAGACAATGTTGTTCTCAATGGCGTACATGATGCAAAGTGGTGCGACCCTCACTGCAACGAGTATCAGTGTACAGCTCTGTGTTGGAATAATAGTATATCCCTCTCGTCTGGTCTTCTCAGTACTTTTGGCTATGTGATACAGATCAGGAGGTCTGAGTTCACAAAATGTTACTGTCAACTTTCTCTCGTCGCTCTGCTGATGAGACTAAGTACATAGCCGTGTTACAAACCTCAATTGAGAGAGACAATTATATGAACCACAACAAGCAAGCTAGTCTCAATGCTCGATTATCGGTCCGTGTTGCTATCGGTGCATCGTAGTTCTATGGTTGGTAGAGGCTGTGTATTGATAATCAGAAGTTGGCACTGAAGACAGTTGTATCAACATGGTTGCAGATCAGTTGGTAGGATGGGCAGCTGGTAAGCAAGTAGGCACTTTTTTATGACACTGAAGGTTTAATGTTAATTTTAATAAATAGCAGCCTACGATAAATAACTAAATATCGATATTGTATTAACAAAAGTTCTGCGGAATTGTGAGAAAGACTAAACCACGTGTTGGTTCGAGTTCAACCACTAGACTTAATTATTGGGAGTCCTGGTATGTGTTGGCAGGATGGTATCTTTTATTCACAGCGGCATCTTCTCTCGCTGCCCACGGAACTGCTTCATGAGATTTGCAAGTATCTTGGACCCTCTGGTGTCTTGACCTTGCGACGCGTACGAATACACATTTTCATGAAAGCATTGCTGACTGTCGAATCAGGTCTGCAGACTGTTGCAGCAAGTGACTAGGTCAAAGATTGTGTGGCTGAGTTTTGCAACG
>Ga0153959_1000562_pt1:2500-13430 | contig 13430 bp, 8 predicted proteins | sample TSFL043MetaG_FD_104685 | JGI IMG/M metagenome (GOLD analysis project Ga0153959, IMG submission 104685) | Attine ant fungus gardens microbial communities from Florida, USA - TSFL043 MetaG | ecosystem: Host-associated > Fungi > Mycelium > Unclassified | place: USA: Florida, Wekiwa...
GGTATTGAAAGATTCCATTGTTTGGTTAGAAAACGAGCTTCTGGCAAAGGAGTGACCCATTCCCTACTGCTTCTTTGATTCAAAAATGCAAATCTATAAATTATGGATCCAATTCGGTATCTTGCGTACGAATTCATGTTGGAGGTTTTGTTTTCCCAGCCAACTGGAAAATGAAAGTCTTTGAGAGCAGAATGTAGGAACGAAGCTTCCTCCTCACAAGTCGTGGAGAAAGACCTTGTGTCTTCGTTCTGTCCAATCGGCTTGGTTGAGGAAGTTGGGGATGGATTGACTACAAATGAGACAGGTCAAGTCAAGGATTGCTTGACTTTCTCGTCGTGAGCCCGCCTTGCTGAAACCAGCTTCTATTGTGAATTCGAAATTCCTTTTGGACCAACTTCCGAAGGAAACCGTATACCTTGATTCTGATAGAGCGGTTGAGACCTTCTTTCCAGCCCAGCTCTTTCTTTCATTTAACCACCAAGATGTGCTGTGCTATCCTGAAAAAGCGGAACATTCTACATCCAGCTGATGCTATGGAGGAATGACCTCTACATGGGATCAAAGAAACTAGCAACGGACGTGGCTCTAGGAAACAAACCTGGTTCTTTGGTCAGCCGAAATGCGATCGATCGGCTCAACAATATCGAGGACTGACATCGAACCAGAAGGGGCAATGACAGCAGCAGAATCGTAAAGGGTCACAGGCAGCATACAAGCAAAGGTAGACGTAGTGAAGTTTCTCTACCGTAAGGCGACCAAGAGGTCTTCAAGACCTCTCCCTGTCTCAATTGCATCGACCCTGACCCGAAACGAAAAAGCTCTCTAGCTTTCGCTTCTTTTGACTCGCTCTCACTTCCGTTCGAGCCTTATCGTTCCCGTTGGTCTATAAATAAAAGCTGTTACAACTCATTCACTCAGGGAAGACTCTTTCTTGAAAGACTTCTTCGTCAACCGCCCTTCCACTGTGTCCCTTTCGTTTCCTCTCCTTCTCAGTCGACCCTGAAAGGCCTCTCTCTCTAGAAAGGTCTTCGAGTCGTACCTTGCGAGTCTTGCCTCTTCTCCCCTTCCTCTTCCTTTGTCGAATGTACCCAATTTCGACTTGTTGTCCGCCTACAATCGAAAAAAGAGCGAGTTTCCCGGCCCGGTACAAGACAGTTTCTTTCTCCTAGGAATAGGAAAAGTCTCGATTATTTTTAGAAAGTGTTCTCACTATGATCTATGGGCCATAAGATAAAGGCTTGTCTGGCTTGTTTAGAATGTAGGAACCCAAATAAAAGAAAGAGGGAATGAGATGAGTCTTTGACAAAACTTATGAGTGGCCTATGTGAATAAGAAAACTTTCTTCAGATATTTCGATCAAGTCGGGTTATGAGTATGGGCTTTTCTCCGAGTAGAGGAGACCGGCACTTCAGACTGGGCGTCAAGGGGCACGTGGACCACAAGTTGCTTAGGTCCCGATCGAGATGTTGGTAGATCACCAATATCGAATTGATAGCGAATGAAAACCAAGTCAAGAAGGAAACTAACTATTCGCTTGCCTGGCACGACAAACTACAACTGCTACGAAGGTTGCTACAAGGGAGAAGGCATGAGCGGGAGAACGAATAGAACTAGATGCGCTTGACCTAGCTCTTGATTGCCTAAGAGTAAGAGGAGAAGTCTTGATTGAGACAGGCTTTCCTGGATCGCTCACAGGCTTGCTTTCAGGAGTGGGAAAGAAAACTGTTTGTGGTACAGCCCGTGGAGCCTTTTGCCTACTGGATTGCTTGCTCAATGGCTTAGACAAGGGCTTAAGAAGGGATTAGTTTGACTGGCACTTACACTGGAGGGATATCTACTACTGCTTGAGATACTCCTTCTTGCCATTTTCAATCTTTCTTTCCTACTTCTTTTCTTGCCCTAAAACCTACTTTCAAACTTCCTTGACCGGAGAGCTCACTGGCTTATTGACTGTCTTTCCCTCTTGTAACCTAGCTTTCCAATTCACTTGCTCTCAATACTGATACAATAGGACTAGGGAGACAAATACAGATATTCGGTCTAGAGGGACTGGTTGGGACTCTTCCACGGAACGGGGTGGACAGCCTGGAAGCGAACTGTAGCTAGCCTGGCTTGCTGCAAGGGATTACTTTAAGACTCCAACTGCCACTGAAACTGGATGGCTTGAACTGACTAAAAAGAAAAAGGCTTAAGCTCTTTACCTAACCCTGCCCTGGTAATATGCGGAATAGGATAGTACATGCTAGGCTAGTAAGATTCAAATGGAAAGAGGCTTGGAACTAGATGCCCCAAGCACTCCAACAGGATCTCCAGAGGCTTAGCTTTTTTCTGCAATTAGATGGGCTGCTCACCTTAAGACTGGATCGAGAAGAGAAGAAAGGGGAACTCGCTGGAAGAAAAGAAGTCTCTTTCTGCTTGCCAGGGGACTGCTTACTCGCTTGAAAACAGGCCTGCAACTGGAACTGAACTGGCTCGAAAGCATTACGAATGGCAGGGCTATAATTGTACAGGGCTAAATACTAGTAATCAAAAAAGGGCTCTCTTCCAGCTGGATGAAAAGGGCCATCCATATTCACAGGGCTTGTACTGCAAATATCCTAGAATTTTACAGGAAGGGAAAGATCATATCCGGTAATAGTTAAGGAAAGACACATCCTATATGAGGAAAGATAAGGTAGGGCACTCGCACTAGTGGGGGACTTTTTTACTGGTTCTTTCTTTAGAGCCAGGGACGACAAGGATTACCCCAGGACTGAGACTGCATGTAAACTTTCTACCAATGTATTCCAAAAATGCTTGATAACAGGATCTGTAAAAGGCTTCCTCACAAGAAAAAGAAACTTGCTGTCTAACCTTTTTTTTGTATTGCTTAGTCTCTTTCAGTATTACTAAACGAATTCGTATTCTAATAGTTAGTATAAGAAGATGATAGGAATACCATATTAATAATAATGAATCTTAATTCATTAATGAACACTCAATATAGGAAGATTACGCCTGTTTTGGATCTATAACTTGCTTGCCTAAAATCATTTGATGGAATAGGCTAACTCTAAGGCTTTATCAAAGGAAGCTGGCTTGCTTGGAGAAGGCTTGCAACAGGCCCACTGCGGAAAGGCCTAGCTTACTTGCTGTAGCTAACTAACTTGACTCTGAGAACTGTGATAATAACAGGCTTACGCGACTGGCCATGATTCCAAACTCCTCACTTCCACTAGCAATTCCGACAACAGATGCGTTAAATAGCTGCCGATTCTTCTCTTTGATTGCAGCTATCTTTCTAAACAGGAGAGAATGAAAGAAAAAAACCATAAACTCACTTTATTCTGGGATCTAGGCTCTCTTCTATATAGAAGAGAGATCGGTGAAGGGAGCTTTAGGGATATTTTGTGCTATTTGCTATCAATAAGTTAAAATAAAATAGAAATCCCAGCAGTGAAGTAAGCGGGGGGTTATTCACTCTTCTTTTTTTTTTTCAGCTCAGCTCTTGTGAAATGGTCTCCGTGGTTCGCTTGCCCTTGTGACTATCTATCTATGTTGGTGAACTTTTGCAGATTCTTCACTCTTGCTTTCGTGGGAACAAGAATAGCTATGGTTTCAGAAGCTGTGAACTCTTCTTTCTTCTATCACCTGTAGGCGAGTGAGTGACCAATAGTTTTCTCCGCTCCTGAATATCCCTAAGGGAGGAAGCTCATCTTACTAGTTAGGATTTGAAGATCACCCCTTCGAAAGCACTAGAAGTTCGGTGTGAATAAGAAAGTGTTAAGTGAGTTTTCCTGGAACAGATGATTCGTTATGTTGACTTTACTCCGCTACGCTCCAGACTCTCTCGAATCTTTCTCTTCTTCCCTCCCCTTAGCCTTAGGGGAGCTAAGCGTCCGTCTTACGACTGTTCTGGATCTATTACCTGCATGACAGGAATATTAAATAGACATTCAATCAACGGGGAGCCTCTTCCTACCCTAGTTTATTGGCTCTTAGGTCGGTGAAACTTTCCCTATAGCTAAAGTCAAGCCAGTTTTTTCTCTTAATATCTTTCCATTTTTGATTCACAAGGCTACGGCTATGCTCCTTTTAAACTCTATCAAATAGTGTATCACATGAAAGCAAGACTTTCAGTCTCCCTAGCGGATTCTAAAACTTTTAAAAAAGTAAGAGCGGGCGAGAGCTTGTTCCAATCACAAGTCCTACTAAGAGTCGTTTAGCTTTAGCAAGTCCGAAAAAGCTCTTTCTATCCAATCTATTCTATGTGGGAGAGGTAAGCAAGATTTTGATGTGCCTGAATCAGGTTTATCAATGTTAGCTGCTTGGAGCTTTCTCTATACCAACATTGAACTGCCCTGCTTTCATCTCTCTTTTTACAGATAGGGAAGAATGAAGAAGGTAAAGGTCATTTTAGAGAGACAGAATGCTATGAGCTTCTTTCTGCTATTCTACATGCTACCGCTTTGAAGCTTCCGACCCGAACGTACAAGTTAATGAAAAAGATTCTAGGGATATTGAAAGGATGAAATTGAAAGTAAAGTAAGCAAAGGGCTTAGCGGATTCCCCATGATTGGGGGTAGGGGCAAGCATTGTGGATAAAAGATAAGATGTTAGAATGCAATTCCCAGAGAAAGACCACTCTTTTCTCTACTTGTCTGGACTGGTGAAAGTCATCCCGCAGAATGAGTTGGTAGAGACAGAGTCTCCTTGCCTGGGCTTGACAACTCATTCCTCTACCTGAACTATTATTTTATGCTTTCTCAAAGGAATTTCTTACTTACTTGATAGAGTAAGGAAGGAAAAGGCATTTCATTTCTGACCTGGGGAATCTCCTCCAATTGCCTTAGCTGATGGAAAGATGCTTACTATGATTCTGTCTAGGCTTCGTCCTTAGCCACACTTTCGTGGTAGAAGCAACAATGCTTTTATTCTGGTGTGCTGCTATTGATTAGTGCCCTATCTAGCCCGTGCTAAGACAAAGGACTTCTCTTTCCACTTCTAATATTTGGAATCAAAAGCAAAGAGCTCCTTCCCATTGAGACATTTTACAAGGTCGAATGGAGGGGGCCAGGATCTGTAGTTCTGTTCTGGAATCCAAACAAAGAAAGTAACTCAATAGGCAGCGAGCCTTCATCTTAGCATTCTCAGGAAAGAAAGGTTACTAAGGCAAGTGGGGAAGCAAATCACATATATAAAGAGTAGGCATCGAATGCTGCTATTGAATGCGCTGTTGTTGGTGAGTGAATAAGCGGTCTTGTCGTATCAGCTGTGATGTTATCAATTGAATCAGCAACCGCTGGTACAGTAACCGGTGTTCAAATAGCCGTTGTTGGGATCTTCTCCGCGATCTTAGCAATCGCCTCCGAAATGGCTTGAGGATCCCGGCTTTCATACGACGAACTAGAAAGATCTTTCTCTTTAAAGACACTCGAATTCGAAAGGGCATTCAGTACGGATTCAGTATCTACCCCCGCTTTTCATATTAGTCAAATCCGAGGAGGCCAGCCCAATCGCACATCCAACTGCCAAAGCCAGAAACAAGCTTTTATTAAACAGAAAAGGAATTTCTTACTTACTTGATAGAGTAAGGAAGGTTAGGATTGAATTGAATTTCAAATCCCGTTCCTCTCCCTTTAGGTCGAGCTACTTCGTTCCTTTACCGCTTCGAAGTCTTTCTGTTCTTTAAACACTGTACCAACGCCTCGCTCCGGGGATTCGGCTTAGGTTACTCAGTTCCTTCCCTATGGTTTAATAAGAGCTTATCAAAGGAATTGGTGTTAAAGACCGAAAAGAATGAATTTTAACTAGTAGCGACTCCTTACACACAAGAAAGAGTGTAGGTTTCATTTCAGTCTACGGTCTCCCCACCGAAAGTCGGATATCACTGTATTCCCTGCTTTCCTCGGGAGTGAGAAGTGAATCAGGGACTTGCCATGGATACGAGTGAAATTGAGAATCCCCTAAAGGAGGTGTGGATGTCTTTGGGGAGTGCCGAAGCCATTCGGAACGGAAGAAGGAGAAGGAAAGGAATTGCTCCGGGTGATAAGAGAGGGTACACATTTTATCAAGGAGATTGCACCTGACTTCGAAGAATGTAAGGCTTGGGCTCGGACTGCTCTTAGGACCACTGGAAGGAAGACTTCGACGTATTGGAATGGACCACTTACGGACATAGGAATGGAGACCTCAAGGGGCTATGCTAGTACACGATCGAACATCAAGAAAGAGAAAGAAGGAGGAATTGAGCCGGGCCAAGCAAGAAAGTCAACGCTTACTGGCTGATTCGCTTTCTGAAGATAGAAGGAAGCAAGAATTAGGGCAGAACTTTCTTTCCTTTTTTCCCATCATAACCCTCATGGCCTGTCTCAGGCACTTGAGTCTCCTACAGCTCTTTATCCTTACCTTACACTCCTCTATCCTGCCTACCTCACCCAAAACCCCTCCTAGGATTTTCAGTATCTAGCCTTGAGCTTGAGCCAGGCATGAGACAAAGCCTTACCTGGAGTTTCACTGAATGAAGTTAAAGAGAACCAACCGGGGTTCAGCTCGATCAACTGGGATAGGAGTTTTTTTTTCTCTATCTTGCGGAAAGCCGTGGTGCGCTCCGATCCGAGGGGAAAAAGTCTCGGGCTTAGAGGTATGGATGGAAGGCTTGCCTACTGCTTTGTATACAGCCAGTGGTGTCCTCCCTCATGCTCTATTCCTTAGCCTAAGCCTCAGAGGCGGGGCCAGTTCGACTGTACCAGAAAATGAGGCTTGCGCCGAATCGAAAGACTTTGGACATGAAGCGCCCTCAAGCAAGGGGCTATTAGACGATCGAAGATCAAGCAAGCGAAGAAAGTCAAATCAATCAGCTACTTTATTCACTATCCCAAGAAAGAAAAAGAAGTAAGTATGAGCTGCTTCAAAGGGATATTAGGCCCTGACTGAACTGATAGGATGGAAATTCTTAGGTAAGGATCAAGCCTACGACTTAAAGAAATGATCGATCGGGAACCGAACCATGAGGGTCAGGCTCTCAAAGAACAAAGATATAGGGCAATGCTGCTTACACAATCACACCAACATTCCCTGAGAAACCAAGACTCACACTTTCAACAAAGCGAAGCAGACAGACTGGCCGGACTGCGGACGGGATAGGATGTTAAAACAAGTTAGACAATCAAAAGGAAATATGAAAAGCAAGAAGCAAATGGGCCAAGCAAGAGTCAAAGAGAGTACGGAGAGCATTCCCTTCAGGGACGAAGCGAAGACACCCGAAGACACATTCAAGTTCTTGTCTTCCACTTTTACCTTTGATCGTATTTAGGTTGATCATTAGAAAATGTGGAAAAGGTGGTCATAAAAGTGGGTTGTCAGTAATAGAATTATTGGCTTCCTGACTCCTTCTTTAGCTTTACGGTTTAGACTAAGGCCCCTAGTAAGGGGGAATGCCAAGACACACGCAAGCACATCCCCGAATGGTGCTCCATCCGGAAAGCCCATTTCCTCACTTCCAAGAGAGGACCGAATAGACCACATAGGGTAGGGGAAACTACTATACGCAATTCATTTCCTACTTTACCTACGATGGATGGACCACTATCAGACTGAAACCGAGAGCAAAGAGACTGGACAGCCCCAAAAGCTTTTTCTGATGGAATGCTAAGGTACGGCTACCAAAGAAAGAGCCAGGAAGGAATCGAAAGCTAGAACGGAAAGCATTTCCCCTTTCCCGAATAAGAGAAAGGCTATGGCAATAGTAAGAAAACTGCAAGCACATAATCTCGCTATACGAATGGTTCTCCACCCGCAACCACATCCCCTCGATATATCCTCGATCTCCTTACCAACTGAGAAATATCAGACTCGTAGGACGGAATGCAAGACTGACACATACGAATTCCCCTCCTGGGGGTGGGCCCTTTAGACCAACTTAAGCTCAGGACGAAATGGAAAGCATGGAAAGCGGGAAGACTGATAAATAGCCAAAACTCAAGGAAATAAAATGCGCCAAGCAAAAATCAGGAATTGAGCCGGATCCGCAGTTAAAAGAAAGAAAATAAAAGGCTTCTACCAATAAAATAACCGGACTCAGGGATTCCAACAAAAAAGAAGGAAAAAGGCATTGCCGCTGACTATAAAGGCTAGGGGGTATGATGCTAGACCTCTTACATACGCTCTCCTTACCAGCTGACCGACTGGACGCGAGACATAGTCCGCCCTCAAGAAGGATTGATTCCCCTAGGGGCTCTTTCCACCAAGAGAAAGTGAGGCAGCAAGAACGGGAGTTAGGTCAAAGCCCTACTAGGAATGGAATGCTTTACGGACATTACAAGATTCATCCTTGAAGCCAAGCTTTCCATTAAGTACTAAAATGAAAGTGTAAGGATTGAAATAGCAATGAAGGCAACCCCTTCTCTGATTAAAGCATAGGGCAATGCTTACACACACGCAGACACATACCCGTGCTCTGAGTCCCTTTACCCGAAAGAAGGGAAAGCTGGAAGGCCAGGTAAGAACTCATACAAAAAGGAATAGGTTTTAGATCGTGAACCAGAAATGTTGAGCAACTGAACTACCGGAAAGAAAAGAAGAAGATTCACGAAGACTTATAAAGCTAGCTAACAGAATGAGATCGAGTTTCTATTGTTCCAGGTCTATCCCCATTCGCCGATGCTTTCTTTCTAGGGGCTTTTTCTAAGCCCCCGAGTGGGCCTGCAGGGAATCAATCAATACCTCCCAAGCGTCTAACCTGTCGTAAAGAAAAAACGGCTTAGAAAGGCCGCGTATACAGCGCACATAAAGATGCAACGCATGGAAACTGGGGACCTGGTCCAAGTCCCACACTTCACCCTGAAACGCGTGGCGAACTCGAAAGAAAGACTAGTCGACCTAATGGATTTTTTGGTCAGAGACCTCAACCCCAAGTCGGCTAATGAGCTCTCTCTTCTATATACTTCAGCGACTGTCCGGTGCCCTATCACTATGACTATGTCATCACCAAGGATGGCGTAGCAATAGTACTTGACAACAGCCTTATTTGCTTTGCCGTGATTCACACCAAAAAGTGGTGCAAGGAAAAGAGGGCCCAAGATCCTTAACTTAAAGGCCCATGGGTTGGCCTACTGAGTAACATAGAAAGCGGTAAGTGGCAGACTGAAGTGAAGGTCGTAACAAAAGACCTCTCTTATACCACGTAACCGAAAGAAAAAAGCTTTACTTTTTCATATGTACCATCACTGGCGGGATCAAAGCCACATTAACCAATCATGCAGAGGTTGTTGAAACATCTGGACCGCATAGTTATAAATAGCAACCACGCAGATCTTGTCTCAACCCTCCCTAACTCTAACTAGAGCCAAGCGTCCACTAATTCCATGAACGAAGGGAAGGGCATTTTCATTTTGATCCAAAACCCTGTTCAAGTCGGGAGCTGGACCTTTCAACGGAAGATCTTTCCCTCCACATCGGCGCACGTGCATTGATCAGCCCGGACTGCCTTTCCCAGTTAATCAGGTGCAAAGAAGGATCATAGTCTTGGAACTGACAATGCCGTAGGTTAGGTCTATGCCTTTTCTCGATTGGAGGCTAGAAAATATAAGGAGGACACCCGCAGCTCCTCATCCTAAGATGAAGAGGGGAAGGGAGAAAGCAAGGGAAAGTTTCCATCCTGTTAGTGGAACTCTTTGCTCCTACCATTCGTTCTCAGTCCTCTACCTAGACATTCTCGGAATTCAATTACTCTGCCTGCTTTACTTTACTATAGAGCCCTACTGAAAGCTGCATAAACGTCTATTTTTTTTTATAGTATATATTCATAGTAGAGATAAAGGCTATTCCATTGATAGCACAGGGCTCTTAGACAGAGCCTAGGTTAAAGATGCCCAACATCGAAAAATGAAATTTTTTTAAAAAGCCTAACTCTGTCCTTCGCCTGCTAACTCTTGCTCCATTTCCAAACACACTTTTTGCTATTCCCCGAGGTCAAGTTCACCTATTTTCAATGCCAGCAATCCCCTAAGGGAATTCGCATTGGCTAATTGGGATGTTGAGTCCCCGGGCAAAACACAGTAGATTTATGTGTTCTAAAACTTGACTGATAATCCAATAGTCTGGAGAGATAAATGGATGCCACAAGTACCAGTCCTATACCGTTGCCGGGATTCTCCCTGGGGCATCTTTTTAGGGCTATGGGGCGGCATCAGTTATGCACCAACAAAGTTTCGGCGGCAGCTGAGGTCATTAGAGTTCATCCCCATGACGCATGCTCTAAGAAACTGGGAATTCACTTAAGGGGACCAAAAGAGACGGCTTATATAGTCCGAAAGGTAATCGACTTGTGGAAGGAAAGTCAGCGGATCAAGACAAGTCGATAGACAAAGCAGACAACCCGCACCTCTATGGCAAGCCACTCGTAGTAAAGGTTTTCTAAGCTCTCATGTCTGAAGACCGGAGTTATCGGCGCCTATGAAATTGTAACCCCAATCTTATGTGGTCGAAAGCAAAGCCGGGAATGAAGTCTCACATTCAGGATGGTCGACCAAGACATCCTCCTTGGCTGCCGAAAATGAAAGGCTTCAAGTGCATCCAGCAGGAATCGAACCTACGAATTTGCCCCTTTATTAGGTTGGGCGCTTTAACCATTCAGCCATGGATGCAAAGAGACTCAGCGAGTGAACTAGGTTTTGGTATTCCTTCTCGAGCTTCTATTTCTTCCGTTAAAGGAGATTCGAGAAAAGATGGAATAGGAAGACGTGTTTCCAGAACGAACAAGATACGGGTTGAGAAGGGGGAGTTAGCAAAGTTAGACAAGATTGGAATGGGCATAGGAACATGTATGGATGTACCAGATCGGCTAATGCTCCCAGGTTGATGCGATGTATTCCACCAGTTGACTGAAGACTTGATTATTGGTATATCGATCGGTCCAGCACGGATTGAAATAGGAGCCGGTTCGACAGGA
>Ga0153959_1000566_pt1 | contig 13262 bp, 7 predicted proteins | sample TSFL043MetaG_FD_104685 | JGI IMG/M metagenome (GOLD analysis project Ga0153959, IMG submission 104685) | Attine ant fungus gardens microbial communities from Florida, USA - TSFL043 MetaG | ecosystem: Host-associated > Fungi > Mycelium > Unclassified | place: USA: Florida, Wekiwa Springs...
ACGACAGGATCCGCATCCTTAAGATGACTGTCAACAGGGAGCCGTCGCACGGCGACTTCATCACAGCCAAGTGCAACCGCGTTCGCTACCTGGTCAAATTTCTTCACCGTTCGCACATTGAGGTCGACGAGACTGATCCTCTAATGCCCCTGCAGCTCGCTGAAAGCAACCTCCGATCTTATTAGCCGGACCGAAACTCGGACGAGACTGCAGAATCTACCTTTTGTCGTTTCTGGTAGTCCTCGGTAACTTTGTCCATGACCAGTCTCCATCCTTTTCTCCTGCTCGAGAGTCGATGCGACTTCCAGCCTGCATCACTTGCGGACCTGGCGAGTATACCAGCTCTGTGATGGTTCTCGAAGAAGCATTGAAAGTAATGTAAGAGGTAAATCCCGCAGTCCGTATCATTCGTTTGACGAGGGGCCTTTGCAAAAATTGAGCGCATGTGTGAATAAGTAGGTGCTGGACTTGATTGTTGTGAAGCCTCTTGTGTCAAGTACATCTGAAGGAGTGTAATCGTCTTTCTATGTCGGTCGGGCGACGCTTCCACACTGTCTAGGACCATGGCAACAGGCCTAGTAAGTTCACTTTGCTCGATGATCACCAGATACCAGTGCTCATTCTCGTTGATCGGAAAGACAAGGAAGGTTTTGTCAAATATATGTTTGCTTGACGTTCGCTCCAAAGACCATCCTTCCTTGAGGGTCGTGAAGAACTGGGAATCAAAGATGTGGATGCCTTTGCCCAGGCTCGGATTCTTATCCTTGAAGTGATCATGGAGGAGTCGGAGGCCAAACATGATGAGATTGTCATTCAAAAGCTCGCTGGAACCCAGACGATCCAGGTCACGCTTTTGGAGTGAGATTGCCCCGACCCCTACAAAAGGGTATCGGACAACGACCTGCTCTTCAGGGTCCTGGTCGTCAGTCGCCGAAGAGTCAACTGACACGACGTCTTCGTCCTGCTGCATTCTCTCCACTGGGGACGCTTCCTGTTCCACTCTATAGAAAGTCCACAAACGGGCGAGCATCAATCTGATCAGCATCAACGCACCGGAGACCCGAGCGACCGAGCGAATTGAGCTAGGGCCACAGACGTCGTCAATGCTCACTCTCGACGGTACTGATGGCTTCCGAGGAGCAGTCTCGGGCGTAATAAATCGAGTCAGCTTGGACGTCGACCGGCAGGTCGCTGAAGTGACTTTGCTGTGTTATGGAGTTGTGTGACTTTGACTGCGTCAACGAGTCTGATCGGGGGGCATCTTGGAAATGGGATGACTGTTGAAGAGCTGCCATACATAGCATGGCTGAACAGCAATGTGAGGATGAGGTAAAAGAACAACCCACTCGCCGGCTATGTTTGCTACGTTGGTCAACCAAATGATGGATGTGGCAGTCCAGTGCCTCTCTAGTCGGCAAATCCACCCGGCGATTTCCCCCAGCTGTCAAAGAGGGTCGTTCTCGTTCCACACAAAGACTTACCTGAGGTGCTTGTGCGTACAGCCACGTAGTCATCTGAAGAGGGGGCACGTGAAAGGGCGAAATGCAATGGCTCAATGGTGTGGCGAGATGAGGTGGCCGATTGCGCGATCGAGTTGCAACGGCGGCGTGGAGGTACGAAAGACGACCCACGCAGAGTGGATGTAGTGGCTCGACAAAAGCTTTGTGGAGAGAGCAGTGGACAGCACTTGTTGCCGCGGTCACATTATTTTCAGCAACAAAAAAATGGGGGCACAATGAAACTTGCCTTCTTGAAGAGCAGGCACCGAGTTTTGAGTAGCACCCGCGTTCCGGTTTTTTTGAAAATCCTTTCGCATGTTACGTCGCGTATCACAACACACATAAAGCAAAGACCAAGAAAAAAGCAGCAATCTCGCGGCTGCTAGGACGAGGCGACGTCCAGAAGTCGAGATACCAGTCGGATCCAGGGCAGGTATCAACACTGATACAAGCATTCGACCTTGAATTAAATACTTTCAGCGTTGAAAGCAAGCGCGGCAGCGGAATAATGCTTACGCACCGGATGGGAGCTTTTCACATGACAGGGCTTGCTATGACGGAAAACCTTGTGTTTGCTATCCGTTTATCTGGTAACATACACACGCGTTGAGCACTGGACATAAATCTCTTTGCTACTGTTTCGGTCCGTGGCTCGTCGTCCGTCCTTTGATTAGTGCATTAGAGGGAGTCGGCGCAAAGCTGAGCAGTTTGAAGATGGTGAGAACACAAGGAGTGGTAGTCCAAGAGATCCGAGCTTGTTTTGGCGAAATGCAGCATCTGTGCTGAGACCAAAGTTCAGAGTCGAATGTTTTGTCCCAACAACTGGACAAATACTGTAGGCCTATTAAGAGGCCAAAATTCAATCTACGACAAGACGGTAATTGCGCTCAGCTGACTAGGAACAACGAGCGTCCCGGGATCTTGTTGGGCTTCTAACGCCTCACTCAGCAATGAAACGTCGCTGGGCTCGTAACTGAAGCATGGCGCGGCAAAGCAGTGTCGGAATCATCCCTGGGAGCGTCTGTGATATTGCAGGGGTCGTTCACGACGTCGACAGCATGATCCCGCTACAATTTGGTCGTCGCACACTTGATCACACGTTTTCTGCTGAAGGCCACCGTTCTCCTACTTTGACGTTGATGCAATCAGCTTCCAGATCGAGGAGTCAAAAAGTGGCTTGCAAAATAGGTGCATGTCACGGGGACTTTTTCCGACATTGCGAAAGTGGGAAGACACAAGCACGCAAGGATGGTCCGAATCACATCAGTGATAAGTCACGGACAGCTTGACTGGGTTGGACGTCGGAAAGCGAATGAATCGCCGGAAGTGTTCAGATTGGCAATACGTGAGAAAACCTGGGCGAGATGAGGCTGCACTATCGGCTGTTATGAGGCGGTCGAGACGCTCAAATTCAAGGCATCCCTCATCATCATGACAATATTTTCGAATGCAACTCAATGATCCAAACAAGCGGCATGGCTTCCCTTTCCTTCGAATGAATTCGAAAGAAACAAGGTACGCGATGGGAAAGAGAGTCATCCGGCGTTGCCAATGATGCGAAAGCCTGACCACGGACCGTCTTGAACTCTCGAGGCACATTGGCCATCGCATAGGGAGCAAAGAATCCTTTCGAGCCTGTTTATAAGTAGCGGAACGAGCACAGCCTCAGGAGCTCGCTTGCTCGGTGTGAGGAATGGTGTTGTTGTTCCCACCGTCAAGCATTGCAAGGTGTTAGAAGGCGGGACACAGGAGCCCAAACCCTCGTTGGGCTTGTCTCAGCCTGATGCGAGTATCTGCTTGCAGACAGACAATCGCATCAACCTGGATTTAAGCACAAGCAAGTATCTAATATCGACAGGAAGTGGCGACATTACCATGCCTACGAATGTGCAGTCAGTGTCTGTCATCCTCGTGAGCTAGACCCGCGGCTTGGAAGGAGCTGCAAAAGCCCCTGCTCCGCCATCTCGAGCATTGGCCTTTCTCAAGAACCGATCGTATCTCATTCTTTTGAGACCCAGCTGTCGATAACGTCCCAGCTACTCCTCAATACCTGCCCTCTCCCACTTCCGCCTCGGAGCCGCTTACTTCTCACTAATCGGTCGCCCGCGCATCGACAAGGACCTCTCTGCCGCAGGAAGGCTTCCATACAGCGTCGGAGACTGTCACAGCCAGCAGTGGGCTGACGTGAGCTCTTCTCGAATAGCCAACTACTGGCAAGCTCGGCGAAAACTCGACTCGTAAATCAGCAATGGAGTGGCTTGTTCCGTCGAAAGCCAGGGCCGCCGGGCGAAGGCTCAACGCCTTCTGCTGCTGAGAAAGAGTCGAACCGTACTCAGCACGCCTTATTAGGCGAGTGATTGAGTCAGGGGGACTCAAACAAGAGAAACGTATTGTTCCATCTTGATTCCAATTTACTATTCTGGTTCGTCCAACACAGAAGCTGTTGTACCATGTTCTAGGCGAGACGCACGGTGTTGGCATCGAGCAACAACTGTGAGCAGACCAAGATTCTCATTGTCAGCCCAACAAAAGCGAGACTGGGTAGGTGTAGTGCAACCAATAGTATGCAACATCCTGCATACCTGCAGGGTTCCGTCCAGCCAGAAATGCTTCCGGGAGGACAAGCAACCTCAATGTAGGGACCATGAAGTCGTCACTGGGACGCATGACTCACGCAACTTCAACTCTTTTGCTGGAACGAACTTTGCAGTCCTGACTGCGGTGAGTGTTCGTTCTGAGGTACTGTATGTGACGTCGTGTCGCTGGTCACTCTTTCGGCGTCCCCCCACAGCCTCTGGTCGATCCCCGGTAGAACCGAATTCCGAAGTCCGGAAGTGTCACGTGTCACATCGTCACATGTGCCAAACACACGCCGTCTGCGCAGCACGAAAAGTAGCAAAGTCTGGTTGACATCGAATCTTCGACTCACCCATCATCTTGCAGCTGGAATCTGCGTTCCTCTGAGGCTCATCGAGTACCCTTCGGACTATGACTACAACATCATGTCGCAACAGGAAGAAACTAATTCAGGCGCTGCGGAACCAGTGTTTGAGGTCGCAATCTTGCCGGAGCATTTGATCCCACATAAAACCCTCAGAGAGGCCCAGCGAAGCGTCGTCCACTGTAACGAGTTATCTGGATACCAGGTGAAAGCCGAAAAGAAGACGAAGAAAGGCCCCCATCGCATGCTTTGCACGAACTCCTCGTGTCATTATGCAATCACAATCACGCAGCAGAGGAGGACAGATCCTTGGTTTATAGAGCAAAAGCAAACGGCACACAACCACGGTGCCGCTCGTTGCAACACCTTTATCGAGGTCAAAGACGATGTGCGGGAAAGAGATACACTGAAAAGCAACAAAGCCGAGGAGAAATCAGACGAGCTACAAGATCACCCGAAGCCTTCCTCGTTCTTCGATCGGTCCAACTCACCGGCTCAGCTTGATGTTGCGGTAGCAGCCACAGATTTGCCCCACTCTGTCCCGGTTCGACCCTCGGCACCTGAGCAGCACTCCACATCAGCCTTCTCCAGCTCTGCCGCGAAAAGAAGCAAGGACAGCAAGGTGTCGAGAGAAGAAAGTAAGCGAACCAAGCGCGAAGCGAGCGAGTCGAAGAGTCCTGAAACTGGCGCTTTTCGTAATGCGGCTGACTCTGAGGCACCTGTTACAGCCACCTCTTCCCGAGCCCCTCCGATGCTAGTCCCAGCAGATTCAGGCGTCGCTAGGGTGTCCGATCGCATTCTCGAAGACTTGGCTGTCATTTCTTCCGATAACCTTCTCAAAGGATTGAGTCAGTTTCAAAATTCCGACCAGCGACTTTGCGAAGGCTTGGTGAGGCGTGCTCATCTTATTCTCTGCATCTGCTCGCAGATCCAGCGACATACAGCCGCGTATTGCACTGACAGAAGGGACAGCCACGTTACAGTTGAAGTCTTCTCGCTGCTGAAGCGCTTAAGCCGCGAGCCGTTGCCCGTATTGAGCCTGGAAGTTCCGGCGCATTCTCCGGCCTCTCGGAGTATGCTGAAGATGCATGCTCGAACGATCCTCGACCAGATGGAAGACAAGCACCAAATCCTTCCTCCAACGGCGTCGGAAAAGACACTGAAATCGCTCGTGTCGACCTCGACGTTGCTTTACGAAGACATTCCACCGGCCCTTGAAAACCTTCCGACGGAAAGAGCGACAGAAATGCGCGCACGAGTGGCGTACCTTTCGAAGCTTCTTAATGTGGAGATAAAGAAGTGAGGTCAATATGCTCGGTCACCGTAGCTCATTATTCGTTCCGCTCATTCATCATTTTACCATAATAGTAAAGCAGCTTCTGCGCCTCAAATCGCAAGAGCATGACAACATTGAATGGGACTAGGCTGCTTGTTCGATAGTTTGACACCAACCGTGGTTGCTTCCGCCACTGTTGGCTCGGTGCTTCTTTGTCACGTACAGATCGACTTGTACTTCTGACACGCTTAGACACATGTATACACACAAATTCACGCGGGGTATAGTATCACTAAGAAGCGTGCAGGAATTAAGCTTGAGTTATCTTTGGAATGTACTCTTCTATGGTTGACAATGAAGGAAGCACTCCAGGGTGAACATCACGGTCGGCTATAAAGCCTGCAACCGGGGTTGAAAGTATGTCTACAATAGAATTCTGGAGGCTAGCAGTGATCAAGTTCTTGTTCGAGAGAAACTGGCCGGAAGCAGATGCGCTCTGAAATGTGATTCGTTCAGAGTTGAAGACAGGCTGAAATTATGAACACGGCGTTTAATCAAGGAACAGACAAAAGCTAGACTTGGAAAACAAATACTGAATTTCAACAGTGAATCGCGCCTCGTACCCAAAAGCGGTATTCTGGCCTGGGGCTCATTTTCAACACGCCTCCACGCAGGAGCTGAAGGGGCAGATAGACGAGCTACAGGGCTTCATGAGACAGAAGTAGCAATCCTTGTCGCTTATCATGCACTGATCTGCTCGATGAACCCTAACTTGAAGAGATGATCTATGAACTCAGCCAACTCATTTTCCTCCAACGTTCCTCAGTGCAGAAGTTTTCATTTCAGACAATTACAATGCGAACTGATAAGTGTGATAGCGTAGAGCGCAAGAAGTGGCGATAGGCCCGAAGAGTTGGCGCAACAGGGATAACACATACGCAGACAGACGAGAGAAGAGGAAGAGGGTGTCAAAATGGTCTTCCTCGCAGCCCTATCGGAGATGCGTACAATTGACCTGGCGGACACCTTTTGCCACTTTCGAGGTCGTTCCTCTTCGACCTCATACATGCCGACGCTGGCGCGCCTCTTGTCTAGAACGCGAAGAATTTTGATCATGTTGGCATGTTGGGCAGCGCAACGTACTTTGGATGCAAAGCAAGGGTCGTCAAAATCGAAGCGAGAGGAATAGATTCCGGGTTCGTCGTGGCGTTGGCCGTGGCCGGAGACGAGGCAATCGAGCATTGCTTCTTCGATCCCCAGAACGTCCCATTCGTAAAATTCGTAAAACAGGTATAGCTCAATCGCTCTGACGAGCCGTTCCAGACCGATCGACTCTAAGTAGTTTGCTGGTAGCTCATGGGGTTTCATGCCATCCACAAGGAGCTTGATATCCTGCCAACACAGCGGCGAATGCATACGCGTCTCCCCTTGCTCAGTCGTGAGCATGTCCCAAAGTTTAGCGGATTGTGCGCAAATGTCTGGACTCGAACACAAGAGTTGATACCCGTCCTGACCAATGATGACCACCCGCTCCTGGTCCTGCTCGCGAGCCTCTGAGCCGTCATCCGCGGCTACCGGTTCCATATCAACATCAGTAACCTCACAGGAGTCAACCTTCCAGCCCTCTGTCGAAGCCTGGGCCTGCGGTACGTCAAAACCTCCGTTTGTAAAGAGGGCGCCGTTCGAGCGAGCTTGGACACTGTCGTCCATCTCGAAAGACATTGCTTGTTGTCGTTAGCTTGTCATTCAAAGTCGAGCGTTGTAGTGAGGATACTTCGGAGGTCGGTAAGGGTTTGTCTGGAGTTGCAATTCGGCCAAGTCGGCGCATATACACGAGATCCTGAATGGCGCGAAAAGAAGGGCGAATGGATCCTCGCCCGTTCGTCCGTTTGGACACAAGCAGTGAGCAGACAGGGGATGGGGAAGAGGGCAGTGGACTGACGCGGTGAGCCGTCACGGGTTTGAAGTCATGAGTCGGAAGATCCGAAGACCTGCCTCCGCCCAATTCTGAGCTGCATCCTGCAGCGCCCTTTTACGCCATGGACTAATTGTAATGAGTGCCTGAACGCTGGCCTCCTGCAATCTTCGAAAGCTGCACATTTCCGGCCTGACTTTCGTTTCATCACATCCCAGGATGAAATGAACCCTACTCGCTTTGATGCTACTTTCAACGTGGTGTCTTCTAAGCTAGTTGCTCCGCCTACCCCAGCCCTGCTTGAAGCGCTATTTCTGGTAAATGAGAGGAATTGGAAGACGATGAGCTCTAGTACAGCTGCACAGGGTATTCAAAGCGAAGGCAAAGTTTGAGCAGAAGCCGGAATACAGAGAATCTCAACAGCAAATCTTGCGGAGATTGGATGATCTTGAACAAACAACACTCAGGATACTCTTGCATCTTCTCGCTCAAGACAGCACAGCAAGGCGGATATGGGAGGCTATCTGCGAAGGCGTTCGAAATTGCCATTCGCATGTAGCTCACAAGCCTTGAATCCACCACTATCTCGCAAGGCGAAAGACCACGGCCCGTCAATGCATCGGCTCGCCCGATCCAGAACGGACATCTCGGAAACACCCGCCAGAGTCGAGAACTTTGTGTACTGATTCGAGATTAAGGCTGCCCAGCACCGGAGAAGATTGAGCCCCCGCCGAGCATGGCATCGCTTGCTCGAGCTTCAATGCAAGAAGGGCATTCCGACGTTTTGATTCCTGCTTATCAGCACAAACAGTGGCGCTGCAACGATCGTTAGACCCACAGAGCTCCAAGGCTCAGCGCGCGGAAGGGACAAAAATCTTTTGCCCGTCTTTGCCCGTCTTTGTCCCCCTCGGGCTTCAAATCTCGCGTGTCGAAGAGCGCTCAATTGACTTGCCTTGCCAGGTCGCGAGTCTCGCGCATGTGCGAAGCTACGACCGTCGCCTGCAGAAACGCCTGCAGGGCTCAACATTCTGTCAATCGGCCGATATCAAGCTGCTTGCCGCTGAAGAATCCGTCGCCCCCAACGCTTTAGTCTGCATAAACCTTTTGGCCTCGCGATTGGCGCTACGGCTTTTCCACAATGACGTTGCTGGCTCTGGGCTCTTCGGCCGGCGAAAGGCGATCGCAGCCCCATCCGCCGACCGACACTTGCGCATCTTGCGAGCGGTTCTCGACCAAACGAACTTGACACTCGACCCACCGTCCAAGCCTGCGCGAGCATTCGCGGCCGCACTCGTCATATAGGTTCTGTCGTCCGGTACAAATGCTAAGGTTCTTTCCGCAGCTCGGTGTGCTGGACCTCCATGGGCGAAACGTCGATGCCGGCGGAAAAAGTAACGCTGGTGTTAGACTGCACGATTGCCCGCGATCAGACAGTCGTCTGTTTCTGGCGTGGCGGACAAAGAGGGAAATGTCAAGGCATGGGTCAATCTCACGCCCTTCGGTTCGCTCTCGAAGGGCATAAGTTGGAAGCGCGGCGTCGCGATGCAGCCGGCATGCAACAATCTCGGCGTTGTTGGAGTCATTCCTGCCATCCGGAACCCCTTATCGCAAAATCTCCAGGCTTCCAATAGCTGAAGACAAATCGACACATGTGGTCGAGGCGTGCAAATTACGGGCATAGAGTTCGCCAGCGTGGCCAACGGGGTCGGTCAGAGGGAGTCCGCTCGTCAGGTGACCCACATCGCCTGGCAGGCCGGGCTGCCGGGGTGATGAGGTCACGTGGGTGGCGGTGGCGGGCGACGCAAGACTAGAAGAGTCTCAGCACAAGCGCAAATGCTCCGCATCGTATTGTTATTCGCAGAATGCTGACCGTCCATCACCGAGTGATGAAGCCGGCGATGAATGCTGAAGCAGTAGTTCTGCTTCTTGGACAGCTGGTCGCCGTTTCAGCTCCGGACCTTTGCTGTACACCAAGTGTTGGTAGAGCTCCGAGGTAATGACAATTGAAACAGCGTGCGAGACTAGAGAAGGTCCAAATTGTAGGAGGGGCGAAGACAGCGAGTCACCCTGATCGCTGGTGATAGCAATCGGCCGATCAGCAGCTTTGCAAGCAGGAAGTACTCCGCGCGAAATTAGATGGACCATTGGTGGTGGTAAGTCTTGGTGGTGAGTCTTGGGCTTACTGGAGTCAGCGGACGACTTGAGGAAAGAGCGCTTACGGCTCTGAAGAAAAGGAGAGATGCCGTATCGCAGAGAGCGAATCTGATGAGAAATGTAAGGGCGCACGTAAGGACGCACGATTGTGCTTGTCGCCCGAGTCTCGGAGGATCTTATCAAGCTCAGTGCGCCTCGTGGGCGTTCGATTGAATCCAGCAGCTTGACATAGCTTCAAGCGCGCTCTGGCGATTCATTGCGACTACTCTCTGAAGCCAGGGCCACAAGTTCCGAGACTTTTGCTGTGCCCGCATCGGTCTGTGCTCCGGAAGGGGCAGGTGACGATGAGGACGGGGCCGAAGTGACCTTCTGTCTCCCAGCCTGCGTCAGTGAGAAGGCTTGATGAGCGCCTGTCGGCAGACGTTTGGCGTGACTGAAAATTCAGAGTGTAGCTGTGCCAGTATGGAGCAGAAATAGGCCGACCAGGAGGTGATTCTTGCCAGGAAGGCGCCGTGCGTGGTCGGTGGAAGGAGATGCCAGAAAGAAACAAGACCAAGGCAAGTGTCGGCTGAACAAGCCTTCAGAGCTGCAAAGACCAATGCGAGGGGCCGGGCCCGAGTCTGTCACGGAGACGAGGGAAAAAGGTCAGAGTGAGGAGCTGGGTCTGAGTTTGCTGCAGAGACGAAGAGGACACTATACGGGGTTTTGGCCGAGCTTGAGTCTGCGGCGAAGACGGTTCCGCCCCGCGAGTTGGTGACTGTGAACTGAACATGTCGCTCAGCGGTTATGGTTTCATGACGATTGGCGCCGTGCAAGTCCTTGACGAAGTGCTTGCGCCCGCAGCGTATACAGCCGTGGGCACAGGGCCGCTTGTCGTTCAAGCAGCCTTGTTTCATGAGCGGGGAGAAACGGAATCAACTTGGCCACTGGGATTGATGCGCTCCTGTTTGATCCCACTGGAAGTAGAGAGGGACGCTGCGGCTGTGACTCTGGCAGCAGAGGAGGTGTCTTGCGTGTCGCGGCGAAGACCTCGGACCTGTCGCGTAGCACAACTGAATCGCCGTTAGACGGAATGCTCACGTGCTGACTCCTCAAGCTGCTCGAATAGAGTCTTGGTTTGATAACATTCGAAATTGGACCCTAGACTCGACTCGTTTAAGCTCTCAGAGCTGAGCAGTGCAAATTCCGTGGTCACAGCAGATGACCCTCGATGAAGTGAGCAATCAGAGGTCACACATGACTGAGCATGCTGGACTGAGCATCCGCAACTGAGCTGGGTCGACCCGACCAATCTGAGGTCTGGCCAGTGGCCCGTGCCTATGAGAGTGTCAAGTCACGTTTGAGCCTAATTGTGGGAAGACGAATTGCGCTGCGAGCCCAGCAAGTGCAGAGCCAAGAGGCCATGAGTGGGATAACTTAAGGTTGCAGACAGTTGGTTGTGTTATACAAAGTTTGCTAGAGTTGAAAGTTGCGATCGTCGGTAAAAGAGACTGCCTTTCAAGCATGGTGCAAAACTTGTTGAGACACAATCGGAAGGTTGGACGTGTGGCAAGAGCAGAGGCGGAGAGTTCGCCAATGCGGACGAGTGCCATACCTGATTGAATTGATGCGTCATGAAGAAGAGAGGAGATTTTGCCCGAAGCATTCGATGAATGAAGACTCAAATGAAGCTGATCCGGACCGTTCTGGACTAGGCGTGCAACGATTGAGGTCAAGAAGATAACAGCGAAGACGAGGCTGCTGGTGGTGATGGTGGTAAAAGTGCGTCGGCTTACTAAATTCGTAGCCGACGCCGCAAGTCACCCTTTTTTGGTATCAGGAACAAAGGAATCGGAACTCTAAAATGCCAAGCATGCAACCACGTCGAAAAAGATAAGGCAGCTGCGCCGCGGACGCAGCTTAATGTCGCCGCGGTACTGCGTCGGATCCGACGCAGCTGTGACGCCTCAATCCCGCGTCACAAGCTGCGTCTAAGCTGCGCCGTGTCCCTGGTTAAGCAAAAAAAGGGGCTCTTGCATACTTTGTGCACGGCTGCAGAATCGAACGGTTGACTGTCACAGGCACAAGCACACAAACGCAACAGGCAATTTGGACACAGACCTCAGTTCAGACCGCTCAGTTCAATTTGCTTGCTCACGCGCAGATCGCGCTAAGGTTCATGCGCAGGTCTCGTGCGCTGCTGCGCCAGTCAGCTGCATAATTTGCATGCGCAACTTGCAGCTGCGCAGCACTCCATCAGACTGATCTCCTTCACTAAGTTTAAGTTAGCTTGTCCTTTAAGCTGTGTCAGTGCTGCGCCAAGCGACACCATTGACAATGCTACTGCTGCGTCATTGACGCTATGGTGGTGTGCCAATATCATGGACATAAGCTGGGTCAATTGACTCTCTTTACTGACGCAGCAAGGTTGCTGCTGCGCGCAGGACGCAGCTTTGAGGCACAAGAGCTGTGTCTAACTGCGTCACGGGCGCCGCCGTAACCCTTTTTTTCGTTGTGAACACACCTCCGGACAAGTGCACATGCAAGCACAGCTGGCAGCGTGCCCTAAAGTGCTCAGGCGAATGAGTGGAACGAAAATTCTGAGGGACGGTGCAGGGTCTTCTTGCAGGACGGTCAGGCTTAAATCCTCGTTTTTAGGGCCTCGCGCGCCATTTTCAACTAGATTTAGAAAAACCTCCTAGAACATGGTGAAAATTCAACTCACTCAGCTTAGAGCTATCTTAGGGTTAGGGTTAGCTTAGGGTTAGGGTTAGGGTTAGCAAGGGTATATGATGTCTTTCCAGAATGATCAGATCAACATGGTGGCCACAGTCTGATCTCAAAAATGCCTTGTCAAGAAAAAAAAGTCGAAATCTGTAGGAAATCTGTCCAAAATCAGAATGTACTGACGTGCTGCCTGGAAAGTTCGCGCGAGGATTTAAGCGCGTGCTTGCAGGACTACCTCCACTTGACAGGTCTCTACATTTTTTCGTCAAAAGAGACAGGATCAATCGGGCGCTCGTGGCACGTCGATCGGGCCTGGCTGCTTCGAGTTGTTGTCCTCGTCACAGGTGGGTTTAGTCAGACAAGCGGATGCACAGACTTTCGAAATATTCCGTTGGCTGTTCGGACTGCGTAGCAATGCAGAGCCTGAGCTCAAAATTACGATGTCTTCAAAACTGAAAGGTGGTCTACTAGCCGCCATCAATCTCCTTTGGCTCACGTCAATAGTCCATCTCGCCGTGCCCAAAGGGAAACGCAAAGTGCTTGTAGCCGGACTATTCAGACGACTCGAACCCACCGCAAGCGCTGGCGCATTGTACATCGTTCCAAGCGGGGTCGCACGTCCGAGATGGTCATTGCCCCGGTAAAAAGGGACGAACCGAGGATCCTTCTCGACAAGATGAGCAAACTATCGACATTGTACCTACCTGTCACAACGAGGCGATCGTGAGGCAAGTGTTTTCTAGGTGTTCTGATCAGGATCAGAATAAGTTC
>Ga0153959_1000574_pt1 | contig 12997 bp, 7 predicted proteins | sample TSFL043MetaG_FD_104685 | JGI IMG/M metagenome (GOLD analysis project Ga0153959, IMG submission 104685) | Attine ant fungus gardens microbial communities from Florida, USA - TSFL043 MetaG | ecosystem: Host-associated > Fungi > Mycelium > Unclassified | place: USA: Florida, Wekiwa Springs...
AAGGTTGGTTATTTTTTTTCTAATGTTGACTTTAATAGAGACACTGGTTTGTTTTTTTTGAGTGAGAGGGTTTTAGTGAGATGGAGGTTTATTAATGGGAATGAAGATAGAAGGTATTTTAATTCTATAATTGCTATGGTAGGTACCCATTGTTTTGGGAGAATTTTATTTAGTTTACTTTAGTTAGTTAGGTACTTAAATTTTTTGTTTTGTTTATTTATTTAAATACTACTAAGAGTTTTATACCTACAAAATTGAAAGATATAATTATTAGTAATATTTATGATTTATTAGATAAAGTAGAATTTACTATGGAGTATAAGGATAGTATAGTTAAAATATTTGATTTAGCTATGAATGATAATAACAAATTAATATATAATATTGGTATAGATAGTAAGTCTTTAGATAGTGATATTGTTGATGAGTTTATTAATAAAATTAATGATTACGCTGATATAAAGAATATTATTATTAATGAGGATACGTTAAATAATCTGATAAAATTAATTCAGAATGTGTTATTAATTAATAATAAGGTGTTAAATAGTTCTTTAATGGAATGTTTAAAGGATATTGAGATTAATTGTTTTAATATTGCTAATGATATATTTGATAAAGGTGAAGACATTAAGAAAAGGAAAATGTCTAGAGTTATGGAGTGGACGAGACAAGAATCTGAAAATGCTTTTAATAATACATTAAGTAACGGTTTTAAGGAGATTAATAAGATATTACTAAAATGGTTAAATAATGAAAAAAATATTATAATTAACAATGTTGATGATATTGCTAAAATTATTATGAATACTATTTTGGAGTATAAAAAAGATTTGGCTTGTATTTTATTGTCTAATTCGAAATATTTGTTTGAGTCTGATACCATGAATAAAAATAGTGTGAAAAGTAAAGTTCAAAATTTAAGTCAATTAACAGAAAATAATCTTATTTATAAAAATAATTTAAATATTACTAGTATTAAGAATATAGTATCTAAAATAGAGAATATGGAAACATTAGATAATAGTTTTAATAAAATAGCTTCGTTAAATGCACCTTTACCTTTAATGATTAGTCATATTTTAAATTCTAATTTATCTAATTTTGAAAAACAAATTGCTATTGAAAAAGCTTTAACTGAATATGAATTAAATTTCTTTAATCAGAATATGGACTCAATTGATGCGAGAAATAGGATTTTACATAAAATTTATCCTAAATTAAGTCAGCAATATCAAGCTTTAATACTTAAATATAGTATAAATAATTATATAAAAGTTAAAAAATCTGTAGCTGGGATTAAGAGTACTATAGAGGTAATCAAAACAGGACAAGTATATGAATCAGGTAATCACAGTAATCCTGGTGAAAATATTATTTCTAATATTGATAAAGAGTTTTATAAAACTATAGTAATTTTAATAATAATGTATCTTGGTATCGATAAATGTATTTCATATAGCTTTGCTCAAATACTGAACTTGTTGAATACTTCTCATGGTGAACATAAACGAACTAATATAGTGATAAATTTAGGTGAAAAAGTGATTAAATTAATCAAATATAGAAAGATTGAATTAAATATGAAAGAATTAACTCAGATATTACCTAAAGAGGATCTTATATTGATAATTAATTATTTAAATGATATTGGTTATTTCTGGGTAGGGGATACACTATTAAGAATAATTACAGATAATTGTGATATTATTCAAGAAGAATTACACAAAGACAGTGATAAGGATTCCTATTTTATATTAAAGATAAAAGATAAATTTATTAAAGAGTTAATTGTAGGTACTATCAGTTTAGTTGATTTACCTATGTTAACTGAACCTAGAAAATTAAATGGACAAGAAATATACTTTCCTTACATTAATACAGATACAACTAATTTACATCTATTTGAAGGAGAATTAATCAGATCTAAATATAATCAAAAATATAAAACTGAAGGAAGTAAATTATTATATAATAGTGTTGACTATTTAAATAGTATGAAATTTAGAATTAATAAAAAAATGTTAAAATTTATACTAACTGAGTGGGAAAATAAAGAGTCTAAATTATTTAAAGGTCATAATGTATTTCAACCAATTTTAGATACAGATTCTAAAGAAATTAGAGCTCAAAAAGAATCATCTAATTCTACATATATTTTATATAGTAATATTATTACTATGGCTACCCTTTATAAAAATCAAGAGTTCTATTTACCTGTTTTTGTTGATTTTAGAGGGAGAATTTATCCTTTAAGTAATTATATTAGTTATCAAGGTGGTGATTTAGCTAGATCTTTATTATTATTTGCAGAAAATTATGCTGAAACTTTAAATAGTTACGGTAATGAATGAATCAATATTTACATAGCTAATTTAGCCGGATATGATAAATTACCTTGAAAAAAAAGATTAATTAAAGTAGATCAAATAGTTAAAGATTACGTAGAAGCAAGTAAAATTTCTAATCTTAAATATGTAGAAGATAATTTAGATAAGATTAATGAACCTTTCCAATTTATTAGTATAATGCAAGCTAAGTTATTATTAATTCATAATCCTACTACTAAAATTTCTAATCCAATTTTATTCGATGCGAGTTGTAGTGGAATTCAACACATAGCTTCTTTAACTTTAGAAAAAGAATTAGCAAAAAATGTTAATGTTTATACAGAAAGTAGCGATCCAAGTTTTGACTACCCTCAAGATTTTTATATCTATGCTTTAGGTAAAATTAGAGATATTTTATCTGTATCTGAAATAGAAACATTGAGAGATATTAAGTTAAATAGAAAAATCATTAAAAGATCTGTTATGACAATACCTTATAATATTTCTATGACAGGTATAGGTGAACATTTATTGGAACATTTCGAAGTGATTTGGGTTCTTAAAGAAAGATTTGTAAAATTACCTGGAACCGCAAGCTATAGTGGTAAAGATTTATTCTTAAATACAAGTGAATTTGGAAATTTAACTAAATTAATTTATTTTGTATTAACGAAAGAATTACCTTCTTTGAAAATTTTATCCGAATATTTTAATAGTATGATTGATATTTTTTAAGATTAAATCTACCTATCACATGGATTACACCAGCTGGATTAAAAATTAGATATACTAATGTAAAATTTACAACAACTAAGGTTAAGGCTAATTTATTAGCTACCGGTAAATGAACTACTATTAAGTTACCTACAGAGAATTTAGATAGATTAACTATGAAAAGATCTTTTATGCCTAATTTTATTCATTCATTAGATGCGTCAAATGTTCATCTATTATTAAATAATATATCTAATTATAAGTTACCTATATATACAATTCATGATTGTTTTGCTAGTACACCTAACACTATGTTTAATTTGGAAAAATTAGTAAAGAATGCATTTATAGAAATATATTTCAAAGATGAGGGTTATTTATTAAAATTACATAAACACTTAGTAAAATCTATAGTAAGTGCTACTGATCCTATTCAAATAAAATACCAAAATGATAAAGAAAATATAGTTGTACCCTTAAATGCTAAGTCAGAAAACTTTGATTTTAACCAGATAACTAAAAATTCAGCTAACACTCAAATTACTGTAATGGATACAGAAACTAATGATATAATAAATATACCAGATATGCCTTCAGGATATAAAGATAAAAATAAATTATTAAATAGTTTTATTAAAGGATTATTAAACTCTAAATATTTCATCGGATAATTATATAAAAATATATAACAAATAAATTAATTAATCTGCTATACTATTTTACCTATAAATTTAGATTTTTGTAACTTTGCTTGTATTTATCTAATTATAAATTTTATATTTATCCTATGTAATTTTTTTATTAAAAATATGGTATTTCGAGAATAAAATCGATACCTTTAATCTGTATATTTACAAATTTAATAATTGATTATTTTATAAAAATATAAACCCAAATTTTAGGAATATAACAGATAGCAAAATAAGAAAAGATTTAAAACTAGAATCTAGCAAAGGTAAAAAAATAGAAGTTAATAATAAAGAAAAGTAAGAATTACAATTTGTGTTTTATAGTTTATATAGGTTTATTATGGTATTTTGTTTTTCTAGTAAATGGTGAAAATATTAGCGACACATTATTCATTATCGGGACTACTGTAGTAGCTTTTTAAAAAACTTAAAATTCCAACTATTCATATTCAACATTGTCAACTCAAAAATGAGTAAATCTAACGAATATTCAATTATTGTTTAATAATTTTAGAAACGCTTTAGAAAAGTTTGTCCTATATAAAATTGGATAAATTTAAAGCACGTAATTTTTGTTTTTAACTGCGCCTTTAGGCTGCTTATTGTTTAATTTACTTAGTGGGTAATTTTATATATCTTTGATATACTTTAATTTGTTGAAAAATATCCCCTATCCTTACAATTAAAGCTAATTAGACTTTATATGGTATAGCAGATTGTCAATGTGATAAATTTAGATTTTCATTAATATTGAAAGCTATTGCTAGAAAAGTGAAGTTTGATAAAGAATTTGATACGTATCAAGGGGATTAGTCGACCCCTTAAAAATGGAATTACCGACTTGAATATCTTAAAGCTATAACACATGTTGCCCAATATTTTGGTTCTCGATTTAAGATGCCTTTACTTAAATTAGAGTACTTAAAAATAGAACCGGATAAGCAAACAACTAAGGTTATCAACACTTTAAAAGAACAATATGTACAAACTCGGAATACAAACTAAATGAAATATTTTAAATATTAGGAGAAAATTTATTTATCTTTAAGATTTATTCATAGAATTATTATATATCTGTATATATCTGAAATATGAAAAATAAGAATAATATTTCGATTTACAGGAAGTATCATAATAAGATTTTTAAATTGATTTATATTTCGATTTAGATTTTTATCTAAAAAAAGATTTCTATTCGATTAAGAGGACTTACAATGTAGGATATATTTTTTAAAAGATCAGATAAAAATATCAGATATATATATATAGTTAAGAGTAAGACTAAGAGAAAATAATTTATATAATATTAGAAATAATAGTAAGATTAAGAGTTCTATTATAAATAATAATAATTATATTTCTAGTTAAATAAGACTTCTACATATAATTATTCAGAAATAATAGAATAAAGAAATATGTTTTTGAGGATAAATATTTATCTTTAAGGTTTAGTTATAGATTAATTTAAAACCCTTAGCTGCATTATAGGTTTAAAAAGAATTCATATATAAGACAATATATTTAAATAATGCTAAATAAGATTTATGATGATTTATTCGCTAAGTTAGATATTAGATTTTGTAAAATAATAAATTAAGTTTATCCGCCATAAATAAATGCATAAATGCTAGTCTGTAATTGCTAGAAAAGGGAGTTTTAATATATTTACTAGGATGTTAATTTTATAATAAGTTATAGCTAATAATTATGTTTATTTAAGAAGAAGAAATCGATAATTTATATAAGGTTTTTAATAAAATTATAATTTCTTTATGAGGATAAATAGTTATGACTTTGTCTAACCCACTAGGTATATATATTAAATAGTTTTTAGAATAAATGCTTTTATATTAGACTAAGAAATGATAAGAAATATATATATTTAATTAACTATTTACTAAGTAAAAAGAAATGTAGATCAGATCAGTTATTATCTCTTAAAGATTGAATATTAGTCTATTAGAAGAATAAGCAAAAGGCAATATGACAACTAAGATTTAGTGATAATTTATATATAGAACTAATTTTATATCTAATGAATAATATATATGTAGGATAAATATGATTATTAGGAAAATATCTGTCCTAGTCACAGGAATTATAACTATATTAGATTTCTATATATAGAACTAATGAATAATATATATATATCTCATTTAATCTAATTTCCGACTATCCACTTCTAGATAGTTAGTTTTACTATTATTTGGTAGATAGTAGAGTATAAAAATTCCTTACCGCTTGTATAACTTTATTTTGCTAGTTACCTAATCCAAATCTAATAATTATTATAAAAAAGTATTTTTTTAAATTTAAATCTAATTAAAACAAAAAAACAAACAAAAAAAAAATTAAGTATATAAAAGTATTTCATTAAAATCTAAAATATTAGAAAATAAATAATATAAAAGCTACAATTAAGTAATATACTAACTTTAAATTGTGTCAAAAAAGATTTGAAATATTAGGAGGAATAAAAAAAGAAAGTAATAATAGAAAGATTATGAATAAATCTATATTCACTGGATTTAACCCCAAGTATTTTAGTTTAAATCTTAATTTCTTAAGGGTACAAAATCTAAAAGAAATTTTTAAGATAACTCAGACAATCTGTGTGATTATATTAATTTTACAAATAGATCTCAATTAACTGCCATTCTAACAAATGAATTAAAATCTTATAAATCTGATGATAATAAAATACATAATATAAATGATATATTTAGAGATCCATATTTATGAATATAATGTTATAATGCTTGAAAAGTAATCCAGGTAATAGGACACCTGGAACTGATAAAGAGACTTTAGATGGTATTAATTTTAAATTCTTTGTTAAATTAGCTAAACCCTCAGGTAAATATAGACCTGTAATAATTACATAAATACCTAAAGCAAATGGTAAAACCTTAGGTATTATTAGTCCTAGATATAAAATAGTTAAAGCAGGTATAGTATAAATACTTGAAGCTGTATGAGAACCTTTATTCCGTAATTGTTTTTTCTGGGTTTAGACCTAATAGATCTACACATTCAGCTTTAAGAGATGTATGATTATCAGGTTCTCGGTATAAATGAGTAATTCAAGGTGATATTTTTATTTGCTTCGATTCTATACCTCACGATAAATTTATGAATATTATTAAAACTAAAATCGGGGATCCTATTTAAATTAGGAATATCTATAAATTAATTAGAGTAGGTTTTTTAAAAAGTAATTATACTATTTTAGTAAAATAATAGGTAAATCACAAGGTAGTGTTCTTACTCCAATTTTATGTAATATTTTATGACATGAATTTGATGAATATGTAAATATACTTCTTAAAGATATGTATAACATTGGTAAATTTTAAAATTTTAATCCGGAGTATACTAATTTAACATATGAAAGATATAAGATGAAAAAATTAGGTAATTACGAAGAAGCAAGAAATTTATTAATTAAATTAAAAATGTATACAAAGGAGATCCTACAGATGGAATTTATATAATAATAAAATATATTAGATAGCTGATGATTTTATTTTATTCGTAATCGGAAGATATGAGTATTGTTTAATAAACTTATTAAAAACTTTTTTCTTGATAATTGTGGTTTAACCCTTAATGAAGTTAAAACTTTAATAACTTTACTTACTAAAGAATTTACTTTCTTAGGTGCTAATATTAGAAAACTTAGACTAATATTTTTATTACCAAGGACTAAAACAAGTAAACTAACTAATAATTATATTATGGTTATAGCTCCTATACCTAAAGTATTAGATTATTTAATCTAGCAGGTATAGTTCTAGAAAAAGTGATTCGTCTTATCTAGCGTTAGCTTTATCTAATTTAATTGTTAAATCTCAGTACGAAATTATAAGATTTTACAACTCTAAATTAAATCTATACTAAATTATTATAGTTTTGCTTCAAATTATAGTATATTAGGATCACTATTGTGATATTTCCAAGCATCTTGTGCTCTAACTCTAAGTAGAAAACATAAATTTCATTCCATGGCTAAATCATTTAAAATGAGGACGCTATTTAACTGATTATGAAACTGATAATTATCTGAAGATACCTAAGGATATGAGTGTTAAACATAAATTTATAAAAATTATTAAACTCGACGATAATCAATTCAATAATATTATTACCCGTAGTTAAGGTAATCAATTAACTTAAACCATTTTCGGTAAAGCTAGTACAATTTGTGGTTCAACTCCTGCAATTGAAATGCATCATGTCAGATCAGTTAAAGATGTTAGAGGTAAATGAATTTCTAAAACTTTAATATTTTAACAATGAAGAGGTGGTATTTTAAGTCAACAAATACCTTTCTGTAAGTATCATCATACCTTATATCATACAAATAAATTAACACCAAGTGCTATCTCAATTATAAGAAAATATAGATAGTAAACCTCTATCAACGATCAAATTTACACTGTTATATTATTGACATTATTATATTATTATATTTAATATCGAATATAAATTATATTTTATATCTTCCCTGACTAATAGTGGGTATATGTACTCGATCTCTATTTTATTTCTAATGTGACCTGTATGATGGGAAAATAACACTAGCTTCGAAGAGCAGTTAAAATAATAATTATAAATTTTATTTGTATACGGCTGATTCTACTATTATCTAAATAGATTATAAAATGCTAAGCTTTATTAAATTTGAAAGTAAAACATTAGATTATTATTATTATTAATTGGTAGTGATGGCTGATACTTCATTAAATATTTTATTAGCAATCTTAATTCAATCGTGTTGAATGCAATTTTATTCTTAGTTAAGCTTATTCTACTGTCACTTTTGTTGCTCTTGCTAATTTTATTTATAATGAGTACGTAAATTATATGACGGTTTATATGTTAAATATAGTTTAATTTACCATGGATTTGGATTGTTACCGATATTAATAAATTACTTTATGCAGTTAAACCTTAATCTTAAATCTTAAATATTAATTAAAATTAATTATAACTATTTAGTTAGCTACCCTGTTTAATTCCAGTTAATTTAGTTTCAACATTAACAATATCAATTTTTAACTCTTTCCAATTAACTTTGAATATCTCTTTATTAGTAGTTACATTTTGTCCTTTAGCTAATTTAAGATAGTCCTGATAATTTAAATAACCTGCTACAACTCCACTTGCTTTTCTAATCAATTCATTGTTATTTACATCCACGTAGCAATATAATTTAGGTCTAACGCTTTGAAGTGATGCTCTAATTTCCATTGTCCTAATTCTGTACCAATTAATTCATTTGGTAAAGGTTTACTTAATATTAAACTATCCGTATTACTTGCGATAGCTATATTATCTGGTATATTTTTATAAATATTAATAGAAGTTCTAGCATAAGCAGCTATTATAGCAGAAATTTGCACAGCAGTTGGTATACCTCTTTGTTTTACAAATGTATCAAGATTATTTAAATCTTCATTGTTATTATTAAATTCACTATAAGTTTTATACAATCTTTTCAATTTACTATTTATTCTTGGTCCTGATTTAATCAATGTTAATTCATCTGAAATATCACTCAGATAAGTATAATGATATTTACTTAAAATTTCTTTAACTGCATCTTTACTTGCTAATTTAATATTATATTCTTGTTCTTTTTGAGCAAATTTACCATAAGTAGAATTTAGTGATAATTTAGCTATTTGTTTTTCTACAGGATCAGTAGATGTTGATTTAATTTTATATAAGGTATCTACAAATTTACCGAATATTTCACCTTCTTCACATGCATCCGGGAAGTTAATACCACAGAAAATGTCTGCTTTATATCCATATTGCAATCCTTGTTTTAAATCTACTGTACTTATGTATTCATAGAATGTTTCTCTAGGGCAAGATATTGATCCATCTTCATTTCTTTTTTTAATAAATAAATTAGTTAATACCTCTTTAGTAGGTGGAGTAATTTTAGCTAAAACAAAACCTAATTTATAATAATTTATATCTTTATTATTAGTAAATATTGGATTACCTGTAGGCATCATATTTTTCATAGCGTAAGGATACTGTGAATTCATATCATAATGATATCCTTCTTTAACCAATCTATCTTTACCTTTAACAAAAATTTGACTATTACCACCAAAATAGGCTTGTCTAATAAATCCTTCAAGAGGACCTTTTATCATTTTTATTTTATGTTTATTATCTTTAAACCAGAAACCATATATTGCTAAAGAGATGCTAGGTAAAGTAGAAAATTTAGTAATATTAAGTTTATATTCATTAAAATAATGGTTGCTAACTTTATTCATAATTTCTAATAATCCTAAGATATCTTTTTCTAAGTAATTTAAACATTCTTCTTTAAGATTAAATATTTCAGGTAAATTATTATATTGTTTAATTTTTCCTTGCTCACCACTTGTTAAATTTTCATCTATATAGTATTTAATTTCAGGTTTAGATCCTATATAATATAGGTTATTTGCACTAACAAATTTATGTGGAAACAATCCTTTATTAATATCACATCCATAGCTAATTAATAATTTATCTAAAGAACTAGGCAACAATTTAAGACTATCTTTTAATTTTACAGTTAATTTTCTTTGTTTATCAGTTATTTTAAGAACTAGTATATCATTATCTTTCCATTGTCCCTTTAGATCATACCCTGCATTACTTAAAGTTTTTAATAGAAATACTGAATCAAATCTACCTAAATTATGAGCATATAACGTATATTGATTTCTTAATTTTTTATCTTCAGCAATATGATTAAATAAATTATCAAACAGTTTAATAATTAGTTCATCCCCATTTGTAATACCATTATTAGGCTCTATATACTTTATATCTTTATATCCAGTATTTAATGCAATTCCTCCAGCATAAACAGATAATCTTCCTAGTCCGCTTCCCATTAAATTATCACCATAAGTTTCTAAATCTAATGTACCTATTCTAGTATCAACTATCTGATCTGTAGAGGTAAATAGCATATCTTGGAAGTCATATATTTTTTCCCAATATTTAATATTACCGTTATGGATATAATATTTATATTCACCTGTTTGTCTTACAAAATCGGTTTCACTTGTTTTATAATCAGTCCATCTAGGATAAGGATATTTAGGTTTATTCCAATATTTTAAAACAGATTTCCATGACTCAACATCACACATACATACAAATCTTTTGTGACCTGCATCAGATTCGAAAACAATATAAATGATAAAATTATCATATCCTTGATCTTCAGAACACTCATCCTTATTAGGTTCAATAAATACGTAATATTTAAATTTATCTTCTGTATGATTATTAACTAATTCATCAAGATATGCATATAATTCATAATTATAGTATTTGTGTAACTTAAACACACTGTCATAGTTAGGGAACTCATTAATAAAATTAACATTATTTTTAATGTTCAAAATCTTCATTATCTTATCTAATTTAGATTTACTATCTAACTTTAATTGAGCTTGATCATGTAAAACTTCATCAATAATTTCTGTTCTCTTAACAGGTGTAACTAGTTTATGATATTCATTATCACTGATCCATGGTCTCCAATATAAGGTTACAACACATTTATCATCATCAATATTATACTCATTTAATACTTTGTTAACACCATTTAATATATTTAATCCAATTAATTTAACATTAGAATTTCCACTAACTATAAGAGATCTAATAGGAGATATACCAGATAATTCCCCATTATGAACATAACTAACATTCATTATTATAGCATAAATTTTATTTTTATCTAATTTAACAAGTAATCTTTCACTAATTCTTTCATATAATAAATTAATATTTGTTAATTCAATTAAATACCCTAGATAAGTTTTATTTTTATTATAACTTAAATAACCTCCCTCAACAGCATCTAACTCATTTTTCTTAGATAACTTAATATCATTAATTTTCTTATTAACTTCTTTATTTAATTTTTTACCATTAAGAATAAATTTACTCTCTTTAATATCAAAGAACTTATTAGTAATCTTATTTTCACTCTGACTTCTATTCACATCATGACTCTGACTATGATTATTATTATCATTCTTATTTTGATTATGATTCATAATAATATGATTATTGATATTGATATTATTAGTTAAACATTTATCCTTCTCAACATCCTGTACCTTATATGTATCCTTATCATTAACTATATTATTTTCAATAGAAATATAACCATTATCAGAAATAATTTTCATATTCATTTTCATATTCATATTCATTTTCAATTCCTCATGCAATATATTATAATTATTATTACTATCGCATTTAGAATCAATATCCATATTAAAAAATAAATAAAACTGATAATCAAAATATCTAATAAAATTCCTAATCTTAAACCAATAAAATACTCTATAACTTCTAAAAAATAAGAAATACTCCTCCATCAATTTTATAAAATCTAATACAAAACTTATAAAACCTACAAATATAATTATTACTATTTTTTTCATCTATAGGTGATACAAAAAAGAATTTACAATTAATATATTGGGTGGTTCCTATATCCCCCCCACTCTAGTAAAATAAATTTTGAGTTATATACTAAGCTTTTATAAATAAAAAAGTTTTTTTTCATGTAAGAGAAACATGATTTAATCAACCAACACAGTTTACTTACTAGGTAAAACTTAAATTTAAGAATGAGATGGTATGATCAACAAATTTTTCTTTACATAATTTCATTTTCACACCTCCCTTGATGATCTTGTGAATTAACTTAATACTTGCTATGTTATATTTATTTTTTTTCATATTTTTTATAAAAGTTTACAAATTTGATTTAATTTAATATAGATATTTTTATAATTCCTTACTCCTATATAACCCTACAAGCATACAAATTTACGTAATAAATACGTCATTATCCAACTAATCAATAATCTCTATTTCAAATAAACTAAACAAACAAGTACTCGCTGTACAAAGTTATCCAAAATTGATATAAACCTGTTAGCCTAACTAAACCTCCTTATGACTACCTGTCTCAAACAAATGTGTCAACTAGAAAAGGAACCTTTATGTTCTACCTACTATCTACCCTTCTTTTCGTATCCTCCCTCGTCCCTTTCAAGCTCTCCTAAACAAAGTCCTCTTGTTGTTAAAAACCCAGTCTCTTCTATTAAAGTAACCCAGTTAAAATAACCTCTTAAAAAGAACACCTCTCTTAAAAAAAAGCGTTCTCTCTATTAAAGTCAACATTAGAAAAAAAATAACCAACCTTGGTTCCCCCCC
>Ga0153959_1000578_pt1 | contig 12919 bp, 10 predicted proteins | sample TSFL043MetaG_FD_104685 | JGI IMG/M metagenome (GOLD analysis project Ga0153959, IMG submission 104685) | Attine ant fungus gardens microbial communities from Florida, USA - TSFL043 MetaG | ecosystem: Host-associated > Fungi > Mycelium > Unclassified | place: USA: Florida, Wekiwa Springs...
CTTGTAAGAAATCTCCTACCATTATTCTATTTGATTTCCAACTTCTATATCTACAGTGACATTGACCAATGCCCCAAGGAAAGAGCAGGTTGTTGAAGGTTGCAATTCGAGACCGGTTTTCGGAGAGTTTCAGTAGCCGGTATCACTTCATTCCTATCACAAAAATTTCTTCGTTCGGACTTCAGGTGTGTATTAGTTATTTTTCCTTTGTTAATAATTGACTCACTTCGTTCGGACTTCAGGTGTCGTCCTGTTGATTGTTGAGGTTCATACGCGCACATTCGTTCCCCTGCCTATACCTCTTAAGACAGGTTCCTCGAAGTCAAGTTCATCGACCTCGAACGGAGGCCCCTCCAATAACTCCTACTATCAACAGTACGGCGGTTGGCCCAATTTTATGCACTCTCATGGATTGAAGACAACCAGTCACAGTGATGCTCAGGAGGGAAGGGCCATTTTGGAGGGATTGAAGTCTGTGGACAGGGCGCAAGGTGGTAGGGAGTAGAAATGCATTGTCAACGTATGCCATTTTGCGGGCTTTGGATCAACAGAAACAGCAGTACAAAATAAATTTTCGTACACCTTTCATTTTGAATAAGCCACGGAGAAACCAATATTTCCAGATTAATTTGACAATTTTGCTGCAGATGTCTTTAAAGTAACTATCATCATGGCACAAACGACTTTCGCCCTTGTTGACACTTCGCTGACGTTTCTTTATGAATATCCTGTTTGCAAATGTGAATCTTATCCTTTGTCAATTATGTCTAATGCTCATACATCATTCTCAGCACCTTGTTGATACCTGCTTACTGTCGTCACCTTGGTTGACCACTGTTGTTGGATACGTTAATGATGCTCTATCATATTGTTTTGTTTATGAATGTCATTCCTCGATCACAGTACGATCACAGTACTTGGAGTACTTTGTTGATTGTTGTTACCTTCATGGATGATCTACTCTATATGTCGATCCTTTATTGATCATCACTTGATCATCACTTTGTTGATACCATGCTTATTGTTAATACTTTCATCCTTGATCCATCATTTGACTTTCTGTCTGAACTAGTCTGTGCCGGAGATGCCGAGTATTCCCAGATGTTGTGACCTGTCACACACGTCTGCTTCACACTAGAGCATTTCAAAATAATGCTCCAGCAAATGAGGAATATATACATCCAAAATCAAAAGAAAAAAGATAACAAAAGAACGGCAACAGTGAACGTCTGGCTATCAAGTACAAGAAAGGGATATATACATACATACAAGGAAGGGTGTGGGATGAATTATCTCTCTCTTAAAGAGAGTTAAGAGCTTCATCAGCGGAGAAAGGCATGAGCAAAGAAATAAAGAGCATTCAAGTCAAGTCACGGAGTGCGACAACATAACAAGAAATCGTCCATAAAGCAGATTTGATCTCGTCTCGCAGAACGCCTCAAAACGTCATAAACATACCCGTCTGTGCACTGGCCTGTACCCCAGCCTTCACAAGATTTTGCGCAATGGCAATTCCCTTGTCCTCCCATGCTTTCAACGCCTTCAACAGCTGCATAATTTTGTCTCTTTTCCCTTGCCTCACGTCATTAATACTTACATTGCCCATCTTCACATCATTGTCCAACAAGAAATCAAATAACCTAAACAATCCGTCAAGCTTATCGTCATTCGCATCAACTGGAAATGCGGAATCCGGGACAGGCGGAGAAACAGGTTTTCCCTTAATTGATTCTGCTAATCGAAGGAGTGCAAGGCCGGAACAGAGCGACCCTGCCGAATCAGTTATCTGGAGTCGTGACGGAAGATGTGAGTTGGCCCAATCAACAAGAGAAATTTCGCTCGTCAGCGGTTGGTGATTTGAAGTGACGGTAGAACGAACTGACGTCGCTCGTCTCATCTCTCGTGACGGTCGGGGAGGTGGAGGTCCAGCATCGGGCTTCACAGAGGCCATAGCAACTGATGCTATTGCTGGGTTGTCGTGATCTCTAAATGGAGAGAAGGAACCTATGCGTGGATCCCAGTTAGCAAGAAAAGTCCTCAATGTCGGCGCCTGTCCTTACCATCTGTAGCTGGGGAGCCAGATGCAGACCCGAGTCCCATTAGCACTTGTGCATCGCGTGTTGATAACTGATGAGGGTTTTCCCGACGAAGCGCTTTCTGCATTGCTGCCCGAGCGGTTGGGGAGGGCGGACGAGGTGCTGGATTCATGGCCTGTGCTACTGTGAGAGATATCGTTGGTATATTGCACGACGATACGACGGGTTCTGTCGAAAATCAACAAGAGAAGGCAGGCACACTAGGAGTAGACTCACTTGAATAATCCCGATCAATAGTCGCCTTCATGATCGCCTTCATCCAGTCCCTCACAATTGCCTTCTCATCAGAACTGAAATAATGCGTTTTATCATGATCGTGATCAATCCGGAATCCATATCGTCCAGGATCAACGGTCTCGTCCACAGAAACCTTATATCCGATGATATGGATGTACCCCTTGATCTTTGTTTCCTACGAACGTGATGAGAATAAAACACTGGAACTAGACACCAATGCAGAGGTTGACTTACCGCTTTACTGTCACTTTTCAGACAGTACATGTGCGGACCCTTAAGAACAAAGTACCTGTTCTTCCATGAATTGTACCGATCCCCTCTCTTTCTCATCCAACCCACATGGTCTGCTTCCCCGATCTGATCAAGAATACTCTGGCCAGGCTTCACCAACCCTGACAAGACAGCACCATTGATGTCGGTGTCCCTCGTTGCTGTCTGCATCGGAGCTGCTGTAACATTATCACTACCAATCATAGTTGACAAGGGACGTTTGCGCAGAACAGCTGACTCCCTCTCCTTGACCGGCCTCATCCTATCACCACCAAAATCTGGAGAAATTTTGGTCGGCGATCTTGGTGTTGAGGGACGTTGCGAATGAGAAGAGGATTTGCGTATACTGCTGGAACCAAGTCGAGAAAGACCAAAAATAGACGTTTTTTCCTGTGTCTCTTCCAAATTCGCACTAGAGAACATAAAGCATAAGTACGCAAATACAGTGGAAAGTTACTCAGTCAAAGAAATATAACAACACACCTTGATGGGGGCGGTTTCCTTCCTATCCCTGTCAACGATCCAGTAAACGCTCCGCCAAAGATACTCAATCTCTCTCCTCCCGATTTGTGACTACCATCGGCGCTTTTCTTTCCTTTTGCGTGTCGACTACTTGAAGTACTTCCCTTTCCCTCTTTCTCCTTCTCTTTACCGCCTGCCTCAAGGGTAGAAGTAAGACTAGGAGATGTCGTAGGCGACATATCCTTTGAATGTCTTAACGAGCTCACAGACTCATGCGATCTTCCAAACAGTCTCCTTCGTGTACTTGATTTGGGAGCTATTTCGCTATCGGACAAAGTTCCTGTGTTCTCAGCTGCATCTGCTCTGGGTCTTGTGGTATTGGTGGTGAGAGTACCGGTTGTAACAGATGATTTGAGTACATTGTCGGAAGGTGAGAGTGTAAGATTTGCCGGGCGAGGTTTCTAGAAACATCAATCAAGAACCGACACGATGGGAGGTATCGAACAAAACATACGAGGTAACCTGAGCTGTCAGATATTCCCAATCCAATACCATTTATATTACCAATCTCTCCGTCTGCTTTACCCGTGGCAACAGAATCGTGCAATGGGCTATCTTCTGACGAGATCGGTAGATTACTGAAGAACCCACCACCCGACTGTTGGGATCCACCACTCTGGGACTGGTGCCCCATTATACCAAATCCGTTCAGACCATAACCAGACCCAGTGAATCCAAATGGACCCCCTGATGAACTCTGTATACTCCCCGAATGTTGATGCCCGGGTACCCCTTGTACAGAAACAGAACCAGTGAACGAATGATGAGAATAACTTTGGCTTTGTTGCCGTGAATGGCCTTGGGATTGTGGTGTGATAGGTGTAGATAAGACCATAGGCGGACCTTCTACTCCCGCTACATTATGATCGGAATAAGATATGGATGGGGGACGACGCAGTTCAGCAATAGCATTTGATATCCTAACACGTTTTCCGAAGGCCATTATCCCAATTTCAGTTTTGAGGAGGTTGGCGTCGAGTTCGAGAAGAACGTCGCCCGTGATTTCTTGTTCTATTAAAAAAGGAACATTTGAGTGCAAACCAGAAATGATGGGGGAGGATAACGTACCGACGAATTTATCGCAAACATCTTGGTCAAAACCTTTGCTCTTCAGCCACTCAACAACGTCCTCAAGCACCCAGTCTGATGGATGAACTTTCTCTTTCTTCGTTGTCTTCTCGTCTACTACAGGTGGTGGGGTCGGGAGCGTAGATATGGGCCCAGACGAAGGGGAAGCAGCAGAAAGCGGAGGAGAAACCAAGGTAGTAGCAGTAGCAGTAATAGCCCCCGTAGCATTGATGTCGATGGTTTTCGCAGTAGAACCAATCGTATTCGTTGCAATCGAATTAACCTGATGGAGTGGAATTGCATCAGGTGACGAGTCTTGAAGGGATGTCAATTCAAGGGAGGACGTAGGAATCGATGAAATGTCACGATGCAACGAACTGATATGTGATTTTACGGAAGCGACACTTGTATGTTTAGATTGGACAGTGACAGTGATAGGAGGAGGCCTTTCTCGGGGAAGCGGCGGCAAAGACGATGCCACTACAACAGGAGATGAACGTGGAGATGATGAGGCATCGGTATATCCTTGCAATGAAAGTGAGGTTGTGCGAGCATGCTCCACGTCAGGCGTAGGGTTCTCTGGCTTGGTATCGCGACAGTTATTATGTGTACTTTGTATGGAGGATGTCGAATGCCTCGTGTTTGGTTGAAGTTCGGGATTCTCCACTGCAGGATACGAACCAGCAGCTACAGCGGGTTTTGATGGAAAAGAGGTTACCGGGAAAGATGTCTGCGTCGCTGTAGCAGTCTCTGACTGCGCTTCGTCTTTCAGAGGAAGAAGGCGTTTACTTGGACTTGAAACACTGGTACCATCCACGTCAAGACCATTCTCATTATCTTCCTCCGGAATGTCTTGGAACGCAGAAGGCATCGTTCGAGTCGTATATCCTTCATACTCTATTTCATCCTCACTTTCGTCGCTCATCTCTACCTCAATTGGAGGGGCTGCAGGGCGACGTTCACTCGCTTTGCCTTGCCCACCCATCATAACTTCCAACTTCTTTGCTTCCTCAACAGCTTTCCTAGCCTTTTCTGCTAGCTTCATTCGGGCATCCTTTTGCCAACCTAGCACATCCTCCCTGTCATTACCACCAATACCAGAGTCAAGATCACTCAAGTCAAGATCGGTGTCCGTGTCAGTACCCCTGTCATCCTGAGAACTGACAAAGCTAAAACTGCGATTACCATCATTGTCACTACGATTGCGGCCAAGTTGTTCGATGGCTTTCTGGACATCCGTAAGTGTAGCTTTCATCACCTGATCAACGACTGGAAGAGGATCGGGTTCGTTCGTGACATCGAAATCATGATGGCTGCCATTGAGGAGTTGGGTGCAGGTAATTTTTGGGACAGGAGCAATGATGTGGTTGGTATCCGTCTCTGGCAACGAATAATCCGTTTGCTCAGGTGTATCTACCGTCTTTTGTCCTGAATGGACGACGCCAGACTCGATACCATCATTCGGAGAGGAGAAGACAGGTGTAGTAGGAGGAGCCGGTGTCGTATAGCTCACTGGAAACAAGCCCACCTTGCCGGTCAGGTTGCGACCCTGTACAGTGTTATATATATCAGGATACATGATGCGCTGGCCTACATCAAGCTTGACGCACCTGCCACCAGCCGTCTCCATACAGTTCATCCTTTTCAATCACTTCGATCCTCTCTCCAGCACTGAATGCTACTTCGTCTGCATTCTCCGGTACGAAATCGTGTAATGCGTATACGTATTCTGGCATGAGAAAAGCAGCCCGATACGCAATATGCTGCAAGCGTGTCCTTTCTACAGCTGAGCTGCTATCAAGCAGCAAAAAACTGTCAATGAGTAAAAGAGACAATTAGGAATAATGAACAGAAACAGGGACTAGTACAGGAGGATGATGACAGTTATCACAGGTTTCAGTCAGGACACGTGATTCTCATCTCCTTTACCAAGGCTCCTATCCCAGATGCAGCACCGTCAACCCTAATATCGATACCTCCTGCTGGATGAATGGAATAACCGAGTGTAAAAATTCAGGCATTGCACTTCCTTTGTCAAGAACACCTCTGCCGTATTCAAACTTTGATGTTTTCTGTCAAGACTGCATCGGTTGCCACTGCAGATATTCTCCTCGATCAATGAAAGCTACATTCCCCTTTGTTAAGAATGAGTACATTTACACCAAAGCTCATCTTGTATACAAATTTTACTGCTGCACGTATGACTATGAATTGCAACATTTCCTTTGTCTGTCAATACACGAAAAATAAAATCAAAATGGTCATACGACATCGCTGCAAACAGTTCTCTAGTCTTCCGACAATATACCCAATGGGAGCTTAACTATCGCGGTCCTCTCCTCTGCAAGCATCTGGGCGACACCGATATAGAAGGCAATCAAGCCAGTGATAATTCCCCAGACGCCACCGGCTTTATTCACACTAATCGCAGATACATCAATCAGCCATTCGCTTGGGTAGTAAATACTGAAACACTTACGACGCCTTTCCGTTCATTGAACCGATAGACAGTAGCAACAGAGCAACGGAGAGAGCCGTCAATAAAGCCGTCAATGCCATATTCCTCCTCATGACTGGCAGACTATCAGATTTACCGATCAGCATTGGTATGTCAATCAAGTTTCCCAGAAGAAGGCAACGTACATAAATAAAACAGTGATGATGAACCATGTAATCAGGTACAGTGACATTGCCTGGTTAAATTCGTCCATGTTCCCACCAAAAGATTCTACGATACCAGATCCAGGAATAAAAATCGTCGCATAAGACATCCAGAACGCTCCATAGCATGAGAATGCTAAGCAAAATATAGTAAGCTCGATCCAAACAGTCAAACTTCAAGGATCTTTACCAACAGCTCCGAAAGTATTTCCGTTTGGGACCTCCCACATTCCAGCCAAGAACTGCGTAAGACCTCCGGCGAAAAGGGCCATACCAATGACTACGTTTGGCGTTTGGACACCCCGAGTATGGACGTTAAACATGGATAATAGGAATGTCGTTGCTGCAAAGGCAAATAACCCTCTAGAAAAATATCATGGTCAACTGTTCATTTGTCATCGGAATGGACCTACATAGGTGCTGGATTAGCCATCCTACGTCTAGGCTTATTATGTCTTCTATCATTGTATTCCAAGGTCTGTTGATTGTGAAAGTCCTTTTCAACATCCTTTATGCTTCCTTGAGACATTCTTGAAACTTGTAGACGTCAAAGACTAAAAGCAATAGGGAAGGGAGTTCGAGTCAATCTCAGGTACCTGTGCCTCAGTCTCCCTCTCAGAGAACTTTATACTTCTGAGACATGTCCCTCTCACACGATGTCTCGCTAAGCACACATGCTGTTGTCGAAGAATAATCACCACAATCGCCATGCACCACAGATACAAAAACACGGGTACAAAAATAGATTAGACTCATGTACCTCTGACTTCTCCCAAATACGATAGGCTCATAAGGATAGATTTTTCCCAGTCTCCAATCAGGTTTTCTCCCATCGTCGCCATCATCAATTGTTAATTGAGACTCGTAGTCCACTCACGATCAAGTACATATCTCATCGAGGAACATTCAAATATGAAAAATTTTGCCAACTGTACTACCAGCCCAAGAGACTCCATGAATACTTTCCCGAGATCATTTCTCTATCGATTCACTCGTGTGAATGTTTCGATATACCTTTTTGGTTTGTCTCCGAAATCTAGCTTGTTTTCCTTACATGGAAGGGGCAGATGATTAGAATCATGCGGCCCGGTTCAGAGGACAGAAATTACTTTTAGCGAGAGCTTGTCGTTCTGCAACAGCAGATGATTATAATTGGAATACCATTCATTTCGACGACGTGCGTTAGGAGATAATCAACTTGAAGTTACATCGAGAGGAATTCTTCTGCGTAACTTGAGCTATAGGGCCTCCTATGTCGTTCCCTTTCCTATGCGTTCAAAGATCATCTGGACCGCAAGTTTCTGATGTTAAGCGTAGCTGCTAGCCCTCAGGTCAGTCATGTCTCCATACTAAAAGCGTAGGCGCCTAGTTGAAGTCCTTATTTGTCTTAGGAACATCTCATATTCTTGCTGATGCTGATCATTTATTCGCACCGACAAGCAAGGACACTCATTGATTGACAGGTGACTTCTCTTTAAGTTACTTTACAATACAATGATATGCGTGTCCCTAGTCATTAACTATAATGAAGGCAACACATGTATAGCAACAAGACAGGCAAAACTCAAACTAAGTATATCTAGGGAACGTGTTCGACTCAAGAAATGCCCGAGTTGTTGATTCTATATCTAGAAGGTTACCGTAATCATCAATAACAGTTCACCCAAAGTGAATGCGGGAGAATATTCGTTGTTATGGATGTCACACGCCTATACACTGAAACACTTTTCAAAGTCCCCTTCTCCATCATTCCTGGCGTAGCTCTGGCTCTCATGAAACTCTGAAAGCCGGCAAAGACCATCTTTGTCTCCTCCACAAAAACTCAAGGGTTGGAGAGCATCGTTAATGAAGATCCGTACATATTCCTCACCCATCCTTTTGCAAGACAAGCGTTCGATTGCCATTTCCGAAGAGAACGGTACGATTTTCGACGTATCCCACTCCGTATTTGGGTCCCTTCTCGTGTTGTTGAGGGCTTCGTGCTTCTCATTCAACAGTCCTATTGCCGAGAAAATTGCAACCATCTCATTATCGTGTGAGAAATCAGCATATATGGAACGGTTCAGAGGAAACGTGACAGGACTAGATGTCAAAGTCCTGTTCGTCTGAGTATTATCACGGACGGGAGAGGCAGTGAGCCGCGCGATTAGCTCGTTAACGTATCCGACGCCTTGGACGCGTCCGCCGACAGATTGCCCATACCTTTATCGTGACAGAATTCATCGTGAACAAAAAATTATCTCAAGAGCAAGATTCTCACTCACCCAGTACCGTAGTACTTACCCAGATCCATGCCCCACTCAAAGTTTGCGAAATCCTCTGGTTCAAAGACGTTACAGAAAAGACTCAATTTCTGTTTTGCGACACTTTCAAAGGGACACAAGCTTATAAGATTATCGACGTCAACAGGAGTAATATTGGCCTTCATTCCCAAAGCTTGAGAGTTGAGTCGGTCAGCGATTGGGGTAGCATACAAATTAACCCAAGGGTCGACGTGATCATCGGAGTCACCAGCGAGAGGGCAACCTGAGTCATCAAGCGTGTTGTTGGAAGTCGGCTATTTGACATGTACATCAAAGAGAGAGGAAGGAATGACGAAGGATGCTTACGTCTTCAGACATGATCACTGAAAGTACGGGATTAAACTGATGCTGACTGGCGAAGGAAAAACCTACAACACCGTCAGCAGCAAGACCGAGCCTCCGATTCTGAGAGACACCAACCAGCCGTCCAATTAGTGGCACTGTCTATTACTCGTTCACTCCCAGAGGCACGAACAAAGGGAATGTTGTTGTGATCAACGAGGTCGTGATACCGGACAAATGCAGATTGACCACCAATGTGTGACCTTGAAAAAAGTTGAATCCTGTGTACCAATTACCATGAAGAACACTTACTGTACTGCACCGAAAGGGACCAAAACTTCAGTTCCAAGGTCATAAGTGAAGTCTTTGAGGAACTTGAGGTTAGGATGGGTATAGGATGTGGCAGATTGTAGCTTGTCCAACGCTGATAGTATCTGTTTAGAGGCACCTTTCGTAGGGAAACGAGCTCCATGCCGTTTCAACTTAGTTTAACCAGTTAGGTCTAGCACGAAGTAATGATTCTTTCAACCCACAATGTTGACCTAATAGATGATCAATAAGGGAAAAAATCAGGGTACTCTCTTACCTGTGTGATATCGCAAGCCTGAGGAGGTTTTGAATACTTGCCCACTGGATATTGAGGTGCATATTGAGCCCAACCCTCCAATATTGGAATAGGTGCCAGGAGAGGAGGACCATGTACTCTGGGAGGTAGTGGTCTGTAGACCCTGTTTTCAGCAGGAATCACAAAATGGGTAAGTACAAGGAAAGGGGTAAGGTCTATGATCATGGGAGTGATAAACCAGAATTGAGTGGTTCACACATTATATGTGAGTGGGCGAGTCGCCACGAACGTGTTGATTTCCCTCATTGGTATTCTCGCGCAATCAGACCGAGCTTATCTCCATTTTAGAAGTCCTAAGAAATTTCAGTATTGTATCCTGTTAAGTGAGCTGTACCACAAAAACCATTTAACGGAGATAGAAAAATGGGATAGTCTGGAAACAAGATACTATGTAATGCTAGGTCTGACAAAACGTGGTGAGTTCGGACATTAATGTAGAAGACCGAGGAAAAAGAGGACAAACGTCATGTGATAGGAGGCCGTGAATCAGTGAGCCTGAAAGCATATCCTCCCGGAACTTTGAATAGAAATTAACAATTCACCTCAGTCCTTCTTCGAAAAACTGAGGTGTGTACTCCACTGAGAAAAACTTCAAGCTATCAGATCAGTAATGTAATGATGAAAGATAAGAAATTAATACACAACAGGAACTTGCTTACAAGCTTCATCAAAATCAGCATTTGATGTCAAAAGAGCAGCCAGTGGTTCATTCTGTGTCACATTTGTCGAGTTAAGATATGATAGAATATAGTATTCAGTCTACTGTCAGCATAAATAAGATATAGAAGGATCTGATGTAGTAACCTCAGTCTCTCGAAGACAATGAGAACTGAGGTGCTTAAGCTACGAAATCCACCCTGTATTGACAACAATTTCAATGGTGATTATATCACTTAATGAGCAGTGATGTTCGTCGTGACACACGTTTGATCTCCCAACAAGATCGAGCAAAAATGTGAGATAAAAACTAATTTTAGTGTAGTGCTCCATATTCCCAGACGGTATTGACTTACGTTCCTTGAAAACGCTCATGCCTTCTGTTCTTTGAACTAGTACCTCTCCTATTACTCATCTTCTGTATGTGTACTTTGTATTCAAGAAGACTCGTCTACCATGGACTGTGTTCGAGCACCGTGTGATAAATTGTCGATTTTTCTAAAAAACGCTTACTCGGAGTTATCGTGTGCTTCTCTTGTACACTGGATCAACCAGATATGGTTCAATCCACCTATCTTTTCCATTCTCATGACTTGGATTGTACCCTTAGCGCCTCGGAAGATCTAGAAATTATAGGATTCTTATCACTTTGCATATGAGTCTCTGCTACCAAGTTGTCATCTGACTCGGGTCAACTGTTCTTCATTAAATATTCCATCAGCTGCAACGATATGGCGCACGCTATCCTATGCCCTGATAGTCCGCACTTATCCGCCGAACGTTACCTGGACTGCAAGCTGCTGAGCGCGTGACCATCGTTTTACCTTCAAGTTATGATCTTGGTATAGACCATCTGCTTCCTTTGTCCTCACAGAACGGCTGAGTCAGGGGCGGAAATCGTACGTCCCATACGGCACACTCGCAAAATACCGTATGTGCAATTTGGAAGTGATCGAAGGATCAAAAGTGAATTGAAGGTGATTGTATTGCTATAATGGATGATTAGCCTGATAACACCGATACCACTTAGGCTTTTGTAACGGCTGGGGTAGGGTATTCGGTATCCTCTTCCACTTGCTTTGGCTGGTCGATCACCCCAGGGATCTCGATGCATACTAGGCAGAGAGAAGAACCGACTAAGAAGTGTTTCTGAGGGTACTAGTACTCATGAATGATGCGATACAGAAACAAGATTTCTGCAATGGTCAAGGGGACTGAGAGAGATGTTTCCAGTAACTATGATCAATTTGTAAGGTATATTTATATATCCGACCACTACATGTTCCTCGATACATTTAGCACACAACAACTCGTTTTTCACTACTTGACAATTGAAACAGCACCATCACGTCTTAGCCGTCTAACTATTAAAAACACGCGCTATGTTCAGGGATAGTGAAAATCCACGAACAATCCATAAAGTTATTAATGTGCATGCACATCTCTACTAGATACCAAAATACCCCCAGAGATCTACATGTAATTCCTTGTTCGTGCTCCCCAATCGATTGCGCTTTTCAACACAAAGAAGATGAAGACAAACAGCACCGAAATGATCATTCCAAAGTGTAAGACTGGTTTCATTCTGACAAGCAATTATAACTTTTAAGTTTTCCAAACAGCACGTTGCTCGCATCGGCATTTATTAAAAAATTCATGGATCCGAATTTTAGGGACTCCGTTGAGGGTATTGATGTGAATTGGTAGTGTTGGCAGGACCTCTAGGTAAATCACTAACATAGGGTAATTGAATTCCATTCCCAGACGTTCCTGATGGAGGGCTGTAATAACTGAGTTCGGCAGAAGGACGTGATGCGAGGGAAGATGCTACAGGAAGAGGAAGTCGATTCGAATTCATCGTTCCGGGAGTGGATTTCTCTGTGATCGTTGATAATGACCTTGGAGAGTAGAATGGAGGATGATATACTGGATGGTCATATGGCAGTTGTTGATGGTAAGGTGCTTGCTGTTGTTGGTATGCAAGGTCGACCCAGGGATTGAAATCTTGCGAAGGTCTACCGTCACGCTGATTGAGTAATGATTGGGCTATTGATCGTACTTCAACTTCCGACATCTGTTGCTTGTTACTAGACCAAGAACCATTTGTATATGGTATACCAACTCCCTGAGGATGCTGACCGTTAGCTTGGAAAGCTGTCGACTGTTGCGGAGGTAGAGGAGAAGTGGAGTCATGGAGA
>Ga0153959_1000582_pt1 | contig 12859 bp, 14 predicted proteins | sample TSFL043MetaG_FD_104685 | JGI IMG/M metagenome (GOLD analysis project Ga0153959, IMG submission 104685) | Attine ant fungus gardens microbial communities from Florida, USA - TSFL043 MetaG | ecosystem: Host-associated > Fungi > Mycelium > Unclassified | place: USA: Florida, Wekiwa Springs...
AGGATGGTCAGTTGTATGGTGCATGACGAACAGATCACGGGTCTGTGGCGAGACAAAGATTGCGAATAATGTAGAGACTGAAATTCATCTAGTCTGTGAGTGCTACATTTCCACCACATGGCTAAAGCTTTTGGGTCCAAGTATGTATTGTATCGAAGCACCAAAAATACTTTTTATTGGGCTCCTATCCTTGCAAATCTCGACATTGTAGAGCACTAATCTGAGATTGTCGATACTCTTCTCCACTATCATGGCATCGTCCACCGAGACTTGAGACTTGAGGTGTATTTTCCTCTCTCTCTCTCTCTCTCTCTCTCTCTTCACCTACCTGAGAACATCCTCCATTGCTCCAACGATCCCGGCAGCGTTATCGTCATCGCCAACTTTTGTATACAAGCCCCATCCATTTTTTATTGTTTCTACCTTGCCCATCTTTTCACAGAGTAGAACTTATTCATTCTTTGACAAGCAACTTCCACATGCATACATAAACGAAACACCGGCCGACTGCTATCTGCACAGCTATATTCAGGTTGTCCTCTGCGGCCACCTCCCTTTCCGTGCCGACAACACCACCACATTTTCCCAGAAAAATGCCAAGCCCAAAAATGGATTCCAGAGTTCGACCCTGTTTCTGATCAAGTTGAATCCTTTATCCGACGTCTTGCCACCCTCGATCCACTCCATTGTCCCACCGCTCAGGTAGCTCTACGCGACCCTTGGCCTATCCCCACCACCACCAATATGCCATCTCATGTCGATCTCTCCCCATACTCAGACAAAGTTAGAGTCCCAGAGTCACGTCGAAACAAGGTCGTCTAGGCAGCAAGTCGTTGTTGTATTTGTTAAGAATGAGTTGACTTGTCTTTTCTATTGTCTAAATAGGGTCATTGTAAGTACGTTGTTGTTGATATCTTATTGTCTACTCTGTAGATACGTGTCTGCATTACTCTTAGTATAAATACCATGTATCCTCTTCCTTAGGATCCAGCCTTCTTATCTGGATCCTAGTGATTCTGATATACACTTTAATATATTCCGACGTTGCCTGCGCTATCATTCTTTGAAAAGTCATAGTGCCTTGACTAGTATCAGGGCTGCTAACAGGTTCATCTCTTTTTTTGCTGGTGCGAGTCAGTTAAGCGCGCAAGGTTGGCAGATGGCGCGATCAAGATCCGAATCCTGGTGCCGTCACACAAGGGCTGTCGGAGGAGGACGCGGAAGAGAAGGACGACCTTAGTCAAGGTGACAGTATGCCTGGTTCTTTTGAACCTGCTCGTCGAGAACTATCGGTTCCTTGGACAGAGTTGGAAAAAGTCTAGATGATTTTCTAATGCTTCTTGTGTAAAGTAGAAAAATGCAATTTTGTCACATCATAACTCGCTAACAAACAAAAGAATGGTTAGTACACACTATATCTACTGGGATGACCAACACCGAACGTTCTATCCATCATCTTGCCTCTTCATGTATTTCTTCACCCAGGGAGATAATTCCTCTATCACCTCGCGAAATATCTGCTTCAGTGTCCCTATTGGACTCTGAATGATGGAACATGAGGGATTCAATTGTCATGGAATCTATACTTTCATCCAAGGGACAATTTGCTTCGAGTAAATTGAGTATCAACCGTAACACCTGAGCAAGAGATGGATCAGCAGTGATGATATAGATATAAAGAAGAGTGCCTTTACTTACAATGAAGGGATAAAGGAAGTATGAAATGCTAATAATGAAGGTCAGTAAGGGAAAGACTACCAACAATAACAACATACTATTCAAGGATAGTCAAAATAAAATTAGAAAGATGTAGGAAAAAAGCAGCTTGCAGGCACGAGAGGGCTTTGAAGACGATGAGTTTTAGTCCGATAGTTTTATAGGCTGCGCTTACCCAAGATACTTAATAGATAGGTGTCATCAGTTGGATCAATAATATCTAGTTTTCGACTCACGGTATGAATAACAACGTTCCATCGCGGTAAAACACGTACAATAAACGAGTTGACGTTTTCATGTGGGAAATATTGCTGCGTATTCCATCACTGAGAACCCTTTGTGTTTTGTATGTGATGGTAAACCTGATAAATGTCAAGAGGACTTCAATTGCCGCTGTTGTTGCCCTGATAATGCTTTTTCATGTGAGAATAAATGTGCAAGTCAGAAAAGCGAAATATGTTAAAACACATACTCATAGGCAGTATTAAGTCTATACCATATTACATCCAGGTGCGTTTCATTCAGCCAGCAACCATGGAGAGGGAGTGGCACTCCGGCAACTGACTCGACATATGTGTCAAATATGATCAGAGATATCCTGGGCTGAAAATACAATGAGTTGGTGGGTTCAGTATCGTACTGTATTTAAAGCGTACCAGGATCTCAGCTAATTTCGATCATCAGTCGTCTCTGTCAATCAGAACTCAAATTGTACAAAACATACCTGCAGTGATGAAATATAGAATTAGTGTGACTAAGTTCCAAAAAAAAAATAATGAGTCTATTGTGACATGTTTCTAGATCTCTCACCAATCAAATTCTTGTTCCAAACTGCTTGAAGGCGCAGAACCAGCAGAATCTTCACGACCAATGTATTCAACGTTGAGAGGAATCTATTGACATCAGCTACTCGAGTCTCTAAGAGTTACGATGAAACTCACTCGATGACTAGTGAATATCCAAATGTACACCTAGGAAAGGGGTGGATCAGAGTAAGCAGCAAGTACATTTGACCTATACCACTAAGACATACTAGTCAATGACCATACGAAAACTGGATTAAGAGTACTGTCTCACTGATTTCGATGCCCAGGCTTGAGTGTCAGCTGGTGAAATATCAATATGAATTTTATTAATGTCAGACAATTTCCTCATACTATATGAAGTCATTCTGAAAATCGGGATCAGTTGTTTAATTGAATAAAGTAAGGGAGTCGCACTTACATGATGGTTGCCCAGTTAATCACCAGGACAGAAAAATAGATGACATGTAGTTTTGACCACTTCCTTCTGAGTTTCCGACTTCAGTGACAATAGTCAGTCATCGAATGGGAAACATACTTGTGGAGATACTGAACCTAAGAGAGAAGAGATGTGGAATGATTATTTACAAATGGAAAGTCTTACCTGTTGAGGAATGTGATAGATAAAATCATATACCATCAATGTACCAACAATGACTTGGAAAGGCTTCAGCCGTTTCTTCAAGTAGAATAAGGAACAGTGTACCTTGGCCGTAACGTTTAATCGACAGGAATTTCATGTCATCAACGTAATCCTCTGGTGTTAGTCCGTACTGATCTTCCATTCCAATTGCTATGGAGGAGGAAGGTATTTTGTACGAAACAAAACGGATGGATTATATATCAACTGGTGTTGTTAGACAAGTATTCTGTTTGGTTGCGCGCAAACCAATAATGTGATCAAGGTCAAACATTTGATATCGTCAGTCCAATATCATGGATCACTACATTGGCGCCGTGATGAAACTTGATCTCAGTTGAAACTGATGAGCTGTTCTAGCATCTCAGCATTCATGATGGGTAGTGGAACATTACGATAACTGAAGGAACTCAGCTGTGATGCACATTATTCTCCAGGCTTTGCCGTTCAATTAACAGACAAAGTCCTGCAAAGTCCTCGTCTGCACAAAAATGCTATTCAAGATATCAGTTCTCATGTCAATCTGTGGGTAACTTGGCGGAGTCATGTTCATCTCTATCGTCTTCGAGAAGCAAGGTGTCTGATAAATATCTTTGAAGCCATGTGATATGAGGGCACTTTTTTATTTTATCACATCTCTGGGCCTCAGACCTCGATCACGTTTCAACGGCCAGAGCACTGTCCTTGATCGGATGCTGATGGGTTTTTTTGCCTTGTCAACACACAGCTGTGCTTCCAGCCTTCAGTTGAAATCTATGTCTGGTCAGGGATCAATGGGCTCACCAGTTTCGACCAATCCGACGTCGTCACCGCCATCCGCTCTGTTCTTGATGCCATTGACCACCCTCCCCACCACAGGATCATTGTGTCAAGTACACTCTCATCTCTCAGCCCCCCTTACAGACCTGAGAACACTCGGACATTGGCAAATCTGTAGTATTGGGCTTCTTATGCTTGGTCAACAGCCGCGAAGCGGCGCAAGAACTTAAGTCTACATCATAGTTAATTATTAGCTCTTGACATGCCTAGGACAATTGATAGTGTCTGTAGAATGTCCAAGTGCGATATGACAATAACTATAGTCTACTTTACACGAAGAAGCGTCAAAAAGTCATCTAAATTCTTTCCGACTACCTCTGTCCAGGGGAGTGACGGTTCTCCATGAACAGGTTCAAAAGAACCCGGTATAGTCTCGCCTTCCTTCACCTCCACCTCCTGCTTCGATGGCGCTGAAGTGATGCCTGGACTCGAATCATGATCGTGCCATCTGCCATTGCCTGCTCGACCGACTCGCAGTAGCAGAAAAAGAACTGAAGATGTTGGCAGCCATGATGCCAGTCAAGGCACTATGCCACTTTGCTCTGGGACTCCAGTTTTGTCTCAGAGTGGGGGAGAGATCGACGTGAAATAGCGCGTCGATCGTGGTGGTGGTGGCGGTGGTAAGCGTAAAGCGTCGTCAAGGGTGCTGGGACGATCGAGAGCAACGAGATGTCAGATAAAGGATTTGGCTTGATCGAAAACAGGGTCGGACTCTGAAATTCAATTCTGGGGTCGGCGTTCTGCTGGCGAAGGTGGTGACGGTGTCGGCACGAAAAAGGGGTGGCCACAGAGGAGAATGTAAGTGACGATAGCTGTACAGAGAAAGCAATGAGCTTGTGTTTTATTTGTGTGTGAAGAACCAATACCTGTGGACCAGATGTCGACAGGTTTTCTGTGGCCGGTGTTTTTGACAACTTCACGTGCGACGTAGCCGAAAGACCCGGAGAGACAGGTGAGCTACTCGTCGGGGGAGTATTACTCTGTGAAAAGATGAGCAAAAGGAGTGAGGAAATGGATGCGGACGCACATGCCAAAGTCAGCGATGACAATGTCACTGTCGGGGTCCTTGGAGCGGTAGAGAATGTTCTCGAGTCTGTAGAGTAGGTAAAGGCAGAGGGGTACGAGAGAGAAAAGCGTACTTAAGGTCTCGGCGGACGATGTCGTACTGGTGGAGGTAGTCGACGGCATCGAGGACAGAGCGAATGACAGTGACCGCATCGTGCTCGGTAAACTTGCTCTTTGTGAGGACACGGTCAAAGAGCTCTCCGCCGGTGGCGAGTTCGAAAGAAAGGTATTATTTTGTACGAGACTCAAAGTCCTCGTAGAACTTGACCTGGGCTGGGTTTAAGATGAGCTGGCGGGTAAAGAAAGAGACAGATGATGTTGGGGTGGTCAAGGCCGATGAGGAGATCGATCTCTGTCCAGACCCTAGCTTCGTTTCCCTTTCATTTTTTCTTGATAACCTTGAGGGCGACTTGGCAGGGTGGATGGACGAGCCAGAGGACATCCTAGCAGGGAGTGAGAGAGAGACTACAGGGATTGGAAAAGACACCCAGACGGGGGCATAGGAGCAGGCATGCGAGTCGTTTGGAGGAACATGTGTGGTCGTGTTTGGCATGAGCTCGTCTAGTTATCTCACCCTCTCGCTTTAGATCTTTGCAGTCCAGAGTAGCAACGTGCAAGGTGAGAGAACATGGACCTTCTCAGTCTTATCTTGACTGCTGTGTGTGGGACACCCTCGGAGGCTTTTCTCGGGCGGCAGCCCGCAAGGGCATATAGCACGTTCAATCTAATGCCAATTCGAAGAACTCAAACATATATGCGTCTTCTCATCTCCGGACTCGCCCGGCTACCAGTTTCCGAGAAGCACAGTGTCCTTCCCTGGTAGTCCTTCTGCTAATCTGCCCCTCGTCGCTTCTCAGTCTCCTCCAGAATATGAGCTCTTCAATTTCCCCCTCGCTCACTCAATATGTTTGCTCACTGCCTATTCTGAATCGTTGAGGGTCTTTTCACTGCTCTTCACTCTTCGACGTCGACGGATTACGCTTATTCTAGTCATTGCTGATGGCATAGCTAAGGGCGCCCAAAATACATTAGCGACTTCTGAAATCTGTTTGTCCATGATGGCCGACTTTGTTATCGCTCCTCAAGGTGTTCAACCTCACTCTTACATCGGCATCGGCATTGTCATAATATATCCAAGGTTTACGCCGAATTCTCCGATTATGGTGACGCTACTGTCGAATGCTCGAAGCAACAACACGAGCTCATTCTCCTTGTCGCTAAATATGGCAACACTCTGGATGCCGATGACATAAAACAGGGCAATTGTGGCAAACACAATTTGGCAACCGTGTTGATGGCATTCTTGCAGAAGGTGATGTTCGATGAGGAGCATGACGACCTTTGAGCACAAAATTTTTCAACTCAGTTTGGAGGGTAACTGGTGTGAGTCCAGATCGATACGAGCTGGTTTTATGCTTATGTGCGGATGGATGCTGATATCCCGGATCCCTTGATGGTCAATTGTATGGTGCATAACAAACAAGTCATGGATCTTTGCAACGAAACAAAGTTGCGAATGACGTGGAGACTCAAATTCATCTAGCCTGTGAGTGCTACATTTTCGCCACATGGCTAAAGCTGTTGGGTCCATGTTCGGTGGTGTTACCTATTTACCCAGTTGTTTCAGTATGTATTGTATCAGAGCACCAAAAAGCGATACTGTTCATTGGGCTCAAATCTCAACATTGTGGAGCACTAATCTGAGATTGTCGATACCCTTCTCCACCATCATGGCGTCGTCCACCAAGACTTGAAGTGTGCTTTCCTCTCTCTCTCCCTCTCTTCACCTACTTGAGAACATTCTCCACTGCTCCAACCACCCCGGCAACGATATCGTCGACTTTGGCATGCAAGTCCCATCCATTTTTTACCCTTGATTCCCCTTTGATCATCTTTTCACAGAGTAAAACTTATTCATTCTTCGACAAGCAATTTCCACGTGCATACATAAATGAAACACCAGCTCACTGCTCTCTATCTGCACAGCTATCTTCAGGTTGTCCTCTGCGGCCACCTCCCTTTTTGTGCTGACAACACCACCACCTTTTCCCAACAAAACGCCGACCCCAAAACTGAATTTTAGAGTTCGACCCTGTTTCTGATCATGATCAAGCCAAATCCTTTATCCGACATCTTGCCACCCTCAACCCACTCCATTGTCCCACCACTCAGGTAGCTCCATGCGATCCTTGGCTTACCCTCACCACCATCAACACACCATCTCATGTCGATCTCTCCACATACTCAGACAGAATTGGAGTCCCAGAGTCATAGTGCCTCGACTGGGATCAAGGCTGGTAACAGGTTCAGCTCTTTTTCTGCTGGTGCGAGTCGGTCGAGTACACGAGGTTGGCAGATGGCGCGATCAAGATCCGAGTTCAGGCGTCGTCACACAAGGGCTGTCGGAGGAGGAAGCGAAGGGCGACCTTATTCAAGGTGACACTATGTCTAGGTCTTTTGAACCTGCTCGTTGAGAACCGTTGCTTCCTTGGACAGAGGTAGTTGGAAAAAATCTAGACAATTTTCTAATGCTTCTTTGTGTAAAGTAGAAAAAATGCAATTTTTGTCACATTAACTCGCTAACAAACAAAACAATGGTTAATACACACTATATCCAACATTATCTACTGGGATGACCAACACCGAACATTCTATCCATCATCTTGCCTCTTCATGTATTTCTTTACCCAAGGATATAGTTCCTCTATCACCTTGCGAAATATTTACTTCAGTGTCCCTATTGGACTCTGTGTGACAGAACCTGAGGGATTCTATTGTCATGGAATCCATACTTTCATCCAGGGGACAATTTGCTTCGAGTAAATTGAGTATCAACCGTGACACCTGAGCAACACATGAATCAGCAGTGATGATATAGATATGAAGAAGAGCACCTTTACTTACAATGAAGGGATAAAGGAAGCATGCGATGCTAATAAGTCAGTAAAGGGAAGACTAGCAACAATGACAACATACTAGTTAACGATATCCTCAATAGAATAAGACAAATGTAGGTAAGAAGTGGCTTGCAGGCATGAGCGGACTTTGAAAAGGATGAGTTTTAGTCCATTGGTTTTATGGTCTATGCCTACCCAAGATACTGGATAGATAGGTCATCAATTAGATCAATTAATATCTAGTTTTCGACTCACGGTATGAATAACAACGTTCCATCGTGATAAAACACGTACAATAAACGAGTTGACATTTTCATGTGAGAAATCCGGCCAGGTATTCCATCACTGAAGATCCTTTGTGTTTTGTATGTCATAGTGAACCTGATAAATGTCAATAGGACTTCAATTGCGGTTGTTGTCACCCTGATAATTCTTTTTTGTGTGAGGATAAATGTGCAAGTCAAAAAAGCAAACACATACTCATTGGCACCATTAAGACTATTCCATATAACATCCAGGTGCGTTTCGTTCATCCAACAATGCTGTTGTGGTTCGTCCTTTGAGAAAAGTCTCTGAGGGTGTCACACACACAGCCTTAGTAAAGCCAAAAGTCAAGAAACAGACGCCTGCCACTAGGATGAGGATAAGACTGAGAAGGCCCGTCTTCTCACCTTGCATGTTGCTATTCTGGACTGCGAAGATTACAGATAACAATGGCATCATAACTCATCACATTGATGCATGAGAAAAGCCGGAACCCACGTTGTGATGATGTAGCAGTAGAATATCCATGGACTATTGGGGTCCAGGGCCCTTCCAACAACCTCGTTTTTCTGTCTGGCAAAGGATGCTAACTGACATGTACTGATAATTTCTTCCGTCTCAATGTCCTACGTTTGAGGAGTGTGAGGCCTGATTCACGCACATCCTCCTCACGGCCAAGGAGTCACTGTCGGAAGGTGTCATACTGTGATAGGATGAACAAAATCAACCAGGCGCTCCGTTAGCTGAACCACCATTGTAGTTTGGTTTTTCCCACGGCTCTCTGGAGGCACAGAGAACCCCGAGCTCTCACATTCATCAAGTCAACCTCGCCTCGTCGCAACTGCCGAACGATCAGACTAGCTTAACACCTAGCTCTGTGTCAACTTGCCTACTAGCATCCCACCCACTGCCCACCCTACCAACTACCTCAGCCTCAAACCATGTTGTTCCACCACCAACATCCAGTTATTTTCTGCTTATGACACAACTTCCTTCAGTACCAACTTCTAATTATCAACTATCAACCCCCACTGACCATAAAACCGTGATGCGCCGACAGCAAACCCCACCCAATGTACCGATAATCGAACTTGGGGCAACTTGTAGGAGAGATATCTCATGGGGGAGAAGTGACTGTAGTAATACAGCGCTATCGCGCCTGTACCGAGTTTCCGTGGCTCGCCGGCATGGGGGGAGGACCTGTCTGACTGGGTGGAAGACCTGGGCACTGATGCCCTTTTCCTTTTTTTTGCTTTTCACCAGTCATCGCTGCCATTCATGACAATGTCATGCTCCTTCGAACATACCACTACCCTACCTATCTACTACCAAACTCCGCCTACACCTTCCTCCCTTGGCTACATGCCTCCTGTATACACATCTTGAGCATTGCGTCCTATTTTAGGCCCTCTGCATCTTAACACTAGCTTGCTTGTTGCGGAATATAAATCTGCAGACGCATGAAGTGCCCACTCGGGCATCCCCCCCTGTTCGAGTTGAGCGACATGGCTGCGATAGGACTACTGACGATGGCCAGGGTTGATTTTCTCGCGGTTCAGACGAATTTTTCATGCGGCAGATTTTAAAATTATCGGAGAGCTCTTGGCTTTCCAGATTGCCTGGAAAAGGGAGATGGGCCTATCAGGCAAGTGAAGCGCATTTACGCTGTCTGGGAGCGTCAGGTCTGGAATTACGGCCACCATGCTCGGTATTCCGGTAGGAAACATTTGTACAGCTGTTGAGAGAGGTGCGAGAGGGTATAGCAATGGTAAACGCTCCTTGATTTCCTACGCTTTTGGCTCAGACTCTATATTATGTTGGGGAGGAACCGAGTTGTTGGCATATAATAGCAAGCGTTTGGTTTCGCTGAAGAACAACGAGCCTGGTATTTTTGAATCAGTGAGAGCATTACTCGAGAAGAATAAACCATCTACAAGTATTCATTTGGCTTTCCTGTCTTGTTCACGTGTATTGGAGATGTATTTTGCAAACGACGTAGATTCATATCCCATAGACGACTTGCTGAAAAACAGTTTGCAGGAAAGCTCTTCGGTGATGAAGCTGAAGAACAGACGATTCTTGCACAGAAGCGAAATCGGGAGTCTCAAAGAATATCTTGAAACTCGAACTCTCCTGTTTATGATAGAATTCCAAGTAAGTTTAAACAATCCCAAATGTTATCATGATCTTTCAAAAGTTGACATTTGTAACAGGCCTTCATATCTTGTTCGATCCCTATCAATGATTTTTCTACCCATGACTATTGCTCCACAAAGACCCAGATGTATGATCCACGAATCGTCGATGGTGTGGATTTCCATTCTTGTTGTATTCTCAACTACAGGAATATAACTCGTCCTTTCTCTCATTTTACCGTCGACTCGAGCAGATTCCTTAAGTCATTGTCATGCACTGGCAGATCATGTCATGCACTTCGTAGGATCTCCCTGTTTTGTTGTTAATATATTCAGTTCATTGTCTCGACTCGAGCAGATTCCTCAAGTCATTGTCATCCAGGATCATGCCATCCACCTCTTACTATCTTCCCATTTTGTTGTTATCAACCGTGTCGGTCCATTCATCACAACTCGCTAATGTGGTGGAAGATGGTTAGTACGTACTCTATATCCAACATTATCTACTGAGATGACCAACACTCCTATCCATCATCTTGCCTCTTCATGTATTTCTTCGTCCAGGGATATAAATCCTCTATCACCTCGTGAAATATCTGCTTCAGTATCCCTATTGGACTCTGAATGATGGAACATGAGGGATTCTATTGTCATGGAATCTATACTTTCGTCCAAAGGACAATTTGCTTCGAGTAAATTGAGTATCAACCGTGACACCTGAGCAACACATGAATCAGGAGTGATGATATAGATACAAAGAAGAGCCACTTTACTTACAGTGAAGGGATAAAGGAAGTATGCAGTGCTAATCATTAGGGTCAGTAAAGGGAAGACTAGGAACAATAACAACATACTAGTCAAGGATAACTGAAATAGCATCATATAAATTTAAGTAAGAAGTAGCTTCCAGGCACGAGAGGACTTTGAAAAGGATGAGTTTTGGTCCATTGGTTTTATAGTCTATGCTTACCCAAGAGACTGGATAGACAGGTCATCAGGTAGATCAATAATATCTAGTTTTCGACTCACGGTATGAATAACAATGTTCCATCGCGGTAAAACACATACAATAAACGAGTTGACGTTCTCATGTGGGAAATCCGGCCGGGCATTCCATCACTGAAAACCCTTTGTATTTTGTATGTCATGGTAAACCTGATAAATGTCAAGAGAACTTCGATTGCAGTTGTTGTTGTCCTGATAATTCTTTTTTGTGTAAGAATAAATGTGCAAGTCAGAAAAGCAAAATATATATGTTAAAACACATACTCAGAGGCAGTATTGACACTCTTCCATATATCATCCAGGTGTGTTTCATTCCGCCAGCAACCATGGAGAGGGAATGGCACTGCGGCAACTGATTCGATATATGTGTCAAATATGAACACAGACATCCTGGACTGAAAATGCAATCAGTCGGTGGGTTCAGTATTGTACTGCTTTTAAAGCGTACCAGGATCTCAGCTAATTTCGATCATCAGTCGTCTCTGTCAATGAGAAATCAAATTGTACAAAACATACCTGCTGTCATGCAATATAGAATTAGTGTCACTAGATTCCACAAAAAAATAGTGAGTCCGCTGTCGCATGTTTCTAGATCTCTCACCAATGAAATTCTTGTTCCAAATTGCTCGAAGGCGCAGCACCAGCAGAACTTTCACTACCAATGTATTCAATGTTGAGAAGAAGCTATTGACATCAACTACCCTAGTCTTTAAGAGTCATGATCAAACTCACTTGATGACTAGTGAAGATCCAAATGTGCACCTAGAAAAGGGGCAGGTCAGAGTGAGCAGCAAGTACATTTAACCTATACCACTAAGACATTCTAGTTAATGACAATATCAAAACTGGATTACGAGTACTGTCTCACTGATTTTGATGCCCAGGCTTTATTGTCAGCTGGTGAAATATCAATATGAATTTTATTGATGTCAGATAATTTCCTCGTACTATATGAATGTATTCTGAAAATCAGGATCAGTTTTTTAATTGAATAAAGGAAGGGAGTTGCACTTACATGATGCCTACCCAGTTAACTACCAGAATAGAAAAATAAATGGCATGCAGTTTTGACCACTTCTTCCTGATATTTGAGACATCAGTGGCAATAGTCAGCCATCGAATGGGAAACATACTTATGGAGATACTGGGCCTAGGAGAGAGGAGATGTGGAATCATTGTCTGCAAATGGAAAGTCTTACCTGTTGAGGAATGTGATAGATAAAATCATATACCATCAACGTAGCAGCAATGGCTTGAAAAGGCCTCAGCCTATGCTTGAAGAATAATAGAATAAGAAACAGCATACCTTGGCCGTAACGTGCATTTAACAGGAACCTCATGTCGTCAACGTAATCTTCTGGTATCAGTCCGTACTGATCTTCCATTCCAATACGATATGCAGAAGGGTGGTATTTTGCACGAAATAAGAATGGATCGATTATATATCAACTGGTGTTGTTAGACAAATATTCTAATCGGTTGCGCGCAGACTAGATAATCTGATCAAGGTCAAAC
>Ga0153959_1000584_pt1 | contig 12825 bp, 11 predicted proteins | sample TSFL043MetaG_FD_104685 | JGI IMG/M metagenome (GOLD analysis project Ga0153959, IMG submission 104685) | Attine ant fungus gardens microbial communities from Florida, USA - TSFL043 MetaG | ecosystem: Host-associated > Fungi > Mycelium > Unclassified | place: USA: Florida, Wekiwa Springs...
ACCTTCTTATGATCATCTACAATTTTCTCCCTCTTTTTTTTTTCTTCCATATTCCACCTTAGGTCTTTCTCGTCCTCTGCTGTTATCTGCCTCCTCTTTATTACTTTCTTTTCAGGTGTTTGTCCACACAGGGGTGGGCACCTAGTTATCCTCACTTCTCCTGTTTCCCAGTTTATCTTGGGGTTATGCGCTGCGAGCCATGGCATCCCTAGGATCACTTCTGTTTTCCCCAGTTCACATACATCCATCTTTACTCATTCCCTGTGTTCTCTGTAGTACAGGTTAACTTCCACTTTATGGGTTATTTGTCATGAACCGCCAAATTCCTCTAAGTCAATATTTATATTTCTTTTCTTTTTCTTTTCTTTTAATTATGTAATAACATCGGATCAGTAAATAAGGACAAATAGTCGAACATGTATAAGTAGTATACGCCAAATTAGCGAGAGCTCTAACGAGTTCTCTTTGTCAACTCTGACTTAGAGTGGAGTTAAGCCTGAGGTCGCTCACCAAGGACTAAACTCTTACAGATAGTAGCTGTCGACTTACCAGTTGATGTCTGAGAATTAACTTATCTGTGATAGCGGGAACTCTAACAAGTTCTCTTTGTCAACTCTGACTTAGAGTATGAACTTAAGCTATCTTAGCTGATGCTCACTACATCTGATGTCCACAGAACTGAATATATTGAAGTGTATCTAGAAACCAATCCAACTAGATATATCAATGAAATATACAGAAAATATAACAACAGAATATTCACCTCAGTCTGATGTCCACAGAACTGAGGGCAAATCACTATTCTCTTGCAAAAAAGTCATGCTTAGTAATCATAACAAAAATAGAAATATGTGCAAAACAGCAAAGGCAAAGGATTAGAACCAAATAGAGATAAACAAAAGAATGAGGCTCAAGATGCACTTACAACACATTCCATAGTAAATAGTTGTATATTCATCTCATATATAAGGTATCTATCTGTAAGCCCTAAGACTAGTTGTTTCTGTCTGGCCTTGGTCTGGCATTCCTTTAGCTCTCAAAGATGCACCTATACATTTATTCTGTCATTCTTTCTCGAACGTTTAATCAACTAGTCATTTCCATCTAGCCTTAGTCCAGTATTCCTTTAGCTTTCAAAGATACATCTGTGCATTTATTCTGTCAGGCCTTAGATGCACATGCTCCCTGTATTCTTTCTCAAATGTTTGATCAACCAGTCATTTCTGTCTGGCCTTAGTCCAGTATTCCTTTAGCTCTTGAAGATGCACTTGTCCATTCATCCTGTCAATGGGTTCAACTTCTGTTTGGGTCATTCCTTTAGTTATCAATTGAATTTGGACTGATAGTCCCAAATTCCAACACTTCCTCTAGGACTTAGTCTGTAGGGGCTCATCTGTAGCATATATACACTAGTAATCACAGTGTAGATCCTTATGCCTAAATATATTGGTCTTATCCCCTTTACTCTTCACTCATCCTCAAATCTTAGTATCTGAAGTTGCAATCTGAGTTGAAGACTCAGTTGTAACAGTCAAAGGCATAGTGAAAACCCCAAGAATATCTATGAGTTGCCAGTAATGATATTGACTGTTGAAGTGTAGATGAGAGTTTGACTGGAATAAGGAAATTTCTTTGGCAGACACTGAGGCATGAATGTTGACCAAAAGGACTGAAATATGCCTCTATAATCATTTGGCACTCTATTCTAACATCCAAAAACATGTGTGAAACAGTATCAATTTGTAGAAACCGGACATCTGTATGTCATACAATCCAATGTCCTACCGGAGGATTTTACTTAGCTGACCCGAGTCTCACAGTCAGAAATGGACAGATTCAGCTTAGCTGCTATTCACATGTTAAAATTTGCCAGAATCTCCATGGTCCTAGTCTTGATAAAAATCCCCTCTTTTTCAAGTCGAATCATCCCCGTCAACTACCCTGTTCTCCTTACTCTTCGTAAACCAAACTTATCGGTAGACTATGTCTAGGAACAACAAAAATCCAGTTGGATTTGCTACACACATTATAGCCGGTGGTATGGCTGGCGCTTGCGAGGCTGTAGATAACTCCTTCGTAATTGATAAAGGGTATGTTCTCACTACTCTGTAGCTCATATGTCAGCCTCTCGACACCATCAAAGTACGCATGCAGCTCTCCAGGTCCGGACGCAATCCAGGGGTAAGACTCAAAATTGAATTTTTCTGCCTTTCCGTAAATCAACATTAACTATAGACGAGGTCCCGAGGATTCATATCCACTGGTGCCAATATCATCAGACGAGAGACGCCACTTGCTCTATACAAAGGTCTTGGCGCTGTTTTGTCAGGAATCGTTCCCAAAATGGCTATTCGTTTTGCGAGCTTTGAAACATACTATGGTTGGCTCGCCGACGAGTCAACAGGGAAGACAAGCGTCCGAAATACTTTCCTAGGTGTGACTCATTACTCGTTTTTCCTGCAGAGTGTTCATGTTTTCATTTACAGCTGGTCTGGGAGCTGGTACCACGGAAGCCATTTTGGTTGTGAATCCCATGGAGGTCGTCAAAATTCGGCTACAGGCCCAGCAACATTCCCTTGCAGATCCAATGGAGACACCTAGATATCGCAATGCAGGTCATGCCGTCTATACCATTATTCGAGAAGAAGGCGTCATGACGTTATATCGGGGCGTCTCTCTCACTGCTCTGCGGCAAGCTACCAACCAAGGTGCCAACTTTACTGCATATCAGGAAATCAAGGAACTGTGCCACAGCATGCAACCCGATCTTACTGAGCTTCCGTCATATCAACACATGATTATCGGTCTTATTTCAGGAGCTATGGGCCCTTTCTCAAACGCTCCGATTGATACCATCAAAACCCGTAAGCGATGATTTTGCTCATCCTCAATTCATAATAACCTTTTTTGAAAGGTTTACAAAAGGCAACTGCAATCCCTGGCCAATCAGCCTTTCAACGGATCATAATTATTGCGTCTGACATGTGGAGGCAAGAGGGTTTTCGATCCTTTTATCAGGGTATAACGCCTCGTGTGCTTCGCGTAGCACCAGGACAGGCAATTGTCTTTGCTGTTTACGAGCGCGTTGGTGGTATCATTGAGAAAATGAGACCAACAATCAGAGAGGATGATGGCTACTCAGAGTAGTCAACGACTGTCAGGTAATCGGCTAGCTCAGCAGGAACATGGATGACCTCTTGATGGTCACTTATCACGCGTTACAAGCCATCCGATCTCCTTCCTTTTTTGTAGTCCCTCGCCATTTAATTCAGTATTATCTAGTTCAGACTCAAGTATGATATGTCATGTGCTTAGCGCTGCTAGCTGCTGGAATATCTAGCGCTACTGTAAAGTGGGGCTGGAACGCGGTCAATGGTAGACTACGAGGTTCTCCAGGGCCTCGCCGCCGTCAATAATCTATTCATGATAGAGAGGAAGGGGGAGAAAGAAGCCAATAGCTATCGAAGTCAGGGGCACTTACAACCGCTCCTCCCTCTTATAGTCACACAAAGTGTTTAGATTTTAAGTGTCACTGATAAGTGTTTACATTAAATAAAGTGTTACTAATTAGTGTCACAGTTTGCTGTCTCTTCAAGAGAATGGCTAAACAGCGATGCAGAAGGGACACCTCGGGTTTATAAGTTTCGTCTCCTAATGATCAAATGTTTCATTTTAATGATGGTAGATAGAGATTTAAATTCGTTGCGCGTTTGCAACGAACTTTCACTTGTCCCTCTTGTCTTCCTCAACTTAACATTAGCATCAACAGGGGTGCGGTAGTTATCATCCTTGCCTTTGGCAAGTGTGGGGATGCGGGAGTTCGAACTTGTAGTGTGGATTATGAGTTGATACCACGTGATCTCGGGTCGAGGGGGTGGATTGTCAAGCGTGGGAAAGGTAGCCCTGTGGAGAATGTAACTCCTTCGAAATATATAGCTCGCCGTGTCTAGCGGTGACGCCTGCTGCAGCTCATAGATCATCTCTCTTTCTCTCCATGCCAAAGGACACAGCAACAAGTGTGACTTGACATGACATTGCAATGCAGATGACATCATGTAAGAATAGTTTATAATAATCCACTCATGTTTGCATCAATTACACTCGACACAGATTTCAACAGGGATTTGATGATTTAAAAATAAAAAATCAAGAATAAAAATAAGCTTATTGACTCACCGGTATATTGGTTCGAAGAATGGGATAGTTTTCAGTTTCTTGAGCTCGAACCACCATGTGGTTTAGTTTTTCCCACGTTCTGGGGCCGTCGCATTACCAATCGACCGGACTAGTTTCATACCTAGCTCTGTGTCAGATAATATGCCATCATGCCTGCTAGTACCCCTCCTGCTGTTGTTCCACCATCAGCAACATCCAAATAGTTTCTGTCATCGTGACTTCGAGACTAGAGCTTACATCATGAACAGCTGAAGCTGTTTCATGTATAAATCTGAAGACAGAATGATGAATTCTGTCTCTTTTATGTCCGGCGACCCTTCAACGTTTGCTTGGACTAACTAACTTAGTAGGTGTTGTCTCGTTTACTAACAATTCATTTTCTCTTTTCTCCCTTTCTTCAAACGGTCTGGATTAGTTGCGAGCAGTCTGATTTTTACTTGTGTTTACGTAGATAGGTGTAGTGTACTCTGTATGCTACCGAGCACTGCCCTGCACTACATTATGAGATGGTTTTCCCAGATCCCGAGATCTCGAAGCATCTGGGATAATCCACTTCCGCTGTCCGCTTCTACTTTTCCTGAATTACTGGGCTTGATTTAAACCATCTACTGTAACCTTTTATCTAGGAATCCCCTTCCTTGTATCAATATCTATGGCTGAAAAAATCTCTGTACTAGTACTACACGGGTATGTCGTTGATATTCTTGTCCTCAGATAATGTGATTTAGTGCTTTAGTTACTCGCAAAATGGACATATATTCAGCCAACATGTGAGTGGGATCTGTGCAGAATATGATGTCAGCTTAACGCTTCTCAGCTAGATGATTTGAGGAAGGAAGTCACCGATCTCGACCTAGGTGTGGTCAGGTTGTGCCCCTTCTTAAGTTTCGATACCAACATGCATTCTCTTGTTAGTCTTCATAGATGCACCTCACGTCCTTCACCCCGTTGATCTCGTCGAAGATAGAAATGGCCCGTCGAATCTTGACTTGAATGAGCCAGAGGCCAACTTTGAAACGTCCAAAATACAGGATCCTTTGCTGGCACTTCGCGGGTGGTGGCTGCCAGATTATGAACGGCTAAAGAGTGTTGGTGTCGCGGAAAGTTTGATGGTGGTCAGGGATATTCTGAAAAAGACGAAGTTCAAAGTTAGCTTTGCTTTTTGAGGATGTTGCTAGATATTTGACTAAATACAAACAGGGAATCATGGGCTTCAGGTCAGTCCATGTGTGGTTTCTTGGGATGGAATCTCACACATAGCTCTTAGTCAAGGTGCGGCGTTTGCTGCAATTGTGACTGCTCTTCTCGAGAAGCCAGAAACATATCCTCCATTTTTGATCGATGGAAAACCCCCTCATCCGCCAATGTGAGCCATTTTGCTTTCATTACCCGTTTGTTTCATATTTGATTGACGTTTTTCCGGTTTCTGAAGGCAATTCTGTATTGCAGTCTCTGGGTTCAAGCACACAGATCCTATTTGTGGTCCTTTGTTCAGTCCACCTTACTCAACGCCTACACTTCATGTCATTGGGAAGAACGATGTTGTGGTAATCGAAAAGGAAACCAGAGAACTCATTGCTGTATCAAGTAACAGCCGCGTAGAAAAGCATTCGGGCGGTGGGCTTCATACTCATCATTTTGATGCATCTCTTATTCGTTTTGAAGGTCACTTCGTCCCCATCAGAAGTAGCTGGCGGAAATTCCTAGTTGAATATATCAGAAACCCTTCTGCTGATATAGCTTCTCCCAGCATGAGTTTTGCTTCCGCGCTATACCTAGCCTAGGGACCGACATGCCCACTACCATCATGTCTAGAGAATTGTATGCAAATATATAGGCATGGAAAAACTAGTATTCGGCTTTGAGGCTCGTCTATGTGCTCAAGCATTCTGGTTTCTAGACTCATCAAAGATGTTTCGAGAATGTCCTAAGACATCGTGACACTTTGAATCTTCCTACTAGATGATTCCTGAAGGGTAAAGTGATTATCATATATTTACCATATGGCTATCTAAATAAAGAGTGTGCGATTTCATCAGTGGCAAATGAATTTACCACAAGGGTGTGAGAAAGCATCAGCAGTAAATAAATTAACCACAAGGAAGATCTAATCATTGGGTGACTTCCTGTAGACTGCTCCACCGAGATGTCCAGCACAAATTTCAAATTTGGGGGTCTCCCAGGCTTCCCTAGATACCATGATCTGGCAAGGCCTCCAGACCCCTTACCAGACTTCCCTAGATATTTTCTAGCCTTTTATGGATAGTCAAATCAAACTTATATACCATAATTTCTCCTGATGGCATCTATTATGGAATGGAGATGAATACAGACTTACTGACAAGTTTCTCTTCTACCATGAACTACTGAAGGCCATATAATATAGTATAGCAAAGTAAAGTTCTCAGGTGTCACTACTGGATTGATGACTAATATATTTGCCTATAGCAAAGTAAAGTTTTAAATACATGAATATCATTCTATCTAGAAGTTATTAAGTCTACTCACCTCAGGCATCACTACTGGATTGACAACTGAGGTTTGTGTACTATAGAAGAGGTATAAATAAGTGGGGACTAGTGTACCGTTGCAGACATAAAAAAAGAAAATATAAAGAAACTATAAATAATGACTGAAGCAGTCCTTATAACTGATGTGGCACTCCAGTATAACACTCTCCCTAGAGTACTGCATCCTTCAGGTCTTCAAACAGACCTAAGCATAGCATAATCCTTTGTATTATCTCTCTTGGTAGTACCTTGGTGAATAAGTTTGCAGTGTTTTTAGCTGATGGTGTATATTCAAATTTCACTACCCCCTGTTTTGTCTGTTCCTTAATGAAGTGGTGTAGTGACCATCAGTTGGGGTAACTTAAGATCATACTCTAAGTTAGAGTTGACAAAGAGAACTTGTTAGAGCTCCTGCTAATTGCTCTATACCAAATAACAGGAACTCTAATGAGTTCTCTTTGTCAACTCTGACTTAGAGTGGAGTTAAGCCTGAGATTGCTCACCAAAGACTAAACTCTTACACTCCCCATACTTGAAACATTGCATCCTTTCCTCTACCATCTCTTGTCTCCTTACTTCTTTCACTCCACATTGCATGACTCTGTAATGACCATCAGCTGAGCTAGCTTAAGATCATACTCTAAGTCAGAGTTGACAAAGAGAACTCATTAGAGTTCCTGTTATTTGGTATAGAGCAATTAGCAGGAACTCTAACAAGTTCTCTTTGTCAACTCTGACTTAGAGTGTGAACTTAAGCTATCCCAGCTGATGCTCACTACATTATGCAGTGTAGAGTAAAGGAGATAAGAAGACAAGAAGTGAAAGAGAAGGTGGTGCAGTGCTTCAAGTGTGGGGATAAAGGACATAAGAAGTGGAAGTGTCCAAAAATGAAAGAGAGAAAAAGGAAAAAGGAGGTGACACCACCACAAGAAGTGTGGAAGAAGGTGAAGGAGCATTGTGGAGCAAGAGGACTGTCTCTAAGAGGAACAGTAATGAGTATGGAAGGATGGACGATGCAGTAGGAAATAGTAACCCTTATAGAGTATAGAGGATGTGACTATAAGGAAATGAAAACTCAGGAGAACAAAGGGCAGGGTTTTCTGAGCAAGAAGCAGCTATGCAACATGTGGTGTAAAAGTTACAAAGAGGTATAGAACTGGAGAGAGGAGGAAGCAAAAAGTAGTAGAACAGCAAAAGTGGAGTGTGATGCATGTGGAGAAAAGGACATAGTGGTAGGAGGAAAGGTGGAAAGAAATGAGAAAGAAGAAGTTTTTTATTTGCCCTATAGGACAGAAAAGAAAGTGCCATGGTGGAATTGGGGTAAAGAGTTAGAATGGTCAGTGCCTAGGGCCCAGAAGGGAAGGGCTGGAATTACTAATTAGGAGAGAGTGATAGGAACTGTCAATCAGAAGACAATGCAGAAGAGGAAAGTGAGAGATATGAGGCAAATATTTAAGTCTCTAAGAGAAGTGTGGATAAACATAGGCATAGAGAAAATAGATACCCACAAAGGAAGAATAGTAAAAGTGTTGCTAGATAGTAGAGCAATAGAGATGTTCATGAACAAGAGTTTGGCTCAAAAGGGAGGCTATAGGTTGATCAAGTTAGATCAACCATTATAAGTGAGAAATGTGGATGGCACCAGTAATAGTGGAGATGCGATTACTTATAAGGTAGAAGTCAACATGTTCTACAAAAAATATGTAGAAAGAGTTCATATGGATGTTTGTGAGTTAGGAAAGATAAAAGTTATTTTGGGCATGCCATTGTAAGGAACGGTCATCCAAGTAACTTAGATAGGTAGCTCCCAACTCTAAGTTAGAGTAAACAAAAAGAACTTGTTAGAGTCCTTGCTAATTAGTTCAGCTACTTATACACAGATGTGTGTTTATAAGTATTTGCCTAGCTATTTTATCTTATGCATCTCTTTTGAGTCATAATATTCTACATGTATTCCATATTACCTAATTAAAAGAAATAAAAAGAAATAAAATAATCAACCACTGCAAACTGTCTAGCTTGTCTGTCACTTCATAACAGCCATAGTTAGTTACCCATAATTCTGAGATAGATTGGGAAAAGGGAGAGATGAGGATGATAAGATGTCCACTACTGTGTGGGAAGACAGTAAAGATATAAGAAAGAAATGAAATGAAAGAGGATGAAAAGAGGATTATCAGATAGGTAGTGGATGAAAAGGAAGATTAGGGAAGAGAAAAAGAAATGGAGGCAGATCATAGAAAGATAGAGGAAATAGTACCTATGTCATGAACTGCCATTTTCCCCTAAGTCAATATTTATTTTCTTTTTCTTTTTCTTTTCTTTTAATTATGTAATACCTTTGCATCAGTAAATAAGGACAAACAACTGAACATGTATAAGTAGTATACAGAATCTAGTGAGGACTTTAATGAGTTCTCTTTGTCAAACTCTGACTTAGAGTATAAGTGAGGTTAGGGTTACTCAATCAGATCCTTAATTGTTATAGTCTAAGAGGTTCCATAGGTAGTTGAAGGTGTTTGAGAAAATAGAGTCTGAAAGGGTACCAGTTAGAAAGGTATAGGATCATGCAATTGACCTCAGAGACAACTTCAGAGTAAGTAAAGCAAGAGTGTATTCTCTTTCTAGAAATAAAAAGAAAGAGGTACAGAAGTTCATTAACAAGTATTTAAAGAAGGGTTACATTAGATCTTCTAAATTGCCCCAAACTTCACTAGTATTCTTTGTAAATAAGAAGGATGGAGGATATAACAATCCTTAGCTTCAGGTATGTAACTCTAACCAGAATCACACTCTATGTCAGAGTAGACAAAAAGAACTTGTTAGAGTCCTCGCTAGTTTGTGTGCAATACTTATACAAGTCTGATTATTTGTACATGTTTACTGATCTGACATAATTACCTGATTAAATAAAAAAGAAAAGAAAAGAAAAATAAATAATAACTTAGGGGAATTTGGTGATTCATAACACCACTCCCCTCTCAAGGGTCCTCATCCCGAGGACTTCTTCATAGTTCATCGTATGGGTCCCTTAGGTCATCCATGTCTAGATTTTCATCCTCTAGTTCTTCCAAATATTTTCTATCCTCCTCGATCCTCCATCAATCTTCCTCATTTTCTTCTTTGTTCCACTCTTCTATTTTCCCTCCTTTGTATTCGTCCTTCTTCTCTTCCATTCTCTTTAAGAACGGATTTCTGCTATATCTAGAAAATAGATTCTTCTTCCACTGTCTCCAATTTTCCTCTATCTTTTTCCAATATTCTCAATCATATTTCTTATTTCTCTATCTGTAGAGCAACTTAGCAGTATACCTTTCTGGTAGTTCCCTGTTGAACATCCTTTTATCCTTGGCTGCTTCTTACTATCTTACTTCTTTTTCTTCCTCTTTACTATAGTTCCTTTTGAACTCTTCTACCAATTCTATCACATTCTTGAGATTCTCCTTGCTCTCCCAAGTATCTTCCTCTACCATGCATTCCTTCCATCACACTAGATATTTATCTCTTCCCCGTACTTTTCTCTTGTTCATGATTTTCTTTACCTCCCATTCTTCTTCTCTCCCAATTACCACTGGTTGTGGCATTTCTTTCCTCTGTCCTTCCACTTGCGATTTATATCTTTATATTCTACTAACATTGACCACTGGATGTATTTTGACAATTTTAACTCTATTGCATTGCTTGAAATGATCGCCTTTACTTTGTAAGGTCCTACAAAGCGTTCAGTAAACTTCTCTATACATCTTCCCGCCATTTGGTATTTCAGATCTTTAGTGCTGAGTAGCACTAAGCCATCTATTCTATACTCCTTCACTTCCCCTCTTTCCCTATTGGCATACTGCTTCATATCTTCTTGCACTTTCTGTAGCGCTGCTTTAGCTTCCTTCTGTACATTTCTCATTCTTTCTGCAAATTTCTCTGCCCTTTCAAACTTCCTCTTTTTCCTCATTTCAAATCCCATTCTTGGATCTTGTCCATTATTTACTTTAAAGGGTGACACTTTAGTTCCTGTATGCTCTTTATTATTATAGGCAAATTCAGCTGTCCCCAACCATTCTGGCCATTGTTCTTGTCAATGATCTATGAACATCCGGAGGTACTGTTCCAACTTCTGGTTCATTCTTTCCATTTGGCCATCTGTTTGTGGGTGGAATGCTGTAGATAACTTTGTTTCAATCCCCAGCATGCGATTCAACTCTTTCATAATACCCGCTGCAAACTGTGGTCCTCTGTCTGAAATAATACTATCTAGTAGTCTGTGCAACTTCCAAACGTTATCTCTAAATAACCGTGCCAGTCTTTCTGTGCTTGTTTTCTCTGTAGTAGGTATAAAGTGTGCCATCTTTGTAAATCTATCTACCACTACTAATATCGAGTCATAACTCTGTGCTAAAGGCAACTTCATAATAAAGTCTGCACTAATGTAAGTCTACACCTTCTCTGGGATTGAATTTGGCATAAGTTTCCTTGCTGGTGGTTGTGTTTAATTCTTGTTTCTCTGGCAGGCATTGCACCCCTCTACATACCGCTTCACTTCCCTTGTGACCCTAGGCCACCAAAAATTCCTTGTCACCAACTCTGCCGTTTTCCACTGTCCTCCATGTCCTCCCACAGACATATCATGATGTAGCCTGATTACCTCCACTCTCAACCTTTCATCCTTAGGGACATATACTTTTCCCTCTTTCAACATTAGGCCGTCTTCTTGATATCATTCTTCATCTCTCAACATTTTTACATCCACTCGCTTCATTTCTTCTACTGCTTTAACAACTTCATCATCTCTTGCTTCACACTTTCTTATTTTATCTAACAGATCTACTCCTTCTATGATTACTTCCGCTACTCTTACTCTCTTTACCTCCAACTATTCTTTCTTTACCAACATCTACTCCTCATTATCTTTCTCCACTCTAACCTCCCAGTCTGGTCTCCTACTTAATCCATCCACCTTTCCCATTTTGTTTCCTGAAATATGTTTCAAGACAAAGTCGAATCTTGATAAGTATAGTGCCCATCTTGCTTGTCTATGATTGAGCTTCTGGTTGCTTATGAAGTACTCGAGATTCTTATGATCTGTTCAAACTTCGAATTTACTCCTTGCTCCTTCCAGAAAATGCCTCTACACTTCCAGACATTGTATTACCACTAACATCTCCTTGTCGTGTATTTCGTAATTTCTTTCAGTCTCATTTAACAACTTAGAGATATATGCTACCAGTTTCCATTTACTATCTTCACATTTAATGGACAGTATTCCTCCTGTTGCGAAGTTAGAGGCATCCGCCTCCACTCTGAGTTTCCTATCTAGATCTGGTGTGACTAGTAATGGTCTGCTCGTAAAGACCTTCTTAAGCTGGTCAAATGCTGTCTGTTGCTTGTCTCCCCATCTCCACTTTTCCTCCTTTCTCGTTAAGTTATTCAATGGCCAAGCTAATTTGGCAAAGTCTTTTACAAATCGCCTATAATAATTTGCCAGGCCCAAGAACTTCCTAACATCTCTAACTATCTTAGGTATGGGCCAGTTCAACACTCCCACCACCTTCTCTTCCTCCATTTCAATTCTTCCCTGGCCCATTACTACTCCCAGGAAATTCACCTTCTGCACCTTCCAAGCACATTTTTCTGGTTTCATGTATGGGTCATTTTTCTCCAACCTCCTTAATACTTCCTCCACAATTTCATCATGTCCCTTTTCCATCTCTGTTCCTATCAACACATTGTCTATAAATGCCGCCACCTTTCCTTCATTAATCATATCCCTCAAGATTTCATTCATCATGCCTTGAAATGTAGCTGGTGAATTTGTCATCCCAAAGAACATCACCACTGGCTTGTACGACCCTATATGTGTAGTGAAGGCTGCCTTCCACTCATCTTCCTCTTTTATTCTCACATTGTTATATCCCCATCGTAAGTCCATTTTGGTGAACACCCTTTTGTTACCCATGCTATCCACCAGGTCTGTAATTAAAGGCAGCAGATAATTGTTCTTCACCGTTTGTTTATTAAGCCTACGATAGTTCATAACCATGCGTTTGCCTCTATCTTTCTTTCCTACAAAAAAAACTGGCGAGGTTTAAGGCAATTTAGAAGGTCTAATATATCACTTCTTTAAATGCTCATCAATGAACTTCTG